>Ga0102924_1000978_pt1 | contig 33937 bp, 30 predicted proteins | sample PaiPotPPM11metaG_FD_80116 | JGI IMG/M metagenome (GOLD analysis project Ga0102924, IMG submission 80116) | Iron sulfur acid spring bacterial and archeal communities from Banff, Canada, to study Microbial Dark Matter (Phase II) - Paint Pots PPM... ...
GGAAGCCCGCGAACAGCGCGGCCTGGAAATCGCGGCCACCCAAGAGCTGAGCCAAAGCGGGAAGTTTTGGATCGTACCGTCCTCGACCGGAACCGGCACGTATGTTGTTGACCCCAGCGTGTATGGCCCCGCCACCTGCACGTGCCCGGATTATGAATTGCACCAAGCGGCTTGCAAACACGTGTATGCGGTCGAGTTCACGATCAGCCGCAAAACGAAGACCGGGGATAGCGAGGTGACGGAAACGATCACCTACCGCCAAGAGTGGAGCGCGTACAATGCCGCGCAGACGAATGAGAAGGTCCGTGTGGCGGAGCTCCTTCGCGATCTCTGCGCGATTATTGATAACCCGATTCAAAAACGGGGTCGTCCACGGTTGCCGATAGCGGACAGCGCCTTCTGCGCCGTGATGAAAGTCTATAGCGGAATGTCCGCTCGGCGCGCTTCTTCTGACCTGCGCGAGTTCGCCTCACGTGGATTGATAGACCACGCGCCGCACTACAACTCGGTTTTGAACGCGCTCGAAAATCCCGATCTCACCTTGATCTTGAAGGCCATGATTGAGGAAAGCGCGGCCCCACTCCAAGCGTTAGAAACGGATTTTGCTGCCGATTCATCCGGCTTCTCGACGAACACGTATGCTCGGTGGTTCGATGCCAAGTATGGCCGCGAAATGAGCCGCAGCCTGTGGCTCAAGGCTCACGTGATGATCGGAACGCGAACAAATGTCGTGACCAGCGTTGAAGTCACGTCTTCGAACGTTAACGATTCTCCCGTGCTACCCGCCTTGCTCGAATCGTCTGCTAAGCGTTTCACGATGAAGCGCGTTTCTGCCGACAAGGGCTACCTCTCCGATGCGAACGTCGTGGAAATCGTCGCTCGGGGAGCGGAGCCATTCATCCCGCCGAAAGTCAACACGGCTTTCCGCCGTCCCGTTGACGCAAGCCGTAAAAAGTCTGCGGTTTGGGATAAGATGCTGCACTACTATCTGTTCCGGCGAGACGACTTTCTGCGCCACTATCACCTTCGCTCGAACGTGGAAACCACGTTCCACATGATCAAGGCCAAGTTCGGTGCGCGTATCCGTTCCAAAACTAGCATAGCCCAAGTCAACGAGGTTCTCTGCAAGATTCTCTGCCACAACCTGTGCGTTCTCGTTCAGTCGGCTTACGAGCTCGGCATCGAAGCAACATTCTGGCGGGCAAGTGCGTAAGGCTACGCGCCTCGTCAAAAGGGCAGAACCGGGCGGATTGAAGGCGCAAGGCGCGAATACGTGGCTCGTGGGCAACACGCTTTACTACGGCAACAATCTGTACATACTGCGCGATCATAGATACTTTCCAGACGAGTGCATTGATTTGGTGTATCTCGACCCGCCATTTAAGTCTGCAAAAAACTACAACGTCCTATTTTCGGAACAGGATGGCTCACGGTCACGAGCCCAAATTCGCGCCTTTACAGACACCTGGAAGTGGGACATAGAATCAGCCGAGGCTTGTCAGGAAGTAATCGAGCTAGGCGGACAAGTTTCCCGCGCCATGCAGGCGTTTAGGACGCTGCTTGGCGACAGCGATATGATGGCATACCTCGCGATGATGGCTCCCAGACTCCTTGAACTGCGCCGCGTTCTCAAGACAACCGGCAGCATCTATCTGCATTGTGACCCAACCGCCTCGCACTATCTGAAACTACTCATGGATTCGATATTCGGGCCGGAGAACTTCGTCAACGAAATCATTTGGCACTATCGCAAGTGGCCCGCCGGGAGCTATACTTTCCAACGCAATCATGACGTGATACTGTTCTACTCGGCGTCTCAAAGCCGCGAGCGTGTTTTCAATCAACTGTTCATGCCTCGCGCTGCATCGACACTCAAGCGTTTTGGAAGCGCCCTGATTATCTCGGGGCACGATGCCGAAGGAAACCGAGTTCCGTCCACAACGGCAGACGAAGATTCGGAGGGTGTCCGCCAGGATGACGTATGGGACATCGGTCGAGTCCCGCCGATTAAGCAACTCTATCCGACGGAAAAACCACCAGGATTACTGCATCGGATTATCTCCGCAAGCAGTAATCCTGGTGATGTGGTGCTGGACCCGTTTTGTGGCTGCGGAACTACGATTGAAGTGGCTGAGGAAATGGGGCGCACATGGATCGGGATAGACATCACGCACCTCGCAATGAATCTCATAAAATTCCGCCTCGCCTCCCGCTTCACCAAGCCCGTTAAATACGCGGTACATGGTGAGCCTACCGATCTTGCGGGCGCGAAGGCGCTCGCGCTGCAGGACCGTTTCGATTTTGAGAACTGGGCATTGGGATTGCTTGGCGCTCGCAAGACTGATCAAAAACGGGGGGCGGACAAAGGAATAGATGGGCGACAGTATTTCCATAACGGCCCAAGCGGTGAGACTCAGGAGATCATTTATTCAGTAAAGTCGGGAGCACTTAAGGCGACCCACATTCGGGACCTCGGGCACGTTGTTACAAGGGAGAAGGCCCAAATGGGTGTGCTTATAAGTCTCGAACGCCCGAGCCGTCCGATGCTGAAAGAAGTGGCGAACGCGGGGTTCTATGACTCGGCCTGGGGTCGCTTTCCACGCTTGCAGTTCGCTCCCGTAGAGGACCTCCTCGATGATCGCAAGCCGAAGATGCCCCCGATTGGGGCGAACAAAACGCTTAAGCGCCGGGAGCGATACTCCGGCGATGGTGATGCCGAGCAACTAGAGTTCTAAGGTAGCTGCCCATAAAATCGGTCGCCTGCCCATAAAATCGCCCGTTAACTCGCCTTTATAGGCAAAGCCATCTGACGCGCCCAAGTGCCCAAGTGCCCCAAGTGCCATACAGTTGGCACCCTGCTAGCGCACGATAGAAGCATGAGAACGCCGACCACCCTCCTGGAAGCCGTGACTTACTTTTCGGACCCCGAACGGGCGTTCGAGTGGGCCGTTAAACTGCGCTGGCCCAACGGCGTGGCCTGCCCCCGGATGGGTTGTGGCTCGGCTTCGGTGCAGTTCATTAAGACCCGCAAACTGTGGCCCTGTAAGGGATTGCAAGCGGCAGTTCACCGTTAAGGTCGGAACAATCTTTGAGGACTCCCCGATCACGTTTAGCAAATGGCTTCCCGCGATCTGGCTCCTGGCGAACACCAAGAACGGAACGTCCTCGCACGAGCTTGGCCGTGCGCTCGGCGTCACGCAAAAGACGGCGTGGTTTATGTTCCACCGGATTCGCGAAGCGATGAAAGACGAAACCGCACCTATGCTTCAGGGCGAGGGCGAGGTCGAAGCCGACGAAACTTTCGTTGGTGGCAAAGTAAAAGGGCGCAGACCAAGTGCGGTTTCGTAAGATTGACGCACGGACCGGCCACGGGCAAGACGACGGTGTTCGGAATGGTTCAACGTGGTAAGCCGAGCCGCGTTCGCGCGATGGTCGTCCCCGCCCACAAGCGTTCGTCTTTGCTTCCTCGCTTGCGTCAGAACGTGCGCCGCGCAAGCCTGTCAAACCGGCGCATTACCTTACTGGTAGTGCTTCGGTAGCTACGAAAAGAGCGAAGGCTCGAACGTAACGATCGGTTTGATTATCTCCGCGCGCTGTAGCGCCGCGTACGCGGCCGGCGCTTCTTCCAACGGGTAATACGTCGCGCCAAGCCGTTGCGCGGTCACGACGCCTCGTTCGATTAAGTCGAGCGCCGCGCGTGTGTCCGGTGGCCCGCACGAATAACTCGGCACGAAACGCAGATCGCGGAAATACAAGTCGTTGGGGTCGAATGTAAACGGTATGCTCGGCTCGAGCGGCGTGAACATCACGATCGTGCCGCCGGGTGCGGCGGCCGCAAAAGCGTTACGTAGCGCTTCGGGCGAGCCCGGTCCGCAAATCACAACGTCCGCGCCGCTAAACGCCTGCTCCGGACCGACGGCGCGTATGCCCAGCGTCGCGGCAAATGCGCGGCGCGATTCGATGAAGTCGCTGCCTACCACTTGCGCCCCCTGCGCTTGCGCGGCAAGCGCGTGCATCAGGCCCATAACCCCGAGCCCAATTACATAGAGCGTGTCGCCTTCGCGCAGTCCGCTGCGGCGCAATGATTTCATCACGCACGCTAAGGGCTCGATCAGCGAACCGTCGGCGAACGGCATATTTGCGGGCAGTTTTAACGTGTCGCGCAAGTTCTCGCGCGGAACGCGAAAGTATTCAGATAATCCGCCGGGGTCGATTTTGCCGGCGCGCCAGGTAGCGCACTGCACGTAGTCGCCGCGCAGGCACGCGCGGCATTCGAAACACGGCGCGTGATGGTGCACGAAAACCCGATCGCCCGGTGAGAATTCTTCGTTGTGTGATTCGACGACGACCCCGGCCGGCTCGTGCCCGAGTACGAGCGGCGCTTTTCGCCGGATATACCAGCCCATGATATCGCCCGTGCAGATGCCGGCGGCGCGCGTTTGCACCAGTATCTCGCCGTCGCCGATCTTCGGTACGTCGCGCGTCTCGATGCGAATGTCATCGACGTCGTAAAGGACCGCGGCCCTCATCTTCTCATTGCGCTTCATGGCGTTATCGCGAATTTTATTCCTTCGCCGTTCTTTAATCTCTCAAACACCGATGCAATCTGCGCGAGCGGAACCGTTTCGGTGACGAGCGGTGAGGGGTCGACCGTTTTATTCACGAGCAAGTCGCGGGCGCGCCGCACGGCGGCGGGCGTAAAATGAAACGGGCTGATCAGGCGGATCTCGTCGTAATGCAGGCGCGACGCGGTGAAGAGCGCCTTGGCGTCGGCCGGCAAGCCGCCGAAAAACGAAACGGTGCCACCGCGCCGCGCGAGGTCCGGCGCGGCTTCCCATACTTCTTCCCGTCCCGTACATTCGATGACGATGTCGGCGCCGCGCTCCTGCGTCCGTTTCCGAACGACATCCCCTACATTCTCGCTCCGGGAATTTATCGTTTCGATTCCCAGATCGCGCGCGATCTTCAAACGTGGTTCACGCCGCCCGGCCAGCAGAACCGTGGCGCCGGTTTGTTTCAGCAGCATGGCGTGCAGCAGCCCAAAGCCGCCGTCGCCGATGACGAGCACGGTATCGTCCGGCCTGACGTTTAGCAGATCCAGCGAGTGCACGACGCACGCAAGGGGCTCGAGAAACGCGGCCGTCGCGTACGGCAAATCCGCCGGCTTTAAATAGCAGTTCCTTTTTACGATGCGCTCGGGAATTTGAATGTACTCGGCGTAAGCGCCGAGGATCATCGTCGGCATGATGCTCTTGCAAAGTTCTTCTTGGCCGCGCTTGCACCAGTAACAGTCGCCGCAGGGCGCCGTGTGAACGCACATGACGGCATCCCCGACCGCAAACGCCGTCTCATCCTGTGCGACGACGTCGCCCGAGAACTCGTGACCAAACGGCGTCGGCATCGGCATGCGCGGATGCCCGCGGCGAAAAGCTTTGAAGTCGGTGCCGTCCGTCAGCGCCGTGCGCACGCGCACGACGATGCCGCCGGGAGGCGCTTGCGGACGCGGAAGGTCTTGCAGCTCGATGGCTCCCGGCCGCAGCAAAACCGCGGCGCGCATCGTTTCCGAAGCGATCAATCGATTTCGTCCAGACAAGCCATCAGCGTGTTGCGCATGTCCTGTGGAAGCGGGCGGCTCTTTAGCGACTTGCGGTCGATGCAGACCACGGTAACGTCCATTTGCGCGCCGGTTTCGCCGGTGCGCTCGTTGTGCATGAGTGTTTTCCATTTCACCGACGAATTGCCGACGTGGTAGATAGTGGTGCGCAGCGTCAGCCAGTCTTCCATCAGCGCGGGCTTGAAGTAATCCGCGACCACGTGCACGCGCGGAAACCACACGTCGTACTTCTCGAAGACTTCATTGTATGAAAAGTCGAGCTCGCGGAAAAAATCCATCTCGGCCCGTTCGACCGCGCGCTGGTATGCAGCGAAATACATAACGCCGGCGATATCGACGTCGGCCCATTGCACCAGCACGCGGCTTTCAAACGTGCGCATAACGGGCAATCGGATCGATTTCGAGATTTACAAGGTCGCCGGGCGCGCGCCGGCCGAGCGTCGTGCGGCGCATCGTTTCCGGAATCAGTGTAATTTCGAACCACGCATCGCCGACCGCGGCAACGGTGACGCTGACGCCGTCGACGCTCAGGAATCCCTTCTCGCGAACGTACGGCCGCAGCTGTGGAGGCAAAGCAACGCGCAAGCGCTCGCCCTGCCCTTCGCCTTTGCGCGAAATCACTTCGCTTGCGTCGTCCACGTGGCCGTAGACAAAATGACCGCCGATGCGATCCCCTGCGCGCAACGCGTACTCGACGTTGACGCTCTCGCCTTTCGCGGCGTTGCGCAAAGCTGACCTGGCCAGCGTTTCCGGGACAACGTCAAAGTCGACCACGTTATGATCGATGGCGGTTACGGTCAAGCACACGCCATTGATCGCTACCGAATCCTTGGGTTCGACATCTTCATCCGCGGCGTTCTCGCAGCGAACGCGCAGCCGGATGCCGTCTTTACTCACCGGCGCAACGTCCTCGATCACGCCGGTGAACGAAATGATGCCGCTAAACATCGTGAGGGATCGTGCCTGAGATCAGCGCGTCCGCACCGAGCCGCTCGGCACGATCGAATTGTAACCGCACGTTCGCGACAGCGCCTTCGGCAAAAGCCGGCATGGCCGCGGGTCCGCGTAAGAAACGCGGCGCGACGATCCAGTGGAAACGATCCACGAGCCCCCCTGTAAGAAGATGGCCGGCCACAGTGGGCCCTCCTTCGCACAGCAAGCTGTTTATTCCGCGCTCGCGCAGCGCCCGCAGCCCGGCTGCGAGGTTTAAGCGCGGAACGTCGGCTTCGCCGCAGTAGAGCACGTCGGCGATTTTTTCTAGCTGCGCGAAACGATCGCGCGCACCCGCCGGCGCCAATACGATCGTTCTTTCATAACCCTTTTCAACTTTAAAGATGGCGCTTGCGGGGTCAACCGCCGCCGTCTCGCAGATGACGACGCGCACGTAATCGCGCAAACGTTTGTGCGTTGGCCTGACCGTGAGTTGCGGATTGTCAACGCGTACGGTCCCGGCTCCGACCGCGGTCCCGTCGTGTGCGATGCGCAGCTCGCGCACGAATTCGCGCGCTTCTTCTCCAGTGAGCCATTCCTGCACGCCCGGTTTCGAAGCGATAAAACCATCGATCGAAACCGCAAGTTTTAACGAAACGTACGGGCGGTGCGAGCGGACTGCGCGCGCGAATGGTTCGACAATCGCGCCGGCGCGCGGTTCGTCGAGCACGTCGACTGCGATCTTCTTCTCGCGCAGTTCCTGTATGCCCGCGCCGTTGGTTTGCGGGTTCGGATCGTGCGTGCCCGCAACGACGCGGGCGAGACCGGATCGTTGGATGTCCTCGGTGCATGGCGGGGTACGGCCGGTATGATTGCAAGGTTCGAGCGAGACGTAGAGCGTTGCGCCGCGCGCCGCCTCACCGGCGGCGTTAAGCGCGTTGACTTCAGCGTGCGCATCACCCGCGCGGTGGTGATAGCCTTCGCCGACGATCGTTTCGCCGCGCACGACAACCGCGCCGACCGGCGGATTCGGCGACGTATTTCCGATTCCGCGTTCGGCGAGCTCGTATGCACGATCCAAAAAGAGCCGGTCCAGCCTATCCACAAAGCTACCTTCGGGGTGGCCAACAAAGTGTCATGGTGAGCAGCGTTCGCTGCGCGAACGCCAGTCGAACCACGCCCGAGCAGCGTGCGAAGCACGCGTAGTAATGTCATCCTGAGCCTTGTCGAAGGGCGAGGGCCGCACGGAGCTTGCGAAACGCATGCTACAGCGTGAATGTACGGCGTGCAGCTTCGCGCGATCTTGGATTTCATCTTCCCGCCGCAATGTGGCGGATGCGAGAGAATAGGTTCCGGCCTCTGCGAGTCGTGCTTGCCGAAAGAACCGCTCATCGAACGTCGGTTGCGCTCGCTGAACGTCTCGGCGCTCGGAATATACGACGGTGAACTGCGGCATGCGATCCTCGCGCTCAAAAGCGGGCGCCGCGACGTTGCCGAAGCGTTCGCAGAAAGACTGTCGACGCGAATCGCCGCCGATGCGATCGTCGTGCCGGTCCCCACAACAGCGGCGCGCCGCCGCCAGCGTGGGTTCGACGGCTGCGAACTGATCGCGCGACTCGCGTTTGGTCCTCGCGTTACCGCCGGGCTCGTGCAAGTGCGCGGCGAAACCCAACGAGGCCGTGACCGCGAAGCGCGCCTTACGATTCGTCAGCGCTTCAGTTGGCGCGGCGAAGCATTAAACGGCAGACGCATTATACTGCTCGATGATGTCGTCACCACGGGTGCGACGCTTGAAGAGTGCGCAGCGACGGTACGCGCCGCCGGTGGCGTGGTTAGCGAAGCGCTTGCGGCTGCGACCGTACCGTGAATACTGTGTCATCCTGAGCGGCGTTCGCTATGCGAACGCCAGTAATGTCATCCTGAGCCGGGTCGAAGGACGAAGGGCGGCCGAGCGAAGTCGAGGCCACGAACTCAAGAACCGTGGCAACAAACTCATCGTGACGGGTAATGCTGCTGAGATGGCCCGCACCGCGAAAAGTGTGAACATGTGCGTGCGGATAGGATGCCCGGAACGCTTGCCGTTCAGCGATCGTAAAAGCGGTGTCGTTATCCGATTCGAGTAACAGAGTCGGGCCTTGATATTTTTCAGCGTCCAAACTCTCGGACCAATGCGCGATTGAATCTCCTATGCACGACCCGCGATTTGCGATGCCCTCATTGCCGACTCGCTGAAGCTCGTCGTGGGTAAAATACTCGAGCCAAAAATCGCGATCCGGATGGCCTTTCAACAGGCGCTTCACTCTCGCGCTTAGCAGCGCGACCGTGGCACTCTTGGGCATGTGACGCGCGGAATGTAGAATCGCGCAAACCATTCGTCCACGCTGCGGCGAGTAGTTCGCAACGTTGGCGAGAATCAAGCCCTCGACGCGCTCGGGAACCTTCATCGCGAACGCCTGCGCAAATATGCCGCCGAGCGAATGTCCGAGCAGAAAACACGCGCTCGCATCGTACTCGTCCAGCAGCGTTTTTAATCCGTCTATCGCATCGCGTACAGTTCTCAACGTTGCCGGGCATCCAATCGACAGGACGCGCATCTGCGATTCGAGCGCCGCAATCAACGGGAACTGCGATTCCGAGCTTCCGCCACCGCCCGGCAACAACACGACCGTATGCGCGCCGGCGCCCGACTCGATAACGTCCCACACATGCGCGGCTACAACATGCGTGCGGATCGCATGCGATTGGCGGAACGCCGCTAGCTCTTGGTGGAGCCTACTCATTTGCCACGATCGCGTTCTCGAGCGTCGCGCCGGGCGCGACCTCATAATTCATTCCGACGATCGAATCGCGCAGCACCGCACCTTTGCCGATGCGCGCTCCTTCCCAGATGATCGAGCGTTCGATGCGCGCGCCGTCGCCCACTTGCACGCGGTCGCCGATCACGCTTGGCCCGTCGATCCGGGCTGTTGGCGCAATCTTCGCGGCCGGACCGATCCACACGCTGCCGTCAACGGAAAATCCCGGAATACGGAGTTTGCCGGTGAGGACGTCACTCGTCGCGGCCCGATATTCGGCCGGCGTGCCGATGTCGTGCCACTGCGCTCCGCGCGCATCGAAACCATAGAACGCGGCCCCCGCCTGCTGCAATGCCGGGAAAAGATCTTTTCCAAAATCGTAAAACGTGCCGGCCGGAATATGTTCGAAAATCTCCGGCGTAAAGACATAGATGCCGGTGTTAACCAGTTTACTGCGCTCCGTTCCTTTGGACGGTTTCTCTTGAAAGCCGGTGATCTTGCCAGATCCGTCGGTAACGACGACCCCATATTGATCCACTTCTTCCCGCTCGACCAACCCGATCGTCGCGAGCGCGCTCTTCTCTTTGTGAAAGGCGACGACCCTATCGAGGCGCATATCCGTCAAGTCATCGCAGCCGATCACGACGAACGACTCGCCTCCGAGAAACGCTTGCATTTCCTTTACGGCCCCCGCGCTGCCCAGCAATTCTTTTTCATACAAGTACTCCAAACGCGCGCCATAAGCCGAGCCATCGCCGAGCGCGGCGACGATCATGTCCGCGAGATAATGTACGTTAATCGCAATTTCGTCGAATCCGTACGACGTAAGATAGCGAATCAAGTGCGCGGCATTGGGCAATCCCGCTAAGGGAACCAGCGGCTTGGGAACCTGCCTTGTCAGCGGGTACAGGCGCGTGCTCAAACCGCCGGCCAAGATCATCGCGCGCAATTTAGGCTTTGCCACGCGCGAACCGGTTCCTGAGATTTTCTCCCGCGACGAGCAGCACGAAATACGGCAATGCGAGCTGGCGGCGCCAGCGGCGCGGCTCGCGCACCAAACGATAGAACCATTCGAGGTGCGCTTTGCGCCATCGATCGGGCGCGCGCTGCACGTTTCCGCTAATGACATCGAGCGAGCCGCCCACGCCGATCCCCACGCCGCAGCCGGTCTGCGCGAGATAGTCCGCGAGCCAAAACTCCTGGCGGGGAAACCCCATGCCCGCGAAGAGCATGCGCGCGCCGCTCGCGCGGATCGCTGCGGCAACCGCTGGCGACTGCTCGTCCTGAAAATAACCGTCGCGCGTGCCGGCGATTTGTAAGCCCTGGTAACGCGATTGGAGTTCGCGCGCCGCGCGTTCGGCAATGCCGGGCGCACCGCCAAGCAAGTATATGGAAAGTCCTTCGGCGGCAGCACGGCTGCAGAGATGTTCGATCAGCTCGACGCCGGCAACGCGTTCGTACAGTTTGCCTCCACGCGCGCGCGCGACGGCCAGCAACCCGACGGTATCACATAAGGAAAGCGCGCTCGCGTTAATCACGTCGCGATAGCGCCGGTCCCGTTGCGCGTGGACGACCATTTCCGTTCCAAGCGTTACGACTTGCGCGCCGGCGCGTTCGCGCACATAGCGCATGATGGCGTCAACGGCTTCGCCGGAATCGACGAGGTCGAGCTTACACCCGAGAATAGTCATACTGAGCAAGCAATGGTTGCAGCTTGCGCGCTAAATGTTCGGGCATCGAGTCGAGCGGCAAGCGGCATTCGCCCACGTTGAAGCCGAGTTGCTTCATGGCCCACTTGACCGGAATCGGGCTGGTCGTCGCAAACAGCGCGTCGATCAACGGCAGCAGCGAGCGATGAATGCTCGCCGCTTCGGCGCCGCCGCCATCGCGATATGCGGCCACCATGGCTACGTACTCGCGCGAGCACAGGTGCGACGCCACACCGACAACGCCGTCCGCCCCCATCGCCAAACACGGAAGAAACAAATGGTCGTCGCCGGCCCACACGCTAAAGCCCGGCGCGCGATCGCGCAAAATGAAACCGATCTGTTTGAGATCGCCGCTGGACTCTTTGACGCCAGCGATGTTCTTGTGCCGGCGCGCAAGTTCGAGCAGCGTTTCGGGCAGCATATTGACCGCCGTACGGCCCGGGATGTTGTAGATGACGATTGGGAGCGCAGTCGTTTCGGCAATCGCACTAAAGTGCGCGATCATTCCGCTCTGCGGCGGCTTGTTGTAATACGGAACGACCGCGAGAATTCCGTCGGCGCCCGCTTTCTCAGCAGCTTTTACCGAACGCACCGAATCGCGCGTGTCGTTGCTGCCGGCGTTTGCGATCACGGCCGCGCGGTCGCCCAGCGTTTCCTTTACGGTTGCAAATAAACGTGCGCGCTCGTCAGAAGTCAGCGTTTGACCCTCGCCCGTCGAGCCGGCAATTACCAAACCCTCGTTTCCTCGCTCAACGAGCCAGGCCGCCAAACGCGCCGACTCGCGATAATCTATCTCGCCGCTCGCGTCGAACGGTGTAATCATGGCGGTAACGATCGTGCCGAGCTTCATGCCTGTGCCGCCTTCTGTTCGAGATGGAACGCGTCGTGGACTGCCTGTTCGGCCCGCGCGGCATCGGCCGACGGAACGAGAATCGAAACGGTGATGTTGCTGTCGGTGCAGTGTATGATTTCAACGTTTTCGGCCGAAAGCGCAGAAACGATGCGATGTATCACGCCGGGTTCGTAGCGCATGCCTTCGCCGACGACGGAAAGCTTCGAACAGGCCTCTCGCGCGCGCACGGCCAGGTTCAGATCTCCCAGCAGTTTACGGATCTCTTCACCTCGGTCGCCTTCCACCACGAACATCACGCCGGCTTGATTGATCGTGACTTGGTCAATCGAAATGCCGGCCGCGGCAAGTCGCTCGAACATGTGGATCTCAAGTTGCATGCGGCGCTGGCGGTCTTCGATGTCGCCGCGAATCGCGCGAATCCACGTGACGCGCCCCGACGCCGTCACGCCGGTAACGGGGCGGCGCGGCTCCAGACGGGTGTCGACGATCGTCCCTTCACCGGTAGCCAGGCTGCGAATGGCGTAGGGCGTTTGCGTGCGCTGCGCGTAGTCGGCGGCTTTGTGGTGCATCACTTTTGCGCCGTGCTGCGCGAGCTCGGTCATTTCTTCAAGGCTGGCACGGTCGATCGTGTGCGCGCCGTTGACGCGGCGCGGATCGGCGGTCATCGCGCCGGCGACATCGGTGTAGATGTCGATCCGCTCGGCATCGAGCGCGTGGCCGAGCGCAATCGCGCTGAGATCCGTTCCGCCGCGGCCTAACGTCGTTATCTCACCTTTTACGCTCATGCCCTGGAACCCGGCGATCACCGGAACGATGTTTTCCGAAAGCGCCTCCCGTATGCGTTGCGGGTCGACGCGCAAAATTGTCGCATCGCCGTGCGTTCCGTCGGTGATGATGCCGGCTTGCGCTCCGGTAAAGGCGGTGGCCGCGATCTTTTCGCGTTCCAACTCGCTTGCCAGCACGGCGGCGGCGATCAACTCACCGGAGGCAAGAAGTAAATCGGCGTTCGGGCCGCTGCGCGCACCGTCAATCAGCGAGAGCAGCGAGTCGGTCGCGTACGGTGCGGGCGCGCGGCCCATTGCCGACACGATCGCCACCGGCGATTCCCCGCGCTCGAGCGCTTCCCGGATGCGCGCGACCGCGGTGCGGCGCGTCTCGGGCGAGGCAACGGACGTACCACCGAATTTCAGTACGGCGACTTTCATAGATATTTTGTCATGGTGGATATTGGTGTCATCCTGAGCGGGCGCCATGAGGCGCCCCAGTCGAAGGACGGCCGAGCGATGTCATCCTGAGTTTGTCGAAGGGCGAGGCCCGCAAGCCACGCGCAATTAAAAGCTCGAGAATTTGCACGGCATTCGTAGCGGCGCCTTTGCGAAGTTGGTCACCGACGATCCACATTTGAAAGTGCCGCTTATCGCCCGCGGAGCGCAAACGAGCGACGTGCACTTCATCCGTGCCCTCGACATCGCGGGGCGTAATGATGACGGCGGGATGGAAGACGATTCCGGGAGCTTGCGCGAGCGCCGCAGCGAGTTCTTCTACCGTCGTATCCCGTTCCGTTTCAAAAAATACCGCTTCGGAGTGCGCGGTGCGCACCGGGACGCGAACGGTGGTGGCATAAAGCGGTAGGTCCGGCAGATCGAGTATTTTGCGCGTTTCGTCGCGGACTTTGATTTCCTCGCCGGAGTAGCCCGTTTCGTCGAACTCGCCGATTTTCGGCACCACGTTGCCGACGAACGGACCCTCGCCCGCATCGAATTCCTCGAGCGCCGCGCGTCCGGCGCCGCTAACGGCTTGGTACGTCGCCACATTCACCGCTCGCAACCCCGCGGCATCACGAACCGGAGCGAGCGCCACGCACAGAATGATCGCCGTGCAATTTCCCACGGGAAACAAACGGTGCTGCGGCTGAATAGCTTGCGCGTTGATTTCCGGAACGACCAGCGGCACGTCCGGGCGCATGCGATATGTCGAACTATTGTCGATGACCACCCCGCCCCGTTCGAGAATCGGCGGCGCGAACTGCGAGCTCGTCTCATCCGAACCGGCGAAAAACACCGTGTCGAACGGCTCGAGCGCTTCCGCGGACGTTTCCAGCACGCCGGCGCGTGCGCGCGATGCGAACAACCCTAACCTTTCGACCGGAACCCTGCGCTCGCGTAACACCTGCACGATCGTCTCGCCGACCGCCCCGGTCGCGCCGACCACGGCGACGTTCATTTATTGTTGTCATCCTGAGCGGCGTTCGCTATGCGAACGCCAGTCGAAGGACGCCCGAGCAGCCTGTCCTGAGCGAGCGGAGCGAGTCGAAGGGAGGGCCGCGTGATCACAGCGTTAGTCCTACCTGGAGCGTCTTCAACTTCTTGACCGCGCGGATGGCCGCAATTATGCCCGGCGCAAATGACTCGCTTGAGAATGAATCGTGCCGGATCGTCAGCAGCTCGCCGTTATTGGAAAACAGTACCTCTTGATGCGAGAGCAAGCCCTGCATGCGCACGCTGTGGATCGGAACGTCCGCGCGCCCTCCGCCGGCGCGGATGCGCTCGGCAGTCGCCGCTGCCGTGCCGCTGGGCTTGTCGCGCTTATCCGCTCGATGCATTTCGATAATTTCACACGATGGGAAGAATCGCGCGGCCTGTTCGGCAAAGTTCATCATGAGGATCGCACCGATCGCGAAGTTCGGCACGATCAGTGCGCCGACGCCGCGCGCATTGCAAAGTTTCTTCAGCTCAGAGCGCTCAGCCGCGTTCCATTCGCTGGACCCAACGACCGGTGAAATACCGCGTTCCACGGCAGCGCGCGCGACGGTTTGCGTCACCGGCCGCGGCGTAAAATCCACGATGACATCCGGCTTCCGCTCGTCCAGAAGGTGCCCGAGGCTATCGTACACGCCCATCGACTGATCGGCGTTGCGCGCAAAACCGCCGGCGTATTCTAAATCCGTCTCTTTTTGTATCGCTTCGTAGGTGAGCCGGCCCATTCGGCCTTGGGCGCCGGAGATTGCTACCTTCACTTAGGGTAACAAGGTTGGCTTAGAGTTTCTCCAGCGGTGCGTACTTCAGCATCACCATTTTCTGGCCCACGTTCGGAAAATCGATCGTGACGAGGCCGTCGCCGCCCGCGCCGATGACGCCTGAAATCTTGCCCTCACCCCACTTGGGATGACGCACGCGATCGCCCGATTGGAGGTTCATCTTGATGCCGGCGCCGGCGGATTCGTGAATCGCGACTTCGCGCCAGCGGCCGCCCGACGGGCGCGGCAGCGCGATGCTGCCCAACATTTCGATGCTCGGCATCTCCTCGAGAAAACGCGATTTAGGATGCGCGAAGGTGTTGCCGTACAGCGTGCGGCGTTCGGCATACGATAGGAAGAGCCGGTTCATCGCGCGCGTCACGCCGACGTACGCCAAGCGGCGCTCTTCTTCGAGTTCGGTCATGTCGACCAGGGCGCGCGAGTGCGGGAAAACGCCCTCTTCCAGCCCCGTCAAAAAGACGCTCGGGAACTCCAGGCCTTTGGCCGAGTGCATCGTCATCATCGTGATGTACGATGTCGTTCCGTCCAGCGTATCGAGATCGCTGATCAGCGCTACGTTGGCTAGAAAGCCGGCCAGCGTCGCTTCGGGCTCATTCGTTTCGTACTCACGCGCCACTCCCACAAGCTCTTCCAGGTTCTCCATGCGCGTGCGCGAATCGGGCGTGTCTTCGTTGCGCAGCTCGCGCAAATAACCCGACTCTTCCATGACCGCGACCAGTAAGTCGGCGATCGAAAATTCCGGCAAACGCGAGCGCAGCGACTCGATGAGTTCGGCAAAGCGCTCGAGCTCGCGGGTTTTCTTGGGAACGGCCTTCTTCAGCAGCTCTTTGTCGAAGATCGCTTGCCCGACGGGCACTTTGTCCGCGTCGGCGGCGGTGACGAGGCTTGCGAGCGTCTGCGAGCCGATGCTGCGGCGCGGAACGTTAACGATCCGCTTGAACGCGATCGCGTCCGACGGATTGTCGATGTAGCGAAGATAGGCGACGACATCTTTGATTTCGGTGCGCGCATAGAAGCCGACGCCGCCGATCACGCGATAGGGAATGCCTTCGGCGATGAACGCCTCTTCGAATACGCGCGATTGCGCGTTGGTGCGATAGAGCACCAGGAAGTCGCCGTAGGAAGCGCCTTCGCGAACGAGCTCTTTGACCTTCTCGACGACGTAGCGCGCCTCTGAGCGTTCGGTATCGGCCGCGAACGCCGTGATCGTCTCACCCGGATCGCGGTTCGTGAACAGTTTCTTCGGCGAGCGCGTCTTGTTGTTTGCTACTAGCGCATTTGCGGCGTCGAGAATGGTCTGTGTGCTGCGATAATTCTCCTCGAGCGTAAATACCTTCGCGCCCGGAAAATCGTCTTCGAAGCGCAGGATCATTTTGTAGTCGCTGCCCCGCCATGAATAGATCGACTGGTCGTCATCGCCGACGACCGTCACGTTGCGATGTTTTTCGCCCAGAATCGCGATCAGTTTGTACTGCGCGAAATTGACATCTTGATACTCGTCGACCAGAACGTAGTGGAAGCGGTTCTGCCACTTACTGCGGGCGGCCTCGTCTTTTTCGAAGAGGTCGATCGTGCGGACGATGAGATCGTCGAAGTCCAGACTGTTGGATTCCGAAAGCCGGCGCTGATATTCGGCATAGACGTTCGCGTAGCGTTCGCCCAAGAACGACGTGTTGCGTTCGTGATACTCTTTGGGCCAAACGAGCGCGTTCTTTGCCTTGCTAATCTCGGCCAGGCATGCGCCCGGCGTCAGTTGACGCTCGTCGTAATCGAGGTCGGTCAGGATTTCGCGCACGACGGTACGCTGATCGGCGTCGTCGATGATGGCAAAATTCGAAGCGATCCCGGCGCGCGAACCTTCGCGGCGCAGTATGCGCACGCACATAGAGTGAAACGTGCCGACCCACAGATCGCGCGCGGGCGCGCCGACCATGCGTTCCAGGCGCGTTTTCATTTCGCCCGCGGCTTTATTCGTAAACGTTACGGCAAGAATTTGATCCGGCGAAACGTCGAGCTCATCGAGCAAATACGCAATGCGGTGCGTCAGCACGCGGGTTTTTCCGCTACCTGCACCGGCAAAAATCAAACACGGGCCATTGGCATGTCGGACGGCGGCCGACTGGACGTCGTTTAGAACATCGGTTTCCAGGATCATTAAGAGTTTATTCGCCGCCTGTGGATAAAGCGCCTATAATCGCGCGTCCTTTCCCAGCATCGGTGAGCTTGTCCTGAGCTTGTCGAAGGGCGTATGCGGCTGACAAATAGGCCAGCGTCGATTCCGCGCCCATATTAAGGTTGACGGAGTTTTCGTTCAGCCCGTCGAGGCAACCGCCGTCGCGCGCCATCACGATGCCGCGAGAATTGCGTCCGAGGTACCATTCCAAGCCGATTTGGGCCGTGGCCCGGAATGGCGCGTCCCCGGTCGCCTCGTATGCGGCCAGCGCCGCGTCGACCAGTGACACCGCCTCGAGCGGCTGCTGCGAGTAGCGCGGGCGCGGACCGCCGCGCTTGTACCAGCCCTCGTTGCCGATCGGCACGAAGACGCCGTTTTCCACCGTCACGCGCTCGTAGAAAGCCAACGCGCGCAGGCCGACCGCAGCGATCTCCTGGTCCTGCAACGCGGCGCCGGCGCGCACCATCGCCTCGGGAAGGCGGGCGTTGTCGTAGGTCATCACGTCTTCGAACCACTCCCACTCTGCGGCGTGTGTCTCGCTGTAACGGTGCATGAGGGAGTCCGCCAGTTTGCGTAATGCCTCGCGGTAAGCCGGCAGCTCGATATCGGCAATGCTCGCATGACACGCGTGCGAGAGTCCGACGATCGCGTAAGACTGCGAACGCGAATACTGCAGCCAATCGAGCGCATTCAAGCCTTTGTTGAAGAGCCGCTTGCACAGCCGCCGCCAGGTCGGGCGTGGCGCGTAGCGCATTCCAAAACCCAGCGCCCACAGTGCGCGGCCGACCGAGTCGTGCGTGCCGACGCAATCCAGCCACTGCCGGTCGTAGCCCATAAAGTTATGAAAGCGGCCGTCCGGCAGCTGCGCGTTGTGCAAAAATGAAAGATATACCGGCGCCAAGCGCATCGCATCGGCGTCGCGCGGCTCGAGCGCCAGTTTTTGATACACGACGATCAGCGCACGCGCGACGTCGTCGGTGCAATAACCGGTCGCGCGATTCGGAATATCTTCCGTCGCGTGCTGAATAACGCCAACGTCGTCGCTGAGCGTTAAGAGATGCTCCAAACTAGGCTGAATGGACGAGCTCCAATTCGGGCGGCGCAAGGTCGGCAAAGAGCCTGCCGTACTCCACCGCTACGTGCGGCCACGTCATCTGACGGCCGAAGCGGTACGCGCGCCGTTCGGTGGCACGGCGCAATGCGTCATCGTCCAACAATGCGCCCGTCAGATCCGCGATCGATTTCGCGTCGCGGAACATGCACAAGAAGCCGCGATTGTGCGCGAGCAATTCTTGCGCGTACAAATACGGTGTCGAAACGATCGCCTTGCCGCAGCCGACCGCGTAGGCGAGCGTGCCGCTGACGATCTGCGACGGATTCAAGTACGGCGTCAAGTAAATGTCGGTCGCTTCCAAATAGCCGACGAGTTCGTCGAATTCCAAATATTTGTCGACCAGTTTGACGTTGTATTGCAGACCGTATTCGGCGACGAGCGCCTGCAGCGACTCGCGATAAGACTCGCCTTCACGGCGGCGCACGACCGGGTGCGTCTCCCCTAATATAAGGTAGAGCACCTCGGGGTGGCGGCGCACGACCTCGCGCATCGCCTCGATCGCGTATTCGAGACCTTTACCGCGGTTGATCAGCCCGAAGGTCGAGACGACCATGCGCTGGCCGATGCCGAACGAGGCTTTGGCAGCATCGGTATCGCGGAACGGAACGTCCGGCACGCCGTGGTGGATTACGCGCAGACGATTCGGATCTATGGTGTACACGCGCTCGAGCAAATCTCGCCCGGTTTCGGAGAGCGCTACAACCGCGCTCGCGTACCGGCACAACTCGCGGGTGACGCGCAGCATCGTTTCATCGGGTTCGGGCAAAATTGTATGGAGCGTCAGCGCAACCGGTTTTTCGATTGCGCGTAGCGTGTCGATCAGCCATTCTCCGCGCTCGCCGCCAAAAAGTCCGTACTCGTGCTGAATGTTGAGCACGCCGGCCGGATGCGCGTTAACGATTGCGGCGACGTCGGCGTAGGATTCGCGGCGATCCTCGCGCAGCCGCGCGACGACTTCTGGCCCGTAGTGGCGCACTTCGCCGCCGGGCTCGTCGATCGCGATGATTTCGGAGCTGGTTCCGTACGCGCGGTCAAACGACTCGACGGTGTCGCGCGTGAACGTCGCGATGCCGCATTCCCGGGGCGGGAAGGAGCCCATGAAGAGGGTGCGCGGAACCACTCCATACTCCCAACACCGGCCCTCAAATGGAACGCGAAACCTCGCAAGGGGAAAGCCGGAGATACCCTTGCTCGTGGCGTTTTATACCCGTGGATTCTCGCTTCTTAACCCTGGGTGAAGCAGGAAAGGTTGCGAAGGCTCGGTCGCTTCGCGTCATCCTGAGCCGGGTCGAAGGGTGGCAGGGCTTGCCGCTTGAGGGGATTAGTCAGCACCGGACAAGCCCGCGTCACCGGCATCATCAACGCGATCATGCAAGGGCCCGACTGGGGCCGAGAGTAGTCGAAGCCCGCTAGCGTTGCTCTAAAAGACCGAGACGTTTTTCAAACACGTCGAAACGAAGGTCAACGGAGTCGAAGCGCCTGTTCATGTCGTAGCGCAGCATCTCGAAGCCATGGTCCAGCCTCTTTATATCTGACCGCACCTCGCTCAAACCGGAATCAAGCGAATCGATGCGCTCGCCAAGGCCATCCCGAAGATCGAGGATGGCTGCCATGAGGTCGGCCGACGAATATTTCTGGCGCACGGGGCTAGCCTATGGTACTGCCGTTGCCGAGCCGTTTCCTATATGTTGCCCGTGTAGTTTAGGGCCCGTCCGCCTCGACGTTGAGCGAGATGTCGATGCCGTCACCCACGATTACCGGCCCGAAGCTCATTCCCCACTGCGAGCGAGCGAGTGAACCCGTCGCACTATAGGCGATAACCGATCGTCCGCGCGGCGTCGTACCGGCTCCGACTACGCCCGCGTTGAGCGTAACCGGGTGCGTTTGCCCGTGCATCGTGAGGTTCCCCACGATCGTGAAATGCTTCGGATCCGTGCCGGTGATCTTCGTGCTTTGGAACGTCATGTTCGGATAAGTTGCGACGTCGAAATAATGATCCGAGCGGATGTCGTTGTCGCGCATGCCGTTGTGCGTGTCCTCGTTCGCGGGATCGAGTTCGGCGCTGACTTCGATCGGAATTTGGCTGCCCGGTTCGAGTTTCACGACCGCCTTCTTCAAGGGGATCGTTCCCACCACGGGCACGATGCCGAAGTGACGCGCCGTAAATTGCGCCGTCGTGTGATTGGGGTCGACGGTCCACGTTTCGGTCGCGGCCACTGCGGCCGCAACCATGGCGAAGGACAGTACCAAACTGAGGGTAGCCAATCGCTTCATGATTTACAGTAAACCGTCAAACCCTCAACGGTTGCTGAAAGGCGCTGCCCGAGGCTTGTTAGGGGCCGTCCGCCTCGACGTTCAACGAGATATCGATGCCATTGGCGACGATAATCGGGCCGAATCCCAGCCCCCACTGCCTGCGATCGAGCGAGCCGTTCGCGGAGTAGGCGATCACCGAACGTCCCCGCGGCGTTTTGTTCGCACCCACCACAGCCGCATTTAACGTTATCGGGTGCGTTTGGCCGTGCATTGTCAGATTGCCGACTATCGTAAAGTGTTTTGGATCGGTGCCGGTGATCTTGGTGCTGTGGAACGTCATCTCCGGAAAGCTCGCGACGTCAAAGTAATGGCCGGACCGCAAATCGTTGTCGCGCGAGCCATTGTGCGTATCCACGTTCGACGGATCGAGCTCGGCACTGACTTCGATCGGAATTTGGCTGTCCGGCTCGAGCTTCACGACAACCTTCTTCACCGGAATACTGCCGGTGACGGGGACGATGCCGAAATGCCGAGCGGTAAATTGCGCGGCGGCGTGGTTGGGATCGACCCTCCAAGCCTCGGTCGACGCCAGCGCACTCGTGGCCGTGGCAATGGAGAAAAGCAAGCCGAACGCGGCCAATCGTTTCATTATCTATAGTAAACCGCGCAGTTCTGAACGGTTTCTGAATGAGCCGCCCGAGCGCAGGCGAGGTTCGTTTAAACTTTGCGCTTGTGCAGGGTAACGGTGTTGCCTTCGGGGTCGTGAATCATCGCCATGAAGCAGAACGGCGTCTCATGCTGCATGACGATGGGAATGCCGCGCTCCTTGACTGCGGCAACGGCCGCATCGAAATCATCGACCGCAAACAAAATACCGTTGCTGGACTGGAACGGCATCACGCGTCCACCGCCGCCCCACAGACCGAATATCGTGCCGTCGGGAAATTCATATTCGGCACCGCGATCCTCGGGATACACAAGCACCGGCTCCAGTCCAAGGACGTCGCGATAAAACGCGATCGCTCGCGGCGCATCTTTAACCATGTAGCCGCTTAGATCCATGCCGGTAATTTTAAATGCCATATACTCCTTTAAGGCTCATTGAGCCAGGGTTGGCGCTGCGGCAATCGGGGCGGTCGGCCCGATGCGCGAACCCTCGGGAACGACGGTTCCAGGTTCGATGCGGGCGTCGTGGCCGATAACGGTGCCTTTGCCGATCTTCGCGTTCGCGCCGATATGCGAACGGCTGGCGATGATCGTCTCTTCGATCGTCGCGCCTTCTTCCACAACAACGTCATCCCACAACACCGAATTCTTGATGACGGCGTTGGCTGCGATCCGGCAATTTTTTCCGAAAACTACATTTGGACCGACTTCGGCCATTCGCGCGATGATGGTTCCTGCACCGATATGCACGGGCGCGATAAGATTTGCGCAGTCTGCGTGAGCCGCGCCCGGCCCGCTGACGCCTGGCTCAATTTTGAGCGGCATTGCGCCGCTGAGCACGTCGCGATGCACGGTTAGGTAGTGCTCCGGCCGGCCGACGTCGATCCAGTAATCGTCTGTCGTGTACGCGTAGAGCCGCTCGCCTTCGGCCAGAATTTTCGGAAACGTTTCGCGCTCGATCGAAACGTTGCGCCCAGGAGGAATGAATTTCAGCACATCGGGCTCGAGCAAATACGTGCCGGCGTTGATTTCGTTTGTTGGCGCGGTTCCTTTGGGCGGCTTCTCGATGAACTGCGAGATGCGGCCCGTTTGGTCGTGCACCACGCACCCGAACGCCGATGGGTCTTCTACCTTTATAAGGTGCAGAACGCCGAGGCCGCCTTTTTCCTTGTGGTAGGCGATCATCGCGCCCAGGTCGAGGCTGGTCAGCACGTCCCCGTTCATCATAAAAAACGGGCCCGTGATGTGCTGCTCGACATTTTTTATCGCGCCGGCCGTGCCGAGCGGCTCGTCTTCGATCACGTAGGTGATTTTCATATCGAGGCGCGAGCCGTCGCCGAAATACTCCGTGATCGCCTGCGGCATATAGCCTGCAGGCAGAATCACATCGCGAATGCCGGCTTCGTATAAACGCTCGAGCGTGCGCGCCAGAAACGGCACACCGACGATCGGCACCATCGGTTTGGGCGTGCCGAAGGTGAGCGGCCGCAACCGCGTTCCCTCGCCACCGACCAAAATGACTGCTTGCACGCCAACCTCCGAAGGGGCATCTTCCCTTCCGCGCTAACGTGCAAAACGCTTTCCGCAGGCCATTTGCTTACGTACCCTTACCGCGGTTCCGCGCGCCGTGCGTCTCTGTGAGGCTGTGGCAATTCGGACAGAGCATGCGCAAATTCTCGAGGCGGTAATCGTCATTTACGCCATTGATATGATCGATCTGGATCGATATGGGTTTACCGCACCAGATCGAGATGCCGCATCGGCCGCACCTGTTCTCTAAATGACCTTCCTTCAGCAGGCGGCGTTTTATTGAAGAGCGATGTTTCGAACGAGCCACCCAAGAACCCGCGCAAAATCCAAATTTTGCGTAACACTCGCGAATCGAGTGTCCCTCATCGTAGTAAGCTTTCACCTGGACCCAATCATATCTGCGGTTACAACGTGACTGTAAGTTTAACATTTGCAGACTACCGCGGTTTCGCGCCTTGTACCAAGCAGCAATAGAGAAGCCAAACTTTTCACAGCATTGCCGAATTGTATGCCCGGCGTCGTAATATCGCTGAATTTCAGGCCAATCAAGCCGAGGGCGCAAGTCCATCACCTCTTCCTTTGGTATTTCGGCCACCGAAGGTTTCGGTTTGGCTGTGGCAGTTCCATCGGCTTTTCCCTGAATCGGCATAATATAAGGGCGTCAGCTGCCGTGCTTTAGCTTTTAGCGAGCCACGTAGCACGGCATCGGTCCAAGCGTCTGGCGAAAAGCCGAAACGCTCTCGGCATTCCTTATAAGAATGCCCCTCGTCGTAGAAGGCTTGGACCTCTTTCCAGTTGTATCGTGGCACGTACAGATCTTCGCACCCACCTGTGCCAACTGTATGGCGCAGTGCTCGAGCGAAGCACTTGCGCAGTGCCGTCGCGCTTGTGTAGTATTGGTGGCGCACCCATCCCGGGTGGTGTAATTGGCAACACGCCTGACTCTGAATCAGGAGACTCGAGGTTCGAAGCCTTGCCCGGGAGCGCGGCCCCATCGTCTAGAGGCCTAGGACGCCGGGTTCTCAACTCGGTAACACCGGTTCGAATCCGGTTGGGGCTACAAATTACGCGACTCGGAATTGCTTTCTCGAATTGCGCCCGCCAAAAGTCTCCGTCTGGCTATGGCAGTTTGGACAAAGCATTCTTAAATTTTCGATGCGGTGATCGTTACCATTTGCCGTTCACATGATCAATCTGCACCGACAAGGGACGGCCTCTCCACTCCGAGATACGGCATTCGTCGCATGTGTTTTTCAGGATACCGGCATCGAGTAGGCGCCTCTTAATCGTGCTGCGATCCGATCTGGCGAGTACGACCACCAACGGCAACCCTTGTCCGCGCGCGCGAAGGCGTCCGCTGCGCACGGCTCGTGTCCAAGAATCCGCGGCGAAGCCAAAGTGGAGCCTACATTCCCGATACGTGTGCCCTTCGTCATAATAGCGTTGAATTGCATCCCAATCGTAGCGTAATCGAGCGCCTCGATTTTGAGGTGCCGCACGGCGTTATAGGGCCACGCTTGATCGCATTATACCCCTTCGAACATTGCAAATGCTGAGCTAACGATATTTCGCTTTCACTGCGTCGAAGTGTTCGGCTCGGGAAATCTAGCCGCTTAGGGCTTCTCCAGATAAATGCGGTATTTCCGTTCGAACCGTGAAAAGTGCACATCGATAAGAAAGACTATGTACATCCAGTGATGGCGGGTAACACGGGTTCGAATCCCGTTGGGGCTACCAAATTCTTTCTTATAAATAATATAATTTACGGCACTCTTCGCTGCAGGCAGTTTAGCTCTCACGCAAGAAGTGCGCGCGATGCAACGCACTTCGCCTCGTTTGGCGGCGCTCACCGCAATGGCAGCCCTGGTCATCGCCGTAAGCGCAGCGGCGCCCGCCGCCCTGCAAAATCCGTTCTTTTCGCCCAGCACACTGCCGTTCGGTGCACCGCCGTTCGATCGCATCACCGACGCCGATTATCTGCCGGCAATCGAAACCGGCATGGCGCGGCAACTGAAGGAGCTGGATGCGATTGCCAATAATCCGGCACCGCCGACTTTTCAGAACACGTTCGTGACCATGGAAAAGTCGGGGCGGATGCTGCAGCGTGTTCTGCTGACGTTCTCGGCGGTCTCACAGGCGAATACCAACGCCAAATTGCAGCGGGTGCGCGCGATCACCGCTCCGCAACTCGCCGCGCACAACGATGCGATCTATCTTAACCCGAGGCTCTTCGCGCGCGTGCGTTCGATCTACGAGCGGTTGCCGTCGCTGCACCTGGATCCGGAGTCGCAGCAGCTGGTGAAAGTGGACTATCAAAAATTCATCCAAGGCGGAGCGAATCTGGGCGTTGCGCGGCAAGCAAAGCTGCGGCGCATCAACGAGCAACTCGCTACGCTGCAGGCGGATTTCGACCGAAAGCTGCTTGCGGGTACTGCCGCGGGCGCGCTGGTCCTAAGCGATAAGGCGCAGCTGGCCGGGATGAGCGCGAATTCGCTCGATGCGGCGGCGCAGGCCGCCTCGGCACATCACCTCGATGGAAAGTGGATGATCCCGCTGCAGAACACAACGCAGCAGCCGGCGCTGCAATCGCTTTCCGACCGCAACACGCGCGAGCGCCTCTTCTCGGCTTCGTGGACGCGTACGGAGAAAGGCGATGCCAACGATACGCGCGCGACGATTGCGGCGATCGCGCAGCTTCGCGCGCAAAAGGCGAACTTGCTCGGATATCCCAATTATGCAGCGTACGTCCTCACCACGCAGATGGCGAAGACGCCCGCGGCGGTGCAACGCTTCCTGCGAGGCCTGATCGGCCTGACGCGCGTGAAGGCGAGGGCAGAAGCAGCCACGATCCAGGCCGTCATCGACAAAGACGGCGGGCATTTCCGCCTGCAGCCCTGGGACTGGAATTACTATGCCGAGCAGGTACGCAAGGACAAGTACGATCTGAACGAGAGCGCGATCCGTCCGTACTTCGAACTGAACGACGTACTACAAAATGGGCTTTTCTATGCGGCGAACCGGCTTTACGGAATCACGTTCAAAGAGCGTCATGACATTCCGCTTTATCAGCCCGACGTGCGCGTCTTCGAAGTGTACGACAAAGACGGTTCGGCGCTGGCGTTGATGTACTTCGACTTCTTCAAGCGCGACAACAAAGCGGGCGGCGCATGGATGTCGTCCTTTGTAAATCAGTCGAAGCTCCTCGGCACCAAGCCCGTGGTCTACAATGTGGAAAACTTCACCAAACCGGCTCCGGGACAGCCGGCGCTCCTAAGCGCCGACAATGTAACCGGCATGTTCCACGAGTTCGGCCACGCGCTCAACGGTTTCTTTGCCAATCAAGAATACGCATCGCTATCGGGAACGGCGACGGCGCGCGACTTCGTGGAGTATCCCTCGCAGTGCAACGAACATTGGGCGCTCTATCGGGCGGTACTGAAGCATTACGCGTTCGACTACAAGACGCATCGGCCGATGCCCCAGGCAATGATCGCGAAGATCCAGCGCGCGGCGCAGTTCAACCAAGGATATTTCCTGGGCGAGGAGCTCGCCGCGGACGAGATGGACATGGCCTGGCACACGCTGGCGCCCGGAGCGCCCAAGCAGAACGTCGACGCCTTTGAGAAGCATGCACTCGCGGCCTCCGGAACGGACTTCTACAACGTGCCGCCGCGGTACCGCTCGAGCTATTTCTTACACATCTGGTCCAACGGCTACGCGGCCGGATACTACGCATACGCGTGGAGCGAGATGCTGGATGACGACACCTACCAATGGTTCCTGCAGCACGGCGGATTGACGCGCCCCAACGGTCAGCGTTTCCGCGATCTGATCCTTTCAAAGGGGCACTCCGAAGATTATGGGCCGATGTTCCGCGCGTTTTACGGCAAGGATCCGGACGTCGGGCCAATGTTGCACGACCGCGGTCTGGCCGCTCCGGGAACGCAGTCTTAGGCGCTCTGCGACGCCTGCGACGCTGGTGGTTGCGGAATCGCCATCGCTTCGGCAGCCGCAGCATCCTGTTCCATCGCCGCGCCTTCGGCCATCAGCGCGCTAATCTGATCCTCCGGCAACGTCGCGCGAATCAGTTCCAGCGAGCGGTCGTAGCCGCGATGCTCGGTGGGCTCGCGCGCGTTGCCGTTCTTCTTATAGACTGCATCGGCATAGCCGAGCAGCCTTGCGGCTCGTACCGGATCGACTGTTTCAGCAGCTAGGTGGGCCAGATGCCCGATTGCTACCGCAACGTACAGCGCAACGTCCGTTCGCAATGCCAGCTGCAGGCTTTCACGCGCGGCGACCGAGGCTTCGTTGAGCCGCCCCAACGCGAGCAGATAGGCGGCGGCGTTCAGCAACACAATCGACAAATCGCCCTCCGCGCCACGCTCGCGAAGGATGGCCTCCGCCTCGCGAGCGCATGCCAGTGCGCCCGCATGATCGCCGTCGCCGTAGAGAAACTCTGCCCTACTCCACTGAAGCGCAGCAAGCCGCCACGGATCGTTGCACGCCCGCAGGAGTGCAGCCGCCTCGTCGAAGAGCGCGCGCGCGCTCCCTCGATCTCCGGCAGCGCCGATCCAGTATGCCGCCCTGCTCAGGACCCAGCCGATCAGCCGCGGCGTACGCGTTGCGCGGGCCACCGCGAGCGCCTCTTCCGACGGTGCGACCGACTCCGCCAGGCGACCGGCCCGCCCCAGCGCGTCTCCCTGAAGGGCCAACGCCTCGGCTCGAGCGACCTCATCACTGCCGCCCGAAAGGGCGCGCACGGCCTCGGCCGCCGGCGCGGCCGATTGCGCGCTGGCATAATCGAGACGCGCCTCGGTCAGCGCAAGCAAGCCACGCACGCGTTCCGGCGCATCGTCGGCGAGCACGGCCCTTGCCCGTTCGAGCAGCATGCGCCCTTCGCGGCGAGCCGTGGCGTACCATAGCCCCCGCAGGCCAGCCACGTTTATCGCCGCCGCTTCCACGTCGCCGTCGCCGGCAAGCCCCCAGCCGATCGCAACGCGATGGTTCTCGAGATCGAGACGCACCTTAGCGGTCCATCGATCGGAGTCGATCTGCCAGTACGCGTCGCCTGCGTGCTGCGCGATCTCGGCGAAGTAGCGGCAATGCCGATTAGCGACGTCCTCCCGTTCGCCCGCCTCGTCCACTCGTTCGGCTGCAAACTGGCGAGTCGACTCCAGCAGCCGGTACCGCTGCTCCTCGCCTACAACTTCGACCGTGACCAGCGACTTGTCCACCAGTGCCGCAAGGAGATCGAGCACGTCCCGATCTGCGAACCGCGCGTCGATGCAGATCGCTTCAGCTGCTTCAAGCGCCCAGCTCCCGCGAAAGATCGCGCTCTGCCGCAACAGGCTCCGCTCCGCTTCGCTCAGCAGATCGTAGCTCCAGCCGATCAAGGCGCGCAACGTTTGATGGCGCGGCTGCGCCGTGCGGCTGCCACCCGATAACAGCTTGAAGCGCTCGTCGAGCCGCTGATCCAACTGCTGGAGGCTCAGGACCTTGATGCGGGGAGCGGCCAGCTCGATCGCCAGCGCGATGCCGTCCAAGCGGCGCACGATTTCGGCGACGATTGCGGCATTCTCGTCGGTTAGCGCGAAGCTGCGCTGTGCGGTATGCGCCCGCGCGACGAAGAGCGCGGCAGCGCCATACTGCATCACCCGATCGGCGGTCATCGCCTCGCCTTCGGGCGGAACGGGAAGCGCCGGCATCCGGTAGGGTTCTTCGCCGGCAATGCCGAGCGGCTCGCGGCTGGTCGCCAGAACGTGCATGCCGGGGCAGGCGTGCAAGAGGCGTTCGGTCGCGTCGGCGGCAGCCGAAATTACGTGCTCGCAGTTATCGAGCACGATCAGCAACCGCTTGGCCTTGAGCGCCGCACCCACGCGCTCGATCAGCCGCTGAGAGCCGCCCTCGTCGGCGACGTTGAACACCTCCGCAATTGCGCTGGGCACCAACATCGCATCGTCGCGTGAGGCTAGATCGACGAACCAGACGCCGTCGCCGTCGCCGGTAAGCATGTCGGCCGCCGCTTGCAACGCGGTGCGAGTCTTGCCGATGCCGCCGGCGCCGGTCAGCGTCACCAAGCGCGACTGCTCGACCAGCGCTTTGATTTCCGCGAGTTCCTCATCGCGCCCGATCAGCGGCGTGAGGTGGACCGGCAGGTTGTTCGGCAGCGCGTCGAGCGAACGCAGCGCGGGAAACTCTTGTTCGAGGTCGGGTGCGCGGAGTTGGAAAGCGTGCTCCGGCGCGGCGAGATCCTTCAAGCGATGCAGACCGAGGTCGATCAGAGCAGTCTGCGCGGGCAGCATCTCAGCGGCCAAGTCTTTGACCGCGCCAGAAAGCAACACCTGACCGCCGTGCCCGACGGCTAGCAACCGCGCAACACGATTGACCGTCGGCCCGAAGTAGTCGCCGTCGCGCTCGTCGGCAACGCCGGCGTGAATCGCCATGCGCACGCGCAGCCCGCCAACCGCGTTCCAGTCTGCAGTCGCGATCGCACGTTGCGCGTCGAGCGCAGCGGCCAGCGCTTCAGGAACCGTAGCGAAGGCTACGCAGAATGCGTCGCCCATCGTTTTAAAGACGTGGCCGTGGTTGCGCTCGATGGCCGCGCGCATCAACCCGTCGTGGCGGCGAACCGCCTCCTGCATCTCCGCGCGATGCGCATCCCAGCGACCCGTGCTGCCCTCGATATCCGAGAACAGGAAAGTCACCGTCCCGGTAGGCGGTCGCATGGTGAGGGAGTCCATCTGATTTTGCTTACGGTCTCGTCGCTCGCGACCCTCTCTTGGCTTTCATGAGCAGGCTTACTGGCGGCTTCGGAATCCCGTTGGGGCTACCAATTTAAATCCGCGTGGCATTCGGCGCGTTTTCGCGATCTCGCTCCATCCATACGATCGCCGCGGCCAGCTCGTGCGCAAGCCGCGAGAGCATCGCGACTTCGTCCGGATCGAAGCGCTCGCGAGACTCGCGGTACCGGCAATAGAGTGCCCCCGTAATGCTGCCGAAAATGCTGAGCGGAACCAGCAACCCGTCTCCCGCAAGGGCCGTGTGAAACGCCGAAGCTTCGACCGGGCGCTGTGTTGACCGCAGGCGCACGAAAGCCGGATCGTTCGGCCCAATCGTTTGGCGCAACGATGGTGCGCCGGCCTCGGCCACCGGGAGATATTTTTCCCCTTCGATCCTGTATAGAATGACTTCGGACGCCCGCATGAACTCATGGACCTCTTCGACAACACGCGCGACGAGCGAGCTGGTTCCCTGTATGTGGGGGAAATCGTCAATGAGCGCATTGAGACGCACTGCGGCAAACAGCTTGTTGGAGCTGATCCGGTTCGTGGACGGTTATTGACCAGCTATGTGTCTACGCTGAGCCTCACCGTGTACCATTTTTGTACCGGAGCGCACGGAATCGCTTGGGCGCGGGCGGTAACGGACGGAAGCCGGTTGCGTCGAAAACCCTTATAAGTCGGGCTGATTGGTAACGGTCGGGAGCGGCTGGGACCGTTGTGAAAGTTTTCGACTCCCGTTGGGGCTACAAATTTCGCCGTTATTTTACGGGTGTCTCTTCCTTTAATAAGAGTGTGCGTGTGACCGTTTGATGATCATGCCTTTCCAGCGCTGAGGTGTAGCGCGGACTATTCACCTTGGGGAAACCAAGGAAGGGGCGCGTGACCGGATGACCATTGCTGGCAGCGTCATGTTGCGCTCGAGTCATGACATAAAAACGTCTCCTGATGTATCAATGTTCTATCTCACGACGCTGAGGATCTTGAACCCCGTCACCTTGAATCCGCACTGCGACAAAGGCGCGCCAACGCTGCGCGTTAAGTTGATTGGCCGCCATTTGCCCGCGATTTGCGCATGATAGTGGTCTCCTTGCAGGCGATTACGCTGCAAAAACAACACTGCGCAAGGTGACCCACAGCAGTGTCGGCTATCGGACTGTCCGCGTCTTTATCTCCTCGACCTTTCGGGACATGCAGGCCGAAAGAGACCACCTTGTGCGCGCGGTGTTTCCCCGGCTTCGCGAGGAGCTGCTTCGTCGGCGCATTCAGTTGGTCGATATTGATCTGCGGTGGGGTATAACGGAAGCCGGTGACGTGCTCACCGTATGCCGGGACCTGATTGATCAGGCGCGCCCCCGCTTTGTGTGCATGCTTGGCGGCCGATATGGCTGGGTAGCCCCCCGCGAAACGCATTCCGTGACCGCAGATGAGATTGGCTATGCGGTGTTCGACCGATCAGCGCCACGAGCGCGCTTTGCGTTCTTCTACTTTCGCGAACCGGCTGCGACCGCCGGAGCCGCGGAAGATCATCCGGGCCAGTTTCGCGAGCCCGCCGGCAGCCCTGCGGATGAAAATCTGCAAGATCTCAAGGGCGCCATCGTTTCGGCTGGTTTCACGCCATTTGTCTATCCGGCTCACTGGGACCGGGACGCGAGACGCTTTGTCGGTCTTTCTACGTTTGGTGAACGCGTTTACACGGATCTGCTTAGCAGCATCGACAAGGAGTTCGGTATCGAACTTCCACTCGTCGGCAACGACATCGCCGACGAGTACGCCGCCATGCAGGCATTTGCTGCTGACCGTTCCGAGAGCTTTGTGATCGCGAATCGCGATGCGATCCTCAAGCGGATTCTTTCGCACGCGGCCGCAGATCACGGTAATCCGGTGTTGTGTATCGTCGGCGAGGCGGGAAGTGGAAAATCAGCATTGCTCGCTGCCTCGTCGCGCATTTACTACGACAGCATCGCGGCGCCGGAAGAATCGACGTTCGCGTATTTCGTGGGAGCGACGTCGCCCTCAAGCGACGCTCGCCACGTGATCGCAACACTGTGCATACGGCTCCTAGCCGCTGCAGCAAGCGAGCGCGCGACTCCTAAGCTCACAGACTTGGTTAATGATGACCGGCTCCGAGCGGCGACGTTAAAAGAAGCGCTCAATCATGCTTCCATGATTGGTCGAGCTGTAATCTTCATCGATGGAATAGACCAGTTCAAGGCTTCCCACTCCCTCGCGCGCGAGCTCCCGAGCGCGATTCCGGAAAATATCCGGCTTGTACTCTCAACGCAGCCCGGGCCCGCGCTGGACTCGTTGCGCTCGGATATTCAGCCGGACGAAATCGTCGTGCCACTCCTGAGGACCTCGGATGGCGCACAGATCGTTGACGCATTCCTTCTACGCTACGGTAAAGCCATGAGCGTCGCACAGCGGGACGCCCTCCTTTTGAAGGCGGACGCGGGAAAACCCCTCTACCTTAGAGCGGCACTGGAGGAGCTTCGCACGCTTGGCGATTTCGACGCACTTGACGCGCGCATTGCGAATCTTCCCGAAGGAGCTTTGCCGCTTCTTCAGTGGATAGTGCGACGCCTTGAGACAGATGATGCGCTTCAGGATGAAGCCGGCCGCCCGATTGGAGTCACGCTCGTCCCGCTGCTTTCATCCCTTATAGCTGTCAGTCGCAACGGACTCGGTGAGCGTGATCTTCGCGCGCTTGCATCACCAAACACAAACCCCGTGGAGAATGTCCCCGTTTTGCTACGTCTATTGCGCCCATGCCTGATGTTCCGGGGTCCGCTACTGGATTTCTACCACGCCGAACTGAAGCGTGCCGTCGAACGCACCTATGTTCACGACAGTGATGCACGGCGCAACGCACACGCCGTGCTCGCGCGATACTGTCGGGATCTTGCAGACTCCGCAACGATAGATGAGCGAGGTCTGCGCTTCGATTACGAGCTTATCTATCACCATATCAACGCGAACATGTGGAATGAATTGGTAGAATGTCTGAACGATCCCGATGTCTTCGACCGCCTTCGCCCGGGGACGTACGGCGTGGACTTTGATGATGGCACGTACGGGGTTGTCGATGAGGAGGCGCTGACACCATCCGCGCTCACTGCTCTCTCGCAAACACAGCGATGTGAGATCGCGTTCGCGATCGCTGACGCCTTCGGCGAGCAGGCGTGGCGGAGAATAAAGCAAGCGCAAGAGTTCCCACAGCCGTGGCCCAAAACGGCGCAGTGGCTACGGGACAACGATGAAGCGGGGTTTACCCAATATCGCAATGTGTTTTACAGCTTCAAGCGCATCGCCGAGCGGGCCGCGGTGTTCGCCGCCGTAGGCGACGACGCCGCCGGCGACGACCGGGCGCGGCTTCGTACGCACCTCGATCGTTTTGGGGGGCCATACTCCTTTGTCCACTACCTCGAGCATTTCGGTAGCGATGAGACGGGACTCTCACATGCCCTCGAGGATGACACAAGCGCATATCGGGCTCGGGAGATGCTATACGAACGGACGAAGGTCGAGTTGATGCCCCACGAGCATCCACGCTGGTGACGAGGCAGAGTCGTGGTTCGGTGGCGCGGTGCAGCACTCGGCCTAGTCCCATAAGTGAGCGAATCGCCAGATGTCGGACTTGTTATGACATGGCACATGTACAGGTGAAAAAACCTAATGAGGGCTATTCAATCAAGGCGGTTATCTAGGATCACGCGGCCCTGGTTTCCGGCGATGCGCATGCGAGCACTCACACACGCCGTGTACCATTTTTGTACCGGAGCGCATGGAATCGCTTGGGCGCGGGCGGTAACGGACGGAAGCCGGTTGCGCCGGAAACCCTTATAACTCGGGCTGATTGGTAACGGTCGGGAGCGGCTGGGACCGTGGTGAAAGTTTTCGAATCCCGTTGGGGCTACCAATTTCCGCCCTTATGTGAAGAGCGTTTCTGCTTATTCTTATTGGGCGCGAACGCGATTTAATGCACTAGCGGTAGGCGTCCTTACGATCGAGGATGCGTAACACAATGAGCTGGTCATCACGCAGCTCGTATAGCGCTCGCCATCGCCCGATGCGGAGGCGGTATTCCGTCCGCCCCTTAAGCTTCTTGACGTCGGCGATTGCTCCAGCGCCTAACGCACGAACCGCCGCGAAAATTACGCGGCGGTCCGATTCGGACAGGCGACCTAAGTCGCGATCGGCGCGACTCGTAAATCGGATTTGCCAGCTCACGTCATGCCGGGGCGCCGTTCGAGCTCTTCGATCGAAATCGTCGGTTCCGATCGATCGATTTCTGCGAGCGCCGCCAGTTCATCATTCTCGGCGGGAACTTCTTCCGCTAATAGTGTCTGGACGGCGAGACGATCATGTTTTCGCGCGGCCTCGACCAGCGCGGCCAAATGTTCCACCTCGGTCTCAGGGATTTCGTCGATTAACTGGTGCAAGGCAGTACGATCCATGTCTCTATTTTACCACGCTCGGCC
>Ga0102924_1000980_pt1 | contig 33894 bp, 33 predicted proteins | sample PaiPotPPM11metaG_FD_80116 | JGI IMG/M metagenome (GOLD analysis project Ga0102924, IMG submission 80116) | Iron sulfur acid spring bacterial and archeal communities from Banff, Canada, to study Microbial Dark Matter (Phase II) - Paint Pots PPM... ...
CTTCTTCTCAATGGCAACCATTCGGCCGCGCGTCGCTGCGTTCCACATCCACAGCTTGAATCACGCCCAGCCGTAACCTTCAACCCTTTATCAAACAGCCTCTAAGTCACTTCATCGTCGGAATGACGAACTCGGAACCGCCCTTGGTGCCCGACGGCCAGCGCGCGGTCACGGTCTTGGTCTTGGTATAGAACCGGACCGCGTCCGGGCCGTGCTGATTGAGATCGCCGAAGCCCGAACGCTTCCAGCCGCCGAACGTGTAATAGGACAGCGGCACGGGTATAGCGAAATTGACGCCGACCATGCCGACCTGCACCCGGCTGGTGAAGTCGCGCGCCGTGTCGCCGTCGCGGGTGAAGATGGCGACGCCGTTGCCGTAGTCGTGGTCGGACGGCAGCCGCACCGCCTCCTCGTAGTCCTTGGCGCGGACCACCGAGAGCACCGGGCCGAAAATCTCTTCCTTGTAGATTTTCATGCCGGTCGTGACGTCGTCGAACAGGCAGCCGCCGATGAAATTGCCTTTCTCGTAGCCCTGCAGCTTGAAATTACGGCCGTCGACTACGAGCTTTGCGCCTTCCTTGACGCCGGTATCGATGTAGCCGCGCACTTTGTTGAGAAGCTCGCGCGTCACCATCGGGCCGTAATCGGCCTGCTGGTCGGTCGATGGGCCGATCTTGAGGCTCTCGACGCGCGGGATGAGTTTTTCAATGAGCGTGTCTGCGGTTTTCTTGCCGACCGGCACGGCAACCGAGACCGCCATGCAGCGTTCGCCGGCCGAGCCATAACCGGCGCCGATCAGCGCATCGACGGCCTGATCCATGTCGGCATCCGGCATCACGATCATGTGGTTCTTGGCGCCGCCGAAACATTGCACGCGTTTGCCGTGCGCGGTGCCGGTCGCATAAATATATTCGGCGATGGACGACGAGCCGACAAAGCCGATCGCCTTGACGCGCGCGTCGGTGAGCAGCGTGTCGACCGCTTCCTTGTCGCCGTTGACGACATTGAGAACGCCGGGCGGCAATCCCGCCTTGAGGAAAAGCTCGGCGATGCGCATCGGCACCGAAGGATCGCGCTCCGAAGGTTTTAAGATGAACGCGTTGCCGCAGGCGATGGCCGGCGCGCATTTCCACAACGGGATCATGGCCGGAAAGTTGAACGGCGTAATGCCGGCGACGACGCCGAGCGGCTGATGCATCGAATAGAGGTCGATGCCGGGGCCGGCGCCATCCGAATATTCGCCTTTCAACAAGTGCGGAATGCCGCAGGCGAATTCGGCCACTTCGAGCCCGCGCTGGATGTCGCCTTTGGCGTCGGCAAAGGTCTTGCCGTGTTCGGACGACAACAGCCGCGCCAGGTCGTCATACTCGCTCTGGATCAGCTCCAGGAACTTGAACATGATGCGGGCGCGGCGCTGCGGATTGGTGGCGGCCCAGCCCGGAAAGGCCGCTTGCGCGTTGGCGATCGCTTGTTCGACCTCGGATTTGGCCGCCAGCGCGACTTTGGCCTGTACCTCGCCGGTATTGGGATTGAAGACGTCGCCGAAGCGCCCGGACGCCCCTTTCACCTCCTTGCCGCCGATGAAATGGCCAATCTCGCGCATAATCGTCTCCCTCATAGGTCCCAGGCGTTGGTGCGCCGGATCCTCGACAATATTGTCGCTTTGATGGGGCTATCTAGCTGGTTTTTCCGGTGCCGGTCATCCCCCTTTGCGCCCCGTTGCGGACCATTTGCGCTGGCGCAAATCGTTAAGCGCTCCGCGGCTTTCTGACGCCCGAGTTCCACCGGTAACCGTCCTTTAAGCGCAAGACCTTACGTATAGAGCCATTGCCGAGGTCTTGGCTGGCGTAAGGCTCGCCGTCGCGGGTTGGGTGCGTTTCATGGACATTGCAACGGGCCTAGGCCTGCTCGCCGGGGCGACCGTCGTCATCACCCTGATGCTCATGGGTGGCAATCTTGGCATGTTCGTGAGCGATCATGCTATCATCATTATTTTCGGCGGGTCGTTTGCCGCAACTTTGATCCGCTTTCCGCTGTCGTCGATCTTCCACGGCTTGCCGCTTGGCATGAAGTTTGTGTTCACCATGCGCCGCATCTCGCAGCGCGAATTGGTGGACGAGATCGCAGGCCTTGCCGAGATCGCGCGCAAACAAGGACCGATCGGCTTGGAAAAAGTCGAGATCGAGGATCCTTATCTCGCCAAGGGCATCCGCTTCGTCGCCGATGGTTACGATGCCGAGTTCATCCGCGATAATCTCGAGCGCGACCGCGACAACTTTCTGAGCCATCTCGACGAAGGCCAGAAAATCTATCGCGCGGTCGGCGACTGCGCGCCGGCCTTCGGCATGATCGGCACGCTGATCGGCATGGTGCAGATGTTCGCCAACATGACCGATCCGTCGAAGCTCGGTCCGTTCATGGCGACCGCGCTCTTGGCGACGCTCTACGGCGCGGTGGTGGCCAACATCCTCTGTCTGCCGATCGCCGACAAGTTGCATCTCAAATTGGCCGATGAAGAGATCAACCGCACCCTCATCATCGACGGTGTGCTGATGATCAGGGAGTCGAAGAGCCCGACGCTCGTGCGCGAAATGCTGATCGCTTATCTGCCGGAGAAGCACCGCGGCGAAGCCGAGCCTGAGCCCGTTCCGGCCTAACGATGGCGCGGCGCAAGGAAGCACACGGCGGCGGTCACGGTTGGTTCGTTACCTTCGCCGACCTGATGGGCTTGCTCGTCAGCTTCTTCGTGATGCTGGTGGCGTTCTCCAATCAGGATCAGCAAAAGCTCCAGATCGTCGCCGGCTCGATGCGCGACGCCTTCGGCGTGCAAACCAACGTTCGTTATTCCGGCATCATCGAGGTCGACGGGCTGCCGACCCGGCCGAAGCTGAAAAACGCGGCCCATGTCCAGCCCGAGGACGCGTCGGCCACGCCCACGCCCGATCAGAACGACCGCAACCAGAAATTCGGCGGCAAGTTCCAGCAGGACGAAGCCTTTGCGCTCGCCGCGGCATCGCTGCGCCAAGCGCTGCAGGACATGCCGGACCTGGCCGAGGCCAGTAAGCACATCATGTTCGAGGAGACCAAAGACGGTCTCGACATCAACATCGTCGACCAGGAAGGCCGCTCGATGTTCCCGGAAGGCTCCAAGGATCCGTACGAACGCACCCGGCGCATCATCGAGAAGATCGCAGTTCCTCTGAAGTCGCTGCCGTACCGGATTTCGATCACCGGGCACACCTCGGCCTCGCAGACGCCGCCGTCGGCGGATTATGGCCCTTGGAACCTGTCGGCCGATCGCGCCAATGCCGTGCGCCAGATTTTGGAAGAGCAGGGGCTGCCGGCCAATAATGTCTTCTCGGTCGCCGGCAAGGCCGATACCGACCCCATGTTCCCGGATGACCCCTACATCGCGGCCAACCGGCGCGTGACCATCACTTTGATGCATGAACCGCCGCCGGTGCCGCCGGGCCTGAGCCCCTAAAAAGAAATCTCCGGGGATTGGGATTTACGGTGAACGAGCGCGCCGCGGTTCCAAGGGGTCCCGGCTTGGCCCCGACCTGAAGGCGGCTCCAAGGTCCACTGCCTAAACGCTTGATCCGCTATAGCTAAATCGCGCCGCTCCGGCACGGAGTCGGTCACGGGGCCGGCGACCCTCGCGTCACCGCGCTGTCTGCCCTGTGCTGGGAACCTGGATGATCTCAGGGGTTGCCCCATGACGTCCGTGACTCCCATGACTCCGGTGCGTGAAGGGTGTATAGGCGCGGCCCTGTATCCCCTCCGGATGCCACACCAGGAGCAGGCAAAGTCCTGTTTCAAAATTCATGACAGACAGCGCGAGCGCTCCCGCAAGGAGCGAGGTGCCGGCAAACGGCAGCGGCGAAGCTCGTTCTCACGCCGGCTTCTGGGGGCTGACGCTTGGCAGCATCGGTGTCGTCTATGGCGATATCGGCACGAGCCCGCTCTACGCCTTGCGCGAAGCAGTCCTTGCGGCCTCGGGCCCCGACCACGGCGCGGTTGACCGCGCCACCATTCTCGGCGTGGTCTCGCTGATCCTGTGGGCGCTCTTCATCATCGTCACGCTGAAATACGTCGTCATCCTGCTGCGCGCCGACAATAACGGCGAGGGCGGCACGCTGACCCTGATGGCGCTGGCCTCGCGCGCCGTCGGCCGCATCTCGAGAGCGGCGACCGTCGTCGCGCTGCTCGGCATCGTCAGCGCGGCTTTGTTCTATGGCGACGCGGTGATCACGCCGGCGCTGTCGGTGCTCTCGGCGGTCGAAGGACTCGATGTCGCGACGCCCGCGTTCCATGAATATATCGTGCCGCTGACAGTCGTCATTCTGCTCGTGTTGTTTGCGATGCAGTCGGTCGGCACCGCCAAAGTGGCGGCTTTGTTCGGCCCGATCATGGTGGTGTGGTTCGCGGCGATCGCGCTTCCGGGCCTCGCTTGGATCGCGCGCGATCCCGGGATCTTGTGGGCGCTCAATCCGTTCTACGGCGTCTTCTTTCTCGCCAATCACGGCATCATCGGCCTTTACACGCTCGGCGCGGTTTTCCTGGCTGTGACCGGCGCCGAGGCGCTTTACGCCGATCTCGGCCATTTCGGCCGCGGGCCGATCCAAATCGCCTGGCTTGCGCTCGTGCTGCCATCGCTGGCGGTCAATTATTTGGGGCAGGCCGCGCTGGTCTTTGCCCAACCCAGGACGCTCGAGAATCCGTTCTTCCTGATGTATCCCGACTGGGCGTTGATCCCGATGGTCGTGCTGGCGACGCTCGCGACCGTGATCGCGAGCCAGGCGGTGATCACCGGCGCCTATTCGCTGACCAGCCAGGCGATCCAGCTCGGCCTGCTGCCGCGCTTCGAAGTCCGTCACACCTCGGCGCAAACGGCCGGTCAGATTTTCATGCCGCGCGTCAATTCGCTGCTCTTGGTGGGCGTGTTGCTGTTGGTCGCGCTGTTCCGCTCGTCGAGCGCGCTGGCGTCCGCTTACGGCATTGCCGTCACCGGCACCATGGTCGTCACCTGCATGATGGCGTTCATCGTGATCTGGCGGATGTGGCGCTGGTCGCCGCTCGCGGCCGCGGCGCTGATCGTGCCGTTCCTGTTGATTGATCTGACCTTTCTTTCGGCCAATATGCTCAAAGTCATTCAAGGCGGCTGGGTGCCGCTGGCGCTCGGCGGGCTCGTGATGCTGGTGATGTATACGTGGCGGCGCGGCACCCGGATTCTGTTCGCCAAGACCCGCCGGCTCGAAACGCCGCTCGACGACCTGGTGCGCATCCTCGAGAAAAAGCCGCCGCAGCGCGTTCCCGGCACCGCGGTTTTCCTCACTAGCGATCCGAAAAGCGCGCCGACCGCGCTGATGCACAGCCTCAAGCATTACAAAGTGCTACACGAGAAGAACGTCATCCTCAGCGTCGAGACCACCCACACGCCGCGCGTCGACGCCGACAAGCGCGTGCGCATCGAGCCGGTCGGCTCGACCTTCATGCGCGTGCTGTTGCGCTTCGGCTATATGGAGACGCCGAATATTCCGAAGGCGCTGGCGATCGCACGCAAGCTCGGCTGGCATTTCGACATCATGTCGACGTCGTTCTTCCTGTCGCGGCGCACGCTGCGGCCGGCGCCGCGGCCGGGCATGCCGTTGTGGCAGGACCGGCTGTTCATCACGCTGGCGCGCTCGGCCAACGATGCCACCGACTATTTTCAGATTCCGACCGATCGCGTGGTCGAGGTCGGCACGCAAGTGACCATCTAGCTTGCGCTAAACCACTTCACGTCTGTATAGCCTGCGCGATATAAGCGGTATTGCTCATCACGCGCGAGGAGGCCGGTAATGTCGGACGAAAATCCCAGTGTGCGCGATCTGACGCCGGAACAGGTCGCCGCCGGGCTGCGCGAGGGCCGCATGGTGCTGGTCGATGTGCGCGAGCCGAACGAAACTGCGGTGGAGCGCTTTCCCGATGCGGTTGTCGTGCCGCTATCGGATTTCGACGCCGGTGCCATTCCCGATCCGCAAGGTCGCGAAGTGGTATTCGCCTGCCGCTCCGGCCGCCGCTCCGTCACCGCCTCGCTCGCCGCGCAGCAGCACGGCTTTCCCTACTCGTCGCATCTCGCCGGCGGTATTTTGGCGTGGAAGGCCGCGGGGCTGCCGACCGAGACGTGATGGCCTTGCGCCACTTCCCGCTCATCGTCGCGCTGGGTTGCGCTTTTATCCTTCTGCTCGCGCCTCCGGCGCGGCCCAAAGAACGCGTCGTCAATTACTACAACTGGTCGGACTACCAGGACCCGACGATCCTCGACGCGTTCACCAAGGAAACCGGGATCAAAGTCCGCTACGACACCTTCGATTCCAACGACACGCTCGAAGCTAAGCTCTTGGCTGGGTCCTCGGGCTATGACGTCGTGGTGCCGAGCGCGTATTTCCTGGCGCGCCAGATCGGCGCCGGCATTTTCCAGAAGCTCGATAAGTCGAAACTGCCCAATCTCGCGGCGGTCTGGCCGGAGATCGCCAACCGCCTCGCCTTCTACGATCCGGGCAATCAATACGCCATCGACTACATGTGGGGCACGACCGGCATCGGCTACAACGTCAAGAAGGTGCAAGAGATCCTCGGCCCCGGTGCGGTGATCGATTCCTGGGACGACGTATTCAATCCCGACAAAATTTCAAGGTTCAAGAATTGCGGCATCCATCTGCTCGATTCGTCCGATGACATCATGTCGGCCGGCCTGCACTATCTGCACCTCGACCCGAACACCAGCGACCCCGGCGATCTGCAAAAGGTCACTGACCTCCTGCTCAAGATCAGGCCCTATGTCCGCAAATTCCATTCGTCGGAATATCTCAACGCGCTTGCCACCGGCGAGATCTGTTTCGTGGTCGGCTTTTCCGGCGACATCAAACAGGCGCAGACGCGCGCGGCGCAGGCCAAGAGTGGTATTGAGATCGGCTATTCGATCCCGAAGGAAGGCGCGCAATTGTGGTTCGACACGCTCGCCATCCCGAAGGACGCACCCGATCCGCAGGAGGCGCACGAACTGATCAATTACCTGATCAAGCCGGAAGTCGCGGTGAAGAACACCAATTACGTGTCTTACGCCAACGGCGATTCACCGAGCCAATTCATCGACAAGTCCATTCTCGACGACCGCACCGTGTATCCGGACGCCGAAACCATGGGAAAGCTCTACACCATCATCGCTCACGACGCGAAGACGCAGCGGGTGATCAACCGGCTGTGGACGCGGATCAAGACCGGTGAATGAGGTTTGCCTCAATAGGGCTTGCCACAATAGGGCTTGCGACAATAAAGCGCCGCGCGATCGCGATTGCCCCTTGAAATCGGGCGCCATCGCTGCGCAGCATCCGGCCTACAAAATCTCTGGAAGGGTAAGGGGAGGGATATGACCAAATCGCCTGCAACAGCGGCGCCGTCACGGCGCGGCATCATCAAGGCGGCCGCCGTGCTCGCCGCCGGCGTCGCCGCGCCGGCCGTGCTTCGCGTGCGCTCGGCCTATGCCGCTTACCCGGACCGTCCGATCAAATTCGTGGTCGCCAATACGCCGGGCGGCCCGTCCGATATCGTCGGCCGCATCGTGACCGCGGCGCTCCAGCAATCGACCGGCAAGACCTTCATCATCGAGAACCGCGGCGGCGCCGGCGGCAATCTCGGCATGGAATACGTCGCCCATTCCGATCCGGACGGCTACACGATCCTGCTTGCCACCAACGCGCTGTCGGTGAATTACGGGCTTTACAATTCGCTGCCGTTCGACCCGAAAAAGGATTTCGTCGCGGTCAGCGAACTGGGCGGCTCGCCGAATATCTTTATGATCAAGCCGGATTTGCCGGCCAAGACTATGAAGGATTTCGTGGCGCTCGCCCGCACCAGTCCCGAAAAATTCAACGCCTCGGTGCCGCCGATCGGCACGACGCCGCAACTGCAGATGGCGCTCTTGAAGGTGAAGGAGAAACTGCCGAACCTCGAAGAGGTCGTATTCAAGGGCGGCGGCGATGCCGTCGAGGCGCTGATCGCCGGCACCGTGCAGATCTGCTCGGGCGCTGTCGCGCCGGCGCAGCCGCATATCAAGGCGGGAACGCTGCGCGGGCTCGCGATCTCTTCCGAAGCACGCTGGCCCGATCTGCCGGACGTGCCGACCATGATCGAGTCCGGCTATCCGGATTTCGTCTTCGCCACCGATGCCGTGCTGATGGCGCCGGCCAAGACGCCCCCGGCGATCGTCAAATGGCTGGAGACCGAAACGCTCAAGGTCCTGAACACGCAGGACATGAAGGACAGGATGTACAAGAGCGGCTTCCTGGTGCGGCCCAAGGGCGCGGACGCGGCCTGGGCACGTGTGACCAAGGAAATGGACACGTTCAAAGGCGTCATAGATCAGGCCGGCATCAAGAAGCTTTAGGATTTGACCTTAGCCTTGACGTGCTTGTGCATCGGCGGCGGCGTGATTACTCCGGCTTGATGCCGGCGAATTTCAAGACCTTGGCCCATTTCACGGTTTCGGCGGCGATGAAGTCAGCGAAGTCGCCGGGCGAACCGGAAAACTCCTCGCCGCCGAGCGCGGTGAGCCGCGTTTTGATCTTCGGATCGGCGAGGCCGGCATTGATCTCCCGATTGAGCGTATCGACGATTCCGGCGGGGGTGTCTTTCGGCGTGCCGATCCCGAACCAGGCCGTCGCCTCATAGCCCGGCACGAATTCAGCCACGGCCGGGATGTCCGGCAGCGCCGCCTGACGCGTCGCGGACGTCACCGCCAGCGCGCGAACCTTGCCGCCGGTTATGAAGCCGAGCGATGCCGGCATTGGATTGAACGTCACCTGCACCTGTCCGCTGAACAGATCGGCAAACCAGCTGCTGCGATAGGGCACGTGAACCAAATCGACGCCGGCCATCATCTTGAACAGCTCGCCGAAGACGTGATTGGCGCTGCCGATGCCGGGCGACACCATGTTGATCTTGCCCGGATTGGCTTTCGCATAGGCGATGAACTCCGGGACCGTCTTGGGCGGCAGCGACGGCGTGACCAGCATCACCGTCGGAACGCGAATAATGCTGGCGACCGGCTGGATGTCGCGGCTGAAATTGAAGTTGAGATTTTGGTAGAGCGTCGCGTTGATCGCGTTCGACTGCGTGACCCAGAGCAGCGTGTAGCCGTCAGGCGAGGCATGCGCGACCGTCTCGGCGGCGATATTGGTGCCCGCGCCGGGCCGGTTCTCCACGATGAATTGCTGGCCGAGCCGCTCCGACAACCATTGCGCGATCAGCCTTGCGGTGATGTCGGAGGACGTGCCGGGAGGAAAACCGACGGCGATGCGCACCGGCCGCGCCGGATAGGTCTCGGCCCAAGCGAAGCGTGAGACGGCCGGGAGCGCGACCGCGCCAGCCGCGAGATGAAGAATGGCTCTACGGCGAATTTTCATCAGGTTGCCCTCTTGGTTCCCTTGGTCCCTTTGGTCCCCGCAGGGGTCTTTGGCGCCCTTGGAGACTCCCAGTCTATTCGAGGATACGCAGAGAAGAAATCTCGTGAACGTCGCGGGAGGAAATTGGGTTGAGCCGGTAGGTCATTTTCGCCGCCTGGGCGTGCTTTGTAGCCCTCTCGTTCACCGCCAGCGGCGGTGCAGCCACAGCCATTGCTCGGGGTTTTTGCGGATCCAGCCTTCGATCACCGCGGTGACCGCCTGCGTGGTGCCTTGGATGTCGAATTTGCCGTCGGCATCGTAAACCGGCTCGACCGGACCGGAGACTTCGCCCCAAAAGCTGTTGCCGTCGGGCTGGCGCACGACGCGCATGCCGTAGATGGGCAATCCGGTCTGGCGCGCGAGCATCGCGATCAGCGGATTGGCGAGGCATTTACGGCCAAAGAAGGTCACTTCAACGCCGCGCGTGTAATGCTGGTCGGCGAGCATGCCGACATGGGCGCCGGATTGCGCCAGCCGCGCCAGCTTGACCGGCGCGTCGAGGCTGGTCGGGATCAATTCGCCCATCAGCGGCCCGCGCAGTTTGACGATCACGTCGCTGATGGCGCCGATATTCGGCCGCCGAAACAGGACGGCGGATTTGACGCCGATCAAATTCGCGCCGACGGCGGGCAATTCCCAATTGGCGAAGTGGGCGGCAAAGCTGATCGTCGCCTTGCCGCTTTTCATGATCTCGTCGAAGCGGTCCTTCGATTGCGGCGGATAGGTGATGACGTCGGGCGTCGGCGTGCCGAAGCCCTCGACGCAGAACTCGTCGAGATGGGCGAACTCGATGGCGATGCGCCCGAGATTGTCCCACACGCCGCTGAGAATTTTTTCGATCTCGGCGTCGGACTTTTCCGGAAACGCGGCGCGCAGATTTTCGCGGCCGAGCCGGTGTTCCCTGAACAGGGGACCGATCCTGCGCATCAGCGCGCCGGCGAAATTCGCCATGCGCTTTCGGTCGGTGTGCTTGATGGCGCCGAGCAGGCCAACAGTGAGCGCGCCGGCAACCTTGTCGAGCACAGGCTTGAAGCGCGAGCCTCGCATTAGAGCCTGATCCGGAAGAGTGGAGACCGGTTTCCCGAAAGGATCATGCTCTAAAACAAGACGATGATCTTGCCGAAAACCTGCCGGCTTTCGAGCCGCGCCAGACCGCGCTCGAACTCGGAGAGCGGCACTTCGGTGTCGATCACCGGCGTCATGCCCGACGCCATCTTGGCGAGGCTCTCGCGGATATTGCGCAGCGAGCAGCCGAACGAGCCGAAGATGCGGTATTGCTGCAAGTAGAGCTGGAACAGGTTCATGGTGATCGACTGGCCCGTGGTCGAGCCGCAGGTCACCAGCCGCCCGCCGCGCTTAAGGCAAAGAAGCGAGCCGTTGAAGGTGTCGGGACCGACATGCTCGAAGGCGACATCGACGCCCTTCTTGCCGGTGAGCTTGCGCACGATGGTTTCGAAGCGGTCGGTGCGGTAATTGATGACGTGATCGGCGCCGAGCGCCTTGGCCTTTTCCGCCTTGGCATCATCGCCGACGGTGGTGATGACGGTGGCGCCGATGGCCTTGGCCATTTTGATCGCGGTCGTGCCGATGCCGGAGCCGCCGGCCTGCACCAGGATGGTCTCGCCGGGTTCGAGCTTGGCATTGTCGAACAGCATGTGCTGCACGGTGCCGAAGGCGACCGGAGCGCAGGCGGCGGCGCGGAAGCTGACGCCGTCCGGAATCTTCACCACGAGGCGAGCCGGCATATTGACGAAATCGCGGGCAAAGCCATCGACATGGAAGCCCATGATGCTGCCGACGTTTTCACAGAGATTGTCGCGGCCCTCCTGGCAGGCTTTGCACTTGCCGCAGGTCAGCGCGCCATAGGCGACGATGCGGTCGCCGACTTTCACCCCCACCTTATCCTCCCCCGCAAGCGCGGGAGGGGAGGGAGGGGGGCCGACAGCGACGATTTCGCCCGCGGCCTCGACGCCAACGATCAGCGGCAGCTTGCGCTTGGCAAAGGCCATGCCGCGCCAGCCCCACACGTCGATATGGTTGATGCCGATCGCCTTGATGCCGATCTGCACTTCACCCGGGCCCGGTGCGGGCGGGGCGTCGATGTCGACGATCTCGATCTTGCGGTCGCCGGTGAGCGTGAGCGCGCGCATTTTGCCCCCCGCTTTTAGAGTGGAGGGTAGGCTGGGGGCGGTCTGTTTGTCCAATGTCGGTGTTGCGGTGCTCACGCCGGCTCCCGGGTCAAGACGAGGGAAATATTCTGGCCGCCGAAGCCGAAGGAATTGGAGATCGCGCGATTGAGGCGGGCGTCGCGCGCCACGTTCGGCACGACGTCGAGCGGAATGCCCGGATCGGGAACGCGATGATTGATGGTCGGCGGGATGCGCTGATGCTCGAGCGTCAGCGCCGTGAATACGGCTTCCACCGCGCCCGCGGCCGTCAGCGTGTGGCCGATCATGGATTTGTTCGACGACATCGGAATGGTGCGGATGCGCTCGCCGAACACGGTGGAGACGCCGAGACATTCCATCTTGTCGTTTTCCGGCGTCGAGGTGCCGTGCGCGTTGATGTAGTCGATGTCTTCCGGGCCGACGCCGGCATCGGCCAGCGCGATGCGCATGCAGGCAATGACCGGCTTGCCGTCCGGGCTCGAACGGGTGCGGTGAAACGAGTCCGATTTCTCGCCGCAGCCTTCGAGGATGGCGAGCACCTTGGCGCCGCGCGCGATGGCGTAGTCGTAGTCTTCGAGCACCAGCGCGCCCGCGCCTTCGGCGAGCACAAAGCCGTCGCGGTTCTTGGAGAACGGCTTTGACGCTTGTTCCGGCGAATCGTTCTGCGTCGACAGCGCCGAGAGCAGCGAGAAACGCACCAGCGATTCCGGCGTCAGCGAGCCGTCGGCGCCGACCGCGAGCACGGCCTTGCATTCGCCGCGACGGATCGCCTCGACGCCGAGCTGCAGCGCCGTGCCGCCCGATGCGCAAGCCGTGGTCAGCGAGATCGGCGAGCCTTCGGTGCCGAAACGCACGGCGAGATGCTCGCCGATGATGCCGTATTTCAGCGTCTCGTAGATCGTCGAGAATTGCGGTTCGGCCGCCACCCGCATCAGATCGGGATAGGTCGCGTCCTGGTCGGGCATGGCCTTGGCCGCCATCTGATTGCGGTAGTGCCATTCGATTTCGAGCGGCGGCAGCGCCAGGAATAACGGGCCGGGAAAGTGGCCCTTGGTGCCGATCGCTGATTGCGCGATGGCCTCCTCGCAGGCAAGCGTCGCGATGCGCTCGGACAATTCCGCGGGCGGCATGTAATCCTTGTAGACGTCATCCACGGTGCCGGCGATGGTGGTGCGCAGGCTGTCGAGCGGAAAACGCGAAATGCGGCGGATGCCGGAAATGCCGGCGGAAAGCTTCGCCCAATTGTCTTCCTTGCCGACGCCAAGCGAGGTGACGACGCCCATGCCGGTCACGGCGATCACCGGGCGGCCGGCCTTGTCGCGATGCGTTGCCATGACGCTCTCCTTCAAATGACGCTCTCCTTGCAATTCGCACGCAATCCGCGCGATTAGCTCACGCGTTCGAGCAAAGCGAGCCCTTCACCGCGCCAATTGCCGACGCTGGTGACGACGACTTGGGTGAGACCAGCCGGACTTACGCCGGTATCTCCAGTCCCCGTCGGGGCGAACAGCTTGCCATGTTCGAGCACCGCGCAGCCAATACCAAGATTGGCCATGAACTGGGTGTCCACCCCATGCCCGATATACGTACCCGTATTGCGGACCGGAAGACCAATCTTCTTGAGAACATGCGCCTCTGCCGCGGTGGCGGGCTCAAGGCCCGCAGCGCCGGACACGATCGCTGAATGCGCCCGATCGACTTGCGGCGAAATCGCCTCCCACTGGCGGCGCAAGCTCGCCTCCGCTTCGCCGGCAACGCGCGCATTGCGGTCGGAGAACACTTGCGAAATCCGGGCGCGGGGTTTTGCGCCGCGCGCCAGTGCGTGTTCTTTGCTTTCGAGGACCAAGAAGGCGCCCATGGTGCCGAACGCGATGCCGCCATTGGGGCCGCGATCCCACACGGCTGCGAATTTGTCCTTAAGCACCACGCCGCCGAGCTCGAAGGCGAGCAGCACATCCCAGCGCGTGCCGTGATAAGCGCCGCCGACCAGCGTCAGCTCGCTCTGGCCCGCCGCGATGCGCGCCTGCGCGACGCGCACGGCATCGACGCCCGCCGCCTCTTCGCCCATGAAAGTGCGCGAGGAGCCGACCACGCCATGCACCAGCGAGATATTGCCGGCGAGGAGGTTCGGAAGCTGCGCCAGGAAGAGAGTAGGGCGCAGATCGCTCATCAGCCGTTCGTTGAGGAAGGCGCCCGGCGTATTGGTCTTGCGCAGACCGGCCATGATCGCGGTATCGACCGCGATGTCGCGCTCGCCGCCGCCGGCGGCAACGATCATGTCGGCATGATCGAGCAGTTCCGGATTGCCGGCGATGCCGGCATCGGCGAGCGCGAGCCCTGCGGAATAGACGCCGACCCGTTGCCAGGTCTCCATCTGCCGCTGATCACTCTTCTTCGGGATATGTTTGTCGAAACTGATCGGGCCGAGCTGATGCACGATATAGGGCGCGAAGCTCTTGTCGTCGTAGCACGGCGGGTCGCCGCGCTCGAGATGGCCCCAAGCCGCGTCCACCCCCTCGCCCAAACAGGTGAGGAGGCCGACGCCGGTGATCCACACCTCGCGGCGTTCGCTCACTTCGCGAACTCCTTCGCCGGAAAGTTGATGCGTTCGGCCCATTCCCACAGGCCTTCGCGCAGTTCCTTGCTCGGATAAGGAATGATGCGATAGGTCAGCGTGGCGTCGCAGATCGGCGTGCCTTTGCACCAGCCCTTGGCTTCGCCGATCGCGTAGCCCGATCCTTCGTGAATGACCCGGCCTTCGAATTCGAGCTCGTCGCCGGGAAACACGGCGCTGCGGATTTTGCCTTCCTTGACGCCGGCCAGCGCCGGCAGGCCGGTGAAGCCGGTGAGCGCGCTCACCAACCATCCCGTCGTCTGCGCCATGCACTCGATCAAGAGCACGCCGGGCATCAGCGGGTAGCCCGGGAAGTGGCCCTCGAAGACGGGGCTCTCCATAGGCACTTTGCAGACCGCACGCGTCATGCGCTCATTGATATCGACGGCGACAAAGCGGTCGATCATCTGAAAATATTCAAGACGCATTGAGTGGCGCCTCAGGCGCCCTTGGCAGCGATCAGTTCGTCGATCCGCTCGCACAAGTTTTTCAGCACGAAATACTGGTCCGTCGTCGCCTTGCCGTCGTTGACCTCCTGGGTCCATTGCTCCAGCGGCAGCTTGATGCCGAAAGCCTTGTCGATGGCGAAGGCAATGTCGAGGAAGTCGAGACTATCGATCTCAAGATCATTGATAGCATGAGATTCCGGCTTGATATTTTCACGCGGGATATCGCAAGTTTCCGCAATGATTTCAGCCACTTTATCGAACGTAGTGGACATCGGGCGTGCTCATTGGTCCGAAGGAATAAGCGCCGGCCCAGTCCGGCGCGAGCAGCCCGTGGTTCGGGCCCCTCAATGTGAACGCCCCGTATAGCGAAGGACGCCGGTAAGTTCAACGGCGGACCCCACCGCCGGGACAGCGGTCCCAGCAGCGGCGGAACGGCCGATTTTGCGCTTCCACCAATGGCTTATTGCGCCGCACCGTGCCGGGCAGCGTCGGCCGACACGCTTGATCGATCAAGCCATATTACCTAATGAACCCCCGAGAGGTCCCGCATGCCGAAGGCGCAACAAGTTTACAGAACTGTGCGCAAGCGTTGTTTCGTGCAGATGACAGGCTACGAGCCGGTCGGAGCGGAACGTCAGCACCACCGTTTCATCCGCGAAATGGCGCGGTTCCAGAAAGCCTGGAACGTGCAAAGCGAGGTCGCGCCGCCGGTCGTTTCGGCCGATGGGGCGGTGGCAAGCTGGTCGGTCGCGTGTTTCGGCCCGAACTGGCGCGTCGCGACCGACTTTCATTGGTTCCGCTGGGACGACTTCGTGCGCGCCGACGCGGCCGAGAGCGACTGGTGGCGCTTTCCGCTCGGGATCGCCGCGCTGATGGAATTCATCCTCACCGGAACGGTGGTCAAATATTTCATCGTGGCGTGGCGCTACGGCGGATTCTTTCTTTATCCGCTGGCCTTCATCCTCGGCATGATGTGGCTGTCGATCTCGGTCACGCGCTTTGCCGTGATTCATCTCGGCCTGCCGTATCACATGATCCTTGCGCCGCTGTTGTGGCTCGCGATCTTTATCGCGTTCCGCTTCACGTTGGGGCGCTTCGTGCAAATCCGCTACGCGCTCGACGACTGGTATTTCGCGCGCGACTTCATTCATCGCGCGCGGCCGAAACTGGAACAGCGGCTCGACGTTCTGGCGCATGAGCTTGTGCGCATCGTGCGCGCCACCGATGCCGACGAGATCGTCGTCGATGGGCACAGTCTCGGCGCGCCGCTGTCGCTTGTCGTGGTCGATCGTGCGTTGCAGCTTGATCCGCAGCTCGCGAGCCGCGGCAAAGCGCTTCATCTGGTCTCGACCGGCTCGTCGCTTCTGAAAGTCGCGCTGCATCCGGCGGCAGGATGGCTGCGCGAAACCGTGCGCCGCGTCGCCAATGCGCCGGGAATCTTTTGGGTCGAGTATCAGGCGCTGGTCGACATTATTAATGTCTATAAGGTCGATCCAGTGGTTGCGCTCGGCATGCCGGCCACCGGCAAGCCCGTCGTCAAGATCATGCGCATCCGCATGATGGTCGAGGAGCACACTTACAAGCGCTTCCACCTCAATTTTTTGCGCGTCCATCGTCAGGCGGTCATGGGCAACGAGCGGCGCTACTTCTACGACTATTACATGCTGTGCTGCGGTCCGATCGCGCTCGCCGACCGCGTCGAATATCCCGAACAAGCAGTCGCGGCTTTCGGCGCAGACGGCGGGCTGATCGTTCTCAGTGCCGAATCATTGCCGGAGCCGAGCGCGTGACGCCGACCATTTCCAAGATCATCTGGCTCGCCTTCGGCATTGCCTGGTTCATCCTGCGGCAACGGCCCGGCCGGCACGCGCGCAAGACGCCGGTGAAGTTCTCGGCGCGCGGCATGCGGGAATTCGTGCTGCTTGGCGCGTCGTTCACCGGGCTCGGCATTGTGCCCGCGGTCTACCTTACGGCCCATTTTCCCCGCTTTGCCGACTATCCCTTTATGCCGGTGCTGTCGTACCTCGGGATCGCGTTCGACGTGGCCTGCCTATGGCTGTTTTGGCGCACCCATCGCGATCTCGGGAAAAACTGGTCGGTCAGCCTCGATCTGCGGGAACGCCATACGCTCGTCACAACCGGTGTCTACGCCCTCGTCCGCCATCCGATGTATTCGGCGTTTTGGCTGATGGCGCTCGCCCAGGCGCTGCTGTTGCCCAATTGGGTCGCGGGGCCTGCCGGTCTGGCCGGGTTCGGCATCCTGTTCTTTGGCCGCGTGCGGCGCGAGGAAGACATGATGATGTCCGCGTTCGGAGAGGAATATCGTACCTATATGGACCGCACCGCGCGGGTGGTGCCGTGGTTCTATTGATGGCTTTATTGATGTCTCGCGAATATGGCGGCTGGGCCACGTTGCATTTTTGGCACAGGTCCGCGCGGGTTTGCGATGCAACGGGAATTTCCGGAAAAATTCAGGCCACAAAATCTGGCGGTGCGGTATGGATCGCTTAGAATAATCCGGGCGTGCCGGATTCCAGTACTGCGCAACGTCCGGTTAGCCGCGAGGGGGCCATGGATGTCATGGCGGGTTCGATGGCGGGTTTGAGGCAGGTTCAATGGCAGGCAGCATAATGGGTAGCATGACAGGTTGGCGGCGATTTGCGGCGGTTTGGATGCTGGCAGCCGGTATGATCCTCGCGCTTGGAACAGGCCCGAGCGTGGCGCAGTCGCGCGCGCACGTTTATCTGCTGCGCGGACTTTTGAATATCTTCTCGCTCGGCATGGATACGCTTGCCGAGGAACTCAACAGGCGCGGTGTCTATGCCACGGTGCACAACCACACCGAATGGCAGTCGCTCGCGGATTCGGCTGCGGCCAAATACAAGGCGGGCACGGAAGGCCCGATCATCATCATCGGTCACTCGCTCGGCGCCGATGCCGTTATGGAAATGTCCGCCTATCTCGGCCAGAAGGGCGTGCCGGTGGCGCTCGCGGTGCCGTTCGACGGCACGCAATCGTTTTCGGCGTCGGGGAATATCGCCCGTGTCCTCAACCTGACGCAGCGCAACTACGCTTACATGCGCAAAGGCGCGGGCTTCAGAGGATCGCTCGTCAATGTCGACGTGAGTTCCGATCCGAGCATCGATCATTTGAACATCGACAAGTCGCCGCGGCTGCACGCACGCGTGATCAGCGAGGTTCTCTCGATCGTCGGCTCGCATCGCATGCCGGCGCCGGGCACCACGGTGCCGCGGCCGACCAAGGTCAATTCGCCTCAGGTCAATTCGCCCCAGCTCAATTCGCCCTCAGGCAATGGGGGAACCAGCGCGCCGGTCGCGCCGGCGAAGCCCGAGGTAACGCCGGCCGCGCCCGCGCCTGCCAAGACTGGCGACGGTGCCACGAACGCGACGGACCTCAAGCCGGTGGCCGACAGCGGCACGCCGGTCATCGCGCTTCCGGAGCGTAACGCGCCCGCGCGGATCGAGACGCCGACCGCACCGCCACCGGTCCACAAGCCGGCGGCGCCCGTGAGCGCGGCGGTACAAGTTCCGAACTAGCAGCTTCGAGTTGAATAATTGCCAGACCGCGCCGCAGCCGGCGGGGAACCTTACCGCCGTGCCGGTATCTCGATCGGCGCGCAATTGGTGCGGCCCTGCAGCGCGCAATCCTGATCTTTTCCCGTGATGGAAATGGCGTCGGCGATCCAGACGCCGGAACTGATGAGTAAAATCACGATTGCAACCGCGATCATGTTCATCAGCATGCGCTGCCGATCATCGATCGGTTCTTCTTGTTCCTGTTCGTAGCGGGCGAAGTCGTTGTCCGCGCCGCTTCCGGGCAGGTGCGGTCGAGCCGCGGGCGCCACAGTCAGCGCCGGGCTTGGCCGACGGCGGAATTGCAGCACCTGCCCGAATTCATCGGTGTGCCTGAACTCTTTTCGGTCGGGTACTGCCTGCATGATCGTCAGAATACTCCGCCATGACCCAATCTCTAGGGCAGAATTCATACATTCGGCGCAGATAATCCATGATGGAACCGAGGGTTCCTCGCCATTTTCACGGCTCGGGAAGTGAATTAGATTCGGCCGATGAGCTTGCGGCACCATGCGCGCGCCGGACTAGCGCTGGCGGCGGCCTATGCGGTCGCATTGCAAGCGATTTTGCTGGCCTTCGGCGTTCCAATTGCCGGCGCCGGCGGCGTCTCGGCATTTCCGGTTTGCGCGGCGGCGGCCGGCCATTCCGCACCCGCCGGGCACGGACAGGACTGTCTTGAAGCCTGTCTCACCGGCTGTTGCAGCGGCGCCGTTTTCGTTGGCCCCGCGCCCGCCGGCGCGATGGTTTATGCGCCGACGCCGGCGCAAACCATGGCGCCAGCGCTCGGCGCCAGGCCGCACTTGGCGGCGCGCATCACCAACGCGCATCGCTCGCGCGCTCCGCCGGCCGCCTGACCAGCAATCAGCAACGCGCAAAGCCTTTTGCCGTTACGGCAGACGTTTCAATACGGAGCAAGTCCATGAAGAATCTCGATTCGAAATGCGGCCTTGGCGCAATCGTCGCGCTTGTGGCGCTGTCGCTGTGGTCGCCGCCCGCCCAGGCCGCCGACTACGACGTCGGCTCGATTCATATCTCGCAGCCGTGGTCGCGGGCGACGCCGAAGGGGGCGTCGTCGGGCGCCGGCTATATGACCGTCACCAACAAGGGCGCCACATCGGATAACGTCAGTTGCGTGTCGAGCGATGTAAGCGCGCAATGCCAGTTTCACAGCATGACAATGAAAGACGGCGTGATGAAAATGCGGCCCGTCGAGGGCGGCTTGGGGATCAAGCCGGGCGAGACGGTGACGCTCAAGCCGGGCAGCGGCTTTCACATGATGCTGCTCAATCTGAAACATCCGCTGGACCAAGGCCAGAACGTCAAGGCGACGCTGAAATTCGATCACGCCGGCACGGTCGACGTGGAATATCCGGTTGCCGGGATCGGCGCACTGGCGCCCGGCGCAGCGGACTCGAGCGGCAGCTCAATGATGGGCGGCGGCCACGGCGGCAACACGATGATGCAGAATTCCGGCGGTGGCGGAATGATGCAGAAGAAGCAGTAAGCCTATTTACGTTTCCCGGACGCGGTGCGGCACGTAGTGCTGCATCGCTGATCCGGGATCGTTACGGATGCTAAGCTTGGAACGATCCCGGGTCTGCAGCGCATCACTGCGCGCTGCGCTGCGCCCGGGAAACAGACACTACTTCTTCTTCGGCTCGGCAAACGGCACCGGCGCGCCTTCCGGGATCGGCGCTTTGAACACATTGAGCGTCATCGATACCATGGCGTAATAGCCGAGAATGCCGACGAGCTCGACGACGCCGGCATCGCCGAGCAATTTCCTCGCCCGGTTGTAGTTGGCATTGCCGACGCGCCTGGTCGCGTAGAGCTCCTTGACGAATTCGTAGATCGCCATCTCGTCGCGCGGCGCCTTTTTCGGCGCGCGTCCGGCCTGGATGTCCTTGATGGTCTGCGGCTTCACGCCGGCCTTTTCGGCCTGCGGCACATGCGCGACCCATTCGTACTGCGCCTTCCAAAAATACGCCGTGCACAGAATGGCGAACTCCGACAGCCGCGGCGGCACGCTGGTTAGATAACGCAGATGCCCGCCGAGCTTTTGCGCCAGCTCGCCGAACGACGGCGAATGCAGATAGACCGCGAACGGGCCCGACAGTTTGAACACGCCGCGCGGGCCGGACGCGATGGACTCCGTCAGCGACTTCTGCGCGGGCGTAAATTTCTCCGGCGACAACTCGGAAAGCCGAGGCGATTGCATGCTTTTGGGCATAGTTTCCTCTTGCAGCGGGTAGAACACATAATGGCCCGCGTTATTGTTGTATCGTGACTGATGACACGGCTACCGGCGGGTATTTGACGATGCATGAAGCGATAACGGGCTTTCCGCCGACTGTCGAGCGGTGCGGCGCCATATGACAGGCGGTCTCATCGGATCGAAACGGAATTTCTTGCGGCTCGCGCTCGCTCTCATGGCGGGCTGGCCGTTGCGGCCGCAGCAAGCCTTGGCCGAGAGCGGCAAGATGTCGAAACAGCAGGCCGAATATCAGGACAGCCCGAAGGGCATCCAGATGTGCGCGACGTGCTCGCTTTTCGACGAACCGCATGCCTGCAAAGTCGTCGACGGCGATATCAGCCCGAACGGCTGGTGCAAGGCCTATGCGATGGCGGATTAGCTTTGCGGCTTCTCGCCGGGATGGCTTCGCCGCACCGGCGCGGGCTGCTATGATGACGCCGCTAAAGACCCGCGATAGACGGGGCAACGTGAGGACGACACTGCAAGGAGGACGTTATGGGATTTCTGACCGACGACGACCGCGAGAAGCTGACGCCCTCGGAATTGCTGCCCTACGACACGCCGATTCCGACGCAGGTCGTCTCCAGCGACGAATTCTATCCCTATCCGCAAACCGAGAAGCAGCGCGAATTGCAGGCGCGGCTGCTCGCTCTCGCCGACAGGCTCGCCAAGAAACAGGGCATATCGCGCCGCCGCTTCTTCCAGACCGCGGCCGGAATGGCGGCATCCTACGTCGCCATGAACGAGACCTTCGGCAATTTCTTCGACGCGACGCATGCCGAAGCCGCGACACCGGCGATGGCCGACGAGCGCGCCGACACGCTCAAAGACCAGTTCATCATGGACATGCACACGCACTTCCTGCGTGACGACACCCGCATCAAGAATTTCGTCGCCATGCGCTCGGCCGTCGGCAAGGCCGGTTGGAACAAGGATCTGGCCGGCAAAGAACAGACCATCGACGATCTGAAATACGACAATTACGTCAAAGAGGTTTTCCTCGACAGCGACAGCAAGATTGTTTTGATCTCTTCGGCGCCGTCCGACATCGAGCAGGATTGGTTCCTCACCAACGAGCAGATGGCGCAAGCGCGCGACAAGGTGAACCAGCGTTTCGGCGCGCGGCGGCTGTTTGCGCACGCCATCTTCACGCCGGGCCAACCGGGCTGGCTGGACAAAGTCGACGCGGCACTCGCGCTCAAGCCGGAATCGATGAAGGGCTACACGATCGGCGACAACACCCACAAGGATACCAGCCGTTATCCGTGGCGCATGGATGACGAAAAGGTCGCCTACAAGGGCTACGAAAAATTCGTCAAAGCCGGCATCAAGAATGTCTGCGTGCACAAGGGCCTGTTCGCGCCGCCGCTCGACCGGCAATTCCCCAATCTGCGCGGCTTCGTCGATGCGAGTGACGTCGGTCAGGCGGCAAAAGATTGGCCGCAGCTCAACTTCATCATCTATCACGGCGCCTACCGCCATGTCGGCGGCGACCCGAAAGTGGCGCTGGCGGAGTTCGAGCGCACCGGCCGGATTTCGTGGACCAGCGACCTCGCCGATATTCCGGAGACTTACAACGTCACCAATGTCTATGCCGATGTCGGCCAGCTCTTCGCCATGACTTTGGTCGCGGAGCCGAAGGTCACGGCGGCGCTGATGGGCACCATGATCAAGAAGATGGGCGCAAGCCACGTGTGCTGGGGCACCGACGCGGTGTGGACCGGATCGCCGCAATGGCAGATCGAAGGGCTGCGCCGCTTCGAGATTCCCGAAGACATGCAGAAGCAATACGGCTTCGCCCCGCTCGGCCCCGCGACCGGGCCGGTCAAGAGCGCGGTCTTCGGCGGCAACAATGCCAAGCTCTACGGCATCGAGCCGAAGAAGGCCGAGCTTGAGTTCAAGAACGACAAGCTCACCGCGCTCAAGGCCAAATACGACAAAGCCGGCCGCGAGCCGAACAATCTGCGTTACGGCTATGTCGCCGAGCCTATCGCGGATTTCTCGGTGTTCGGCTGATAGTTTAGCCGCTGTTGGGATGCGCCCGGGCCGTTTCGGCTCGGGCACCGAAGGCGATACCGAGCAGGAAGCGCTGGCCAATGCCGAGGAGGCCGTCCGCGCGATCCTGTCGTATCGCCGCGATCACAGTATCGCTATTCCTTTGGATGCGCCTCCCGAAATTCGCCGTATCACCGTGGCTGCTTAGGTACGAGCGGAGGGCGTCTGCCGGTCGTTAACGGCAGAGATGATCCGTGGATTGTTGAAAGCAGGATTCGTGGTCGAACGTATTGTCGGAAGCCACCCATGTTCTCGTCCATCCCCGCAACCGCGCCGAAGTGTGACTGTGACTGTGCCTGTTCACGCGGGACGCGATCTTAAACGAGGCACACTCCGGTCAATCATTCGGCAAGCCGGCTTTACCGTCGATGAATTTACCGATCTGCTCTAACGGCGACGTGCCGCTTTTTGTTTTTGAGCGCTCGCCTTTGCTTTCGTCCTCGTCCGCAGAGCCTTCGCGGGAGCGGCTTTGCGCTTCGCGGCGGGCTTCGCCGGCATCAGCCCTGCTTTCTCGACATGGCGCACCCAATAGTTCCAGGCGCGTTCGATCGGCATCGGCCGCAACTGGCCTGCCTCGGTCAGTTCCTGCTCGCCCGGCGAGAGCTGGTCGACATGACCATGCGCTATCGCCTGGCTTTGCAGCGCCGCATTGTGGCAGCCGAACACGGTACGGAACGCCAATTGGCGGAGATCGGTGCCCGCGACCGTCGCGCCGTGGCGGCGCATCAGCACCATCCAGTTGGTCCCGAGCGCACGCGCCAGCGAGGCGCCTTCTTCCGGTTTGACGACCAGCATGTTGGTGTCGCCGAATTCATCGCGCTGGTCCCAGAACGGGACTTTGCCGATGACCGCGCCGAGATGGAACACTGGCACCAGCTCACGGCCCGATATCGCGTAAGGCAGCACAGCGTGCGCGTGATGGTGCACCACCGCATTGACGTCCAGCCGCGCCTTGTAGATTTCGCCGTGGATGACGCGCTCGCTATAGAGCCGGAATGGCGTCGGCCGCACCGGCTCGGAATCGAGCGTGAGCTCGACGATGTCGGAGATTTCCGCGAGCTCCGGTGCGCGATGGCGCGGGATGAAATAGCGGCCCGGATCGCTCGGATGCCGCACGCTGACATGGCCGAAGGCATCGAGCACATTTTCATTGGCGAGAATACGCGTCGACACGATCAGTTCGTGCAGCACCTCGGCAATGTCTTCCGGCATGGTCGTCTCCTGGACTAAGCTATTGAAAATATCGGGATGATGCTTTTGGCACCCCGCCAGGTTTTGAGCTAGGGATATTGCACATGACGGCTCCGGTGAAAGCTCTGTTCTACGATGTGTTTGGCACGCTGGTCGATTTTCGCACCTCGATCGCGCGGGAGGCCGAAGCCATCCTCAAGCCGCACGGCTACGCGCTCGACTGGCCGGCTTTCGCCGATGCCTGGCGCGGCCAATATCAGCCGGCGCTTGAGGAAGTGCGCTCGGGCCGGCGCGCCTATTGCAAGCTCGACATTCTACACCGGCAGAATCTCGAAGCGGTCTTGCAGCGTTTCGGCGTCACCGGCCTCAGCGAGGACGAGAAGCAAAATCTCAATCTCGGCTGGCACCGGCTCGACGCGTGGCCCGATGTGCCGCCGGGGCTTGTGCGGTTGAAGAAGAAGTTTTGGCTGGCGCCGCTATCGAACGGCAATATTTCGCTGATGGTCGATCTGGCGCGCCGCAATCATTTTCCGTGGGACGCCATCTTCGGCGCCGATATCGCGCAGGATTTCAAGCCGAAGCCGCGCGTCTATCTCGCCGCCGCAACTGCCTTCGATCTGAAACCGCAAGAGTGCATGCTGGTGGCGGCGCATTCCAACGATCTCGCCGCCGCCACAGCGCTCGGGCTGCGCGCCGCTCACCTGGCGCGGCCGAACGAACACGGCCCGGGCCGCGGCGAAGCCGCGCCGAGCGTGCCGGTCGATTATGCGGTGAAGAGCCTTGAGGAATTGGCGGAGCAGCTTGGGGTGTAAGCGCCGCCGTCCATCGCGCGTCATTTTATGACGTTTTTGGATAGGGCGTAGACTCATGACCCCAAGTGACCCCAAGCTGACTCGAAGCCACACACCCCTTACAGCCATCTTGCGGAAGGGTCGGCAAATGGGCGAATATCCCGGCGGCCGCCGCCAAACAAAAATCATAGACGGCCCCAGGGAGGAATCGTGATTTTTGCCCGCGCGCTTGCGGCGGCGCTTTTTGCCGCGTGTCTTTTGGCAACCGGCGCCGCTTCGGCGCAGACTTATCCCAATCGCCCCATCACTTTGCTGGTGCCGTTTCCGCCCGGTGGCGCGACCGACGCGATCGCGCGCATCATCCAGAATCCCATGGAGAAATCGCTGGGCCAGCCGATCGTGATCGAAAACATCGGCGGCGCCGGCGGCATGATTGCCGCCGCTAAGGCCGCCCGCGCCGACCCCGACGGCTATACGTTCCTGATCCACCAGGTGGCGCTGGCGGCAGGCATGTCGATGTATTCAAACCTCACGTTTGATGCGCAAAAGGATTTCGTCACCGTCGGCCTCATCAACACCGCCGCTTCGACGCTTACGGGACGCCCCACGCTGCCGCCGAACAACTTCAAGGAGCTTTTGAGCTGGATGAAAGAGCCCGGACGGGACATTCAAATGGGGCATCCCGGCGTCGGCTCATACGGTCATTTGGCCGGAGTGCTGGTCGCCCAGGAGCTCGGCGTGAAAGTCACGCAGGTGCCCTATCGTGGCGCAGGCCCGGCGCTCATCGATCTGTTGGCGGGCCAGGTGGATCTGGAATCACAATCGGCGGTGGTCTCCGGGCCCTTGGTCAAGGCCGGCAAGCTCAAAGCCTATGCCGTCATCGGCAGGAAGCGGTACGCCGGCTTGCCGGACCTGCCGACCATGGGCGAGCTCGGCTACGAGAAGCTCAATATCGATTTCTGGCACATGCTGCTCGCGCCCGCCGGCACGCCGCGTCCGATCGTCGATAAGCTCAACACCGCGCTGCGCGCCGCCCTCGCCGACGCCAGGGTCCAAAAGACCTTCGCCGACGGCGGCATGGATGAATTCGCGCCCAACGAGGAAACGCCCGAGGCGGCGAGCGCGCTGCTCAAGCGGGAGATCAAGCTCTGGGGCGACGTGATCCACGCCAACCACATCGCGGCGGAGTAGCGGGTGTAACGTCCATCCAAACATGATGGAATCGCTCGGTCATTGAATCGTTTGACCATTGAATCGTTTGACCTTGGCTCGCCGCTCAAGTCGCCGGCACCGTTGCGCCAGCTACCGGCGCCTTCTCGTTCGTCCCGGACTCCGGCAGCAGCGCGGCGGCCTTCAGCCCTGCCTGAACTTTCGGCACCGTGGTTTTCACGTCGGTGATCGGCAGGCCATGGGTCGGTGCGATGGTCTTGACGCCGAGCCGTTCGATCAAATGATCGAGCCGATCACAATACACATTCATGTCGGCGAACTTGGTCCAGAACAAAGCGAGGTCCGCGAACGTCGATGAGACGTCCGGCAGATCGAGCGAAACCGCCTCTTCGGCGACCAGGCCGCAATGGCCGTCCTCGTGATAGTGGCTGTATGCGAAGCCGTCGCCGGGGAATAGCACGCGCTCGCTTGTGTCGAAGCCCCACCAGGTGGTGCGCAGGTCGCGGATCACCGGCTCGACCGCCATCAGGGTACGGCCGCCGAGGTCGATCTCGTCGCCCTCCTTCATCCACCGCATGCGGTGTTCGTATTGCGGGAACGCGAGGTGATAGTCGCTGACGTCGCCGCACAACAGCACGTCTGGAAACGTCTTGAGGATGCGGCCAAGACCGCCGCAATGCGGCGTCTCCTGGTGGGTGACGAACAGATACTTCAGTGGCGCCACCCCGCGGGTAAACAGTTCATTCATATGCCGCTCGACGACCGGGAAGTCCTTGGGATGGCCGGTCTCGACGAGGATCGACGCGTCGTCGCCTGCGACCAGAAAGGCGGCATTGTAGCCGTGATAGATCTTGCCCTTGTGGCGCTGCGCCAGGCAGTCGCCGATCCAGAATACGCCGGGCGCGATTTCGCGGGGCAGTCTGTTGGCCGGAATCTTGTCGAGCATGGTCTTTAGCGTTCCTCGTCGCGGGTGACGTAGCGCGACACCGCCACGCTCTTGTCGCAGGCTTTCAGAAACTCATCGAGCATTTGGTAGTGCCGCGCCACGACGTTGCGGCCGCGCAGAATGCAGCCGTAGCCGGGGGCGATGGTCTCGATGTCGTATTTGTCGAATATGTTGCCGATACCGCGCCGCATCGAGTCGGTCGGCGCGCCCTCCAGCCACCAATAGCGGGTGTTCAGCATGAACGAGCGAACGTCGCGCAGCGACGTGGAATCGCCGTCGATCGAATTCTTGCCGGTCTCTTGCACGAGCCATGGCCCGGTCGCGGTGTCGCGCCAGACGTGCGTGAACATATCGGACGAGAACAATGTGCGGGTCGCGCGGTCGTAGAGCCAGCGCGTGGCGATCAGACGGATCGGCGCCTGCATCACGTCGAGCGCCCGGCCAGCTTTGCCAAGCTCGATCGTATCTGCCCGGGTCACCGCGGTGACCTTCATCGATTTAAGGATGTCGCGGCCTTCCGCCTTGGCGCCGAAATCGAACCACAACGCCGCGTCGACATTGCTGGTGTAGCAGGTCTCGACGTTGAAATGTCCCGCGAAGCTCTCGACGTTATTGATCGACATGAATTCGTTGAGCCGTAGCGGAAACATCGACAACGGGAGTCCCGGCGCGATCAGTGATTCAATCTGTCTGCGGATCACCGGCTCATCCTTGCCGAAGCCGGTGTCGATCAGCATCGCGGCGTCGCTCTGCGTCAGCAAGTAGCTGTTCACGACCGAGAAACCGCGGGCGCTCGCCGGATAGGAGCTGACCCGGCCGTCGAGCGCAAACGGATTTTGCAGCGCGTAGAGCTGATCGTCCGCAAGCGAGGCGATGCCGCCGGTAAAGCCTTGCGGCGCGCTAGCTTCCTGGAGCATTTCCTGAGTCGTTTCCTGGGGTGTTTTTTGCGGCGTTTCTGGGGGCGTTTCTTGGGACGCGTATCGGGTCGATAGGGACATAGGAGCGAGAGCTTATCGGGCTTCCCTGGTGAAGGGAACAGGCCTCGCGCGCACTTGCGCGCTCACAGGAGACCCGTCACGAAACGACATTACGCAATCAACGGGGTCGGCGCAGCCGAGCGCCGTCATTTTGATTATTGTTCACGGGCGTATTATGCCGTTGACATGCCACGCGGGCGCGTGCGCCGCGGCGTCGCGTATTTTGATAAAGGGCCGGCTCTCGTTCTCCGGCATCGCTATTGGAGTCTGGAATGCTGAGAATTACATCTTGTGTTGCAGGGGCGTGGTTTCTGGTTGCGCCGTTGACCGCAGTTGCGGCAACTGCGTTTCAATTAGTTCCCTCCGACGGCAATGCCGTGAATCAAAGTATGGGTCAAAACATCGATCAAAGCGCGGATCAAAGCGCGCAGCGCTACGTGCAAAATAATGCGGCGCGGACGCAGTCTTCGGCGGCGCGCAAATATCCTCAAGCGCAGGGTCCGGCCAAGGTGTATTTGCTGCGCGGCTTTCTGAACATCTTCTCGCTCGGCATGGACGACCTCGCCACCAAGCTCCAGGCCAATGGAATTTCGGCGACGGTCATGAACCATGCCGACGCCGACTTCGTCGTCAGCCGGATCGTGACGGCTTACAATGCCGGCGACCATGGCCCTGTCGTGCTGATCGGTCATTCGCTCGGCGCCGATGCCATCGTCGAGGTCGCCGACGCGCTGGCGCATTACAACATCCCGGTCGCGCTTATGGTCCTTTTCGACGGCACCGAGCCGCACCAAATTCCGGCAAACGTCGCCACCACGATCAATTACACAAAACATTTCATGATCGCGCCGGGGCCCGGGTCTTCTCCCGGCTCCGTTGCAAACGTGGATCTCAGCGGTGATCCGGGCGTCGATCATCTCAGCATCGACACCGCTCCGTCGTTACAGGCGCAGACTCTGAATTACATACTTCAGGCCGCATCGGCAGTACCGCGCGCACCGGCATCGCGCCGACAGTGAGCCGGCTGGGCCCGGGGAACGTTTCCGCCGCGCCAATCCCAGTTTGGCGCTCTACGAAGCGCGGCCGTTGAAAATGTGCTGATGCTCGCAGATCTTTTCCGCGGCGCGCTGCATCTTGGTTTCGAAAATCTCGTTGGTCTTCTGCGCGAGGTATTGAATGGCGGCGGTCATCTGAAATCCCCTGTTAACGCTTTGTTAACCATTGCAGTAACCGTAATCCACTCGGCCAATGGCCGAAGTGACCGCAGTCACAAGACCGCGCTTTTAAGCTAAGCTATTGATATAATTACGTTATTAATGGAGCCGAGCCAACGGGTCCGCACGCAGCGCGGCCCGATGACAGGCTCCGCGAGGAGCGCGGAATCCATATCCCCAGCGCTGGGGTATGGATTCCGGGCTCGCCACTGCGTGGCGCCCGGGAATGACGAAGGCTTATGCGCCGATCGCCGGATAGTCCGTATAGCCCGCCGCCTCACCGCCGTAGAATGTCTTGCGGTCCGGCGGGTTGAACGGGCCACCCTGACGGAAGCGCTCCGGCAAATCCGGGTTGGCAAGAAACAACGCGGCGAAGGAGACGAGATCGGCCGCGCCGTCGCGAATGACAGCATTGGCACGCGCGAGATCGTAGCCTTTGTTGCCTATGAGGGGTCCGCGCCAAATCTTGCGGAAGAAACGGATGTCCGGCATCTCGCCCGATGGGACCGGATCGCCGGCGATGGGCTCGACGATATGCAGATAGGCGAGGCCGAAGCGGTTGATCTCGTCGACCGCGGCCGAAAACGTCGCCGCGGGATTGCTGTCGGCCATGTCGTTGAACGGCGCGGTCGGCGCCAGCCGGACGCCGACGCGATCGGCGCCCCATTCACCGACAATGGCTTCAGTCGTCTCGATGAGGAGCCGCGCCCGGTTTAGCGCGCTGCCGCCATAACGGTCGGCGCGCTTGTTGCTGCCGTCGCGCAAAAACTGATCGATGAGATAGCCGTTGGCGCCGTGCAGCTCGACGCCATCGAAGCTGGCCTGCCGCGCGTTGCGCGCACCGCGGCGGAAATCCTCGACGATGCCGGCGATCTCCGCCGTCCCGAGCGCGCGCGGCGTGACGAAAGGCTTCATGCCGTCATAGGTCATCGCCTGTCCCGCCGGCGCGATCGCCGACGGCGCGACCGGCAGCGCCCCGTCCGGCTGCAATGACGGATGCGAAATCCGCCCGACATGCCAGAGCTGCAGATAAATCCGGCCGCCGGCCGCGTGCACCGCGTCGGTCACAAGCTTCCAGCCGGCAATCTGCTCATCGCTGTGGATGCCGGGTGTGCCCGGATAACCGACGCCTTGCGGCGAAATTTGCGTCGCTTCGCTGACGATCAGGCCTGCGCTCGCGCGCTGCGCATAATAAGTGGCGTTGAGCGGCATCGGTATGTTGCCCGTCCCGGCACGGTTGCGCGTCATCGGCGCCATGACGACGCGGTTGGGGAGGGTGAGCGGGCCGAGGGTGAAGGGGGAGAGGATGTCGATATTTGCCATGAATCGTTCAGTATCGTTCAGTAATCGTTCAGTGAACCTTCAATCGAAATGCATGCCGCTTTTCTTGACGACCTCAGGCCAGCGCGCGGCTTCGTGCTGGATGAAGGCTGCGAATTCCGTGGGCGTATCGGTCACGGGAAAAAGCCCGACCGCATCGGTCCGCGCTTTCACTTGAGGATCGCCGAGGATTTTCGCCACCTCTGCGGCAAGTTTGTCGATGATAGCGGGCGGCGTGCCGTGCGGCGCCACGAGGCCGAGCCATACCGCGATATTGCCGAGATCGATGCCGGTTGCGGCCGTGAGCGTCGGCAAATCGGGCACCGCCGGCAGCGGCCGGGGATCGAGCTTGGCGAGCGCGCGCAGATCGCCGGACTGGATCAGCGGCAGCACCGCCGACGGCCCGTCGAACACGAAATCGACGCTCTTGGTCAGAATGCCGTGGGCGACTTCGGCGCTGCCGTTGTAGGGGAGCAGCACGGTATCGATCCCGGCTTTCTCGTTGAACAACACGCAGATCAGTTTCGTCGTGATCGTGCCGGCGCCGCAATTGAGCTTGCCGGGTTGCGCCTTGGCCTTGGCGATCAGATCCTTCGCCGTCTTGGTGTCGCTTGCGGAATTCACGACCAGCAGATCCATGGTCTTGGCGACGAGCGTGATCGGCGCAAAATCCTTGATCGGGTCGTAAGGCAGCTTGCTGTAGAGATATGGATTCATCACCAGGGTTGAATCGATCGCCATCAAGAGCGTGGTGCCGTCGGGCGGGGCTTTCGCCACCAGTTCCGCGCCGACGAGCGTATTGGCGCCGGGGCGATTATCGATCACGACGCCTTGGCCGAAATCTGTGCTCATCTTCTCGCCGATGATCCGCGCCATCACGTCGGAAGGTCCGCCGGCGGGGAACGGCACGACGATGTGGATGGGACGATCGGGGTAGGGGGTTTGCGCCAATGCCGGCGCCGCGAAGAGCGCCGACAGGACAGCAAGTGTAGCCGAGCGGATGCAGCGCATTTGAAGATTCCTCCCCCAACGTTTGTTATTGGGAGGCACATTCGCACGGCGGGTTGGAGACGCCTAGAGCAGCCGAACGCATGAGAGCGATCTACGCTGCAAAGCAGCAATGCCCTGTGAGAATGATGTGCTTTATTTGCGGCTGCGGCAGGGCGAAGGCACGACGCGCCCAGTTGAGCCCGCATAAGCCTCAAGCTTTAGCATCACCAAGCAACAAGTCCGGCAGCTTTGTTCACCACGCTTCGAGAATTAGCGAGCCCTTACGCGAACGGGCATCAGCACCGGCCGTGGATTCTCGATCGGTTGCAAAAAGAGCCACTCGAAGTAGGTCGTGGCGTTCCGGTCTTGTTGCGGCCGTTTCGGCTGCTCGGCCACAAAGGTGTCGCGGCACTGCCTTGAACAGTAGCGCCCTTTGCCGATCAAGCCGCGCCGGTAGGCAACGAGGCCAATTCCGCGACTGCAGTCATGGTTTGAGCATTTCATGACACTTCTCCGCTTTGGGTTCCACGAGGCGTGGGGATTCCACTTACCGGTGGGACAAGGTGCGCCGGAGAAAGGTTCAAACGCCGTCTCGGTCGGCATCCCGATACGCGGCGGCCAGCTCGGTGTCAGCAAAATGATAGGGCGCGCCCTCCCTCGCCGGGGTCGCCAGCCGTCAACGCTTCTGCCGGAGTGTTTTCGCACGACCAGGACCCAAAGCGGTCGTAGCGCTCTTCTACCCGCTGGCGGCGCGCCGATGGACAGTCACATTGGGGGATCGCTGTATTGACGCAACCTTCGGCGGCCGAACCGCAAGCCGGCGATCGGCTGACAATTGGAGCGCGGCACCGTCGAGCGAGCGGCGCACCTCCACCGCATCGGCCGCAAAGTCGAATTCCGCCGGAGGCCTGAAAGCGAAGCTGTGGCGGCCGCTGCCGAGGCCGGCTCGCTGCAGGTCTTCGCGATAGCGATTCGCCAGCGTCTGCCCGATCAGCCGGCCGTCGGCATAAATGTCGAGACAGATCGGCGCCTCGGGGTGATCCGCATTCTGCGCCCAGCCGGCGATGCAATCTTTGCTCACTTGGTCGACATAGCCGTTGAGCTTGCCGATCCGCGGCCCGTCGGCAACACGAAGCAGTCCCGCCCGCAGCGCAATGCGCCGCCGCGCTGACTCGACTTCGTAGCCCTCGTCGCGGCGCGGCGCGCAATAATGCGCCGGGGCCGTGACCACGTCTGGGTAGAGCGCATCATATTCACGCGCGTTGTGGAACATGCCACGGCTGTCGTCGTCGATGAAACTCTCCGACGGCGCGCCTTCGGCGACGATCATGTCGTGGCTGTCGAGCTCGATGTGGAAATACTCGACCTTGTCGACATGCTCGGCCTGCACGATCGACACGCCGTTGACGAGGTCCTTGGCCTCGATCAGCACGCCGCCGCGCGCTTCGTCCTCGAAATACATGGCGTGATGCGGCGAAATCCAAAGGTCGCGCTGCGGCACGCTGTCGTCGAGTGCGCCGGCCTTGATGCAGACCGGCAGAATATCTTTCCGCCCCATGACGAAGCGGCCGCCATAGCTCCTTCGTCCGATCCATTTGATCGGACGCGCGCCCGCACGCGTCGTCACGCGATCCCCGATCGCGAGCGTCTCGACCGGCACCTCGCCGCGTTCGGTGGCGATCAGCGTGCCGCGGCAATAGCAGGCGACGTAGTCGATCACCGTATCGGTCGCACCAACGTTGACTTGGAAATCCGACAGCGCCTGACCGGGAACGTCAAGCGTGACAGTCTCAGGGGCATTTTGATCGGTGCCTTGCAGCGTGAGAAACCCACCTGAATAGGTCGGCGCCGATGTCTCGAGGAAATTGTCGATCTGGATGACGTCGCCAGTGCCGAAATTATCGATCGCATTGGTCGGCGCATTCGCCGCGGCGAATTCCAGGGTTCGGCTACTTACAGGCGGATCCGGGAACGTGATCGCGCCGGAGCCGGCGGCTCCTGCGGTCATCAGGTCCACAGTGCCGCTGTCGATTGTGGTGCCGCCCGAATAAGTGTTCGAGCCGCCAGTCGGATCGAGCACCAGCGTGCCCGCGCCCTGCATTGATACGGATCCGGCCGACGTGCCATCAGAAATTACGCCCGAGATCGTGTCGGTCTGTCCACTCGGCGGCGTGAAGATCGAATCGCCTGAGACTTGGAGGTTGTTGGCGATGGTGTAGTCGGCGCCGGTGGCGAAAGAGAGTGTGGTGCCGGCCGCCATCGCCAGCGTTCCGCTGCCGAGCGCGCTGTTGTTGCCGGCAATCAGCGTGCCGGCGGTCACCGTCGTGCCGCCGCTATAGGTGTTGGCGCCGGAGAGCGTCAGAGTACCGCCGCCGGACTTGCTGAGTGCCAGGCTGCCGCCCTGGTCGGCGGTGTTCGTGCCGCCGCCCGGATTGGTGCCGCCGGACCCCGTGTAATCGGCGATGACAGTTGTTGGCCCCGCTCCGCTAATCGTCTGGTTACCCGCTCCCATGGTGAGCGTGCTCACCGTACCATCGGAGCCCTGATAGAAAATCGCGCTGCCGAAGCCGCTTCCCGCTGCGGCACCGTCTGGGCCAGCGTTGCCCCCGGTCGCCGTATTGCCGGTGACTGTCAATGTGCCGCTGACGGTGAGACTACCGCCGCTCTGCACGAACAC
>Ga0102924_1000982_pt1 | contig 33877 bp, 34 predicted proteins | sample PaiPotPPM11metaG_FD_80116 | JGI IMG/M metagenome (GOLD analysis project Ga0102924, IMG submission 80116) | Iron sulfur acid spring bacterial and archeal communities from Banff, Canada, to study Microbial Dark Matter (Phase II) - Paint Pots PPM... ...
ATGTAAGGCGCCAGCTTCGCGGCTGCCGCTTTTGCCGATGCGAAAGGCGCGACCTCGCCGAACACGAGCGGATCGACGGAGAGCAGCCGCCACGGCTCCTGATAAGCGGCGCGACCGAGCATCACGCCGTCGACATGCTCCAGATGCGACAACGCGTCGTCGACGCCTCCGACACCGCCATTGAGAACGATCGTCAGTTCCGGATGCGCGGCTTTCAGCCGATAGACCCGGTCGTAGTCGAGCGGCGGCACTTCGCGGTTCTCTTTCGGCGACAGGCCTTTGAGCCAAGCCTTGCGCGCATGCACGATCAGCGCGTCGGCGCCTGCTTGTTTCACCGCTTGCGTGAAACTCTCTAACGCCGGTTCGGGATCCTGATCGTCGATCCCGATGCGGCACTTCACGGTGACCGGAATGTCCACGCCGGCCTTCATCGCGGCGACGCTGTCACCGACCAGTCCCGGCTCCGCCATCAGGCAAGCGCCAAACCGGCCGTCCTGCACGCGATCGGACGGACAGCCGGCGTTGAGATTGATCTCGTCAAAGCCGGCGTCGGCGCCGATGCGCGCGCAGGCGGCAAGCGCTTTCGGATCGGAGCCGCCGAGTTGCAGCGCCAGCGGATGCTCGGCCGGATCGAAGCGCAGGAGCCGCGCCCGGTCGCCATGCAGCACCGCGCCCGTCGTCAGCATCTCGGTATAGAGCAGCGCCTGGCGCGTGAGCAGGCGATGGAAGAACCGGCAATGCCGGTCCGTCCATTCCATCATCGGAGCGACTGAGAATCGCCAGGACCGACTTTTCTGCTGTTTCTCTGTTATATCAGTCACTTCATAATTTCCGTTAAGGCTGATGGCATACCATTTTCAGCCTATTTTGACCCGTTTTTCGCGCCCGTAGTACGACATTGTCGTACTTTTTCGGTTCCTGTCGTATCGCAGAATCAATGGGACCGACTGGCATGACGCACTTAAGAGGCAGCCAAAGGAAGATGGGTACAATTATTGGACGGACTCGCAAAGACGGCTCAAAGTCCTTCATCGCCCAGATCGTCATCAAGAAAGGCGGCGCGATCGTCCACCGCGAGGCGGAGACATTTGATCGCAAACAAGCTGCCAGTGCCTGGGTCGTCAAACGTGAAGCCGAGCTCAAGCGCCCGGGTGGACTTGAACAGAAAGAGGACCCGCCGCTTGCCACCGTGATCGACCGCTACATTAATGAATCCAGAAACCCGGTCTCGAGGACCAGGGCGCAAACGCTCAATGCCATCAAAAACAGCGATCTCGGCGAGACCAAATGCAGCGAAATCACAGCCAGCACGCTGGTGTCATTCGCGCAAAATCTGACAAAGACCGTCGAGCCGCAAACTTGCGGCAATTACCTTTCCAGCATTTCGAATGTCTTCACCATCGCACGACCCGCATGGGCTATCCGCTGTCGCGGCAGGAGTTCGATGACGCTCTTGTTGTCATCAGGAAGCTCGGACTGATCAGGAAGGCCACCGAGCGCACCCGCCGGCCGACGCTCGAAGAACTCGATCTTCTAATGGAGCACTTCGGGCGGGTTCGTGATCACCGCCCCTCCTCCATCCCGATGCAAAAGATTGTCGCATTCGCGCTGAAGCAGACGGTGGCTCTTGATATAGAATGAAAGAAGCCGCCAACTGAGGCGGCATAAGTCATGGCAGTCCTGGCCTTACTGACAGCCTCCTAATGACGGATGCAATAACGATCGTCGCTGGGATTGAGATACCATCCGCCAATCCTGTTTTTCTGGGCGTCGTTAGTATTCATGTCCTGCTGGGCCTCGCCTGCGTAATCACGGGCGCGCTTGCGATGTTGAGTCCGAAGCGCACTGGCCGGCATCCTCGCTACGGCACGATCTACTTTTGGTGCCTAGGGGGAATTTTCGTGACAGCGAGCGGCCTAGCCATAGTGAGATGGGCCGAGGACTACCACCTGTTCGTTCTGGGAACGCTGGCGTTCGTGGCGGCCTATTTGGGGCGCCGGGCCAAGCGGCGACGCTGGCACAACTGGGTCAGGCTGCACATTACCGGCATGGGGTCATCCTACGTCTTGCTCGTGATCGCGTTTTACGTTGACAACGGAAGGCAGTTGCCAGTTTGGAAAGACCTGCCGCACTTCACTTATTGGCTATTGCCGATAGCCATTGGCGTCCCGCTTATCGTCCGCGCGCTGCTATGGCACCCGCTAGTGAGGCAAGCAAACTGAGGACATGCACGCCGCCACCGTCAAACGTCCGCTAAGTGCCATAAGAAGACAGCGCAGTCCGCGTTTTGAGGCGCGAGCATCCTCGGCGTTGCCCCTTACTATTCAAGAATGTTGGGACAGCAACCATGCACCGCCGGCGACGAAGCCGACGCCGACTAGGCGGCCGATTACCCTGCCGAACGGCGCCGCCTTCTCCAGCAACACGAGCGCCGCGAGCGCAGCGATCCAAAGGAGATTCATGACTCCGCCGACGAACAAGAACAACATCACCGCCCAGCAGCAGCCAATACAGTAGAAACCGTGGCGAAGGCCAAGAGCCAGCGCGCCAATCGCCTCGCGGCGAAACCCGCCATGGCGCATGATAAAGGTGAGCGGCGTCTGACAGTATGACAAGCAAGCGTCCTTGAGTGGCGTCCACTGATAAAGGCCGGCGGCAATCAGCAAGATGCCGCCAAGAATGCTGCTGGCGCTCTCCATCATCGGGGTGAGCAGCGCGGCGCGTTCGAGCGCCCATTGAGTCGATGTCGCCGCGAGGGAGAATGCCGTCCACGACAGCAAATAACCGGCGGCGAACCAGGCGCTCGCTGCAAAAGGCTGACCCGCGATTGTAGCCCGCCGGCCAACGCGCGCGTAAATGAGGATCATCGGTGCTACCGATGGCGTCATCATGCCGATCATCATGACCACCCACATGATAAACACGTAGCCGAACTCGATTGGCCGCCACGGCGCGCTCGCCGGCATCATCAGCCCTCGACCGGACGGAATCATACGGAAACCGGTCATGTCCATGCCGCCCATCCACATATCGTTGGCGAGCCAGACAAGATCAGCCCAGGCGAGCGCAGTGATGATGGCAAGCGCAGAAATGACAACGGCGCGGTCGCGCCTCAGCACTGCTTCAAGCGCGCCGCTCATCGCATTCAGCGCACGATGCCGCTCTGGCAAAGATCGACGTTGGCAAACTGCGCGTAGGAGTCTGCAAGCTTGATCGCCATTGGGCGCGAAACCGTGGTCCACCCCCGACCCATTTCGGCTAACGAGTACTCGAAGCCATTGGGAATATCGATGCGAACGCGATGTTCGGCCCCGGTGACCGGGTTCTTGATCGGTTCTCCGAGGCCTTCGGTGACACCCTGTACGACGAGCCTACCTTTGCGCGCGGCGATGTCCACGTCGAGGTCAATGGCGGCGAAGATCGGGTCGTGCAGCTTCTCTAAAGTGGTGGAGAACACCTGGAATATGGTGGCGCCGGGCTCAGTATCCTGCCCGGTGAGAATGCGAAGCAGCGCTACGCGTTGGGCCTCAGTTGCCCGCTCGTCAATGACGACTGCCGCCTCGCCTTTGCCTTCGTGTATCGGCCCCGGCCAGCGGAAAATGCCAACGAACCGCAACCCATCGAGCGGCGTATCACCGTGATAGCCCCGATCGATTTGCATGCCGGTAACCGCCTCGCAGTTGCCGTGGGTTGGTAACGCATTGAATTGGCACGGGCAGCCGTACGCGCAATTGCAATTCACGAATTCGCGCGCATGGATCGTCCATTTCACGTCGGTCATGTCGCCCTCCCGTATCGCGCTGTGGATCGTATTGCAGGCCGCGATAGCGGCCTACGACAATTTCTACCACAAGCGGGGTGTCGGTATCAGGGATATTCTTGCTCCACGCCTCTCCTAGTTGCCATCGAAGTTTTCGAGCCGGGTCATTAGCTGACATCCAAGGTGCCGCCGCCAAACGTCTGCTAGATGCCAGAAGCGGACATGCATAACCATCCGCCGACTAACGCGGGATGACCCAGTGAAGCCGGACGCGTCGATACAAGAGGCGGGGGCTCACATGCCAGGTTTCACGGGCGGGAAGCTGACGATGAAGCCGAACACCATACCGATCTGCATCATGAACCAATAGATGGGCGAGTTCATTTCCGGGCGGGGCACGAAATGGAAATAGACCACCGCCATCCAGGCGAAGAGGCCAATTTCGAAGGCAGTCAGCGCGAGTGTGTCGGCGTTGATTGCCTCGATCAGCGCCTCTTTTCTCGGGATACCGCGCATGGCGCGGATTGGAAGATACTGAAACGCGATCCCAAATATATAGGCGAGCAGGAACAGCACCACGAATTCCGCATAGAGCCGCGACCCGAACAGCGTCCATCCCGCCCAAGATACGATCGGCGCGCCGATAATGTCGCCGAGGTCGCAGCCGGCGGCGCAATGCGTCGTCGAGACGAAGACGCTTTTCCAGAACGGCTTCTTACCGTGCACGTCCATGCGCATATCCGTGGGGCAGGTATAGGCCCGTGATCGGCCAAACGGCATTCATGATTTTCATGGGCTGGGGATGGCGCGTGAGGTCGAGCGCGATCACGATCGCGGTACCGAGGCCAAGGATCACCGTGACCCATGAAAGGATCGTCAGCGTTTCCGCCATGAGATGAACTCCTGAAGGCAAAAACGGAGATCGACGCCCATCCGTTCCAGCACGATCGAACGATAAGACAGGCAAAATCAAGGTCATCGCCGACTGTTCCGGATCAGCGAGCCTACACTTCCATCAGCGTTGACGCATGGCGATCAAGAAGGCACGCGTTCAACGCGGACGTCCGAGACCGTATAATCGTCACCGCAGACAGGGCAGCGAACCCGATAAACCCGGACGTGAGGAGCAACGCATATTTGGACATACGCTTCTCCCTGAAAGGCATTACGCTGGTCGATGCTACCGAGCCGCACACGATGTTCTTGACTACAACGGCTAAACAGCGCAGCGGGCTGTTGGCGCCGTGCCATGGCACCTTTGCCGGTTCGGCGTTGCATGGCGCTGCTTTCCTAGATCAGCTTTTGCCTCCTAATCCTCAAGCTGTTGCCGACGACGCTTACGCTTGAGAGCGCCATCGCTCCCGCCGCGATCATCGGGTTAAGAAGGCCGAAGGCCGCGAGAGGGATCGCCGCAAGATTGTAGAAAAACGCCCAGAAGAGGTTCTGCTTGATGGTCCGGAAGGTCAGGCGCGACAGACGCAGCGCCTCGATGATCTTCGAGGGACTACCTTTGACCAGAACGATGTTCCCGGCCTCGATCGCTATGTCGGTCCCGGTGCCGATGGCGATGCCGAGATCGGCTTGCGCGAGCGCGGGCGCGTCATTGATGCCGTCGCCGACAAAGGCGACGCGCTTGCCACCCTTTTGCAGCCGCTCGACCTGGTGCGCCTTATCTTGGGGAAGCACTTCGGCGAACACCTGATCGATATTGAGTTCGCGGGCGATAGCTTCCGCTGTTGCCCTGTTATCGCCGGTGATCATCACCGTCGCGATGCCCTCGCCTCGCAGCAGGGCCATGGCTTCCTTGGCGTCGCTCTTGAGCGTATCGGCAATCGCAATGATGCCAAGAGGTTCGCCATTGCGGGCGACGACCACAACGGTTTCGGCGCGGCCTTGATGCGCTTCGATCTGCGGTCGGATCGCGTCAAGCTTGATGCCTTCCTCACTCACGAAGCGCGGATTGCCAATCAGCACGGCGGCGTTATCGATACGCGCCTTGACGCCCTTGCCCGCGACATTGGCAAAATCCTCAACCACCGCGCTCTGGACGCCCTTGGCGTTTGCTGCCCGCACAATCGCTTGCGCCAGCGGGTGTTCTGAAAGCCGCTCAAGGCTCGCCGCGAGACGCAGTACCTCGTCACCGGAAACGTCGCGGCCGAGGGGTTCAACCGTGGTGACGCTCGGGCGACCTTCGGTCAGCGTCCCGGTCTTGTCGAGGACCACCACGTCAATCTTGCGGCCACGCTCAAGCGCCTCACCGTCCTTGATGAGGATGCCGCGCCGCGCGCCGACACCGGTGCCGACCATAATCGCGGTCGGCGTGGCCAGACCGAGCGAACAGGGACAAGCGATCAAAAGCACGGCCACGGCCGGGACGAAGCTTTGCGCGATATCGCCAGTCGCGAGATACCAGCCGATCGCCGTCAAGAGCGCAATCGCGAGCACGACCGGAACAAAGATACCGGAAACGCGATCGGCGAGTTTCTGGATCGGGGCCTTGTTGCCTTGCGCGTCGGAGACCATGCGCACGATCTGCGCCAGCACGGTGTCCTGGCCGATTTTCGTGGCGCGCATTTCGAACGCGCCCGAAAGATTGAGGGTGGCGCCGAATAGGTCATCGCCTCTCATCTTCTCAACAGGCAGGCTTTCGCCGGTCAGCATGGATTCATCGACGCTGGACGCGCCTTGTAGCAGCACCCCATCAACCGGGACTTTCTCGCCCGGCCGCACCAGCACCGTGTCACCGACGGTGACTTGCTCGATGGGTACGTCGCGTTCATTGCCGTTATCAATAACACGCGCGGTCTTGGCGCCAAGTTCCATCAGTTTGGCGATGGCCTGGCCAGCTTGACCCCGGCTGCGCGCTTCAAAATAACGACCAAGCAGAATGAGCGCCGCGATCACAACACCTGTTTCAAAATAAAGGTGCGGCTCGCCCGCCCACAGCCCCCACAGGCTGTAAAAAAGCGCGGCCAGCGTGCCAAGCGAGATGAGCGTGTCCATGTTGGCGGCAAGATTGCGGGTTTGCGCGATCATGCCGCGATGGAATTCGCGGCCGAGGCCGAGAATGACGATGCTGCTGAGAATGGCCTGTATCCAAACGCTTGCATTGCGCCCGAGATAGTCCCAAGGCAGCGATATATCGGCCATCGCCAGGACGACGACGGGCGCGCCAAGCGCAATCGCCCAAAACGCGCGTTCCCTGGCGGCTTTGACTTCCTGCGCGGCTAACTGCCGGGGATCGCCCGCGGCCTCCTCACTGAGAACGTCGTAGCCATTGTCGGTCACTGCATCGCGCAGAGCCATTTCCGTGACCGCGCCTTCGTCAAACTCGACCCGCGCACGGCGCGTGCCGAGATTGACGTTGGCCTTGAGAACGCCGGGGATTTTGACCAGGGTGCGTTCGTTACGCACGGCGCAGGCGGCGCAATGCATGCCGCCGATCGCGAAGCTTGCTGTTTTCATGACGCGACCTCTCCCTTAGCCGTTGGTCTTGCCGTGCGCGGCCGCGAGCTTCTTGGAAAGCTCATCGAGTCCCACGGCACCCGTCACGACCTCCGAGCCGATCACGTAGGTCGGCGTCCCCGTGATGCCGAGGCTGTCGCCAAGTTTTAGGTTTTCATCGAGGGTCGCTTTCACCTCCGGGCTCGCCATGTCGCGTTGCAAACGGTCCATGTCGAGACCGGCGTCCTTGGCGGCGGCTAGCGCCGTCGCGGCGTTTGCTTCGCCCCGGCTGCCAAGAAGCCTTTGATGGAAGGCGAGATATTTTTGCGGGTCCTGCATGCGTACCGCGACCGCGACGCGCGCGGCGTCCGTCGAGCCGTCGCCAAGCACCGGAAATTCTTTGAGAACGACCCGGAGATCGCCATCGTCCTTCATGAGCGAAAGCATGTCGGTAAGGGCGCGTTTGCAGTAGGGACAATTGTAATCGAAGAACTCGACCAGCGTGACTTTGCCCTGCGGGTTGCCGAGCACGACCTGATGTGACGAGCCGAAGATTTCCGGGCCGTGCTCCTTGACTGCCGCCTCGGCCGCTTGCGCTGCGTCGGCGTCTTTGCGTTCCTGGAGAGTATTCAGCGCGTCCTGAATGATCTCGGGATGTTGCAGGATGTAGTCCTTGGTCAGTTGTTCGATGGCGCTGTGCTGCGATGCTGACAGCGACGACGTCGGCGCGGCGGCTGTTTGCACCGGCGGCGCGGCGACGGGGACGTTCTCCGACTTTTGCGCCACGACGGTGATCTTCGAGCCGGGCGTCATCATGCCCATGGCGCAGTTGAAGCGGATTTCGCCAGGCTGCTGCGGCGTGAAGTTGATAACCGTTGTGCCCTCGGGGAGGATCTTCCGCACGCCGGCTGCCGGCGCGATGATGATGCGGCCGCAGCCTTCCGCCTCGGTCGCATCAATGCGCCATTCGACGGGTATGCCCTGCACGACATTGAAAAGATGCGGCTGGTATCGGTAGCCGACGATCTTCATCTCGACGATTTGCTTGCCGTCAACAACCGGAACGGTCTGCACAGGAGCGCTCGCTACCTCGCTGGTTGGAGCGGTCGCGACCGAGGGCCCGCCCGCCGTGGCCGCCAGTGTCAGGCCGCTTTGAATATTGAAGAGCCCGAGAATGACGACGGCGGCACCCGCGAATTTGAGGAAGCGGCGCTGGAAACCACCCGTGGCGAAGCTCGACAGTGCCGACAGCGACAAAAGAGCGGGCAAGGTGCCGACAGAGAACGCCAACATAGTCAAGGCGCCGACGGTGAAGCTCCCCTTCGCGAGCACATAGAGTTGCAGCGCCTGCGTGAAGCCGCACGGCAGGAAGAAAGTGAGCGCACCAAGAATGAACGCGCCGCCATTGGCGTCGCGCTCGGCGAGATCATGGATAAAATGACCAAATGCCTTGGGCATGGTGGGCAGGAAGCGCGTCAACGCCGGCAGAAGATTGAGCATTTGCAGGCCGAGCAAGATCATCACGGCGCTGGCGATGATCGCCAACACGCCATTCACGCCGGGCGACAAAGTCAGCGCCGAGCCGAGCGCACCGATGGCGCCGCCGAGCAGCGTGTAAGAGAGGACCCGCCCGGCATTGAAATAAATGTGCGGCTTCATGCGTTGCATCGGCGTCAGATTGGCAGTCGATTCGTTGTATTTGGCGGCGATGGCCACCAGCAGCCCGCCGGTGACGGCGATGCAGGACGAAACGGACGCGACGAGGCCGATGACGAACACGAGACCGTAACTCATGGTGTTCGACAGGCCGAATTGACTTGGCAGCAGATTGAGCTGTCCGAGCAGGAAAAGAATGGCGACGATGATGACGAAGGCCGCGCCGGTTTCGAGATAATCGCGAGGCGAGTTCTGGCGAGCGGTTGATGAGACGGTGTTCATGGATAGCTCCGTAGCCGCGCGATGACCGTGTCATGCGCTTCATAAGCGGTGAATCGCGCGCAAGCAGACGCCACGCACGTTTGCCCCTTCCGCGGCGACAGGCGCAGCCGCGGCGAAGGCACAGGTCGGGCTACTTAGCTACGTGGGGGTGGCGGTTCGGGCTGATCGGTATGGCCCGGTAAGGCGGCTTGCACGCCAGGGCGCGGCAAGGCGCTGGAAACATCGCAGACCGCGACGAATGACACTGACGGCAGCGCGAGAACGAGCCCGCCGCAGAGTGCGACGCAGGCGGACGGTGTCACGGGCGCGCTCTTTCCGTCGGTGCCGTGGCAACCGCCCGGCATGGCCGTGCCCGCCATCATGTCGGCTTGTTGTGCCATCGGACAAGGCATGCCGCACTCGGATGCCTCGGACGCGCTCGCGGCCGCCATGCTCGCCGCCGACGCGCCAACACCTGCCGGCACGACCAGCAGCGACAGCGTCACGAGAGCGGCAATCAGGATACGAAGCTGCGTCATCATCATCCGGGCGAACCTTTGCGGCCGCCCGTCCCTAGGTCAAATCACAGATCAGTGTGCCATAGAGTCGATGGCGCGAAAAGCACGTAAACCTCAAGCAAACTATTGGCGCCGCTGTTATTCATGGAGGCCGCTCGGCAAGCCGGATCGTCCGGCCTCGTGCGCATCTCGGACTCATGCGAGACATTGTGCGACTTCCGAGTCGTGCCAACGGCGGACAAGGCGCCCGAAGAGATCGGACGAATACGGTGCCCGTTAGGGTCACGGGCCAATATCGCTAAAGCAGGACCGCAGGTGCGGTCATGCCCGCACAAGCGGGGCTATTGCTTATTGGCTGCGCCGTTAGTGCCTGAACTGGCCCATCGCCATCATGAGATGATGCGACTGATGATGGCTGCCTTGCACCATGACGCCCATAAAGCCAAGCGCCTTGAGCTTGGTGAGCGGCTGCGCTTCGCTGGCCAGGACCGTTAGCTTGACGCCGTTCGGTATGTCCTCGCTCCTCGCGTTCCAACCGATCTCGCGTAGCTCGCTGACATGTGCCGGAACCATGCGCTTGATCGCGTCCGCCGTATGGCCGTCGCCGGTGACAGCGATCTCTATGCCGTTATCAAGGTCGCGTTGCACGGCAACGGCGTGCAACGTCACCTCGTTCATGTCGATGAGGTGCTGCCTAAGCGCCTCGATGTTGACCTTCGACCAGTCGGTCTTGGGATCGGCTTCGAGAATTTGCACGATCTCTTGAATGGCGCCGAAGGCGTCTTGTCCCGGCATCGTCGGTGTGCCCGACGCGCCGGATTGCACGCCGCCGTGCATGCCCATCGCGCCGCTCATCCCGTCATGCATGCCACCCTGGGCCTGCATCGTCTGATGCATTCGCGCCATCATGCCGCCGTCCTGCATCATTTCATGCATGTGCGCCATCATGCCGCTGTCCGGCGTCTGTGTTGCCGCCGGCGTGCCCGTCTGTGCGCCGGAGGGCATCTGAGCAAACGCGTAGGTGGTCGCAGCAACAAGTGCCGAGACCGCAAGCATCGTCTTCCAAGAATATTTTGACATGGAGGAACCTCTTTCGCGGGTGCGCCCCCGAGATTGTTTAACAGGGCACAGGCAAGCCGCATATGATCGCAATCATACGTGCTTCGAAAGCGTAATCACTCTGCCTTTGCGCTTGATTTCGCCGGAACCTTCAAGGTCCGCCAGCGTGCGATACAGCGCCTCATGGGTGAGCCCAAGCTCGGCCGCTAAGTCTTTCAATGTGCCACGCCATGCGACGGTCCGGCCGTCAGCGCCGGTATTGAGCGCAAGAAAATGTCGTACGCGTTCGCGCGCAGATCGAATGTTGCGCTGCTCAAGGCGGGTGCGTAGATCCATCACCAAATGGGCGAGCGTACCGGTGAAGGCTTTCATTGCCTTGGGATTTTCTTCAAGGGCCACCAGTAACTCCCGCTTTGGGTACAAGCGGACAGTCGCATCGGTGCTGGCGATCGCGTCGCAATGATACTGCGCGGAGAACAACGAAGCCTCGGCGAGCGTTTCGCCCGGACTCGCAACATATAAGACGATTTCATGTCCCACACGGTCGACGCGCGCGAGCCGCACGCTGCCCGCAATGATCTCATAGAGACCCAAGGGTTTGCCACCGCGCCTAAAAAGGGCTTCACCGGCCTTCAATTTCCGGTCACTCGCGGCGGCGCGCGCGGCGGTGGGCATCCAGTCTTCGACGGACATGACGATCGCCAGGCTCTATTTCACGCTATTTCACGCAAATCCTTGATGGGGGTGAACTCAACAGCTGCCGATAAGCCGAAACTTAAAACCTAACGCAACCGCGAGCTCCTATCCACCGGCGCCACTGATTTCGACGATCTCACTAGCTCCTTTCTTCCGCTTACGCGCTCGCTGTGAAGAACAAGAGGACGGCAATCAGTAACAGCAGCACTCGCTGCCTGACCATGCTTCGCGCCCCTCTTTGATCAAGAACCACACGATTGCCAGTGAGCCCACACCGTCGATCCACCACGCGCCTGTTATCCACTGCGCAGCGAGACTGACAACGACAACGAAAGACAGCCATCCGCACGTCACGGCCTCGATGGCGTCAGCGCGGAGCGCGCGGCTTCCGATCTTCTCAGCAATGGCGATCTTACGATGGGCCAAGTAGCGCATGGCCGGAATGGCGATCAGCGCGACGATAAAGCCTGGCCAGGAAAATACTTCGCCGGTCCCTGTCCACAAGCTCCATAGAGCGGCGATGGTGATGTAGATTGCCAGCGCGAACAGCAAGCCACCGCCGATTCGGCTTGCAATGTCCTCGGCGCGTTCGGAGAATTTCTGCCCGTGGCGGAGCTCTACGGATAGCCGCCACATGAGCACGCCCGCCGACGCCAACTCGATGAGACTGTCCAGGCCGAAAGCCAGCACGACAAGACTGCCGGCTGTGAAGCCGGCGCCAATGCAAACGACGGCTTCAATCGTCATCCATCCGATGGTGAGCCATTCGAGGCAGAAGGCCTCGCGTATCAGTGGGAGGCGGTCAGGGCGCGGCGGAAGGATCAAGGGGGATGGGGCACAACATTCTGTCATGCGACCTATATACTCGCACCGAGCGCCGATGTCCGCTTGGGGTCAACATACGACATTAGCGTGTGAGATTCAGCAGCATCCAAATGCCGCCGACGAGCAAAAGCGGCGACAAGATGTAGCGTAGCGTTCCAGCCGGGTACCGAGCGGCGCGCCTAACGCGAAGGCGCAAATGCTCGCGGTCAAGCTGACGCCAAGCGAGAGGAAAACGATCTGGCGCAGTTCGGCGTCGAAATGGCCGATGAGATTAGCCGCGGTGTAAAGCGCTTCGCCGAAGTCGTTCATCCGGCCTTACTAACCCGAATAGTGGCCGGGTGCGACGCATTTGCTTACGCAGCATGTTTATAAAATAGCGAATGACCACTGGATTACTGGGATGACAAAGAGTGGTCCTTCACGGCCTCGATCGTCTTTACGATGTCGAGATAGATATTTTCGACGCGGCGCAGCCGAAATCCGGCCTTTTGTACGTTGCCGACGGTGTCCCGATTAAGCTCCGGTCCAAATCGCCGCGTCAGCCGGCTCATCAGGTCCATCATGATGCCGATCGGGCCGATGGCGGTACTGCGGACATGCTCCAGCATGAGGATTTGGCCGCCCGGTTTGAGCACCCGATAAATCTCCTGCAAGCCGGCAATCGGCTGCGGCACCGAGCAAAACGTAAAGACGGTCGCGACGGTGTCGAAGGTGCCGTCGGGATAGTCGAGCTTGCGAACGTCGGCTTCACGAAGTTCGACAGATGCGTGGCTGGCGGCCGCTTTAGCTCTCGCATAGTCCAGCATCCTCGGACTGATATCGATCGAAACGACATCCAATCCGGCCGGAAAGAACTTGAAGTCGTTGCCGGTGCCGGCCGCAACATGCAGCACCTTGCCGCGCGCCTTGGCCAACAATCTCTGTTTCTCGGAACCGAGGCGCCTGTCCTCGACCGCGGTAAAGAAGTCGTAGGTTCGGCTCGCGCGATCCCATTTCCTTTGCGTTTGCAGATCCACGACGGCCTCCGTCACTTTCCCGCCTCCACCACCGTCCCGCGCAAAACGTGATTGTAGATCTTCATTCCGATGGTCATTACAAGGCCGAACACGGCACCCACGGCAATGGCGGCACTCCAAGTGCGCGAGCCGGCGGCCATCGAATCGCGCATCGCGAACAGCATGCCGCCATACATGCCCGTCAACGAGCCCGGAATCATCGTCTCGGCGATTCCGAGCAAAGGCGAAATCACATAGCTCAGAACATCGACACGATGGTCCCAAGGCCGAGCCCGAGCAGCATGGCTATGACCATATCCATGCCGGGCCAGATGATGACACGCACGACCGAGGCAGTCGCAATTCCAATCACCGCGCCAGCTACACAATCTCCAATCTGGTAAAGCATGAGTGTCCCCGAAGGCCGGCCCCGCGGGCGATCCGGCCCGGATGCCGAGCATGCATAAGGCGCTTCACCCGTGGCACATATTCGCGGCGCTGTGATGGCCGGTGTTTCGCTAGGGCCTGCAATCGCCTACGGGTCCGAGCCGATGTCGCCTTTGGGTCACTAGCGGACATTCAAGCCGCCACCGCCAAACGTCCGCCAAGTGCCAGAAGCAGACATTGCATCTATGGCTTCCGGTTTGCCGCTGCATCCGCGATTTCGCGGGCGTGCTCGATGACAATCCGCGTCGCCGGACTAAGCGTGCGCTGCTTCAGGGTGACGATTCCAATTGATACGCGGGCCACTTGCAGATCAATTGGTAACACCTTTATCTCGGGGCGCCTGGCAGGAAATCTCAATGCGGACGCCGGAAAAATCGACAAAAAGTGGTCGGTTGCCAGGAGACTAATCCGCGCTTCAGGGGAAATCGTAAGTACTCTCGCGCGAGGATAATCGAGCCCTATCGCTCGAAACGCTTCTGTTGCGACCGATCCCGTAACGCTTTCCGGCCCAGGCAGCGCCCAGGTTTCGTTCACCAGCTCCGCGAGTGCGATCTTACGCCGTCGCGCCCATGGGTTCTGCGCGCCTGCCACGACCACGTATGAATCATCATACAGGAATTCAACGTTGAAATGCTCATCGGCAAGAGGTTCGAATCTCCGTGCGATGGCGAGGTCCAAATTGCGTTCGCTTAATTCGCGGCGCAGCGCGTCATTCCCTCCTGTCACGAGATGAAACACGATACGGGGATAGCGTTGGGAAAGCCTGTCAATAACCGCGCTGGCAAGACTCGCGGCCAGAAAAGGGTTGCATCCGATTCGCACCTCTCCTGCCTGAGGATCTGCGAGAAATTGAATATTCTTGATTGTTTGGTGCAGTTCATCAAACACCGTCGTACTGCCATCGAGTAAGGCGCGACCGTAGGCGGTCGGCTCCACACCCCGGGCGTTGCGATCAAGCAGACGTACGCCCACGATTCTCTCCAATTCCGCGATCGATTTGGAAACGGCCGGTTGGGTCGTACCAAGAAGAGTGGCGGCCTTGTTCATGCTACCAGCCTGCACGACCGCCATTAGGACGTGGAGGTCGTGCAGCTTAATACGGCTTCCGATCCGCTCGCTGAGCTGCATTGGCACACCTATTCTTGATCAGAATAACTCTATAAGAAAATACAATTACCCGGAATAGGTCTGCTGGGTCTAACTTGGCCGGTACCGGATAGTGGCAGCGCGCTTTACAGCACTGAAAGCGAGGACGCCATGACCCTTCAGCGCCGCCAATTGCTGCAACTGACTGTGTCCGCCGTCATGCTCTCGGCGATGCCATCGTTGGCCTGGTCGCAAACCTATCCGTCGCGACCAGTCCGCGTGATGGTAGGTTATCCTGCCGGCGGCACATACGATCTCCTTGCCCGTCTGCTGGGCCAATGGCTATCGGAGCGTCTTGGTCAGCCGTTCGTCATTGAAAACCGGCCGGGTGCTGCTTCCAACATCGCTACCGAAACGGTCGTGCGCGCAGTGCCCGATGGTTACACATTGCTGTTGGCTGGCCCGGCCAACGCGATCAATGCAACTCTGTATGACAATCTAAACTTCAATTTCATTCGCGATATCGCCCCGGTCGCGGGAGTTACCCGCGAGCCCCTTGTCATGACGGTCAATCCTTCGCTTCCGATCAACTCGGTTCCCGAATTCATCGCTTATGCAAAATCGAATCCGGGCAAGATCAACATGGCATCGCCCGGCAACGGAAGCTCCGGCCACGTGGCGGGCGAATTGTTCAAGATGATGACCGGCATCGACATCGTGCACGTGCCCTATCGCGGCGCGGCACCCGCGCTCACCAGTCTTCTCGGCGGACAAGTACAAGTCTATTTTGGCGCGGCGCCCGCGCTAATCGAATATGTCAGATCCAGCACGCTGCGGGCATTGGCTGTGACCTCAGCAACGCGCTGCCAGGCGATGCCGGAAATTTCGACCGTAGGCGAATTCGTGCCAGGCTACGAAGCAAATGCCTGGTACGGCATAGGTGCGCCGAAAGCTACCCCCGCCGTCATCATCGAAAGGATTAATGAGGAGATCAACTTCGCGCTTGGCGATTCCAATATCAATGCGCGGCTTGCTGATCAGGGCAGCACCGTGATCCCTGGCTCGCCTGCGGATTTTCGCGGGCTCATCGCCGCGGAAACAGAAAAATGGGCTAAGGTGATCCGGGCCGCTAACATCAAGGTCGAATAGGTTGCCCCCCATACAAGCCAGGACGCCTCCAGCCAATATCCGCTGTGGGTCATTAGCTGCCGCGACGAGGCGAAAGCTCGACGTCTGCTATAACCCCAAAAGCGGACATTGCCGGAAGTAACCCATGCCCCGCCCGAACTGGTCGCGCCCCTTGCCAGACCGCTGACAATCCCGACCATCATGGACCTACACACGCTGGCGAACGTCCGGGCGCTGCTCAAGCATCTACCGAAAGCAGCGCGCGAGAAATCGACATGGCAGCACGTCGAGACCGAGCTTAAGAAGGCCGCGAGCGGCGGCGAAACCGCGCAAGCATCGATCGCGCTGCAGATGCTGCTGGTGTTGGAGCGTGTGGAGTATCACCCGATAGAGAGTAAAAATACCCGCCGAACGCGAGGCTCGGCGGGTTGAGTGTGTAGACCTGTAACCGGAAACACCAATGCGACTGTCAGCTTTTGGTTCTGTAGATCGGTACAGTTCGAGCGATCATCCCTAATAAATCGTAAACGGTGAGAGCAAGCGCGGCGGCGCTCCGCGGATTTAGACCGGCATCGCCAACTGCGGCGCTGTGTTCTTGACGTTGCCGGCGGCCTTGCTGACCGGCCAGGCGGGACGCAGTTGCGGGATCGTGCCTGAGCATCACGCGAACCGTCGCACGCGATATGTCAGACGGAGATTAGCGCACGACGTGCGTGAGATAATCGAGATACCCGACGATGACAAACGCCAGTTCACCGGCGACAGTTGGCGTCGCGATACTCACCCAGCGCTCGAATTTGGTCGGGCTGCGCCGCCTGCTGACGACGTGACCGAAATAGTAACCCAGGCATAGGCGTAGAGGCCGCTTCCGTAGCTACCGGTTGAGGGTTACCAATTGACGGGTAACCGGCTCGCTGCTGCTTGCAATTGTGCGGCTCGTATAGGGACTCTGCGCGAGAGCGGCGGATGACGCGCCGAGAACGAGCGAGCGGCTATGTTCGTTACCTGGGAGCTCTTTGGGGGGTCGGAGAAAACAAAAATGACGACCGATCCGAAACGCAAGACTCTTCAACGCAACGGTAGCCGCGACAAGCGCAAACATCAGGAAGCGGCGCTGGATGATGCCCTGAAGAACACCTTCCCGGCATCCGATCCGGTTTCTGCTGTGCAGCCAGGCCGCGATGACCCTCGCGGCTCGGAGGACGGTGAATGAGCTAACGACTCGCAATCGCGGCCCGAGGTCCCTTCAACCTCGAAAGCGGACATTTGATCCTTACGAGATGATGTCGCTTATGTGGCAATAGCAGGCATATGACACTTTAGCGCGCAGTAGTAGCCTGCACATGCAGAACCTACATCCGAGTTATATTGTGATGCTTAGTCGTCAAGTGGGAACCTCATGATCAAGAGCTTCACTGCCTTAGCTATCGCGATTCTAACGCTGATAGGGGTTGGTTCAGCTACCGCTGAACAATTTGGAACCGCGGATGAGGCAAGAGCGATGCTCGACCGCGCCATCACTGCCCTCAAGAGCGATGAGCCCACGGCCCTTAAGGAAATCAATGATACGAACAACAAGGAGTTTCACGATCGCGACCTCTATGTCTCCTGTTTCAACACTTTAGACGGCAAATTCACAGCATTCCCAAGTCCCGGCATGATTGGTATGGACGTCCGCACCTTCACATTTGACAATGACCCGATAGGCCAAAGAGCTTACGACGCGCTCCAGGGCATACCGGAAGGCACCCTCGCTACTATGGACTATAAATTTTCTAAGGGGGGAAAGCCTGCAACGAAGCAATCAATTGAGGTCCGTATCGGCCACGAAGGCTGCGGTGTGGCGTATTACAAATAGTAGACCAACCTATGTCTGCTTTGGGTCATTAGGCGACATCCAAGCCGCCCTGCCGAACGTCCGCTATGTGCCAATAGCCGACATTTGGTGCTTGATAAGAGAGGGGCGTTTGGCGCGTTCGTCGAGTTCACGCGCTATAGACTCAAGTTCCGTCTTTAGGAGCCAGTCGTCGGCCTCGTACCCGACGGTTGTTGCAGCGTTTCTCGGCCTTCAAGAATCTGATATTCGGGCTGACGTTTAGGCAGCAATTGCTCGCCGTTTTTCGCTGAGGTCGGAAAGCCGCACTATCTGAGGCCGCGGCGAGATGGCGAGACTCTGCGCCGGCAATTTCTCAATGGGCCAAGCGACGCCGACATCGGCGGTCTTCTCTGCGGTCCGTTTCAGCATGTCCGTACGCAATTGCCAGATGCTCCGAAACATGGCGCGGGTCACCGCCCATCCCGAGGTCAAGACATAGGTGGTGTCGAGCCCTGCAGTAAACAGCTTGCGGATCAACAGATCACGCTCCACAGATGCCGGCAGAACGAATTTAACTCCCAGAAATCGTCCTCTTTGTCTCACCACGGTCCCGGCAATAAACCCGACCTCGGTAATGAAGACACGGACCGTATCGCCAACACTCGCGGGCAGCGCTCTGTTCAAATCCGCCTCCAGGCCCGTACCAGAGAGAGATATGTCCTTGATCCGGCCCCCCGATATGACGCCGTTCGGGCCGACGATCCAGATCGGTTCGTCAATCTCCAGCCGTTCTTCGCCGCGGCGCATCGGCGCCTGCAGTGACATCATGCAAACCAGGAACAAAACGACCACGTTGATTGCCGACCAGAATGCAATGACCGGAAGAACCTCGGCGTTCTCGATGATGCGCAATTCCGGGATCGTATTGATGACCAGGCCGAGAATAGTCAGCCCCATCAAAGTTCCGGCAGTCCAGAAAATTCCTCGCGCATAGTTCGATGCTTGGCTCGTACCGCCTTTGGGCGTGACCTTGAAAGCATGGCCAAGCGGCTTGACAAGAGTTCCGAGCGTCACCGGCAAGATCTTGAAGCTTAAGAATGTACCCTGCACCAGTGATGCCAGTGGAAAGTGCAGATGAGGCGCAAAGACCCAGACTCCGCCAGCGAGCGCAAGGACCATGGGGAGGAAATAGTACATCACATCGGCCGGGCTGACGTCGAAAACCGGCGATATGCCCGTCCACAGGAATACGATCGGGGCTGCGATGGCGATAAGCGATCTAAGCCCCAGCGACAGCCAGTGCGTCGGTAAGAACAGTAGCCGTTGCATGAATGTCAGACCGCGGCCAAACGGTCCGCTTGCGAGGTAGAGGATTTGAATGGCGCCCCGCGCCCAACGCTGACGCTGCACGAAGAAGGCATCGACGGTTTCCGGCGCCAGCCCAAAAGCCAACCGCTCGCACAGGTAACGCGTGACATAACCTTTGCGCAGCAGCGTCATGCTGAGCAGCATATCCTCGGTAATCGACTGGGTTGGCAGCGCACCCCCAACTGCATCGAGCGCCGTGCGGCGTGTTACCGAGTTCGACCCGCAGCAGAACGCGGCGTTCCATGCATCGCGGCACGGCATGATGACATCGAAGAAGAAACGCTGTTCGTCCGGCAGCGATTTGCGCAGCGCCAAATTCGCCTGCATCGGATCGGAATTGTAAAAAGCGTGTGGAACCTGGACAATTCCGACATCTGGATCGGAAAAGAAACCGATGGTGCGCATCAGAAAATTTCTTTGCACGATAAAATCTGCATCGAAAACAGCCACGAACTCAGCGCTCGTCCGAGTCAATGCGTGGTTGATATTGCCTGCTTTGGCGTGCGCATTGTCGGGCCGGTTCAGATAACCGACGCCTTTAGCTGCGCAGAATTCCTTCAGCCACGGCCGCCGGCCGTCATCCAGCACCCATATGCTGACATTGGGGTAATCGAGACAAAGGGCGCCGGTGATGGTCTTTTCCAGGACCTCGATCGGTTCATTGTAAGTCGGGATGTAGAGATCAACGGACGGAAGCTGCGGTAATGCCCTTATCCGAGCTTCGTGACGATCGGCCTCGGCGCTGCGGTCGGTTGTCCGCAAAAACGTGAGATAAAGTATCAATTGGTCGAAGAGCGAGAGAAGCTCGATAGCAAAACAGAGCCACAGCCAACCGATCTCGTACCATGCGCCATCGGCGGGCAGCACCGTGACGAACAGACGCCAATGGAGATACCAGCCGGCCACCAACCAGACGATCGCAAAGACCGAATATCGCGCCCAGCTGCGCGTAATCGGCAGGACGGAGCCCAGAAGAAAAATCGCGCCCAGGACGAAAATCGTCGGCGCGAATAGCTGCAAAACGTTGAGTGATTCCGAGCGCACTTATTTTTTCGCAACGTCCGCGACCTCGCGTTTGGAAGGGCCGGCCAGATCGCGCAGCGTCCTCCCCAAACCGCCGAGGAACTGGAAGCCGGCGCGCTGAAAGCGGACCTCGGCAACGCGGCCGATGTTGCAGAAATTGTTGCGATCCGCATGCGCATCGTCTTGGGGCAAATCGATCTCTACAGTGATGCTATTCGGATCGGGGCGTTGGACTTGCGCGGCCAGCAGGCGATCATCGACCCGCGCGGCCGAGCCGCGAACTTGCTGGATCTGACCTTGCGTCCAGTCATTGCTTCCAATGAGGCGCACAAGGGCAGGGCTCCCGGCTTTGATCCTCTCGAACTCGCGTTCCGGGAGTTCGACGACGACAAAGCGATGCTCGCAATCTGCAAGGTCGAGCACAGTTTGACCCTCGGATACGGTCGAGCCGGGACTTGCGGCCACCGACCAGACGACGTGATCCGCGGGCAGCATCAGCTCAAAATGGCTGACCCGGTTAAGCCGCTTGGTCTCCTCGGTCATTTCAGCAGCAATTTGTAGAGATTGCGAACTCTCTTCCAAAACTTTGGTTTCGAGTTCCTGGCGCTGCAAAAACAAACGATCACGCTGCTGCTGGGAATATGGTGCATCGTTGGCTCCATCCCCGAGAATCACGCCCTCCTGCGCCGACGTTAGTTCGGCGTCGAGCCGCTGCAGTCGTGCGACGGCCATTTCGCAGTGCGTCGAGGTGGCTTGCAGCAACGCAGCCGCCTCGGAGGTCCGAATCGGTGTTGCCATGCCGGATTTGACGAGTTGTTCCATCCGCGAGCCAACATCGCGTCGCTGCCCGGCTTCTGCCAGACAGCCGGTCTTTTCGGCATTCGCCTCGTCTCGCTCGTGCCCCAGACGCGCAATCATGCCGTCGCGATAAATTTGCGTACGTTTGGAAAGCTTGTCATCCGCGGCGGCGATCTCGGCCAATTGCTTACGCGCCAGTTCGGCGCGCTCCATAGCAACGGCGTGCTGGCTGGAAAGGTGGAGAAGAGGCCCCTGATCCCGAGACAGTGTTTCGATGAGGACCACGGTGGAGTCGTGTGCAATGAAGTCGCCTTTACGCGGCAGATCGCGGCTCAACCGACCGGCGATGGGTGCTGTTACGCGCAGGATTTCCGCGTTGACGAATGCGGAGCTCGCAATTCGATATCCGACATATGGTAGAAATGCCCAGACACTCAGCGCGATCAGGGCAGCGGCCAATCCAAGCCGAGCCATCCGGCTGCGAACGAAGCGTTGCAAATAGTCAAAGCTGCGCATGTTTTGAATGGTCCATCCCGCACCACCTGGGGCGCCAGCATAGTTGCTGAACAGGTCATGGAGATCGGTCTCTAGTTGTATGTCGTGCTGCGACAGCGGCAAATCTATGCGGATAAGACGGGCTTCGATCCAATTAGTTGATTTGATGTAAATGTGTTTCACAACATTTGATAAAAATCCAAGGACGAATGTTCCAACGAGCAGTCGCTCGGCCTCGCTACCCGGTCATAGACATCACACCCTCCCCGGGCACTTCGCGTTAGGTGTATTTCTCCGGCGACGAGAGCGCTGCACTTCTGAACGTCTGCTTCGGGTCAAAGTGAGACATCGACGGCCGGAGGACGGCTTCCGTTTATGCTCCGAAAGCGGACATCGAAGCGGCCTAGCCGCACGGAATGGAATTAAAAATGCATCGAAGGCACAGAATTAAATCGTCAGGGTCAAAACAAAATTGGTGGCGAATTTGTAGAGCCCTGACGCACCTGGGCTTTTTGGTACAATGATCTATTATTGATGGAATAATTCATCACGAACGCCGCTGCATTTCTGCTTCGAGGGTCAGACTTCTTTGTCTATCCGACATCCCCTCTCCGGATCTTAGCAATCAGTTCAAGATGAGCTCGACCAGCTCGCCTGGTATCAATTCCGGCATAGAAATTTGTGGTCGTCTGCATATTTTGTGACCCATCAGTTCCCTCACCAGTTCGTATGCGCCCGGATTTTCGTCCAATCGTATCTTCGCGGCCAAATGCCGAGCTCAGGAAAGGGTGGAATTTCCATCGTCCGCATGGTGCACCCCCTCCGGCCGGAGGGTGACCTCGATTCGGGCGCCATGAAGGCTCCCCTTCAAGACCACTCTAATTTTCGTCGGCAAACCCACCCTGCCCACAGGCTTGATGGCACGATGGTGCTCAAACGTACGAGTTGAGCGACATTGATGTCGGACAATCAGGTTCACACGGCGCCGACTTTGTTTTTGTTAATGGCACAGTACAACGGGCACACCGTCGTGCCGATCGACCAGGTGTGCCGTGACTTCTTCGGACACCTGACGGTGGAGAAGTTCTTACGCAAGGCGCCCCGAGGCGAAATCGCGTTGCCCATCGTTCGCATCGAAACGAGCCAGAAGGCGCAACGCGGCGTACATCTTGTCGACCTTGCCGCCTACATCGATAAACGCCGCGTAGCGGCAGTCAAGGAATGCCGCCAGCTTTGCGCACCAACGTGACCGCTTCGACTCTCAAAGCGGACATGCGCCGCACCGAAAGGCATGTCCGCTAAGTGCCAATAGCGGAAACCGCTGAACAAGGTGCTCAACCGGCGTCCTTGTCTACAGCACGTGAAGGGTTCTCCCGTTCGCGACAGCAAGAAAGAACATGTGCCAGAAGGACGGAAACTTCATCCCAGCTCTACGGCCGAACGGATCAATTGTGACCCGAGGTCCCCAATGGCCTGTATAGCCGCCTTGACCAAATTGACCGGGCCACCAAACCTGACTTGCGCGATCGACGACGAAGTCGTAGCGCCGACCGAACTGCATCACGCCTTGGGCCGCCAGCCAGTCTTGCTGCTGATCGGGGCCGGCGCCAGGCACGTTCAGGCCTGCCGACCTGATGATCAGCCCCGTACTCACGTCCGCTGTCACGTCGTTCGGAGGCACATCGAGTTCGCCAGTTATACCGAGGCCGTAATTTCCCTCGGCAGCCTCGACAATTCCAGCCACCAGACCGGCAAGGGCCCCAATCGGGCCGAGTAATCCATTCCCGGCCATCGTCTTTGCGAGCAATATGCCTTCTGCGGCAAAGGGGTTAGTAGAGTTATCGGGCTGGTCAACGGGCGTACCCTCGCCGGTTGCGCAAAGAAACGGTCGGCTGTCATCGGGAAAATCGACGGGAACCGGGCCCGGCTGAAGATAAAGGCTGTGCGTACCTTTGGCGACGAAAAGCTGTGGACTCTGACCGACCAGGGTTGCCGCGGTGAAAGGAAACACCTTCATCCAAATCCGCTTGGCGGCGTCACCATCATCGGGAGCCTGAGCGATGTTGGGGTTGTCGCTTATGAAGCACCCCGTGCAGCCGATGAGGGAAGGGACAAAATCAGATCCCGGCTGGACCTGTTCGAGCAAGATGGAAATGCAGCCCCACTCACCCGCAAAGCAGTTGAACTCCAGTGCTTCGATGTTGGTGCAATTGGGATCAGCGCTTTGCTCATGAGCCGGGAAGAAAAGATAGTAATTCAAGAGCGCAGGATTCTTGAACGTGGCGAGAACGTTCGTGAGGTTCGGCGCGGGCACACTCCCAAGCAGCGCCGCAAGCAGATGGGTGTCAAGTAATTCTGCGTGATACCAGAAGCGGCTGTCGCGGAGTTGGTCATTGCCGCCCTCCATGGGGGTGTAGTTGTACAGCTGGGCAATGAACTCGCGTTCGGAGTACCGGTTCTTGCTGGTGGCCGTCACCTTCGGTTCTGGATTACCGCTGGGGTCCTTCCAACCGGTCAGTTCAATGAACCGTTCCTCGATTTGACTGTCGGCAAGATTTGCTGGTCCCAGAAGCGTTCCCGACTCGCCGGCAAGGACTGATATATGGCCGTGATCGATGATCGGCAGACGATCGAACGGCGCGCCCTTGCCACCCCACGAGTTCTTGTCATCGAAAGGGGTCTCCGCTTTCCACAATGCGCACTGTTCGATATATGCCTTCGCGTTTGATGGGACAAACCGCTCGTCTTGCATCAAGACGAGCACGGGCTCGAACGCCTTCGCCAGGCCGGCCGCGTCTTGAGGTGGTCCCGAAACCACAATGGTAGTGGCCTTCACCTCGAGGACAATGGCCGCAGCAGCCGCCGTTGCCGACCATGTCCAATCTACGGTCGAACTGCCGCCGAGCCTGTCCTCGGTCTGAATCCGGCTCTGACCGGTGGGACCCACCAATGTCTGCTGGTCGATGGCCACAAAGCCGGCGCCCGGATTTATTACCTCGGGAGGTGCCAGCAGAATGCCGCCCACAAGGGTGCTCGTCGACGGGTCCGCAAGCGGTCCAAGAACAACGCCGATGGTAGTGCCGGTCGCGCTGCCGGACTGGACTTGAACTACAGCACCGGAGCCATTCACGCCGCTTTGGTCGATCTGGTCGTATTGAAAAATCGACCACGCACAGGCCAGCTGCGATTGCGGGAAGTTGAACGTCAAGACGCCGATGGCGGAGGAAGGCCCCCCTAGCGTCCGAAAGCAAGTGAGGCGAGTACCAATGCCGGGGGGTTGAATGGTCGCGATCATGTCCCAGGTGAGCCCGTTTCCCGCTGCCGTCGGCGTCTCTCCTCCCGCGGATATGCTCGCCACAAACGCGAGCGCCACCTGACCAGCACCCACGGCAAACGAGCCTGTCATGTAGGTGGTCCCAGCAATACTGCTGCTGCCAGTGTTCAATGCTGTGCGCGTCACTGCAGTGCTCCGTTCGACCTTAACTGTGAGAACCGCCGCCGCCTAAAGACGCCGCGATGGATTGCAGCAGCTTGACAAACTGCGGATCGCAATCCGGCGGCTTTATCTCGGCCGCAATCGTCCTGAAGCACTCGGAACTGATGAACGCCGCGAGCTGCGCGTCCGATTGTGGTGCGAGTCCGACCAGATCGAGCCATGTGATCAAATCGGCGAACACCTTGATCATGGCCGAAGTGTCGATCTGCCCCTTGTGCCAATGCTGGGCATAGGCGCGAGCAGATTTTAGAACGTGAGCCGTTGTTTCCGGCCCTTTGGCCAAAGCTTGACGGAGGAAATTGGCGATAATCTGGGCAAGTTCTTTAGCGACAAGCTGCGCGCAGTCCGGATGGCGCTTCAGCGCGGCGTCCATTTCCTCCCGAAAGCACTTCCAGCATTCGGCGGTCGCGCCGTCCATCGGTCGTCCGTAGAAATCTTGATCGAAGCGACGCGGATTGAGACGCCAGATCTGCACGTCGTCGATTTGCCCGTACAGCGGAGAACCGAGATTCTTGCCGTTCCCGATATTGATTCCGGAGGGGCCAGGTGCATCGATGGGGGCGAACACTCCAGTGCGGCGCGCAATGACCTGCCCATTGGCCGATAATTCAATCGTGCCGAAACCATCATGCATGAAACCCAATGTCACCCATTGCCCCCAGGGTAACTGGTAGGGCGTCGATCCCACCGCATCCAACGCCGAATTGATTTCGGCGTATTGTACCGGATAGCTGCTGAACCATGCCGTCAGGCTGTTTGAAGGGATGTAGAATTGAAATGTGTCGCCGTCGATCAGATGGGCCAGAGAACTGGGCTGACAACGAAACAGCACCTGCCCTCGGATTCCTTCAATGACCCGCCAGGACGAAGCTGTCGCCGGAACATAGACACTCCCGGAGGGGTTGAAGCTTATGGCACCAGAGCCAGGCGTCACACCATCCGCCAGGAAATTTGCGTCACTCAGATTGCGCGCAATTCCGTAACTTGCCGCCGGTGGCGACGTGTCGACGATCACACCAGGGATGCCCTTATAGGTGTGATGGCAGATCTGCTCCCAAATGTCCGCCATGCTCTATCCTCGGTGCTACATGGGATCGAAGCTCGCAGGGGTCGTTGTCACGTTTCGGCCAAGGTCGCCTTCTCACTTCGCCTGAAAAAAGACGTTGCCGTTCCTGGTGCTACCGACCGCCAACGGATCGGGAGCAGTGTCATAGGTAATCGTGAGACTAATGTTGCCTTCGGGATTGACACCGTCAGGCCAGGCTGGGCCTGCTCGATCCAAATGTGAGAAGCGCAAGCAAACTGCCGACATTTGCACGCTGGGTCATAGCCCTCCCCAGATTATGGTGGGATGCGCTCGCGCTTGGCTACTGCGTTTTCAAGTCGTACCACGCCCACGACAAAAATTCTTGGACTCCCGCGCACACGCTCGATGTGCGGGAGTTCGCGAAAAGCTAGTGCCGCCCTGATGGGAAGCGAACAAGCGCGTCGAATTGCCGTTAGCGCCCTTGCGACATATCGGTGGGAGCGCTTCCAGCAAACCTCTTCGGGGTATCTCCGAAGCGCGACCTGAAATGCCTGTAGAAGTTGGTCAGGTCCGAATAGCCGACATCAAATGCAATATCAGAGACCCGCTTATTGGCGCCCGCTGTTACAAGCAAAGAAAAAGCTCGATTCAAGCGCAATTCATCGACATGTTCGGTGAACGTTTTTCCAGTAGTTTCCAAAAGCCGTTGTAAATAACGCTGCGAAATACCCAGCTTTTCAGCAACGCGAGAACCGCTGAGATTTGGATCGCAGAAATGCGACGTGATGTAATCAAGCACGGCTGCGCGACGCGTGGCGACCACACAATCAATCTGGCTTTCGCCGAGCGAGGGTTCGGTCGCGGCGAAGATGACCAAATCGATGAGATGGCGGCAAACTAGCTGACGCGCCTTCGCCGCAGACGGCAGCCCGGTCTTTGCAAGAGCGCGGATGTACCCCAGAAAAAGAGCCAGCGTTTGCGAATTGCGATCGATGACGTTCATGAGCGCGTCACTGGGGCGCGCGTTGCGCGCTTCCCATTCTCGTTGAGCAATGCTGACCTCGAGAACAGCAAACTGCTGCTTTGTCCCCGCGCTTCCAGGAGCGTCGGCCTGCATTATGATTGCCTCATTCCGTGCGAGGCAGGCTTCACGCTTCCGATGACTGACACTGAGCGTGCGGCCGAGAGAGACAACTAAACTAACGTTGTCATCTCCGTCTCCGATCATTTTTCTGTCGCGAAACAGCAAGCCCGGAGAAAGCGTGCTGCGAACGATTCGCGGCGAGTTGCATATTGCTTGAACTGACGAATAAAACGGCGCATCCGTCTCGGGCTTGAAGCCCAATCGAGTGCCATTACGGGAATACCGTTCCTGCCATTCGCGGAGCGGATCGTACGACATGGATCTAATGTAAGACCTTCAGACGAAAGTGTCCACGAGACAGTCTGTCGGAGCATCGGCGCTGCGATGTCTCCGATGGGTCATTTGGCGACATCAAGCGTAAGCTGCGTGACGTCACTTAGCCGGTACGCGACGCCTTCCGGCATCAACATCATCTGCAGCGCGATCGAGACTTGCGCGAGTGGCGCTGCTCAATGCAGAGTTTCGGCCCAGCGCAGTCCAAGCTCGGCAGCCGCTTCGTAACCTCGTCCGTCGTGCGGCAAAGGAAGGTGGCTGCGTGGTCGATCGTCTCGCCGGTCGAGACTTCGAGCCGCAGATCCTCGTCGACTTGCTGCGACAACGGCTTGTTATCGAGGGAGGCAAGGGCAAGGCATGGCGTTGGATCAGGAACGAGTCCGCGACTTGGTTGCACTCTCATCGCCAACAACTTGCAGAGCAATATCGCTGGCTTCCGATTGCGCTTGTCACGTCCGCTAAGTGCCAATCTCGGAAATGAAAGAGGCCGCCAACTGAGGCGGCCTATTTCCGCTTGGGCTGGGGTTGCTGTTGCTGTTGGGCGACCTGCTGGCGCGGCTCCGGGGTCTCATAGACTAAGGTCGGCGCCTCGCTGTTCTTCTCGCGTTGGGTGACTAGCGCGAGCCATGCGCGGGCCATATCGAGAAGGGAGCCTTTGCGTAGCGGGTCGTTGGTCTGTTGCGCCAGCCGAACACACTCAGCCGCATGCGCTCGATACTCTTCGGTGTCCGGCATACACAACCCTCGATACGTCAAAGCACTTCCTGCAGTGCAGCAACAATTCGAGCCGTACGTCGTTCCGACAATGGGTCGGAATTAGGACACCGCCGGGCTGTTGGCAGCATTAACGTGATGGAACTCGCGCGTAGAGTTCGCGGTTTATCGGCGAGAAGTGGATATCAGTCTCAAGTGGGACTATGTCATGGGAAACCACGAAGAGTATTTGAAATTCGCTCAAGAGTGCACGCGTTGGGCGGCTGAGTGCGACAACGAGGAAGACCGGCAAGCTTTCCTCCAATTGGCGAAGGACTGGACCCAAGCCGCGTTTCGAGCGCAATCGGAAGCCAGCGATATTGCTCTGCAAGTTGTTGGCGATGAGAGTGCAACCAAGCCGCGGACTCGTTCCTGATCCAACGCCATGCCTTGCCCTTGCCTCCCTCGATAACAAGCCGTGGTCGCAGCAAGTCGACGAGGATCTGCGGCTCGAAGTTTCGACCGGCGAGACGATCGAGCACGCAGCCACCTTCCTTTGCCGCACGACGGACGAGGTTACGAAGCGGCTGCCGAACTTGGACTGCGCTGGGCCGAAACTCTGCATTGAGCAGCGCCACTCGCGCAAGTCTCGATCGCGCTGCAGATGATGTTGATGCCGGAAGGCGTCGCGTACCGGCTAAGTGACGTCAAGCAGCAGGTTGTTGTGCACGCCCGGAAACGAAATGGCCAGTCTCAAATTCAAACCGTGTCGCTGCATCTAGCCACATTTGGGCTGCTTTTAAATATATGGCGCGTTGAGGCTCGGTGTCGCTTGTACACGCAAGCTCTCTAAAGTCCTTTGCATATTCCCGATAGATCCGCAGCGCGATCTGAAGCACTTCCTCGCGCGCTCCAGGAGCAGCCGGTTGCCTGCTTACCTCGGCCGCAACGCCGATAGATATTTGGTCTTTTTCCATGCGGTGATCGTCGCCTAATTGCAGGCGGCCCACAAGTGGCAAACGATCGGTTTTCGCCCTGCGCGGGGCAAGCGGCTGCCGTCCAACCGAAGCAAAGCCGCCGTGCGCATACGGAATGCTACCGCCGAAGCTTTGGAAATTAGATCTTTCCCCTAGCGTAAGAAATTAGGTCTCAGCGAATTGGGCCACCAACAGAAGGATCCTGTATCGTTGCCGCCTCCAATTCCTTGGCGAGCGCCCGGACCGCCTTTTCCGTTTCAGCTTTCAAGGCGTCAATTTGGCAGTCGAAGGGTACAGGAAGACCGAGACGTTTCTCGGGCTCATCCTTCCACGTTACTGTCACAAACGACCGGCTCTTGAGAAAGTCGCGGTGCAAGCCCTCTATTATCAGCGCTGTCATCGAACGCTCCAGGTTCGCCGAGAACTGTTCGTGAACGCGACAGACTGCATCGCTGTTCCGATGTCCGCTTGGGGTCATTGGCGGACGTTAGGCAAATCAAGAACAATGTCCGCTTTGAGCGTTTAAGCGGACATTGTAGACTTTTAGCGGAACGACATAAGTACGACCGCGGTACGACATGTCCCCTTCTCCGCTCCTTGAAGTCCGCAAAAGTCCACCTCACGAAGTCAGTCGGTCCCGTCATAATTGTGTCCATCCGCCTGCTTCTTGTTGGGCCGGCGGTAGCGTTACGACTATTTGCAATAGCCGACGCCGCAACCCTCGGGTTGTGCTGCGTTCAAAATAGCCACAAGCGGGCTTGCGAGCGCTGGAAGAAAGACTTTCCAGTTTCGCGAATCACACGATCAATTATTCGGCCTTCTAAGCAAGATTTGCTGAATAGCCCAGCGTGCATTCTTGCGAACTTCCGGATCAGAATCGTTCTGCACGCGTTCGAGATATGGCGCGGCCGCAGGATCTGCAATCTCACCAAGCGCAGCGGCGGATTCCTTGCGCAGATTTGCCTGTTCATGCGTCAAATTCGCTGCGATGCCGCTGACAGCTTCTCTCACTTTCAATTTGCCGAGGCTGCGTGCGGCCTTGAGCCGAACCTGCCAAAACTCATCCGACAGTGCGGGCAGCAGCGCGGGAGCGGCCTGCAGACCGCTTTTCATGACCCCGAGCGTCTCGGCCGCCGTTTCCCGGACCAGCCATTCCTGATCGCCAAGAGCGCGCATCACCGAGTCCGCCGCCGATTTGAGATTTGAGAATGCGAGCGAGCTCACGGCGGCACGGCGAACCTGGGCATCGGGATCGGCGGTCGCCGCAGTCAAGGCCGGGACGGCCTCCTCGATCTTGAGAAAGCCGATGACACCAATCGCCTGGACGCGTACTGCCGGTTCGACATCGCGCAGAGCCTCGAGCGCGGGTTTTAGCGCGTCACGGCGACGAAGCTCCTTGAGCGCCCGCAACGTCGAGCTACGAACGAAGGCACTCGGATTGTCGACCAGTGGCAGAAGCACGTCTGCGCTCGCCGAGTCCTTCAGCTCCGCCATGCTGTCGGCCGCCGCCGATGCGACCGCTTCATCGGCATCGACGAGCAGCGCGGCGAGCACTTCCGCTGCTGCTGGTCCGTCGAATTCGCCAAGCGCCAGCGCTACCTGCTGGCGAACGCCGGCGTCGGCATCGGACACAAGCGGCGCCAGGTGCAAAACAGCCCCGGGATCACCGGAATTGCCGAGTTCGATGACGGCCACGCGCCGTACGGCCGCGTCTGCAACCTGCAAGCGCTCGGCAAGGTCCTCCAGATCGTCATAGGCTTCGAATAATTCCGGCATGTCTCACCGCAGCAGATAGGGGATGTTGACCTTCACGGCCCCGGTTGGGCAGTCGGCTTCGCATGGCATGCAGTACCAGCACTCGTCGTAGGCCATGTAGGCCTTTTTGGTCATGTCGCTGATCCGCAGCACGTCGAGCGGACAGACGTCGACGCAGACGGTGCAGCCTTTGTCGGCGATGCATTTTGCCTCATCGACTACGACCGGAACGGCCGTGAGGGTGGTAGCGAGCGGCATCGGCAAATCCTTTCCTGCTTCGCTGAATATCAGATGCTGACCCGGACGCGCTGCTTGTCGTAGAGATCCTTCTCGTCCTCGGCGATCGGGACCACATAGGGCTGCACCGCGCGCTTCTCGCTCACCATGCGGCCGTCGTGTTTGCGCAAGAGCGTATGGCAGAACCAATCTTCATTGTTCTTTTCCGGATAGTCCGTGCGCAAGTGATAAAGGCCCCAACGGCTCTCGGTCCGGTACAGCGACGCATGCGCGGCCATGTCGGCACAGTCGAGAATCGAATTTGCCTCGAGCGCACGCAGCAATTCATGCGCGTTGCGAACCATCATGTGCTGCTCGAGATCCTCGCGCACCTCGGCGAGGCGCTTCTGGCCGATTTCGTATTTGCGGGTCACTTTCGGCGGCTGGAAATAGTCGTTGACCAGCCGCCGCGTCTTAAACTCGATCTGGTTCGGCGGGATACCGTCCTCGCGCCGCGTCGGCGCCAGCACACGCTCGCGCTCCTTCACCACCTCCGCCGCATCGAATTCGGCGAAATCGATACTTTCTGCGTATGTTACGGCATCTTCGCCGGCGATCGAGCCATTGGTAAAAGCGCCGAGCATGTAATTGTGCGGCACGCTCGCCATGTCGCCGGCGGCATATAGGCCGGGCACCGTAGTGCGGGCAAATTCGTCGACGTAGACGCCCGACGCACTGTGTCCCGAGCAGAAGCCGATCTCGGAAATATGCATCTCGATCATTTGTTCGCGGTAATCGGTGCCACGGCCCTGATGAAACAGGCCGCGGGTTGGCCGCTCGACCTTGTGCAGCGTCGATTCGATTTCCTTGATCGTGTCGTCGTGCAGATGATTGAGTTTAAGGAAGACCGGGCCCTTGCCCGACTGCAGCTCGGTAAAGAATTCGAGCATCATCTGGCCGGACCAATAATCGCATTCGATGAAGCGGTCGCCCTGATTGTTGGCGGTATAGGCGCCGTAGGGGCCAGCGACGTAGGCGCAGGCCGGGCCGTTATAGTCCTTGATCAACGGATTGATCTGGAAGCATTCGAGGTTCGCGAGCGCGGCGCCCGCATGATAGGCCATGGCATAGCCGTCACCGGAATTCGCCGCGTTCTCGTAAGTGCCGAACATGTAACCTGACGTCGGCAGGCCGAGCCGTCCGGCCGCACCCATGCACAGGATCACGGCCTTGGCTCTGAGCACCAGAAATTCCGCGGTGCGCGTGTTCACCGCAATCGCGCCGGCGACCTGTCCGTCGGTCCCGGTGAGCAGGCGCGTCGCCATATAGCGATTGGAAATCAGGATATGCGCGCGACGGAGCTGCCGGTAAAGCGCCTTCTTGACGGTCTCGCCGTTAGGCATCGGCAGCACATAGGTGCCGATATGGTGGACTTTCTTGACCGCGAAATCGCCGTTCTCGTTCTTGAGGAAGCGGATGCCGAACTTGTCGAGCTCCTCGATGATCGAATAGCACTTCTGTGCGTATTTATAGACCGGCTTCTGATCGACAATGCCGTCATTCGCGATCGTGATTTCCTTGGTGTATTGCTCCGGGCTCGCATAGCCGGGGATCACGGCGTTATTCAAGCCGTCCATGCCCATCGAGATCGCGCCCGAGCGCTTGACGTTCGCCTTCTCCAACAGAATGACATTTGCCTTGGGATTTTTCAGCTTGGCCTTGAGCGCCGCCATCGGGCCGGCCGTGCCGCCGCCGATGACCAGCACGTCACACGACACTTCAGAAAGCCCGTCAACGATGTCGTCCATCGGCGATACCTCAGACCCCTTTGCGGCCGAAAGGATTGCCGCGCTCTGGCTAAAAGGATCGCCCGGATCTGCCGTTTCACCGAGCAATTAGTTGACCGAAAGCTATAGGAATCTGGCCTCTTTTCTATGCAGTGATCGCCTATGCGACAGGCAGATCGAAATCGCGAAGAGATATTCATCAACGCTCGACGAAGGCCTTTTCGATGACAAAATGGCCAGGCTCGCTGTGATTGCCCTCGACAAAGCCCAGTTCGCCGAACATGACGCGAAGGTCTTCCAGCATGGTCGGACTCCCGCACAGCATGACGCGGTCGGTCACGATATCCAGCGGATCCTGCCCGATATCGGCGAACAATTTGCCCGATGCAATGAGATCGGTGATACGGCCGCGATTACGGAATGGCTCCCGCGTGACAGTTGGATAATATTCGAGCTTGCCGCCGATGATCTCGCCGAACAATTCGTCGCTGAGCAGCGCTTCCACGATCCGCTCGCCATAGGCCAGTTCGGCAACCTGCCGGCAGCCGTGAACCAGCACGATCTGCTCATAGCGCTCATAGACATCAGGGTCTTTGACGATGCTGGCGAACGGCGCTAACCCGGTGCCGGTGGAGAGCAACAACAGCCTTTTTCCGGGCAATAGATTGTCGGTGATCAACGTGCCGGTCGCCTTGCGGCCGACAAGGACGATGTCGCCTTCTCTGATCCGCTGCAGTTTCGAGGTCAGCGGTCCGTCTTGCACCTTGATGCTGAAGAATTCGAGATTTTCCTCATGATTGGCGCTTGCCATGCTGTAGGCGCGCAAGAGCGGCCGGCCGTCGACTTCAAGCCCCATCATGGTGAACTGCCCGGACAGAAAACGAAAGCTGGCATCGCGCGTGGTCTTGAAGCTGAACAGCGTATCGGTCCAATGCTGCACTTCCAGGACTTGTTCTTCGTTGAAAGCACTCATTGCGGTCTCGTGCTCCGGTCAGTTGAAAATTCGACGCAGCAAATGCTTTAGCCGACCGGCCCCCGCATCCAATCGAAAGCCTCTGGATCTGGTCGATTAGTTTCTAAGAATTATCCGAGCTTATGCGCCGACTGAGCGGGAAAGTTTGTGCAATTAATTGC
>Ga0102924_1000983_pt1 | contig 33870 bp, 34 predicted proteins | sample PaiPotPPM11metaG_FD_80116 | JGI IMG/M metagenome (GOLD analysis project Ga0102924, IMG submission 80116) | Iron sulfur acid spring bacterial and archeal communities from Banff, Canada, to study Microbial Dark Matter (Phase II) - Paint Pots PPM... ...
CGCGCCGATCCAGACGACGCGAGGCCTTCGTTCGTGCGGGAAGGCGCCGAGTTTATCGAGGGTTAGCTCGAATGGCTTCGCGTCGTGCGCCACGCGTGCAAGCGCGTCACGAACCGGCTCGACACTTTCGGGCTCGACCCAGCCGAGGAAAGCCAAAGTTATGTGCAGCTTCTCGGGTGATTCGAAGCGTGCGTCGAGTCCGGCGACGCGCAAACGTTCGGTAACGTCGTTGCACGCTTTGCGAACGTTTGGATTTAGGTCGATGCCGGTGAAGAGTTTTAGTCGCTTCATGCGGACCTCGTCACGCGCGCCCAAGGGCGCGCTGCTCGGTCGTCCTTCGACTGGCGCGCTCGCGCGCGCCGCTCAGGATGACACTCTTATTAACGCCACATTTTCACCACAACCCATTTTCACCACACCACGTTTACACCATTCACAGCCCCGTGTTCCAACGCGCCTACTGCAAGTATGGATTCGTGTTGCGCTCCTCGCCAATCGTCGTAAAAGGGCCGTGGCCGGGGATGACGCGCGTGTCGTCATCGAGAGACATGAGCTTTCGACGGATGCTGGCGACGATGTCTTCCATCGAAGTGCCGCCTAAATCCCAGCGGCCGATCGCGCCGGCGAAGAGCGTATCGCCCGAGAGAACGGTTTGCGTGCCGCCGTCACTGAATGCGAAGCAAACGCTGCCGGGCGTATGGCCCGGCGTATGCAGCACGTCGATTTCGACGTCGCCTGCGCGAACGCGATCGCCGTCCTGCAGCTCGCCATCCAAATCGACGATTCGCGGAGCATCGTACATTCCGAGCCAGCCGGCTTGGATTCCGAGACTACGATAGAGCGGCAGGTCTGCCGGGTGCAGCAAGCCTTGCGCGCCGGTGCGTTCGCGCAGGCCGGCCAAGTCGCCGATGTGGTCGATGTGCGCGTGCGTGTGGACCAGATATTTTGCGCGCGTGCCCAGTCGCTCCAAGCGTTTGACGACTTCCGGAACGCCGTCGCCGCCATCAACGACGATCGCTTCTTTCTTTTTCTCGTCGCTGAGAATCGTGCAGTTGCACCCCAAGGGCCCGACCGGGAACGTTTCGACGATCAAACGATGCGGATTCTAAAGTCGTGGAAGGCGCCGCTGTAATATCCAAGCGGTGAACCGGAACGCGACGCGCACGATATGACGCGCCCGATAAAAATGCTGTGCGTGCCGGCGTGATGCTCTTCGGCCACCTCGCACTCCAAGTGGGCGACGGTGCCGCTAATGATGGCGGCGCCCGTAACGCCAACCTCGTACGGAACGCCTTCAAATTGATTCTGCCGGATCTTGCTGGCGAAGCGCTCCGCAAGTTGCTGCTGGTCGCCGCTCAAAATATTGACGCAAAAGACTTTCGATTCCGATATGAAGAGATAGCTGCGCGCTTCGCGATTGATGCAGATCAGCACCAGCGGCGGGTCGATCGAGACGCTTGAGAACGCGCTGACGGTTAGGCCACGTGGTTCGCCTTCGCGCACGCTGGTTACGACCGTCACGCCGGTCGGAAAATGCCGCATCGCGGACTTGAACGTTTCCGCGCTAACCGGCGATGAACTCACGCTTTGCGCGCGCCGATGCCCAAGCCGGCGCCGAGCGGCAGTATCGCAGCGTCCAGTTGTGGATGCTGCAAGAAGGTTCGGTTGAACGCATCGGTTTCGTCGTCAGCGGTCAGTCCATTGAGAATGACGAGTCCGGAAAGCTTCAGCACGTGCAGACACTGCTTGAGGTATTCAGCGTAGTCGTTGCGCGGAGCGTCGACGAAGGCGATATCGAGGTTGCGCAAAGGAAAGATGTGCAGCACTTCAAGCGCCGGCTGGTTGACGATTTCGACACGGTCGCCGACGCCGGCGCGATCGAAATACTCGCGCGCGACTTCCGTGCGTTCGATGTACGGATCGAACGTCCAGATCTTGCCGGCGGGCGGCTGCGCGAGTGCCATCTGCACGGTCGCGTAGCCGTAACCGGTGCCGATTTCCAGTATCCGGTTGGCTTGCATCGCATGCGTTAGGACGGAGAGCAGCCTTCCGACCTCATGCGGAACTGTGGCGATGCCGTCTTTCTTGGCTCTTTGCTCGATCTCCAGAAGTAACTCGTCGGTCATGCTCGACGCTTAGTCGCGAGGGTTGAGCTTCCCCGCGTTGGACGCTGCTTTAATCACGTTGCGAAGCAGCGCGATGTTTGTTACCGGGCCTACGCCGCCCGGAACGGGCGTTATCGCGCCCGCAACTTTGACCGCCGAATCGAAATCAACGTCGCCTTTCAATTGTCCGTCGACGAGCGTGGTGCCGACGTCGATGACCGTTGCGCCAGGTTTGATATCCGGACCGCCGATCAAATTCGGTACGCCCGCGGCGACGACGAGCACGTCGGCCGTCTTCACATACGGCTGCAATCCGGCTGACTTGCTGTGCAAAATCGTCACGGTCGCATTGCGCGACAACATCAGCAACGCTACGGGTACGCCCACAACGACGGATCGCCCAATCATGACGGCGTTCCGGCCCGTTAGCGGCCAGTGCGGACTGCGTTCCAACAGCAACATCACCGCAGCCGGTGTGGCCGGCACGAACTCTGCGCTGCTGCCGAACGCGAGGTGACCTTGATTGGTGGGATGCGTGCCGTCAACGTCTTTATGAATGGGAATCGAATCGGCAATCGTGCGGATCGAAAGATGCGCCGGAAGGGGTTGTTGAAGCATGACACCGTGCACGCCGGCATCGACCGCCAACGCCTCGAGCCGCTCGCGCACGGCCGCAGCGTTCGAAGTTTCAGGAAGCTGGTCGACGTGCACGGCAATGCCCACGCGTTCGCCCATTTTCACGAGGTTGCGCACATAGGCAACCGACGATTCGTTTTCTCCGACGAGAACGATGACGAGGCGCGGATGGATTCCGCGCTCGCGCAGGCTGTTACTTTGGGAGACAAGTTCGGCGCGCAGTTCGTTGGCAACCGCGCGGCCGTCCAGAATCTGTGCCGGCACGGCTCGCGCATTCGTTCGCGGAAGGAAGCTCACCTGGAATAGTAGCACGAAGGCAATCGTGAAATGGCTTTTTGCCGCTGCCGGCGCGCTGATCGTTGCGGTCGTTCTAAAGCAATACTTTCCGAGCACTAATCCGGCGACGGTACAAGTCGCCGCGGCGGGCAAATTGGCGCCGAGCTTTTCCGTGCCTTCAATCAACGGAAGCAACGAGACGCTCGCGACTTATCGCGGAAAGATTATCGTGATGAACCTTTGGGCGACATGGTGCCCGCCGTGCCGCTCGGAAATGCCCGATCTCGAGAAATTGTACGAGACCTACCGTTCGCGCGGCCTGGTCGTGATTGGCATTAACCAGGGCGAATCGCGGCAGCGCGCGGCGTCCTTCGCGCAATCGCTTGGCATAAAGTATCCGATCTGGCTCGATACCGATCAGCAGTACGGCCGCACGTATATCGCCATCGGTCTGCCCACGACAGTGATCATCGACCGCTCCGGGAAGGCGGTTCCGCCGGGCTTTGACGGCCCGTTGACCTATTCGCAGATGAAGAACGCGATAGCTCCGCTCATTCGCGCGAAACATTGACGCTTTTCTGGCTGCTGATTGCGGCCGCGACCGGCATGACCGTGGCGCAAGATGCCTTTCCGGGAAACGTGCTTTTTCACAAGGGCTGGTACAACGTGCTCGATGCGGCGTTGCTTGCCGCGGCCGCATATCAGCCGCGCCGGAATGTAATTGCGCTTTGCGGCGCGGCGATCGTCGTATTGGCGGGAATCGCGAGCGGATTGATGGGTCCGGACACGCACACCGTTGTCGGATCTCCGGGCGCGACCGTGAGCGACTCTCAGATCGGATCGGCGATCGTTTTTCCGCTCGCCCAGCCGGACGCAGATCCGCAGTCGGTCGCAGTATCGCTGCAAAACGGTTCGTCGCTGATCCCAATCGGGGCGCACCGCCGGTACTTCGGCGGACTCATTCTGTGGCAGAGCCCGCACGTGGCAGTCTGGGTTACCGCGGCCGATGCCGCCGGGAACAGATTGACGATTACGCAGCCGACGAACGGCACGTTCTTATCGCCGGTGCTCTCGATGCAGCAAAGCACGACGATCGGCGGAATGAATGTGCTCTACGATACGTTCGCGGTGCCGGCAGTGCGAAGAACTGTGAAGGCGGTGCTTTTTAATGCCGGGCAGGCATCGCATTTGGGAAATCAGGCGCCTGCGGCGGGCACGCCCGCGGTGCTGTTTGCCGTTGCGGACCGCGCCGATCGGCCCGTGCCCGGCGGAATCGGCATCGTGCCGTCCGGTGCAGTAAAAAAGATCGACGGTTTACGTTTGGGCGCGCGAGCCGGGGAGTACCCGGCGGCAAACGTTGCGTCGGCGCCCTATCTGCCGGTGCTTGTCGTTGGTGCGCTGGTTTTGCTGGGAGGCGTTGTTAGAACTGCGTTCCGCTCGAAAACTTAAAGCCTTCAATTTTCGCGGCCGGAACGACCAATGAAAACCAGTAGTCGCCGGTGCGCTGCGGTGCGTTAGAAAATTCGCATTTTCCAAGCGCGGCGATAATGCTTTGGTTGAAGCGCATGTTGCGCACGCCGCCGGTCACCTTGCCGTTCTCGATGAGGAACGTGCCGTCGCGCGTCATCCCCGTCACGATCGCCTTTTTCTGATCGACCGTCCGTATGTACCAGAAGCGGCTGATCAACAATCCCCGCTTTGTTTCGGCGATCAGTTCGTCGAAAGATTTCCTCCCGGGCGCAACGATCAAATCGATCGCCTGGGGACCATACGCATTCGGCGCGGGCAGAGCGTGGCCCGTATTTTCGCGGTTGAGTTTCTTGGCCCAATAGCTGTCGGTGACGAACGTTTTGGCGACGCCGCTTTCGACGAGCGTGACGGGCTGCTTCGGCTGGCCTTCGAAATCGAACGGCATCGAAGGCGCGAGCGGATTGGAATAATCGTCGGTGATGGTGACGTTCTCGCTAAAATATGGTTTGTCGAGCCCGTCGCTCAAGAACGACGAACCTTCGTCGTACGCTTGCGCAGAAAAGTGCTGACCGAGGTAGGCAAAAAATTCACCGAAGGCGGCCGGCTCCATGATCACCGTCCACTCGCCCGGCTCGACGCCTTGCGGCTGCGCTGAGTTCTTCGCTTTGCTTGCGGCGACGCCGGCGACTTTGTGCGCATCCAGCGTGGTTGCGTCGGGCGAATAAGCCTGGCCGTATCCCGTCGAATCGGTGGCGTTCATCTTGACGTTGATGCCGCTGTCGGTCCCGTCGAACGATGCGCGCGCACCGTTCGAGTTCGCGATCGTGAAACCGGCGCTTTGCGTGCGCGCGAAGCCGGCGCACCAAAACTTGTGCGATTCGGCTACTTTGAAGATGGCGTCGGCCATGCCGGCGCGCAGCTGCGGCGATGCATCGGCCGTCGCCTTGACGTAGGCGCCCTTGGGCGTGACCGTTGGTCCGCCGGATGGCAACGGCGCGAGGTCGGGATCTTCGGGAGCGAGTTGCGCGATGGCGATCGCGCGGCCGACCGTGGCGCGCAGAGAATCCTCGTCGAGCACGTTGGTCGCGGCGGTACCCGTACGGAGGCCTAAAATGGCGCGCACGCTCACGCCCGCGTCGGAACGCGCGACATTTTGGTGGATCTCTTCGTGCGTGAAACGCGTGAGGTCGGCGTCTTCGGTGCCGATGGTAACCTCGGTTTGATCTGCGTTCGATAATGCGAGCACGCGCTCGGCCAGCGCTTCGCGCTGCGCGCTATCCACCGTATCCAACCCCGACTTGCACGTTGCGAAAACGTGCGGGAGCAGCGCACTGCGCGGTGCGGCCGGTCTGCATCGGCTCGCCTTTGCCGCAGTTGGGCGTGCCCCAGGCGACCCAAGAATTCTTGTCCGCGATCGCGTCGCAGGAATTCCAGAATTGCGGGGTCATGCCGGCGTAGGTCGGATTCTTCAGCAGTTTCCCGCGCTTGCCGTTTTTGATCTCCCACGCGATTTCGCAACCGAACTGAAAGTTGAGCCGGTGATCGTCGATCGACCACGAGCGGTTGCTTTCCATGTAGATGCCGTCTTTGACGCCGTCGAACAAACCTTCGAAAGGAACGTCCCCCGGAAGCAAATTAAGATTGCACATCCGGATCATCGGAACGAACTCCCAACTTTGCGCGCGCACGCATGCATTGCTTTCACGCCCGATGGACCGCGCGGTGTCGTTGCTCATCTCGTACCCGACCAGCATGCCGTCGCGGATGATGTCGGAGGACATGCTTTTCGTTCCCTCGTCGTCGTACCCGACGGTGGCCATGCCTTGCGGCAGCGTGTTGTCTATGCAGATACTGACGATGTCCGAACCATAGCGCAGCTTTCCTAACTGTGCGACTTCGAGAAAACTGACACCGGAGAAATTGGCTTCCCAACCCATGACGCGATCGAGTTCGGCCGGGTGGCCGCACGATTCGTGGATTTGCAGCGAGACTTGCGAGCCGCCCAAAATAATATCGCGCGTGCCGCTCGGGCATTGCTCCGCGGTCAGCAGCGATTGCGCTTCTTCGCCGATACGCTGCGCGTTTTGCAGCAGCCGGGCTTCTTCGATGATCTCCCAGCCGCCGGATTTATAGAGGCCGATGTCGCCGGGGAACGTGCGCGTTTGCACCTCGCCTTCGCCGACGGCGAGGGCTTCGAGCCCGCTGCCGGTTTGCCGGATCGATTGTTCGATGCGCGATCCCAGCGTGCTGTAAAACGTCTTATCCGTTCGCCACAGATCGATCCACGCGCGGCCTACGCTGATCTTCGGTGAAACGTGCAGCGCCTTTTCCGCGTCGAGCAAGAGCGCGACCCGCTCGCCCAGCGGAACCTCAACCGGGTCGCGAACGATCGGCGTTGCGAACGAGTCGACATACGCGTGCGGCGGCGCTGCGCCGAAAGGGTGACGCGCGATTGTCGCGCCCGCTTTGGCAATCTCGACGGCGCGCGCCGCCGCGCGATCTATTCCGGCCGGAGTCAAATCCGAGGCGGCCGCAAACCCCCAAGCGCCTCCCACCAGCGCTCGCATTCCGTAACCGCGGCTCGTCGCATCGGAGAGCGTTGCTACGACGCCGTTGCGGGTTTCGATCCGTTCGGAACGGACGACCTCGAAGCGCACGTCGGCGTACTCGGCGCCCCGCTTGGCCGCGGTATCGAGCGCGCGCGCGGCCAGATCGTCAAAACTCATGCGTTCGCGCTATTTGGGAGCGTTATCGGAGCCGCCTGCAAGTATCACCTGCACGTTGCGAAGACCGACCGAGCCTGCGGTTGTGACGGGATTTTCCGGACCGACGCGATTGACGACATAGAGCGCTTTGAGTGTGAGCGGCTGCGGCAACTCGGGCGGAATTCGGAACTCGACTTTGCGCCAGCCGTGCCAATCAACGTGCGCGATCGTGTACATGAAGCGCTCGTTGATGGAATTGTTGATCGCGACGCGAAGCGGCTCGCCGCTCCCGTCGCCGTACACCTCTGCGGTGAGGCCGAGCGCGCGCTGCGGCAGCCCGATCGATGCGTTTGCATAAGCGGCGCGTTCGCTACCGGTAAAATCGTACCGCAGCGTGAGGCAGTCTTTGCACGTTGTATCGCGCTCGAGCTGACCTGGGCCGCTGCGCGGCGCCGCCGCGAAGACGGCCGCGTCCGCAAACGGCACGCTCTCACTATGTTCGCCGACCACGATCGCTTGCGTTGCGACGTAGGTTCCGAGCCGCAAGCTGATCGTCGCGTTCGTCTTGGATGCGCGGAAGTTACCGGCGGAATCGATCGTTCCGTTTTCCGCGCGCCAATCCAAGGATGCAGGCAGAGCGATCGGGTAGCCGTCGCGATCGTAGGCGCGAACCGACAGCTGCACCGCTCCGCCGGCAGCCACCACGGGATCGCGCGGCAAGATCTGCGTTCGCGCGATGGCTGCCGTTACTGAGATCGGTACGTCCAAACGCAGCGCGCCGTGACGCACTTGCAAGAGTCCCGAACCGGAGCGCGCGCCGGCTTTGAATTCGCCGGCATCGAACGTGCCGAGGCTTGACGGCCGAACCGCTGTGCGCGTGGCGATTGTATCCGGTGCGGGATGGTCGCCGCGATCCACCGTTGCGAAGCGAATCGCTACGCGCGCGTTGGGAAATGCGCGCACAGCTTGCGGCCAGGCGACGACGCGTGCCGGCAACCCGGACGGCGCATCGCTATAGACGAACAACCCGTCGGCCACGCGCCGTTCCGTTCCATCCGACGGAGAATTCCGGACCGTTGCGGTCGCGTCTCCGGGCATGCGCGCGACGACCGTAGCGCTGCCGCCGCCGTCGAACTGCATTCCGGTGTTTGCGCCGAAGGCGACCATCAACGCCGCCAGTTGCGGCTGCAGCACACCGATGGAAAGCGCCGGCTGCCGTCCGTCAACTTCGAAAAACAAGAGCCGCCCGTCGCTCGTGGTGGCGACTCCCGAGGCCGGCATGTGCGTCGCGAATTCTCCGGTCGAAGGCCCATCCGGATCGGCATACCAGCGTCCGTTTTGCACCAGCAGCGGTCCGCCGCCGATCGCGGCTTGGAGATCGCTCAGTGCGGTGGCGCTATTCGACGTTACGCCAATCGCATCGCCGGTGTTCGGCAACGGAAACGTCCCATAAGCGATCGGACCGATAGCTAAATAGTAGCCTGGCGGCTGCGCTAACGAATTATCGGCGACACCGGTGACGCGATACGTTGCAAACGGCGGCGAACCGTTGGTGGGCTCGAGTCGCAGCTCGGTGACGTTCGGCGCGGGGCGCAGCGCGCCGAAATCCGGCGTCATCAGCACGACGCGGCCGCCCGGCGGCCAATCATTGATCGTGCGCACCGGCACCGGAACGGCGCCGATCTGCGCGCTAACCGCAATCGAAAACTCGGCGAAACGCGCGGCCTTGCTACGATCGATCGTGATCGCCCAGCGCTGCATCGGCATGCGCTCCAGCCGTCCGTTCTGGACGAGAATGTTCAACGGCTGATTGGTTTGGTTGATATCGAAATAGTCGCCGTTGATGCCGGCGACGGCGCCGCTGCGGCCCGCCATCGATGAAACGGGCTCGCCTTGCGAAACGAGCCGGTCTTGCGCGAGCATCGCGCCGACGCGAACCGTCGGCTCACTCAAATCGATGGCTAGCACGCGCACCGAAAGTGGACCGTCGGCGGTCAGCATCTCGTAGTCGCCGTAAGCGACGCCGGGAGCCACTTCGGTTAACGTTGCGGCGTCGGTCAGAATGTGCGGAAAAGGAGCGGCAGGATGCGGCGACGCCGGCAAGAGAGCCGCGAACGCGATCGCTGCGATCAACGCCACACGGCTACGCTCAGCGGGTAACCGCCGGTTGGAAACGGCGCTCCGCGTACTCGTCTTAGCGTCGCGAGCGAAAAGACGTCGACGCGATCCTCGCGCGCGCAGGGAACGTACAAACGATCGCCCACGACGCGCGGCCGCCAAGGCGTCGAACATGTCGCGAGCGGCGCATGGGCTTCCCGCAGCGTGTTCGAATGCAGCACATACACTACGTCCGAAGCTTCGTCGGTTACGAATACGCGCCGGAATCGCTCGTCGAAAGCGACGCCCAGTGGAAAGCGCAGCTTCGAGCTTTGCGCGATGATGCGGGGCGCGGCTGCGTCCAAGCCGATCGCAGCGACATACCCGCCGCGCGGGCTCATCGACGGACTCACGTTGGAGACCACGAAGAGCCGGCGCTCCGGTTCGTCCAGGGCGATCCCAAACGGCCGCTCCACCGCCGGAATTTTCGCAAGAACGCGCATCGCTTGCGTATCGACGACCGCGATCGTGTTGTCGTTGACATTGCCGACGTAGGCGGTGTGGGTGGCGGAACTCAAAGCGATGCCTTCGGCCGTTAGCCCGGTCGGCACGCGTGTAACGGTCCCGTCCGGCGCGACGCGTGTTAACGCGCCTTGTCCTTGAAAATCGCGATCGCTGACGAAGATGTTGCCCGCGGAATCCGCGGCAATCTCGTTCCCCTCCGGGACACCCGGTATTTGACGAATGTTCCACGGCGAGCGGCCGATGCGCGTCAGCACGTCGCCGTCCGTGTCGACGGTAGCCATCGAACCGTCGGGAAGAAACGCGACGTCGCCGGGAGGGCCGTCGATCGCGATGCTTCCCAGCGGCGCGAACGTCCGCTCATCGTGCAGCGCGATCCCGCCCTGGTATGTCGCGACCGCGATGATGTGTGCCGACTGCGAAGGCGGCGGAACCGTTCGAACCGCCGCATATGCAACGGCCGTGCTCGAGGCGCCGACGATCGTCGTCCAGGTCGGCCGGTCGACGGACGGTGCGATAAACGTGTCCCGATCGATTCTGCCCGGACCCAAGATTGATATGGTATAAGGCCCGCTGATGCCGGCGGCGGAGATCCGGATGCGGCTTCCCGAGAAATATGAACCGGCCGGAACCGCCAATCTGAAAGAACCGGAAGACAAAGGCCGGCCTTGCGGCGCCGTTCCGAGCAGCAAAACGAGAGAAAGCGCGCTAACGCGCGTGAGCATGTGCGCGTTCGAGTCCTTGGAGCACGTCGGTTCCCGGCGCCACCAGCGTTTGACGCGTTCGAGCCGGATCGAACGTGAAGCTCGCGATTCTGTAATCGCCATACGTTCCGCAAACGATGGCGCCGTCCGGATCGACGGCATACGCGCGCTTGGATGTCGTATCGAGAACGACCACGTATATGCGCAGCTCGACCGCCCGCGCGCGCGCAAACGGAACCTGCCAGCCATCATCGCCTTGCGTCAGCCAAATGGCGAGATCGAAACCCGCAAGACGGTAGGCTGCGACGCCGCCCGGATCTCCAACGACGTCATCAGAAACGCAAACGGCCTGCGGCAGAGCGGAGGTTGCTGTTTCAGGCGAGATCAGCACTCCGGCTTCCAAAATCGCCAAGAGTTCTTTTGTGTTCGCCGGGTTTTGGTCCGCGGTTATGGCGATGCGCACGGAGCTGTTGCTTTGGTTCGGGGCTTGCGCCGGCGATAAGGCGCCCGCGCGCAACGGTTTGCGCGCGCCGAGTTCGATGGCTGAGGCAACGATTGCGGGCTCGGTTTCGGACGCGACGGCTGCGACGGTGCCATCCGCCGCAACGATCTGACTCTTGCCGCAATAGGCTACGCACCGGAGCTCCACGCCGCATTTGTTGGCGGCGACGAACGGGACGCCGTTCTCGCGCGCGCGCACGCGGGCTAGCAAGTCGGCTTGAACGTTCTCCAAGTTGGCGGGATCGCGGCCGCTCGTAACCCACGCGGTCGGCATGACCAAGACCTCGGCTCCCTGATCGACCAGCGTTCGCGCGATCGTCGGTATGCGGCCGTCGGCGCAGATCAAGACGCCCAGACTCCCCAGCGATGTTTGAACCGGCTGCAGCTGCTCCGCGCCGGAGAACCACTGGCGGTCGAAGTGCCACAAGAAGTGTTTGTCGGCGCTTCCCGCGATTTTTCCGCCGGCGTCGAAAACGATCGCGCTGTTGTACACGCGGCCGGCCTGCGCGCGGGCGGCTCCGATCACCAACACGACCTGAAGGTCGCGGGCAAGCATCTCGCACGCCGCCAGCGCCTCGGCAGTCTCCGATGAGTCGAATTTTTCGGGACCTAGAACGTATGCCGGCAGCGTCCCTTCGGGCAGGACAATCATTTGCGCGCCGCCCTTGGAGGCGGCGGCGATCTGCCGCGCAATGCCGGGCCACGCGCGCTTCAGCGAAGCGCGGTCGTGAGCTAAGACTTGGATCGCGGCGGTCTGGACTAGGCGGCGGTTCATTCGTGCAGCAGGGGTGTTAGCAGCCATGGCCGCCCTTCCTGTTCGCTTGGAGAGGAACGTAAGCGACTAATGGGGCGCAGAAATGGTGCCGAAGCCTGGTGTGGGGAGAGAAAAGGAGCGGCGCCATGCGCTTACATCGCTTACTCGTTATCTTTACAGCTCTACCGGTGTTGGCGTTTGCCGCGCCGCAGCCGGCATTTTCCGCGACCCACGTCGCGTCCATACGATTTGCTTCGCGAGTTGCACCGGCCGACGAATATTTCGGCCGTTTGAAGATGAGCATACTCGGCATCCGCAACCAGCTGCGCGATCTCGACCAACGCTTGACCTACTCGCCCGATCGCGGCGCCGACGTTCTCGGCACTGCCCTTTTTGTTGAAAACGCGATCCGCGACTGGGAATCGAAGTACCCGGCCGACCCGTGGCTGGCTCGCAGCGTTTACCAACTCACGCATCTGTACGCGCGCATCCATACCTCAGACGGGCACGTCAAAGCAGTCGGCGCGCTTCATTGGCTCGTCAGCCGTTACCGCACTTCGCCATTCTGTACCGTCGCGCAGAGTGAGGTGGGAAGGGCCCTGAAGTAAGCGAACTGCCCCGGGGTGATGAAGAGTCGCTCCACCACACGATCAATTATGGCCGCCGTAACGGCAGCATGCGTTCTTGGTTCCGTAGCAGCGGCACCAACATCGAAACCGCCGTCGAAACCGGCCCCCAGAAGGTCGAAGCCGCCGGTTTCGAGATTTCGGCAGCACCAGCTCGACATGATGAGAGTCTCGGCGCCCGGCGATGAGTATTTCGGCCGCCTCAAGCTGAGCTATCTCGGCGTCGACAACACGTTTCGCGACGAATCGATTCGGGCGGGCGCATACACCACCGATTCACATATCATTTCCCAGGTCAATTTTGCAGAAGACGCGTTGCGAGACTGGTATAATCGCTATCCGAAAGATCCTCAGCTGCCGCGCTCGTATTTTTTGGCGTACGCCATGTACCGCAAAATCTGGACTCAGCCCGGACAAGTCAAAGCGTGGCAGTATCTGCACATCATTGCGGCACGCTGGCCAGGCAGCTATTTCGGCAAGCTCGTAAAAAAAGACATGGTCGGTTTTATCGAGCACTATTTTTTGGAACCCGCGCCGTGTCCGTCGGAAGCGCCCACGCAATCTCCGGCGCCCGGCCGCCGCTGGTCACCGCCGACGCCCAGTCCCACGCCGTCGCCGGCTCCGATTCCGTCGCCGACGCCGACAGCCGCGCCGGGACAGCCGTCAGTCGAACTGCTGCCCGTTCCGTGCTACACGCCGATTCCGCCGACACCGTCACCGACGCCGATCCCGTCGATCGCACCAACGGCGCTACCGAGCGCGTTACCGACTGCGCACGGTTCTCCGGTGCCGCTGCCGACGGGTTTGCTAACACCTACGCCGTTACCATCCGCACGTCCGTCGATTACGCCATCGCCGACGGCTACGCGAACGCCACTTGTAATTCGGAAATATTGAAAAAAAGAGCCCCGGCGAAACCGGGGCTCTTTGCTTCTAGTTCTCTTGCGAGATTAGAACTTCAGACCTATCCCACCGTATGCCCCGGTGTAGCTGTAGTCCACAGGAGCGTTCGTCTTATTCTTGCCCTGACTTCCGAGGAAGCCGAGCTCGACATAAACCGGAACGTTGGGACCGAACGTAAACGCGCCGCCGATATCCCAGCGGAGGACGTTGTACGCAAGCGTGTAGGGCACGCCCGGCGGGATGCATCCAAGCGTGAGACACCCGGTTCCGGTGCCTTGCACGTTCGGATAGTAGTACGCGCTGCCGTACCAGGTGAAGCCCTGGTTCAGGTCAGGCAGTTTCTCTACGCCGACGCCAAAGTTACCGAGTTTGGGATATCCGTAATTACCGGATTGCCACAGGTAACCGACGCCGATGTAGATACGCGGATCCAGAACCTTGAGCCCCAAACGCGCATCGCCTTCATATTGGCGAGCGACGAATGCAGGAACGAAGGTCATGAAGTTTCTGCCAATTGCGGTCACGCATCCGGTATCTCCCGGAGCCGCGTGTCCGCCGAGGCCGTCGCAGAACTGGTTCGCATTTGCGGTTGTCGTTACGACGCCTTGATTGTGCGGATAGTTGAATTGCCGATAGTCGCCCTCGATCATCCACGGTAGGTTGATGAGATTGAACTCCCACGCGCCATGGATACGATACGAGAAACCACCACTCGTGTTCGTGCCGGTGTTGCCCGGGCTGAACTCGTTGTACACCTTCGGCGAAATGATATAGTCGCCGGCGATGAAGTGGTCTTGGTACGGCGCCGGCACCGGTGAAGGTGTTGGCGGCGGTACCGGTGACGGAGCCGGAGTGGCAGGCGGCGGAGGCGGCGTCGGCGGTATGTAGCGGACTACAACCAGACGTTTGTCCGGAACCCATTGCACGTACGCGCCCATGCCTTCTGATATGACGCGAACCGGTACAACCACGTGGCCCTGGTAGATTTCGGGCGGCACGTCTAACGGACGAGTTTCGCCATTGATCACGACCTCGGGTTTACCAACCGTCACTTTTACGTCGGAGCCGGGCTTTGTGACGTCAACCGTCTTAGACGCAGGATCGTAAGCGACCGTCGCGCCCATTTGCTCGAACATCGAACGTAATGGAATGAGGATGGTACCCCCGCGTACGAGCGCCGCCAGGACGCGGCCCTGTTTGAGCTCGTCCGGTTTCGCGTATACGTGGTGGTCGTTATAAAGGATCGGAATTTGTCCGGACGGCGGGGAACCGAAGTTCATCGGCGGCGGAGCCGGGCTAGCCTGTGCAACCACATTGGTTCCTAGGTTTCCATGTGATCCAGGCTGCGACGGAGCTGCAACCGCGCTAAGTCCCAAGCCGGCTGTTAACAGCGCGGCGAGGACTCCGGTGCTCAGTCGTTTCAAGTTTTTCCTCCTAGCTAGAATGAGGAGCTCGGTTTGCCTGGGCATGGGCGCTATTTCGGCGCCTCTCTGCAGACGAACCAAGCGTGGGTTTCGTCGCAGGGATACCCAAGAGCAAGCAAAGCTAATCGCGTTAATCGTTTCGGGAATCGGGTTGCCCCCCCTTCAGTATAAGCGAGGTCAGGCTTGCCGGGGGGCTGGGCCGGTTCCCTCTCGTTTATAAAGGTAGCGTTAAGTGAGCTTATCTTCAAGCTTTGAGCGGAATTTTGAGCGATCCATGACGTAGCGCTCGTGGGTCCCCTCGGCCACGGATTCCTGTTCGTCGAACACCTGGACGGCAAAATTGATGCGGGGACCGTCCACGAGGACCACCTCGACCTCGGTCCGGACGATAAAGCCCACCGGAACCGGCCGTTTGTGCTCCAAATCGATGCTCGCGGCCAGGGTGACCTGGTTTTCCACAAGCGTGGGGGCGACGCAGGCCATGGCCGCATCTTCGATTAGCTGGACGAGCATGGGGGTCGAGAGGGCGTCAACGCCCTTATTTCCGGCCTTTTCGGCGGTCATCCACTCTTCGACGCGGCTCTGCCTGCTATAAGTGCGGCCGATCTCGAGTTTCGCGGGCATGGGGAGAGTGAGATACCACGCTGGGGCGCCGGCTCCCCGGTCCTCGGCAAACTGGATGCGGGGCTCGCTTTTTTTATGGTTAATCGCTCGCCCCGCACCCAGCTCGCCTCGGCCGAGGCCACACGCCCTCGCGTGAAAGTGGGAGAAACGACAGGGACCGCAGACGGTTTTAAGGTTCGCCAGGTAGTACTTGAATCAAATAACTACGATCTCCGTATAAAAAGAAGAATGAAAGCAAAAAGCATCACAATTTTCGCTATTGGCCTCGCGCTCGCCGGTTGCGGCGGGGGCGGCCAGCAAAAACGCGGTCCGACCGCCCTCGACGTCGACGTCTCGCAAGCGCAGCGCCGGACGATCGCGACCTATCTCACTTTGGATGGCCAAGTCTCGCCGCTCGAAGAGTCTACGCTCTCGTTTCAGCAATCCGGGCCGATCAGCTCGATCTTTGTGAACGTGGGCGATCGCGTGAGCGCGGGTCAGTTGCTCGCAAGGATCGATGCCTCGACATTGCAGGCGCAGCTCGCGCAGGACGAAGCGCTGATCGCGCAAGCTTCGGCGCGCGCGCAATCGTCGGCGCTCAACGTGCCGATCGTATCCTCGCAAACGTCGGATGCCGCGCGTTCGGCCAAGGCAGCGCTCGACAACGCGCAACTAAGCTATAACCAAGATTTGCAACTCTTCAAGCAAGGCTACGTTTCACAGTCGCAGCTGGTGGCGGCGCGTTCGCAGTACATCGCCGCGCAGACCCAATATCAATCCGCGATAGCCAATCGACAATCGACGCAAGTCTCGAGTTCTAACGCGACTGCCGATCGCGCCGCGGTGCAATCCGCGCAAGCGCAAGCGAACACTCTGCAAACGGAAATCGGCCAAACCGCGCTGTACTCTCCATTTGACGGCGTGATTACGGCGCGCCTGATGGATCCCGGCGCGATGGCCAGTCCGGGCAATCCCGTGCTGCGCGTCGACAAAGTCGACACCGTGTGGATCAACGTCAACGTTCCCGATGAAGATTTGCAGTATGTTCATGCCGGCACGCCGGTCACGTTCACGACGACTACCACCGGGCAGCGTTTCAGCGCGCGCGTCAATGCGGTTAACGCCGTGCCGACGCAGGGAACGCTTTCATATCAGGCGCGCGTACGCCAACCCAATCCCGGCGACGTGCTGCGCGGCGGAATGCTCGTCAGCGTAACGGTTCAGCAAGCCCGGCACGACAATGCGATCGTGGTACCGCGCCAAGCAGTTGCGCAATCCGATCGCGGCACCGCAGTCTTTGTCGTCGGCGCGGACAAAAAAGCAAAAGAAGTGCCCGTGCAAGTCGGTTTGCAGACGGACACCTTGAGCGAAGTGCGCAGCCCGCTCGTGAACGCCGGGACCGTGGTGATAACCACGCGGCCCGATGCGCTGCAAGACGGTAGTTTGGTCGCATACGGACCTGCGAATGCGGGCACCGCGGGGCCGGGCGCAGCGGGTTCCAAGGCGCCGGGCCCGGGCCAACATAGTCGTAAACGGACGCAGTAAGCGATGCATGCGATTATCCTAGCGGCCGTCGTTCTCGCGACGCCGACACCCATTCCCGCGTCGACTCCGCCGGCCGCACCGATGCCGTATCCCGCGTACGGCACGCCGGCGCCGGGCGTCGCCGTACAGCGCCAGCAAGCCGGAGTTCCAATTTCTATTTCGCTTCCGCAGGCGATCGCGATCTCGGCGGCGCGCTCGCCCATCCTGGCGATAGCGCGTTCCGATTACCGGCTCTCGCAGCTGTCCGTCGATCTCGCGCGCACGGGACTCTATCCGAATATCGCCGGGACGGCCAGCGTTACGCGTTCGTACGGAGGGCGTGGCGGCAACACAGGTGCGGTCGGCGGCGGCTTCACCAATGAAGGCCTCAATGCAACGCTCAGGCAGTTCATTTTAGACGGTGGAAAAGTCATCAGCCAGATCCGCCAAGCGCAGTCGAATCGATTGGCGGGCGCGGGGACGTACGAGCGCTCGCTGCAGACGGTGGCTTTCGACGTCGCGCAAGCCTATTACAACGCGCTGCAGGCGCAAGCTGCGACGCAGCTCGCCGTGCAAGTCGTGCACCAGAATGAAGTGCAGGAGAGTCTGGTCACGGCGCAGCTACGCGCGGGCACGGCCTCGCGGGTCGATCTCGCTACCGCGCAACTTCCCACCGCGCAAGCGCGCGTGGCGCTGGTCAGAGCCCAAGGCAACGAACTGTCGGCCCTGGCCGCGTTTGCAAACCAGCTGGGACTCGACGCCAGCACGCTCGTGGCACCAGTAAACGACACGCCGGCGAATCCGGCGGCATCGCTGTTGACGCAGCAAACGCTCGACTACGACAAGGCCGTCGCGCGCGCGTACTTGGAACGGCCCGATTTCCTAGCCGCTCAATATACGGCGCAAGCGGCCGCGTACAATGTCCACGCGCAGCGCGCGGGGCTCTTGCCGACGCTCACGGGCAACGCGGCATACGGCACCAACTCCACGACAGCGACCGGAACGGATTTCCGCAGCGGCGGCAGCACGGGCGTAACGCTGAGCTTACCGATTTTTGATCAGGGCGTGACGCGCGTGCAAATCGCGCAAGCGCAAAAGCAAGCCGATATCGCAAACAGTCAGCTCGATGAATCCAAATTAGGCGTAGAATTGAACGTGCGCCAAGCCTTGATCGGACTGGTCTCGGCGCAAGCCGCCGTCGGGCAGTCGCTCGCTGAGCTCTCCAAGGCGCAGGAAATCTTACGCGCGACGCAAGCGCAGTACCGCGCGGGCGTAACGACGCTCCCGCTGCTGCTGAACGCCCAAGTGGGATTGACGACAGCCGAAACCGACGAACTCAACGCCGTGTACCTGTTGCGCCAAGCCGAACAAGCGTATCTCTTCGCATTAGGTGAGAACACGTTGGCGGCATCGGCGCCGTAACGGCGCCCGATGTCACCCTCGCTTTTTTTATGCTTAGTCGCTCGGGTGACACCGGGCACCGCTACTGTGCCGGCGCGGCTTTGTTTTCTAGTTTAGGACTAAGAGGCTTACAGAGCGAAGCATCGTTTCGCCCGAGCGATTAGCCATAGAAAAAAGCGAGGGCGATATGATGCTTCGCTCTCTGTACCTGAGCATTAGGAGAACAAACGAAAACGGTTCCGGCGGCGGTTAGCGATCCGGTCAATGCGCAGATTCTCGCAATCTCCGAAGACCGGCTCGCGGGATTTCAAAGCGATCCGTTTGGAAAGATAGCGGCGCGCAGCGGCGTTCCCGTCGAGACCGTTCTCGAACGCGTGACCGCGATGTTGCGCGCGGGAACGATCCGTCGCGTCCGCCAGACGTTGCTCGCGACCAGCCTCGCGCAAGGGGCGCTCGTCGCGTGGCGCGTTCCGTCCGAAAAACTCGACGCGGCTTTCGAGTACATGTTCCGCGAGGACCCATTTTCGGGTCACGTCGTGATCCGCACGGCCGATCCGGCAACGCCCGGGGCGGCATATCGCTTGTGGACGACGCTAAAAGTTCCGCAAGGCTATTCGCTGCGCAAACATGCCGAGTTCTTGCGCACGCAAGTCGGCGCCGACCATTTCCGGCTCATGCCCGCGAAAAAATTGTTCGCGCTCGGTGTTGGACATATTCGCCGGCGCGGAATTGAGATCGGCAGCCGCGCGGAGGTCCCGGCCGAACCGATCGATACAACCATCGTTACGCTCGACGATCTCGAATGGCGAGTCTTGACGGCGCTCAAACGCGAATTCAAGCCGGAAGAGATCGTGCGCGAGGTCTGGGGCGCGCGCGCGGCGGAAGCCGGTGTCAGCCTCGACGAATTTTACGAAGTGGCCCAACGTTTGAATGCGCGGGGCGTCATCGGCCGATTCTCGACGTTTCTCGAGCACGTAAAAAAGATCGCCGGCGACGAGCGGGTCACGCGCTACAACGCGCTCTTTCATTGGGCCGTTCCGGCGGGCCGCGAGCTCGAGGCAGGCCGCGAAGTCGGGCGGCATCACATCGTCACGCACGCGTATTGGCGCGAAGGCGGCGAGGAATTTCATCACGTCAACGTCATGGCGGTCGCGCACGGCTTGGATAAGGACGTCGTGCTCGCACATAAAGCGGCCATCGACGCCCACTTGCGGGAAGCCGGCATAGACTTCGGGTATACGAATGTCTTCTGGGGAGGACGCAGCGAGATCAAACCGTCCGAGATATCGCCGCTGGCGTACCGTGAGTTCTGCCTCGAGCACGGACTCGATCCCGAAGCGATGAGAGAGGAGTCTGGATGAAACGCATTTTTGCCGCTACGCTTGCCGCGGTTTTTGTCTTAGCCGGATGCAGCAAGACCACGACCGGCGTGCAGAGCTCGACAACTGCGATTCCGAGCAACGGTTCCGCGGAAACGGTCAGCGGGCCGGTAACGACTCGACTGAATTCGTTTACGCAGCCCCACGTGCTACGCTATGCGACCGGCGAAGACATCCCTTCCCTCAATCCGCACCTCGCTCAGCAGACCACCCTCGGTCTCATGGCTTCATTGACCATGGCTTGGCTGATAAAGTGGGATCAGCATAACAACGCGATCCCCGAACTCGCGACCGAAGTCCCGACCAAGCAAAATCGCGGTGTCAGCAAAGACGGCCTGACGATCACCTATCACCTCCGAAAAGGAGTAAAGTGGTCCGACGGTGCGCCGTTCAATGCGGACGACGTCGTATTCTCTACGCGTACGGTCCTCAATCCGGCTAATAACGAAGTCGGCCGCCTCGGCTGGGATCGCATCGTCAAGATCGATGAGCCCGACAAATATACGGTCGTCTACCACCTTAGCAAACCGTACTCGCCGTTTGTCGAAACATTCTTTTCGAGCGCGGGCGCCAATCCGTGCGTGCTTCCTAAGCATTTACTGGCGCAGTATGCAAACATCAACCAGGTTTCATATAACTCGCTGCCGGTGGGAATAGGACCCTTCAAATATCAGCGGTGGGATCGCGCTTCACGAGTGGTGATGGTGCCAAATCCGCTGTATTTTAGAGGCACACCCAAACTACAGAAGATCATCTTCCAAATCATCCAAGATCGAAATACAATCTTGACCGAACTGCAAGCCAAGAGTCTCGATTTGTGGTATCCGGTACCCGGTAACTACTTAGCGCGCGCCCAGGCGATACCCGGTTTTACGATCGTCCGGCAACCGAGCTATAACTTTAACCATTTGGATTTTAATCTCACGCGACCGAAAGTGAGCGACCCGATCGTCCGGCAGGCGCTGCGCCTCGCGCTCGATCGGGCCACGATTCGACACAAGGTCGCGCATAACGTCGGCTATCTTCAAGAAGAACCGGCGCCCCACACCGCGCCATATTTCGATCCGAACATCAAGTTGGCACCTTTCGATATCGCGCAAGCAAATGCGCTGTTGGATAAGAACGGCTGGGCACGCGGACCAGACGGGATTCGCGCAAAGAACGGTGTCAAACTCAGTAATCTTGAATTCGTCACCGCGACCGGAACGCCCGATACGGATTTACAGATCGAGCTGATCCGCAGTTGGTGGAAACAGATCGGGGTGTCGTTCCTGGTCAAACATTATCCGGCGCCAATGTTATTCAAGCCGATGCAGATGGGTGGAATCGTTTACGGCGGAAAGTGGGATCTGATTGTTTTCGCCTGGGGGTTGGAGCCGATCGGCGATTTCTCGCCGATCTACGGCTGCAATTCGATTCCGCCGGCGGGACAGAACGATCTGCACTGGTGCGAGCAAAAGGCGAACCGTGCGATGCTCGACCTCTATACGCAATACGACCAGCCCGGACGCGATAAAGACGATGCGATCATGATGGAGCAGCTCGCCTCCGACGTGCCGACGATAGTCACAAACGCTCGCGAGGACATCTACGTCGTGAATCGCGATCTCCATAACTTCCGGCCCAACGGCGTTTCGCAGTTTGACGACTTCATGGACGTCGACATTTAAGCGTGGTCGTTCGGGTTTGCGCGGCGCTCTTTTTGGGCGCCGCGCTCATTTCTTGCACCGGAAATAATACACCCCAAAGTCCCGGCGCGCATCGCCGGCACGCGTGGACGATTCCCGGAACGTTCCGGTGGGCCGACGGCGAGGACATCGATAACCTCAATCCGCTGCTTTCCACCGAAACGCTGGTGAACGACCTGTCGTCGTTCACGATGGGCTATTTCTTTTTATTCGACGAAAAGGGCCACGCGATACCGTCACTATGTTTGCAGGTTCCGACCAAGACCAACGGATTGATCTCGGCCGACGGAAAATCGCTTACGTTCAGATTGCGCCATGGTGTCCTCTGGCATGACGGGCAGCCGTTTACGTCGGCCGACGTGGCGTTTACCGTGAAGACGATTCTGGATCCGCATACTAACGTGCTGACGCGCGAGGGTTGGGACCTCATCACGCGGGTCGACACACCCGACGCTTACACGGTGATCTTTCGTCTAAAAAAACCATATGCCGCATTTGTAAACCACTATTTCACGCCGGTCGGCAACCCGGCGATCCTGCCGAAACATTTGCTCCAAGGCGTCGACGTCAACCGCGCGCCTTACAATGCGCTGCCCGTGGGCCTGGGACCGTTTAAGTACGTACGCTGGGCGCGCGGGACCGACGTCGTGATGGAGGCGTTTCCAAAATGGTGGGGCGGGGCGCCGAAGCTGAAGCGCGTCGTTTTTAAAGTCATTACCGACGCGAACACGGTCTTCGTCGCATTGCAGACGCACACAATCGATGCATACGTACGCGTGCCGACGTTCCAGTATCAACCTGTTGCGCGCACCCGGGGAACACGCACGATCGCGGACGACGTCACGACGTATGGCCACATCGATTTCAACTTGAAAAATCCGATCCTGGCGGATTCCCAAGTGCGGCAGGCGCTAGTGCGCGCGATCGACGTTCGCTTGCTGTGGCAGAAGGTCGATCACGGTGCCGGCTACTTGGCGTGCACGCCGATTTCACATTTGAGCTGGGCTTACGATCCGCAGGCTTCGTGCTACTCGTTCGACCTTAACGCAGCGCGGGCACAACTGGAGCGAGACGGATGGAAGCTTGGGCCGGACGGCCTGCGCCGTCGTAACGGTGCCACCCTGCGGTTTGACTTTGCCGGGAACACCGGCAATCCGGGGCTCGACGCCCGCGTGTTGCTGATACAGCAATGGTTCCGCGTTATCGGCGTCGGGTTGGATTACACGCGCTATCAGACCAACCGGCTCTTCGCTTCATATGCAGCGGGCGGAATCGTAGCGACGCGTCACTACGATCTTGCCTCGTTTGCGTGGACCGTTGCGCCCGATCCGGACTTGACGAATCTGATCGGCTGCAAACGCATCTCACCTTTGGGGCAAAACTACATAGCCTACTGCAACCGCGAACTGGATCGCGCGCTGGAGGATGCGCTGCTGCACTACGAACCGGCACGGCGCCGTGCCGACTATATTCTCGTGCAAGAGCTGCTCGCGCGCGACGTTCCGTTCATCGTTTTGAGCCAGCGCACCGACCACGTCACCTTCAACGACGACTTCACCGGCATCAACCCCGGACCGGAGATGATGTTTTGGAATCCGCAGGCGATCTCGAATTAACGATCGCGGCATAAACTAACAGGCCACACCCGGCTAGCGAAGCGGACCGCAGCAGCGCCCACATCGTATCGCGCGCAAAAAGTCCCGTCGCCATCTGCTCGGCGTGCCAAACCGCGGCGATGTTTGTAAGGTGTGCGCTCGATCCGAGCGGCGCCATCGCGTCAGGCCACTCGGGCATGGGATGCGCGTGCGCGGCGAGTCCGCCGGTGATGATCAGCATGAGTACGACGGCTCCCGCTTCCAACGTGCGCGTTGTTAGCTCCGCGCGCATCGCAAGCAGTGCCAAGGCGAACGCCGCAACGAGCAAAACCGTCTGAACGGCCGCATCGGGACTTTGCGCCAATCCGAGCCAATTCGTCGCGCAAAATAGTGCGCCGGTCATGGCGACGGGCAGCGCCGCCGGCGAGGCACGCAGAACGAGTATAACGGCCGGAATCAACACGATCGCGAGATCGTGTTCGTGAAAAAATGGCGCGACAAACGGCACGAGTGCGCACGTCGCGCAGAAGAGCATCAGACGATCCGGCAAGAAGCGCGCACACCAAAACCATGCGATGACGCCCGTCAGCGCCACGAGAATCCCGGCTAGCGCGGCGGTGTATTCGTTCGCTCCCAGTCCATAAACGGTCGCGGTTGGCGTTAGCTGGATTGCCGAAAACCGTTCGGCATATCCGTGCTCCTGAAGGTCTCGAATATAGTTCACGATTCCAGGAACGCGGACCACGGCCAGGCTCACGATCGCGAATGTGATTGCGCCGAGAATAATTGCAATCGCGTTCCTTCGCTCGCGCAGCCCGGCCGCGAGCGCGAGCGCGAGATTTGGTTGCGCGCAAGCGATTGCGGCGTAAAATGCTTTGCTCGTGAATCCGCTCGCAGTGAACGCGGCGAGGATCGCAAGGGCGACGGGCAACACGATTTGTCCGAGCGCCAGCGCGCTGGTTACCGGCCCGAAGCCCAGCGCGGCGATCGCCAGTGCGAAGAGCGTCAGCGGCGAACGCCGCAGATTCGCAGGCGCTGCGGCGAACCAAAGCATCGCGAGCAGCGACGCGAAGAGCTGCGCGCGCCACACGTTTGCCGCGGCGCCGTACGGCAGACGAGCAAAGGCGGCAAACAGCGGCAACGTCGCGGGCGGCCCTACGAACGGCAGCACCTCGTAGCGTTGCGCGAGAACGCCGGGAAGGTTCCGTTCGTTCTCCCAAATCGCGATTGAATACGGATCGCCACCGTGCATCCACGTGGCGCCGGCCGCGTAGTACGCTTCGAAATCGCGCAACGAGGGCCCGGCACCGTGATGCGGACGCGCGATCGTGAACGCGGCGATAATGGCAACCGCTGCTGCGGCGAGTAACGCGCCGCGAATCACCGGTATGCTGCCGGTTGCGTTCCCCCGGCGTGCACGGTCATCGTCATCAAATAAAAGAGCGCAAAGAGCGTGGCGAGATACCACAGCGCAACGCGTACGCGCGCGGCCGTCGTCATCGTTGCGAAACGCGGATCTTTATACCCGCGCCAGCCCGCAATCGCGCCGGGCAGCGCGAGCAATCCGAACAGCACGACGAAGAAGAGCGGGAAGTGCAACCCCAGCGCGATTCCCAAGAACGCGACGAACCCGCCGACCCACAGCGACGGAGAGAGCGCGCCGGCAATGCGCCCGCCGTCGAACGGCGGCGTCGGAATCATGTTGAACAGGTTGAGGAACGCGCCGACGTACGCGGCCATGTACCAAAACGCCGACTGCGTTTCGACGCCGAAAATGTAGCAGATAGCAGCTACGCCCAAACCTGTCAGCGGCCCCGCAAGCGCGATATACGCGTCGTGTTCGAGCGATTCCGGAACGCCGCCGACCGTATAAGCGCCGATGAACGGAACGAACATCGGCAACCGGGCCGGCAAGCCGTAATTCTTGATCGTGAAGTAATGTCCGAGCTCGTGCGCGAGGAGCATCAATATAAAAACGAGTGCAAACTTCCAGCCCCAAAACAACGCATAAAACCACATCGAGATGAACATCGTGCCGCCGAACTTCAGGACCAAGATCAGCCCCTTGAGATTGAAAAGCACGAGCAGCAGCGACTTGAACTTCAGGAGTATCGCGCCGAGCCCTAATCCCGCTGCGCCCAATCCCTCGGCGGTTTTTTTGGCGCGTTCTTTCTTCGCACCGGGCGGAAGGTAATCGCCTTCGTGAACGTCGTACGCGCGGTTTTCCGGCCGCTCGGCATTGAAACCCGAGGCCCACGGATTCTTCGGCGGTTTTTTCTGATCGTCGTTCACGTGGCGTCCTTCTGAAACCGCAGCGTAAAGCCCTTACCGGCCCTTCGACAGCCTCAGGGCTTCGGTACGATGACAAGACGTGTTGTTAGCGGAAGACTATGCGCGTGACGCGTATTGCTATTTTGGGCGGTGGCTTTGCTGCGATTGGCGTCGCGCAGCGCTTGGAGCGCACGCTGCGCCCGGACGAAGCCGAAGTGACGCTGATCAGCCGCGAGAATTTTTCGCTGTTCACGCCGATGCTGCCCGAGGTAAGCTCGGGTGCGCTGGACACGCGCCACATCGTCACGCCGATCCGTGCGCAGTTGAAGCGCACGCATTTCATTCTCGCCGACGTTACCGGCGTGGACTTGAACTCTCGCGATATTACCTATACGCATACGTTGACGGGAGTTGCCGAACGCGCGCGATTCGATCAACTGGTCATTACGACCGGCGCATCGACGTCCACATTCGGCCTGCCGGGCATCGCCGAGCGCGTCTTCGCGCTGAAGACGTTGGAAGATGCCGCGATCCTTCGCAACAGGTTCATATGGCTGCTCGAGCTGGCCGATGACGCCCTGGAGGCCGAACGCAGGAAGCTGCTGACGCTCGTGGTGATCGGCGGAGGATTCACGGGCGTTGAAACCGCCGGCGAGATGGTCGAACTGTTTCACAGCGTCGGCCGATTTTATCCGCGCGTGCGTCACGGCGACGTGCGGATAGTCTTAATCGAAGGCGGAGCGACGCTGCTGCCGGGTTTACCGGCGCGCATGGGATCGTACGCGGAGAAGTTTTTGCGGGGGCGCGGCGTAGAAGTGCTGACCGGCGACGGCGTGCGCGCGGCCGACGATGAGGGCATCGAACTCGCGAGCGGCAAGCGCATCGAAACCCATACGATCGTTTGGAGCGCAGGCATTAAGCCGCGCTTGCTCGCCGGCAGCGAATCTTTACCGCACGCCAAAAACGGTGCGATTCTTACCGCCGCCGATATGAGCGTGCAAGGCTTTCCCGGAATATGGGCCTGCGGGGATTGCGCGGCGATTCCGGACGGTACCGGCAAGTATTTTCCACCGACGGCGCAGCACGCGATTCGCGAAGCGCCGCTCCTTGCAGAAAATTTGGTTGCAACCATGCGCGGAGGCCGGACGCGTCCGTTTCGATATACGTCGCTCGGCATGATGGCGTCGCTCGGCGCGCGCAAAGCGGTGGCGCAACTGCCGGGCAATCGGGTGCTGACCGGCTTTCTGGCGTGGTTCTTGTGGCGGACGTATTACTTGGCGCGCCTGCCCGGATTGGACCGCAAGCTGCGCGTAGCGTTTGACTGGACGCTCGAACTGCTCTTCCCGCGGGATATCTCCGAGCTTCGCGTCTACACGCGGCGCGCGCAGTCCAGCGCGGCGGCGGACGCGGGGCTTCTCCCGCGCGACGAGAATCTTTGAGCGTGGAACTGAAAGAGCCGATCGGGCAGCTGATTCGCGATCCGCGTGAGTTCACCAAGGATTTGAAATTTCCGGATCCGTCCGAGCTTCGCATCTACGACGAAACGCTGCGCGACGGCGAGCAGATGCCTGGCGTGTGTTACACGCCCGAACAAAAGCGCGAGATTGCCAAGCACCTTGCCGATATCGGCGTGCACATCATGAGCGTCGGCTTTCCGGCGGCGTCGGCCGGCGACCGTAAGACCTTGCAATTGGTGATGGAATCGAAACGGCGCGGCGAGCTGGGCAACGTCGAGATCGTCGTCATGTGCCGCAGCAATCCAAAAGACATCGACGTTACCGCCAAGACGCTGGAGGAAGTAGGGGTGTCGCCCGCGGAGGTGACGTTCTTCATTTTTACGAGCGGCAGCGATTTGCATTTGAAGTACAAAATCGGGAAAACGCTGTTAAAATTGGAAGGCCGCGACGAACGTGAGTGGTTGGACTTGCCGCTCGAGTTCTATCGCGAAGCGAATATCAAACTGCAGTCCGACGCGATTCGCTACGCGAAGAGCCGCGGAGTGACGAGCATCGAGTTCGGCGCGGAAGACGGCAGCCGCGGCGACGTCGACTATTTCATCCGCTATTTTAAGCGCAGCCTCGAAGCCGGCGGCGATCGCCCCGCGTGGCCGGACACGGTCGGTTGCCTGACGCCCGAAGCCGCACGCTGGTACTGCACGCGCATCGTCGACGCAATGCCCAAAGGTTTGCCGATGGTCTGTCACTTTCACAACGACTACGGCCTCGGGACGATCAACGCGATAACGGCGGTGTCGTGCGGCTTTAAAGTCGTCTCGGTGACGGCTAACGGCTACGGGGAGCGCGCGGGCAACGTGAAGCTCCATGAGTTTGTGACGGCGCTTAACGTCTTGTATGGCATTGAGATTCCCGGATTCAAATACGACAAGCTGCGCGGGCTTGCGCGTTTCATGGAACGCATGAGCGGCGTACCGATGCAGCAGCACGAGCCCATCGTCGGATCGAAAGTCTTCGCGCACGAGTCCGGCATCCACACGCAAGCGATGCTGATCGACCGCCGCATGTACGAGGCGGTGCCGGCCAAACTCGTCGGCGGCGAGATTTCGTGGATCTTCGGCAAACATTCGGGCGTGGCGCTCGTGAAGGAGACGCTGCGCAAGCACGCCGCCGAGTTGTCGAAGCAAGGCGTCGATATCTCCGACCAGCTCGCACAGCGCGTTACCGAGGAGATCAAGCGTCTGCGCGAAGAGCGCGCGGCTAGCAGCAAGAGCGAAGAAACGATTGCGATCTATGAAGGCGCGATGGGGCGGCTCTCGCTCGACGAAGCCGACGTCGTCGAGATTGCGGCCGCGCTTGGAGCGCCAAAAACAGCGGCCCGTTCATAGCTCCTTGTTAAAACGGCCGCTCGTCGTGATACATATGCGTGCGATTCAGCAAATATGCCATCAAACAGATGCGCCGTCGCCGCATTCCGGAGTCCGATGCCGCCGTCGTCGCCGCTTGGCCCGCAGCGGTGGTCGAAGGGCGCAATGGTGTGAAAACCTTTTACGGCCAGGGTCCCGCTTCCGGTTATCGTATTCGCGTAACGGTCAGCTCCGATGGGACGGTGAAGAGCGCCGCCTTCGCAGACTGGCGCAAATAGGGAGAATGTGATGATGCATCCGATCGATGTCCGCATTGACGACGAAGCCGGCGCGGGTTATATCACCTACTCGAAAGGCGAGGTCGCCGAAACGGTTGAGGTTTGGGAGGAAGGGACGGTAGCCGCTGACGTTGACCGGAGCGGAAACATCCTCGGTATTGAAGTCCTTGGTTTCGATGAAGAGATTCTTTCGCGCGCGCGGGCCTATGCGAACGAAAACGATCTCGTCTTTCCGGCGCGACTGGGGCCTCAAGCCTGAAGTCTTAGGCTTTCTCGTCCGCGACGGCGCCCATCCGAAACGCCGCCACGAAGGCTTTGAAAACCGTCGGATAGTCGCCGCTCGTAAAACGCACCGTCCGATCGCCGCTGCGTTCGAATCCGGGGATTAGCTCGATCCAATCTGCTTGCTCGACTTTAGCAAGGTCGATCTCGAGCACTATCGGCGGCTCGACGACAAACGGCCGCGCGTCCTTTAGCGTGCGAATTGCTTGTGCGGCGCCCTCGCGGATTGCATCTTGGGCCGCCTGTGGCGAGAGCGAATCGACAGCGTAGTTGCCGATGCTCTCCTTAACGATCACGCCGGTAAGCCACGGCATCTGATCTTTTGCCGTCTGTATCGTTGCGCGATCGCCGGTAATCAGCAGCACCGGCACGCCGTAATATCCGGCGAGCGCAGCGTTCAAAGTGGCTTCGCTGCAGCGCATGCCGTTGAGGCGAACGTCATACACGACAGATGGCGTGTACGTATGGCAAAGCGTGGCGTTGCGCTCGCCGATCGCGGCATGATAGCCGGTGAAGAAGACGCCGTCAAAGCTTCGATCCAAGCTTTCGACCATCGAATAGGGTTTTCGATTTCCAAAAATGATTCGCGCATCTTCGGGCAGTTCGTCGAGCAGCAGGTTGCGCATCGGGCCGTGCGAATCGTTGATCAAAAAATCGCGCGCGCCGCCCTTGCGCGCGCCCGCAATGGCAGCGCAGACCTCCGCGGTCATGACTTTTTGATAGATGAAATAGTCGGCCGTATGGTTTCGCGCATCCACTTGATCCCACGAGCTGACGCCAGCGGTGCCTTCCATGTCGGCCGAAATGTAGATTTTCATGCGCGTGCGTTGGCGGCGCCGCCGAGACGAAACGCCGCCACGAAAGCTCGGAAGATCGATAGATAGTCAGACGATTCGAAGCGCACGGTTCGCCCGGCGATGCGCTGATAGCCGGGCATCAGCTCGATGAAGTCGGCTTGTTCGGCGTGCGTCGTGTCGATCTCGAGCGTCAGCGGCGGTTCGAACGTAAACGGCTTGGCTTTGGAAGCATCGCGAACGGCTTGCGTTGCGGCGTCGCGGATCGCCGCTTGAGCCGCCTGCGGCGTCACGGAGTTGGTCGCGTAGTGTCCGATACCGTCTTTGACTATCACGCCTTTTACCCAGGGCATGTGTTCGCTGACGTGGTCGACGACGACGCGATCGCCCGTGATGAGCAAGAGCGGAATGCCGTAATAACCGGCCATCGCTGCATTGAGGAGTGCTTCACTGCACGCCACCCCGTTAATCCGCACATTGTAAATCGTCTCGCCGGTGTACGTGTGCGCGAGAACGCCGTTCTGGTCGCCGGAGCGGGCATGGTAGCCTGTAAAGAACGCGCCCCCGAACCCGGCAACTAGCCCTTGCGTCATCGAAAGTGGCTTGCGGCCGCCGGAGATCAGCAGCACGTCCGCCGGAAGTTCATCCCAAAGGATGTTGCGCATGTCCCAATGCGAGTCGTTTATGACGATATCGTTTGCGCCGCCTTTGCGCGCGCCATCGATCGCCGCGCGGACTTCCTGCGACATGTAACGGCGATAGATCGGATACTCATGCGCGTTTGAAGGATCGCACTGAAACCAGCTGCAGACGCCCGCCGTGCCTTCCATATCGCATGAAATGTACAGGCGCACTATTGCGCCTCTTTCAATCCGGCGCGCGCCTCACTCAGACCCTCACGCGCGGCGACGTTGTGCGGGTTCGCAGCCAGCGCGCGGTTGTAGTACGGGATTGCATCGCTATATTTGTCGACGGCCAGATAGAGATCGCCGAGCTGCGTCAGCGCAACGTCATCTTTCGGCGAGTGCGCTATGCGATCGCGCAGTTGTTGCAGCTGAATGCGCACGGAGGCGGGCGGGCCGCCCTCGACATTGACTGCCGGTGGTCCGGCCGTCGCCGCAGTTGTGGCCGCTTGGCCGCTCGCGCCCGTGCCCGCACCAAAAACCGAGCCGCCCGTGCCGAAGCCGGCCCTTACGAGCCATCCGATGGCGCCCAAAAAAAGCGCCGCAATGACGATGACGATGGGAAGATAGATGCGCGGCGGCAACCCGCGGTTAGGAGCGGCGATCACCAAGAAAATGTTGGACGCGCGACGAACAAACTCTTCGTGCCGACCGAAACCGAGCTGCAGCTGCTCTTCGCCGAGTTGAACAACTTTTATTTCAACGGCGAAACGCCGGTCTGCCGCATCCGCTACAATGCGCGCTTTTCAAACTCGGCCGGACGCATTACCTACAGCACCAAACCCGTGCTGATCGAGCTTTCCGCAAAGCATTTTCGCGATCACCCTGAGGCCTTGCGTGAAACGCTCTTGCACGAAATGATTCATGCCTGGCTGTACGATCGCGCCGGCGACACGGGCCATGGCGCGGACTTTCGAAAGAAGATGGCCGAGTGCGGTTTGACGTCGATCTATCACGATCTCGGCAATGTCAAGCCGTTCAACGAATCGGCGAAACGCTACATTCTTCGCTGCGAACACTGCGCGCTCGAAATTCTTCGCAGACGTTTGCCTCGCGCGGCCATGAGTTGCGGCCGCTGCAGCAAACAAGGATACGATCCTCGTTTCCCGCTGACGCTCCTCGAAGTGACCGAAACGCGCGAGTTAGGCATTACCGTGCCACGCGCCGCCTTTAAATCGCAGCGCTAGAGACTATCTTCGACGGCTTCACGGCCGGAAGCGTGCAGGGCAGGGCATCGAGAAGCCAGCTGACCTCTTGTCGAGGGATCCAAGTGAACTGACACGTCGACCGTTTCGTTGGCGTGAACTAGGCCTTCCAAACAGCTCGCATTAAGGCCCGAGCCGCTCAAACCAATGTACGTTACTCCCGGGGGGACATCAAAGAAGTAGAACCTTCCCGAGGCATCCGTTTTTGCCGTGCCGGTGCCTGACGGATTGGCCCAAATCACGAAAATATTTTTGATGGGCTTTTCGCTATCGTGATGTCTGACAACGCCTCTGACGATGCCGGTGTTCCCATCGGCGAGCACCATCGTCTGCGTTAAACTTGCCATAAAGATAAACGCGGCGAATGCGATTTTCATACATTTACAATGGATGGGACGCGGTCATCGTGACATATTTCGCGGCTGGGACCTAGCGAAATCGCCGGAACGCATGATAGAGTATGTATGAGGAGAGACGTGACGGCACAACCCTTGGAAATACGCATGGCGCACCTCGAAGGCGCCTACGAGCAGGTCAGCCAGCGGCTGAACGGCATTGACCTGCGCCTGAACGCCATCGATTCCCGGCTTGCCGCTATTGAAACCCGAATGGATCAGCGCTTTGCCGCAATGGATCAGAAATTTCTTTGGGTCATCGGGCTCGTGCTGATTTCCATCATATTGCCGCTCGTCCAGCGTTTCGTTCCGCACTGATAAAGGCGCGGCTCCGACCTTTATAGAGGCACTACCCGGCCCCCAAGCGAGAAGATAGAGGCGTGAAGACACGCACCGAGTCCGACTCCATGGGCCAGATCCAACTCCCCAGCGACAAATACTACGGCGCGCAATCGGCGCGCTCGCTCATCCACTTCGATATCGGCGACGGCGAGTCGCCGCGCGACGTGATGCCGCGGCAGGTGATTCGCGCGATGGCGACCCTAAAGAAAGCAGCGGCGCTGGTGAACCGCGACCTAGGTAAACTGGACGGCGAGAAAGCCAAGCTGATTGAGGCTGCGGCTGATGAGGTCATCGGTGGCAAACTCTACGCGCATTTCCCGCTACGTGTCTGGCAAACGGGGTCGGGCACGCAAACCAACATGAACGTGAACGAAGTGATCTCCAACCGCGCGATCGAGATTGCCGGCGGCGAGATGGGGAGCAAGAAGCCCGTTCATCCTAACGATGACGTGAACATGTCGCAGTCTTCCAACGACACGTTTCCGACGGCGATGCATATGGCCGCAGCCGAAGCGATGTCGGGCATGCTGCCGGCGGTAAAGAAACTGCGCGACGCGCTCGAGGCCAAGTCCAAAGAGTGGATGCGCATCGTCAAGGTCGGCCGCACGCATCTGCAAGATGCGACTCCGCTTACCCTCGGCCAAGAATTCTCCGGTTACGTCACGCAACTGGACCGGGCCATGGCGGCGTGCAAAACGGCGCTCGATCCGCTTTACGATTTGGCGATCGGCGGCACAGCCGTCGGCACGGGACTCAATGCCCATCCCGAGTTTGGCGAACGGGTGGCAAAGAAGGTTGCGGAGCTCACGGGCCTGCCGTTCAGGTCGCATCCCAACAAATTCACCGCGCTCGCCTCGCACGACGACTTTGTGTTTGCTTCCGGCGCCCTCAAGATGCTCGGTGCAGCTTTAATGAAGATTGCCAACGACATCCGCTGGCTGGCGTCGGGGCCGCGCGCCGGCATCGGCGAACTGACGCTTCCCGAAAACGAGCCCGGCTCGTCGATCATGCCGGGGAAGGTCAACCCCACCCAATCGGAAGCGATGACGATGGTCGTCGCGCAAGTCTACGGCAACGATCTCGCGATTAGTTTCGCAGCATCGCAAGGCAATTTCGAACTCAATGTTTTCAACCCGGTGATGATCTACAATTTCCTGCACTCCTGCACGCTGCTGCGCGATACATGCACGATGTTCCGCGAGCACGCCGTCGAGGGCCTTACTGCCAACGAGGAAACGATCGCAAAGTACTTGCGAGAGTCGCTCATGACCGTAACGGCGCTATCGCCGAAGATCGGCTATGACAAAGCCGCGGAGATCGCCAAGCACGCGCATCATCACAAGACGACACTCAAGGAAGCTGCGGTAAATTTGGGCCACGTTACGGCGGAAGACTTCGACAAATATGTCGTGCCCCACGAAATGACCAAGCCGCAGTAACTTTAGTTATTGCTGATCAGGACGATCTTGCAAGCATCGCGGGTTGCTTGCCAGTCGTTTTCGTCCCAGACGCCCGACGCGCTCTCTTCGGGGCTACGCAAGTCCCGCACCCAATTTCTGTAGTACGCGCGATCCTCCTCAAGCACGACCAGCTGGCGATCCGGCTCCATACACCCAGCATCGGCATTTTGAGCGCCGGTTTTTAGCGGCCCTCGTCACGCGCACTTCGTGCGCTGCTCGGGCGTGGTTCGACTGGCGTTCGCAAAGCGAACGCCGCTCACCATGACACATATGCCACCATGACACTATGGAAGCGCTGCCATTCCGCGCTATGAGAGACGGCCTCCACCTTTCAACGTGAATCGTTGGCCGCGCCAGATAATCTCCGGCCCGAAGAAACTCGCGACCCACGTTGCAAACACGAATGCGTCGGCCGCCGGAATGAGC
>Ga0102924_1000984_pt1 | contig 33859 bp, 31 predicted proteins | sample PaiPotPPM11metaG_FD_80116 | JGI IMG/M metagenome (GOLD analysis project Ga0102924, IMG submission 80116) | Iron sulfur acid spring bacterial and archeal communities from Banff, Canada, to study Microbial Dark Matter (Phase II) - Paint Pots PPM... ...
CGCCGCCGCGGCGGCGTCCGCCCGTTCTCCTGCGGCCGCGATCAGCGCCGCCAGTTCGGCGAGCCGGCGGCGCCGCGCTTCCTCGCGCGCGCCATGCCCCACGTACGCGGCATGATCTTTGCGCCAGGAACCATACAGCGGCCCGAGCCGCCACCGTCCAGCGCAGGTCGCGTACGGACCGTCCGCGACCTCGACGGCGGATACCGACGACAACAGCGCCACGATCCGGCCCGCGGCCAGCGCGCGGGCCCGCTCGTCGTTGTTATCTATGGAGGGCACGAGGTAGCCGGACAGGCTGTGGCTGGCCGGCTCGCCGGGCAGGGCGATCACGTCGTGGGTACCTGCGTCGAGCAGCCGGCCGTCCGGCGTCAGCCACGCGTCCAGCAGCCCGGACGCCTCGAGCGCCGCTTCCAGCCCGGCCCGCTGCCCGTCCGTCAGCCCAGGGGCAAAGTCGGTGACCTGCCACAGCGCCGCACCAGGCACCTGGTCGCGCGCGCCGTCCGACCTGGTGTAGGGGACCGGAGGCCGCTCCGTCTCCCCGGCCTCCAGCCGGGCCCGCTCGTCGTCCAGGACGGCCAGCGCCTGCCGGGCTTCGGCGAGCTCGCGCTCGGCGGCGGCGGCGGCCTGCGCCAGCGAGCGCTGGGCCGCCCCGGCCGCCTCGCGCAGCGCCCTCTCGGCCGGGTGCGCGCCCTCCAGGTTCTCGGTCCAGCCGGCCAGCCCGATCTCATCCGGGTCCGGCAACAAGAGCCCGGGCCAGCCGAGCACGCGAACGCGTCCCGCGTAGCCGCGCCAGTCCGCGATGTGCCCGCTGGCGGCGGCATCCAGGTCATGCCGGGCCGCGGCCAGCTTGTCGGCGACCGCGTCCCGCGCCGCCTCCCGCTCTGACAGCCGCCTGCGAACCTCGCGCAGCTCCTGCTCGCGCGCCGCCACGGCTTGGGCCAGCTCAGTCACGTGCGCGATGGCCGCGGCGCGCCGGTCGGCCAGCTCGGCCAGCGCGCGCCGGGCGGTGTCGATCTCAGGCTGGCCGTAGGGGCCCTCGGGCCGGGCCAGCGGCGCCAGCGCGTCTGCGGAGTCGATGCCCGCGCCCGCGCCGGTCTCCCCGAGTGACCCGGCCGCGCTGCTCACGTCGGCCCGGCTGGCGTCCGCCGCGCTCGCGGCCTCGGCCTGGCGCGCCCGGCAGCCCGCGACGATGTCCGCGCCCCGGCCCGCAGCCTCCGCCGCGTGCTCAGCCTGGGCGGCCGCCTCGTCCGCGTACCGCACCGCGTCGTCCAGGCTCTTCAGCCGCGGGTCGCCGGCCAGCTCGTCCTTGGCCGCATTCTGCTCGGCCAGGTCGGTACTCGCCGCGTCCAGGCTCACCTGCGCCGCCCGCTCGAGATCGGCCGCCTGGCTGATCTGTTCGCGTACCTCGGCCAGGTCGCGCTGCTGCTGCTCGTAGCCGGAGTGCTCGGCCCGCAGCACCCGCGCCTGGCGCCGGGCCGCGACCGCCGCGTAGCGCCGGTACCGGCCGCGGAATCGCCGGACATGTTCGCCGGTGTCGCGCAGTCCCGCCAGCTCGTCGCGCTGCTGCTCCAGGTCGTGGAACGCGGCAGCGATGTCAGAGAGCACGGCCTGGTCCAGCGGCGCGAGCGCCTCGGTCAGGGCCTGCGACAGCCTGCCCTCGTCCGGCCGCTTGGACAGCTGCGGCTGGCGGAGCTGGATCAGCAGATTGACCAGCGCGTCGTAACGGCCTGGGCCGAGGTGGAACAGATGCTCGTCCAGCATCCTGCGGTACTGCTCGGCGCGCTGGGTGACCTGGCCGCTGGCTCCGATCGCGTCGGTCAGCCGGTCGCGGGTCAGCACGGTGCCGCTGCCGCCGATCAGGAACAGGTCCTGTCCCAGCCGCTGCGAGGTGACAAAGAACCAGCGGTCCGCGATGCCGCGCCCCCGGGCGGCCCGCAGGCCGCATCCGATCGTGAGGTAGAGACGCTCGCCGTCCTCGGCCACCCGGCCGAACTCCAGCCACGTGTAGCCGATTCGTTCGTCGTACTTGCCGCCGAGAAGCAGGTTCCATTCCATCTTCTTCTCGCGGTCGCCATCCGGCTCGACGCGGCTCGGCGACAGGTCGCCGTCGAGTAGAAATGGCAAGGTCAGCGCCAGTACCTTCGACTTCCCGGTGCCATTGTTACCGCGGAACAGCACCCGGCCGTCACGGAACCAGAATTCCTGGCTGTCGTAGTGGAAGATATCCACCAGCCCGGTGCGCAGCGGCTGCCATCGGGTAGTCGCCGCGGTCGGCAGGAACGCCCCGGCGGGCGGGTCCAGCAGTTGCCCGGTCATGATTCCTCGCTCGTGCCGCTAAGCTGCGGCTCTCCGTAGCCGAAACGGGCCAGGGCCGACCGGGGCGTGACCGTCTCGTGCGTCTCGTGCACCAGGCCGAGCGCCGCCAGCCGACGCACCGCCTGCGCGGTGAGCACACGGTCGACCCCGGGCTCGGTCACCCCCTTGCGCCAGTGCCCGCGATGCGCATCGGCCAGCCCGGCCATGTGCCGCACCAGAACTTGCACCGGAACCGGGCCGCCTCGCCCGGCCCGTAGCCGCTGCGCCAGGAAGTCGGCCAGCAGCAGCGTGGCATGCCCGTCGGTGCCTTCCTCGGGCATACCGAGGTCGGTTGCCTCGCCGGTGGGGTCGAGCAGCGCAATGCCCTCGCCGCGTGCCTCGGCGACCAGCCCGGTCGCCTCGGTCAGCCGCCGGAGCAGGAGACCGCGCTGCCGGTCCAGGTAGCCACGCTCCTCCGCGCTGAGGTCGTCGTAGTAGAGCACGGGATCGTCCAGCAAGCGGCGGGTGAGGGAATGCCGGATGGCCCGGTTGCGGCTGTCCTCGGTGGCCGGGGTCGTCTCCTGCGTGAGCGCGGCCAGCCGTTCCGCTGTCGTGGCGGCGTCGACCGTCGACGGGCCGCGCCGCGCGATCAGCAGCACCGACAGAACATCCCGGTCCACGTCGTAGAGCGCGTCGCCGGTGTCGTTGACGAAGGCCTGTTCGTCGCCCGCGACCCGGGCGAGCACGCCGACCTCCAGCAGCAGCTTCGCCACCGCGACCAGGTCGCTGCGCTCGTCCCTGGTCTGCAGGGTGAACGTGACGCCGGCCGCGGCCAGGTCGTCCTCGCGGGCGAGCCGGACGATCCGGTCCACCAGCCAGCCGAGTGTCACCTGGCTCTCCGCTCGCTCCAGCGTGGCCAGCGCGAGGCAGGCGAGGACGTAGCGGCGGCGGCTGAACGGCTGCTTACCAGGCTGAGCGGGACGGCTGCCGTCGGCGTGCGAAGCTGGGAGCTTGCGCAGGCGCGCCACGCTGTGGTCGACCTGCAACCGCCAGCCAGCCTCCCGCCCGAACCACTCGGTCAGCCAGCCCGCGTGCTTCCTGACCTCGCTGAACTTCTGGCGGTCACGCCTGCTCGTCAGCAGCGGCTGCCGGAGCAGCAGCCGGACCGCCCGGCGCCGCTGCTCGGCCAGCTGGGCCTCGAGAACGTCACTGAGCTGGTCGGTCACCGTGACTCCCGTCCCGAGCCCGCCATAACGCGGAGCCCCTCGGCAGGCGTCTGGGTGCCGGGCGCCTCCCGGGCCGGCCCGTCCACGCAGTCGGTGATGATGATCTCGTGATCGGGACCGCGCAACACGCCGTCGGCCGTGCGAATCTCAGCGAGGCCCGCGCCCCGCAGCGGCCGCAGCACGATCTCGATCGTGCCATCGGCGGTCCTGGTGCGGATCGTGCCGTCGGGCCCGGCCGGGCCGGCCGCCAGGCCGTCGCCGAGCAGCCGCAGGAACAGCGCAAACTCGGCGCCGTCGAGCGGGCCGAGTTCGGATAGCCGGGTCGGCCGGCCGGTCGCCAGCCGCCGCCGGGCGGCGTCCGTCTGCTCGCGCTCGGCGGCCGCGTGGCGGGCCAGGTGCTCGCGTTCCGCGGACCGGTCGGCGACGCGCTTCTGGTAGCCACGGCGGGAGTAGCGGCCGGTCTGGCGCAGGCGCGGCGCGATCTCGGTCTGCGGCGCGTCCAGCCAGCTGGTGCTCGCCGGGACGTCCGGTTGCTCGGCCGTCACGTCCGCGGTCAGGTGCCGTGATGGGGTCAGGCCGAAAGCCGCCCGCCAGAGCCGGTGTGCGTCGGCGTCCGCGGAGGTCTCGGCGAACCACCGGGCGAGCGCACGGAAGTCGGCGCTCCGATCGCTTCGGCCGGTGCGGCGTTCCTGCAGCATGCCGACGGTGGCGAGTAGGTCGGGGATGGCCTGCCGGGTGCGGCTGCGCAGCAACTCGGCCTGACTAGGGTGCTGACGGTCGGCGGTTACGAACCAGGAAGCGAGACCGGACCAGCGGACCCGCCACTCGGCCAGCTTGCGGCCCACTGCCTCGGCGTTCTCCTGGTCGGGCACGACCGTGGCCCCGGAGCTGGCCGCGGGCGGGTCGTCACCGGGAGCGACGTCGGCCGCCTCGCGCTCGGCGGCCAGCCGGAGCAGCGCGTCCACCCGGCTGCTCCCGGCTGACTCGAGCCGCCGCAGCATCCCCTCAATGTCGAATGCCTTGACCACCAGGTCGGAGACGAACCGTTCCAGGTAATTGATCAGCCTGTCCTTGTAGGCGAGGAACACCTCCTCGTCGATGTCCTGCATGTCGAGCGTGCGCTGCAGGCTGGACATGAACGCGCTGGCGTTCGCCGCGAGACTGTCGAGGCGGCCGATCAGTTCCAGCAGCAGGCTGTGAACCACCGCCGGATCGGGGTTGTCCGGCAGATCATGAAGCGCCCGCAGCCGGACCCTGATGTCCTCTAGCGCAACGGCTTGCAGCTCGCCCCGCCTGCCCAGCTCGGCCTCGTAGAGCGCCAGCGCGCGCTCGGCCGCCTCGCCCTCCCGACTGAGCTGATACAGATAACGGGCGCGGTAGAAATCCTCGACCGTGGTCACCCGACCGGTGTCTGGGTCGGCGCGTAGGTTGCCCCACGCCTCAAGGCTGCGCAGCGCCTCATCGACCTGCTCGGACGAGAGCGACTCCCAGTGTCCGTCGCGGCGCAGCGCCTCGGCGACGTCCTCGGGCCGCAGGTGCACGACGAAACGCTGCTTGGCGGCCATGAAGACGGCCATCACCCGCCGATACAGCTGCGCCAGCGGAACGTCCAGGTGTGCAAACGGGCGAGCGCCATGCCGGACCTCGCCACCCGGAACCGACTGCGATCCGGACGCCACGTCCGGCGTACTCGGTGCTGCTGCCGTATCCACGATTGGCAGTATGCCGGAGGCCACCGACAAACTGGTCTGGCTCGCCGACGGCCCCGGCATTGTGTTCGGACCGAAGTTCTGTCGGACCCGCTGCCTACCGTGTCTGCGGACGGGACCACCGTGGGGCGCATGCAGGCGTTTTTCGCATGCTGCCCCGGTAACCCTGGAAAGATAAGCTGCCGTGCGATCGGCCCATTCAAATCTCCTCACTTCCGGCAGGCTTGCGGCGAAAGCCGCAGGCGTAGCCGCCCTGGCGGCGGCGCTTTTCGGTTCCGGATGCAGCGGGGGTTCCGGCACCTCGTCTCACTCGACGCCGGCGGCTCAGCCCGGCGGCCCCGTGCCCGCCGGGCTGAAAGGCCTGCTGCCGACTCACGCGCAGGCGATCCACCTGCCCGGTATCGGCGTCACCTATTACGACGATCCGTCCGCCCCGGCGCAGCTCAGCTCCTACGCGTCGTTCTCGGCGCCCGCCTTCGTCCGCCAGGCCAGCGACACGTTTACCCAGCAGAGCGGCGGGTGGGCCGCGGTGTCACCCAGCGGGGAATGGCTGGCCAGCACCACGCCGGACAGCAGCCAGCTCGGGTCCGCCCGGGACCTGACGATCACCGACCGCGCCACCGGGCGGCACCACGTCGTCCGGACGCCCGGGTTCGGCATCGAGGGCGCCCTCACCTGGGGGGACAACGGCACGCGGCTGATGGTCACCGCGGTACGCGGCCAGCGGGAGATCGGCTTCGCCTGGGCCGAGGCGCCCGGGTTCCGCCTGCACTTGGTGCGCGTCCGGGACGCCGGGTTCGCCTCCAGCAGCCAGTTCTTCGCCGCCGACCCGGCGGGCACCGGCGCGATCTTCAACGTCCAGACCGGCCCGCAGAAGTCGCAGACCACCGGGCCGCTGCGCTTCGTGACCGGCACCGGCGCGGTGGCCCGCGCGGTTCCCGGCGCGATCATCCCCGAACTGGCTCGTCTCCGTTCTCCCCCTCGGGACGAACGTTGCTGGTCCTGTGCGGCGGCAGCGACACGGTCTGCGCGCTCAACTCCGCGACCGGGGCCACGGTCGCGAAGCTCTCGTCCGTCCGCTACAACGGACGCCAGGTCTACGGCCAGAACATCGTCGGCTGGTACGACGACAGCCACTTCCTGAGCTGGATCAGCGCCAGCCCGCAGCATTATCAGGTCCTGGCCATCGTGAACCTCTCCGGCGTGGTCACCGGAGCCCTCGGCTTCGACGACAGCGTCGAAGTCCCCGAAATGTGGTTCACGCGGCGCGCCGCCGGATAAGCGGCCCCGCAGCCGGCTCTCACCGTTCTTCCGGGGTGATCCACTTCGCCAGGCCGGCGGGCTCGGCGGAGGCCAGGACACCCAGCGCCTCCTCGGAGGACCGGGCCAGCCGGATCAGCTCCCGGTCGGCCGCCTTGAGGAACCCGGTGCTGACCATCCGGTCGAGCTGGGCGGTGAGAGATGCCCAGAACCCGTCCACGTCGAACAGGACGGCGGGTTTCGCGTGCAGGCCGAGCTTCGACCAGGTCACGACCTCGGCCAGCTCCTCGAGCGTGCCCAGGCCGCCGGGCAGGGCGACGAACGCGTCGGACAGGTCATACATGAGCTGCTTGCGTTCGTGCATCGACCCGACCTCGCGCAGCTCGGCCAGGCCGGTGTGGCCGATCTCCCGGGAGAACAGGCCAGCCGGGATCACGCCCGTGACCCGGCCGCCGTGGCTGAGCGCCGCGTCGGCCAGCTCGCCCATGAGGCCGGCCTGGCCGCCGCCGTAGACGAGGCCGATGCCCCGTTGCGCGATGAGAGTTCCCAGGCTCCGGGCAGCGTTCGAATAACGGGCGTCGGGCGGTGTCGACGACCCGCAGAACACGCATATCGAACGCAGCGCCACCACACCGGGAACCTATCCGACGGCCCTCGCCCCCGGGGTGGTAGCGAACAGGTCGATTCCCTGGGCGGCCGCGTGGGCGACGAGTAGCCGGCTGACGAGCCTGGACAGCGCTTCACGGTCCCGGCGTGGCAGGCGGTCGAGCAGCACCGAGACGTCCGCTTCGAAGCTGGCCGCGGCCCGGGAGATCAAGGACCGGCCGTGACCGGTGAGGCTGACCAGCACGGCCCTCCGGTCGGCCGCCGAGGGGACGCGCATCACCAAGCCGCGGCGCTCGGCGCGGTCGACCAGCCCGGTGACGCTGGACTTTTCGAGTCCCAGGAGGCGGGCCAGCTCGTTCATGGTCGGGTTGCGGTCGCGCAGCACGCCGAGCAGACGGGCCTGGATGATCGAGAGGTCGTGCTCAGCGGCCTGGCGCTCGAGCAGGCCGTGGATCACGAACGAGAGCTGAGCCAGTCCGTCGACCGGGCTCAGCTGCCCCGCCGGAGCTTCCGGCGCTGGCGCGGGCTCTAGCGCGGGCGCGTCGGCCGATCGGTTCGCCATCCCTGCAGCCTACTTGATTTAGTACGCGCCACCAACTAATTTAGTACGTGCCACGAACTAAATGAAACAAGAGGAGGAACGCCAGCATGGCGACGATGAACGCGGCCGTCGTGACCTCGTTCGCCGAACCGCCGCACTACCAGCGGTTCGAGGTGCCGCACCCGCGCACCGCCGACGAGGCGCTCGTCGACGTCCTCGCCGTCGGACTGCATCCGCGCGTCCGGAGCGGCGCCGCCGGAACCCGTTACACGAGTTCCGGCGCACTGCCGATGATCCCCGGGATCGACGCGGTCGGGCAGCGCGGCGACGGCAAGTTGGTCTACTTCGTGGCGACTGACGACGTGATCGGGACGATGGCGGACCAGGCGCTCGCCGACCCCCGCCGCTCGGTCGAGCTGCCCGCCGGCGCCGATGTGGCGAAGGTGGCGGCCACGATGAACCCCGCGATGTCGTCGTGGGTCGCCCTGCACCGCCGGGTCCGGCTCGAGCCCGGGCAGAGCGTCCTGGTGCTCGGCGCGACCGGTAACGCCGGAACGATGGCCGTCCAGGTGGCCAGGCGACTCGGCGCGGGCCGGGTGGTCGGCGCCGGACGCGACCTGGAGCGGTTGCGCGCACTCGGCCCGGCCGGCGCCGATGACGTCGTCCGGCTGACCGACGACGGCGACGCGACCGATGCGGCCCTGGCCGCCGCGGCCGCCGAGTCCGACATCGTCCTCGATTACCTCTGGGGCGGGCCCGCGGAGCGGGCCATGGCCGCGCTCCTCACCGCGCGCTCCGACCGCAGCGGTCCCCTGGCCTGGATCCAGATCGGCGCGGTGGCCGGCCCGACGATCGAGATGCGGTCCCAGTTCCTGCGCTCGGCCAACCTCCGCCTCCAGGGCAGTGGCCAGGGCGCCGTATCGCCCCAGACCTATGTGGCCGAGCTGCCCGCGCTGGTTATCGAGATCAGCGCGGGCACGATCGCGGTCCAGGCGAACACCAGGCCGTTGGCCGATGTGGAGCAGATCTGGACCCAGCCGGACCCGCCCGGGAAGCGCACCGTGCTGGTGCCAGACGCTGGAAAAGGCTGAGCGGCCGTGCGACCGGAGGCGTACGGGCGTCCGCCGTGGGGCGCCCCTGGTAGGAGTCAAAGATCGCTCTTGCGGCGGTCGTATAGGCGCATCCCGGTGCATAGCGTGGGTTACGCAGCCAGCATTTGCCTGGGCCACGCCGATGACGTCGAGGGAAGCTGCCCCAATGCCAGCCTTCGCGGTACTGTCCGTTCTGTTTCTTGGCCTCTTCTGCCTGGGCGTATTTCGTGATCTCCGGCGCTTCAGTAACGCCGTATTTCTGGGCCTGTCGCTGAGTTGCCTGGCCATTGGCCTCATGGGGAGTCTCAGGGAGACCGTCCACATGTCGCCGCTGCTGAGAGGGACGCTGGTCAGCGGCGTCCTGCTCGTCGGCCTGGTTGTCTTCATGCTGGCCTTCTTCCTGATCGCGAACGGCGTGCAGATGATCTGCAACGAGGGCCGACGGCCCGCCAACCTGCTGTCGCTCCTGGCCGGGCTGGGCATCCTTGGGTTCGTGGCGCTGCTCGGGACGGCCCTGACCACGGGTTCGCCCGAATTGATCCGCGGGGCGGGCGCCGCCTTCCTGGTGGTGGCATACGTCTCGTTCCTATTCGTGTGTTTTATCGGCTACGCGTTCGGCTACGGGAGGCTGCGTTTCCGGGGCGACGCGGACTTCGTGATCGTGCTCGGCTCCGGGCTGACCAGTGATTCCCGAGTGCCCCCGCTGCTGGCCAGCAGGCTGGACCGAGGGCGCAGGCTGTACCTGAGCCAGGCCACCCGCGGGAAGCCGCCGGTGCTGATCACGTCGGGCGGCCAGGGTCCTCGCGAACGCCTTCCCGAGGCCCGCGCGATGGCGGACTACCTGATCCAGCGCGGCATCCCCGAGGATCGGATCGACTGCGAGGACCGCTCCCGCAACACCGAGCAGAATCTGCGGTTCAGCCAGGCGATCATGCAGGACCGGATTCCGGGCTACCGGTGCGTCGTGGTCACCAGCAACTTCCATGTGTTCCGCGCCGCGATGACGGCCCGCCGCGCCGGCGTTAACGGCCAGGTGGTCGGCTCACCCACCGCCGCGTACTTCTGGCCGAGTGCGACGATCCGTGAGTTCGCCGCGGTCTTCTTCTCCCACAAGGTGGTAAACCTCGGGATCTGCCTGCTGCTCCTCCTGTTCGGCCTGGACCTCCCCCGATGATTCACAGCGCCTCTAACCCCGCCGTTTGGTTAGCGACAGCTTTACCAGGCTGGCCAAGCCGCCGGCGGGTTGTAGCGCGTAGGCTACGATGTAGTGCATGACTACACCTCTTTCGATCCGCTTCGACGCCACCCTGCTGGCACGGCTGCGCCGCCGGACCGCCGCCACGGCCGGCTCGACCGCCTCGGGGCTGGCGCAGCGGCTGATCGACGAGGGACTGCGGATGGCCGATCACCCAGGGGTCATCTTCAAGGATGGCCCCTCCGGCCGCCGGGCCGCCCTCGCCTACGGCCCGGACATCTGGGAAGTCATCATGTTCCTGCGCGAGGTGGACGAGCGCGGCCCGGCCGCCCTGGACGCTGCCGCCGAGGTGTTCGCGGTCGATGCCAGCCGGATCTCGACGGCCGTCAGCTACTACGCGGACTACCGCGACGAGATCGACACCGAGATCGGCGACTCCGATGAAGCCTCCGCGCGCGCCGAGGAAGCATGGCGCGTGCAACGACAGCTCATCGCATGAACCAGCCGACCGGCGTCCGGCTGGTGATGGACGAGATGGTCTCGCCGAGGATCGCTGCCGCACTACGCGACCAGGGTGACGATGTGATCGCAGTGGCCGAGCGGGGTGAACTGCGGGCCATGAACGATGAAGAGGTCTTCGCCTGGGCAAACGCGCAGAGGCGCTGGCTGCTCACCGAGAACGTCAAGGAGTTCCGGCCCATCCTGCTGCGGGCTCTGCAGGCCGACACCCCCGTCACGGGAATCCTGTTCACCAGCGGCCGAAGCTTTCCCCGATCGCGGAAAAACCCCGGCCCCCTGATCCAGGCCATCCATGCTTGGCTAGTCAGCGGGCCGCCTGAGTCCCCACTCACCGAGGACTGGCTCCTCAACCCCGCGAGCCGCTGACTGCCCGCCAATTGCCTGAAGCCGTTCTACGATGGCGGACGCCCGGGACCGGGACCGCGAGAGCCGCCTGGGCCGAGGCCGGGCGGCTCGGCGGTCTGCCAGCCAGTCGCGAATCTCGCTGTGCAGCCGGAGCCGGTAGCCCATGACGCATCTCCTTGCCCGCCGCGCGGCTTCCCCGGGAGAAGCGGCTTCCCCGAGAGAAATCGTAGGCTTCCCGGCGCCGGTGCCTGTGTCCCGGCGATCCCGGCGAACCGGACCCTGCGGAGGCCATCGCCGCGACTAGGGTGGTGGCCGTGGCGCAGGATCGCGAAGACGACGAGAGCCTAAACCCGGATGACGAGCTCGACCCGGGTGATGACGAGCTCGACCTGGACAATGAGCTCGACGACGGGCTCGAGCTGGACGACGACATCGAGTTCGTCGACCTTGACCTGAACGACGTCGACCTCGACGACGAGGGCCTCGATCTGAAGGAGGCCTTGGGGCTGCCCGACCGGCTTCCGGCGCTACGGCTACCCCCGGAGCCGGAACTGGCCGCGATGAGCCGGGCGTCGTCGCTGCTGGGCCAGGCCCACCGGCTGGCCGAGTGGGTCGGCGTGGGCCGCGAGCTCACCGAGGAGGAAGAGCTGACCGCCGCGGACACCGCCGCCGCGGCGCGCGAGCTGGACATCCTGGTTCCAGTCCAGGTGGACGTGGTTCAGGCCCTGCCGGGCATGCCCGATATGCCGGTGATCGCGGGCATGTGGGACGTGCCGGAACTCGCCCGGCTGTGGGATATCGCGTTCGATGCCGGCTTCCTCGAGGTAGACCCCGTAGCCGGGCGTGTCCAACCCGGCGAGGACATACGTTCTTGGCCCGACGGGACGGACGGGGAGGTCCTGGAGGTCTGGTCGTTCGCGCTCCCGTCCGTGCTCCGGCAACTGCAAGACGAAGCCGAGTTCGACGACCGCGTGGACGACCTGCCCGATTTCACCGACGCCGGGTGGGGGCTGGTCATGATGCTGTTCCTGGCCCGGGCCGAGGGTGTGCCCGTCCAGGAGGCCTCCGACATCATCCGCGAAGCCTCCACCGAAGAGCTGACGCCGGAGCAGGCGGCCAGTGCGTGGCAGACATGGACCGAGTCGTACGGGGACCCCGCGGAGTACCTGCTGGGTCAGCTCGCCGAGCTAAACGCGGTCTCGCTGACGGACGAGGGCGACGAGGGCGAGCAAGGCCCCGTCGCGTGGCTGACCCCACTCGGCACCTGGGCGATGCGCGAGCAGCTCATCGACGCCGACGTGGAGATCCCGCTGCTGCCGCCGCCCGACCAGATGACCGCGGCCGACTTGCTCAACGCGGCACACGGCCTCGACGAAGCGGAGACCGAGGCCGAGACGGCCGCCTGGCTAGCGTCCCGGGCCCCGGAGACGGCGGCCCGCGAAATGCTCGCGGTCGCGGCCGGCGCCAGCGCCCCGGAGCGGATGTTCGCGGTCTCGACCGTGCAGAAGCTCGGCGCCGCCGCCGAGCCCGCGTGGCGCGATGCGCTCGACCAGCCCGAGCTGCGGCCCTACGCGAAGATCGCGCTGACCGAGATCGCCGGCGGCGAGCCGGGAGTAAGCGCGCCGGCCGACCTGGAGCCGGATACAGAAGACATCGCCTGGCTCCTCATCGACATGGTCGCGGCCATGTCCGACGACCCGGAAGACCTGCAGCTCATCAGCGACACGATTCCGGAGGGCCAGGAGCCGGAAGTGTTCGAGGCCATGTCGCTGTCACCCCACCCGGACGCCGCCGACGCGCTGTCGCTGATCGGCCAGCACCACCCCGACAAGCGCCTCGCCAAGGCCGCCCGCACCTCCGCCCACCGCGCAGCCAGCCGCCCCAAGCCGCCCCGCTGACGCGTGACTGACCACTGGAGCGTTGACTGCTGTCCAGTCCTCAGTCCTTGGCGTCGACTCGATCCGCCGCTGGCCTCAGCCCCGCCGACGCCGCCGTTTCGATCAATTCGGCCAGGAACTGCCGAGTCTGCGGATCGACGGCGTAGATGACCGTTCCGGCCATGCCGCGCGTGAGGAGTACCTTATAGATGTTGCGGATGTGCCGGTCATATTGCAAATCGGAGACCGACCGCTTCTTGAATTCGGGGTCTTTGTTGGCCTGCCGCACGGTGATCGCACGACCGTGGCGAACTACGAGGTCCGGGCCGATGATGACGCCGGACCAGTCGTATTCGAAGCCTTGGGCAGTGTAGACGCAGCCGACCTGGTCGAAGCCACCGTTCATGGTGGCCCAAAGGGCGCTGGGTGGGGCGGTGCCGACAGCTCGGTCGCCCTTCACATTCCAGGGCCTGGCCCACTCGCCGACGCGCACGTCGCTAACCAGGCTGCCGTCGGGGCGGGGATCGCTCCACCGCCAGCAGTACCCCGCAGATATTCGCGCCGAATAGCCTTCCTTGAGCTTGCCGCGCAGGATGCTCTCCAACTCCCACGGCGAATCGGCGACGGTGAGGTCGAAATGGTCGTCACCGGTCCAGTGTTCAGGTCCGCCGGGTTCGATGCCGAGCAGTCGCAGCACCCATCTTTCGTATTTCCGGCTGCCACCGCATCGGAACTGGTCATCGAGCGCAACGTGGTGGACGCGGAACCCCAGCGACGACGCGTGTGATTTGATGGCCTCCACCGTCCCCATCTCGCCCGGCTTGACCACCTGATGCTCGTCGAGCAGGAAGACCGGCACCCGCGCCGCCGCGATGAGTTCGTCGACCTGCATGCGACCGGTTCGCTGCGCTGCCCTCGTGAAGCGGTTTTCGGACGTTTCCCGGATGCGGTGGGCCTCATCGCAGATCAGCACTTCAATGTCGTTGTGACGGGCATCCATGAAGCTGTTGAAGTATTTGAACAGGTTCTTGACCCGGGGAGCACCATGGCCTACGTGCCGGCGCATCGTCTGCGTAAAGGACCGGGAGCCGGTGGCGTGCAATGCCGAATAACCTTGACGATACAACTCACCTAGCAGAGACAGCGCTATGACGCTCTTCCCACTCCCCGGGCCGCCCGTCACGATGACGACCTCCTTGTCGTCCGAGCGTTGGGCCTTCTCGACCACATGCAGAACGATTTCGTACGCCCGACGCTGCTCGGCGAGCAGGGTGAACTGCTCCCGATCCTTGATCTCTGCCGCTGCCAGCTTCAGGAGCTGTTTGGACGGCCGTACGGCACTGGTAAGCAGCCGGTCGGCGGCGCCAGCCCCACGCTCCGGCGTGAACTGGTCGCGTAGATATTCGAGGAACGCGCCTCGCCTGGTCTTGGTGAAGAGCCTAGTTCTTTCGGTCGTGGCGAGTTCGAACAGATCATCCACATCAAGGTCGGACGCGTTGTGGAGGTAGGCGACGCCACGCACGGCATTGTCGTTCCCGCGCAGGGCAGCCACGAAGTCGGCGATGTGATCGCAATAGCCTTGCACCTGAAGCAGCGGATGCTCCACCAGACGGGACATTCCCCCGACCACAACCAGCCGTTCGTTGTCCTCGTACAGCTCGGCCAGGCTCCACTGCTTGAGCTCGACGACAACGTAGACATCGCCCCCCGTGCGTCGGTCAACGCCCGCGAGCACGACGTCGGCCCGCTTGCTAGTAAGCGGAAGCTGATACTCGATCAGCATCTCGATCTCGCCCAGACCCGCTTCGACGAGATCATGGGCTAGCACGGGGAGGCTACGACGCCAGGACTTCCGCTCTGACTCTGAGGGCGACCGCCCGGTCGTCACCCGCAGATGGTCTGCGATGATTCCGGCGATCTGTCGTTCCATAGCTGAGCCCACCAGGCTCGCAGCAGAGACCCGTAACCCCGTCACGGACTTCCCCCAGGCAGCACGAAGAATTCGTGCGGGTGGGGGCATGTCCGCGATCAGCGAATCGGCAGAAGCCCGTCGGGCCGCATTTCCCTTGCGGGAAGCAGATTACCGGCTATTACCGGTGCATTCAGAGTATCGGCGGAGCCTTGCGGGCGGAGCCACGATAATTCTCCACGTCATAGCGACGTTCGCTCTCGGCGAGCTTCACCCGCGCCGCCTCGATGAGATCAACGCCGAGCAGGTCAGCCAGGCGGACCAGGTAAATGGTGACGTCCGCCAACTCCGACCGCATCCGGAGGGCCGCGTCCGGGTCCTCCATGACCCGTGCCGCCTCCTCGGGGGTCAGCCACTGAAGCTCCGCGAGAAGCTCACCCACCTCGCCGGCGAGGGCCATGGCCAGGTTCTTCGGCGTGTGAAACTGCTCCCACTCACGTGCCGCGGCGAACTCCCGCAGCAGGACCGCCAGCTCGTCCAAGGTCATCTCGGCCACCGTACCGCTCTGCGCGACGGCCTATGTAGTGCCGTGCAGACTTACGCCAGCGCGGCCAGGTGTGCCTCTCTGCTTGTCTGGCCGGGGCTTAAGGGTCCAGTAGCGAACAGACCCAAGCGGGCGGCGCTCGGGACGCGGCGGCGTGTAGCCACGGTAACCGGCTGGCCGGGCGGGTCCCGCGCCGGGAGAAATCGTCGGCAAGCCAGTCGCTTATTATAGGTTGTATGTTAACCTCTAACATGGAGCAGGCGTGGCGAAGGTTATTAAGAAGCACTGGATCGCTGAGATAGATGCCGGACTGGCGCGCCGGGACCGGCGATCCTGCGACTACGAGGCCTACGTCCCCGATGTCCTGACTGGTCGAAGGATAGCCCTCGATGGCGATGCCGCAGCAGACGTCGCCGATGCCGAGCGGGCGATCGTCGCGCTGGACGCCAGAGCCGTGACCTTGGCCGACACCGAAGCTCTGGCCCGCATCCTGTTGCGCGCCGAATGCGTAGCCTCGTCACGGATCGAGGGGCTGGAGGTCGGCGCTCGGCGACTCCTCCGCGCAGAGGCTGCCCAGGATCTGGGCGAACAGTCGACCGACCTGACGGCCATCGAGGTGCTGGGCAATATCAACGCCATGTCTGCCACGATCCAGAGCATCTCGCCGAGTGATCAGATCACCGTGAATCAGCTGCTTGCTTTCCATCGCACCCTTCTAGCCAATACACGGCTGGCCGAGCACGCCGGGATGATCCGGACTCAGCAGAACTGGATCGGCGGCAGCAGTTTCAATCCCTGCTCCGCCGCATTCATACCGCCGCCGCCTGAATGCGTCCCTGACCTGCTCGAAGACCTCTGCCGATTTTGCAACGACGACCACCTTCCAGCCGTCGCGCAAGCAGCGATCGCTCATGCCCAGTTCGAGACCATCCACCCGTTCGCCGACGGCAACGGCCGCACCGGCCGGGCCCTCATCCACCTCGTCCTGCGCAGGCGCGGCTTGGCGACGCGAATCTTGCCGCCGATCTCTCTAGTGCTCGCCACCTGGGCCAACGACTACATCGCGGGTCTGGAGGCGACCAGATACCGCGGTCCAGCATCCTCGAAAGCCGCTCACGACGGCCAGAACCTCTGGGTTGCGCGATTTGCGGCCGCCACCCAGCGGGCGGTAGATGACGCCAGTGGTTTCGAGGCCGGAACCCAGGCGCTCGAAGGCGACTGGCGCACCAGGCTTGGCCCCGTCCGGGCGAACTCCGCGACCGACCGACTGCTTCGAGCTCTTCCGGGCGCCCCTCTTCTCACCGTCGACTCCGCAGCCGTTCTCATCGGACGCTCGTACGCAGCAGCAAACGAGGCCATGGCCCGGCTATTGGATGCCGGTATCCTGCGGCAAGTCACCGCAGGTCGCCGTAACCGGGCCTTCGAGGCGCCTGCGATTATCGAAGCCTTTACCGACCTGGAAAGGCAGCTTGCGAGCCCCGAGGGCGACACGAGGACGAGCGAGCCCGCTCGAAGGGTCCCATGACGCCGCTGAACGCTCGATTATCGAGGTCCTGACCGGGATGCGCCGCCGTTACCCCCGAGGCGCATCGACGTAAGTGTTTCGCCTTTACCTTCGGGCTCTCTGAAATCGGTTGCTACGCTGGCCGACCGTGACGGAGCTGAGCAAGGCGGAGCTGGACGAGCCGGTCGAAGATGCCGTCGTGGACTCGTACGGCGAGGATGAGCAGTGCCTCCCGGTGCCCCCTCCACCCGGCGCGGAGTGGATCGCCGCGTACCGGCGCTGGGCGAGCGGACGGTGAGCGAGTACCAGTACTACGAGTTCCTCGCGCTGGATCGTCCCCTGACCACGACCGAGCAGGCCGAGGTCCGCGCGCTTTCCACCCGGGCCAGGATCACCGCCACCAGGTTCACGAACGAGTACGAGTGGGGCGACTTCAAGGGCAGCCCGGACGAGCTGATGCGGCGCTCCTACGACGCGCACCTGTACTTCGCGAACTGGGGCACGCAGCGGGTCATGTTCCGGCTCCCGCGCACGCTCCTCGATCCCGAGGTCGCCGAGCAGTACTGCGTCGATCCTCGGGTCACCGTGTCCGTGACGCCTGAGCACGTGATCCTCGACATGGTCAGCGAGGATGAATCGGGTTACTGGAAGGAGGACCTCGATGATTCCCTGTCCGCCATCGTCGGGGCCCGCTCCGAACTCGCCGCGGGAGACCTGCGGCCGCTCTACCTGGCCTGGCTGTCGGGCTGCGGCACGTGGGAGGGCGATGAGGACGCCTTCGAAGACGAGGGCAAGGACGAGGACATCGTGGAGCCGCCGGTTCCGGCCGGCCTGGGATCGCTCACCGCGTCGCAGCGCGCGCTCGCCGACTTCCTCCGCGTCGACGCCGATCTGCTCGACGCCGCCGCCGAGGCCAGCCCGGCGCTCCCCAAGGTGAGGGACGATCCGCCCGCGCTGGCCGTGCGCATAGCGGGCCTTCCCGCCAGTGAGAAGGACCGGCTGCTGGGGCTGCTCACCGCTGGCCAGGAGACGAGGGCCCGGACGGAGCTGCTGCGCGGCTTCCGCCCGCAGCCAGGCACCCAGCCCCTATCCCCGCCAGGGCGGACGGTGGCCGAATTCCTCTACGCAGCCGCAGACCGCTGCGAGCGACGCGCACGGGAGGCTGCGGCCCAGCGCGCCGCCCAGCAAGCTCTCCGAGAGCAGCAACGCGCCGCAGCCCGCCGCGAGCGCCTGGACGAACTGGCCCGCGACCCCGAGGCCGCGTGGGCCGAGGCCGAGCGGCTGATCAACACCAGGACGCCAGCCCAGTACGATGCGGCCGTGGCGCTGCTCAAGGCCCTGCAGGAACTAGCACGAGGCCCCGGGGAGCAATACCAGGAGTTCTGCCGACGCTACGCGGCGCTGCGGGAGGCGCACTGTCGCAAGGCCAGCTTCATCACCCGGCTCGAGCGCGCCGGGCTCACCCTGGTGTGAGCGCAGGTGATCTGCCGCCGACCGGGGCGCGGGCCGACCCGAGGCGGGAAGCACCTGGGCGATGGTGTAGCCGGTCTCCTCGTTGGCGTAGGTGATCCGTTCCTGGACCGCTTCCGGCACGGACTGGCCCTGCGGCGCACGCGGCAACGGAAACTGACCGGCCACGCGACCATTCTGCCGGGCGTCCGAGTAGCGTTGGCTCGCGTGATACCTCCCGCTTCGGTGGCCTTGCCCGCTGATCTGGCCGATGAACTCGTCCGCGCAGCGCTCGGGTGTACTGCGTTGAGCCGCGCCCGCAAGCTCGCCGAATGGGTCGGGCCCGGCCAGGAGTTGACGTCCAGCGAGGTGTTGCGGCCCGCGGTCGCCGTCGAGGCCTGCCGGGGGCTCGGCATCGAACTGCCCGGGGCTCGCCTGCGCAGCGCGCTCGACGTAAATGAGCTCATGTGGGACTGGACGGTGGCCCTGGACGCCGGGCTCATCGTGGTGGACGGCCGCAAGGCGTACGCCGCGCCCGGTGTGACTACGCCGCCCGAGGCGATACCCGTCCTGGTTGGCTGGCTGAACGCGGCGGCGCGGGCGGTCGGCGTGGCCGACGAACCATGCGCCGGGTGCATCACCGTGCTGCACGAGCTCGCCCTGAGCGACCGGTCGCTGTCCCTGGACGAGCTGGCCGAAGCGGTGGCGGCGACCGAGCCTGACGGAGCGGACGGGGAGCCGTGCCCCGATTGCGGCCACGTCCATGACGGCGGGGTTCTGCTGGAGGTCGGCGGTCTCATGAGCGTCGGCGATCCCGACGAGCCGGACCCCGGGACACACGCGTACGACACGGTGCAGGCCCTGGTCGCTTTCGGGGCCGCCGCCGCGGACGGTCCCGCGGGCCACGACGACGCGGTGCGGCTCACCCCGCTGGGCGAGCTCCTGGCCCGGGCGGTGTTCGAAGGTCGCGCTCCGGGGCCCGATGCCGACGCGGGGACCGTGGTGTCCGCGATCAGCGACGTGCCGCCGCCCGTGGCCAGGACGCTGGTCAGGCCATGGCTAGAAGCACGGTCGCCAGCGTCCGCGGCCAGGGAACTGCTGGCCCTGGCTGAATCGGCGGACGGCGAGCAGCGCCTCGCCGCCATGGCTTTCGTCGGGGAACTCGGGACGGACGCAGCCCCGGCCTGGCGCGAGTGGGCCGAACGGCCAGGGTTCGGCGCCTACGCGCGGCGATGGCTGGCCGAGCGGGGCGAGCCGATCACCGAGGATCCCGCGGACGAAGCGTGGCTGACCGTCGACGCGCTGGACATCATGCTGAACGGCCTGCCGGAGATGCTCCCCCCGTCCGTTCTGGCCGATGTGGTCCAGGAGGTAACCGAGGCCGAGGCGGCCGGGGCGGTGTCGTTCCTGGGCGCTTCGGGTCACGCGGCCGCGGCCAGCATCGTGGCCGCCCTGACCGGTCAGCCAACCGCGATTCCATCGCTGCCCGGCGGCATCGCCGGCGGGGAGGACAGCGACAGCGTCTACCAGCTCAAGATCTCGCTGCGCGGGGTGTCCAAGCCGCCCGTCTGGCGGAGGGTCGCGGTGTCGCCCGACATCACGCTGGCCGGGCTGCACGAGGTGATCCTCCGCGCCATGGGGTGGCACGGTGGCCACATGCACGTGTTCAGCACCGGATGGGCCGAGTACGGCACGCCCGGCCCGGACCTCGGGCATCTTGACGACTCGGCCGTCCGGCTGGGAAACGTGCTGCTGACGCCCGGCACGAGGCTGCGGTACACCTACGACTTCGGTGACGACTGGGAGCATGACGTCCAACTCGAGGAGATTCTTCACGAGGAACGCGGCGGCGGCCATCCGGTCTGCCTCGCCGGCAAGGGGGCATGCCCGCCGGAGGACTGTGGCGGCGCATGGGGCTACGCCGAGCTCAAGCAGACCCTCGCCGATCCCGCCGACGAGGAGCACCAGGACATGTTGGAGTGGCTGGGCCTGGACTCGCCCGAGGCGTTCGATCCCAAGGCGTTCTCGATCGACCAGGTGAATTTCAGGCTCAGGCACGTGTCGCCGGGCACGGCGCCCGAGTGACTACCTCGGCCCGGGCGGGAACGTCACGATCGCCGCGAAATCCTCCGAGTCGGGGTGCGGTTGCTTGCTGACCGCGCTGCCCCAGCTGACGACCACCCGTTGCCAGCCCCACCATGGGCCCCAGCGCGCCGTCGGCTGGGCCGAGATGCCGAACGTGTCGCCGGGCCAGATCGACGGGTTACCGAACGCGCGTGACACGCGGACCGGCCCGGACAGCCAGCCATGCCTGATCGAGAACGGCCGGAGGTAGAGCGCATAACCTTGCGGGGGGTTGTCCGCGAGCCAGCCGATATAGGCGACGCCCGGCCGGCCGCCGGTTACCTGCACGATGTGGGTCGCGTTGTCGGTATCCGGGGTGACCCGCTGCAGCGGCGACCAGGTCTGGCCGTGGTCGGTCGAGTACGAGAGCCATCCGATGTCCCGCCCGGCGACCTGCGTGTCCCAGGTGGCGTACAGGTTTCCGGCCGCGTCGGCGGAGATGTCTCCGTCGATCCACCACTCGGCCAGCGACATCGTGAGCCGTCCGGGCCCGATCCGCACCGGGGGCGACCACGTCTGGCCGCCGTCCGCCGAGGAAGTGGCGTAGCTGTGCGCCGGGGTCATCGTGTACTTCGTCCGGCTGGTGATGTTATAGCCCTGGTATTCGACGTCGATCCGGCCGCTGGGCTCGACGAGGAGCGGGGCGCTGTCGCCGCCGCTGGCCGGGAAGCCCGGGCTGACATGAATGATCGGTCCCCAGGCCCTTCCGCCATCCGTTGACTTCTGGACGACGACGTTGAGGTCTCCGGTGGCGAACGCGCAACTCCCGGTCGGGCTGCAGATATAGGTCACGGCCTTGGCGCTCGGGCCGTAGTCCCAGGTGAGGTACACCGCGCCGTCCGGGCCGACGGCGATAAAGTCGCGGTCTCCCCAGTTGCCCGTCTTCCTGGGCACGACGTCTCTGACCTGCGGGAACGTATGCCCGTGGTCGAACGAGGCTTCGACCACGGGAAAGGTGTGCTGCTTGGTCGAGTTCATGAACGCCGCGTACACGGTGCCGTCGGGTGCGACGGCGACCGCCGGATCCCAGGCTCCCTGGGATCCGGCGAGCACGACCGGGCGGCCGAAGTGCCGGCCGCCGTCGGCCGAGGTGGCAAAGCCGATCCTGTTCTGGCAGCCCATCCACTCCTCGTAGACGTAGCCGCGCCGCGGGTCCACCGCCTGCTCGACCTCGGCGTTCTGGCCAGCGCACCCCTGGCTGAACTCAGTGATCGGGCTTATGAAAGGTCCCGGCCACCCGGTCGCGGCATCGGGCGCCGCAACCGCCGGCGCTGCCCCAGAGGCTAGCCCGATGACCGCTGCTCCGATCGCCCACCTGCGCCACGTCGCTAACCTGCGTGTCATTCCTACCGCCTCGTGGTGTAAGGGCGCCGAGGCCGATGGCCTTTACCTCAGCCCGCCCGAACCCATCGCGATGAACATAACCCGGACGAGATGCGGATAAACTCTCCCGCCTTCGGGCGCGGCCGGGTGCCACGGTGCGACGCTTGCCGAAGCAGGGCGTTGCCTTCGCCTACTGGGCCGCGGGCCGCGGGTTGAACGGCTCGCCGTTGACGGTCATGTCGTCATCGCTGTCGAGCGCATCTTCGAGTTCGCCGTGAAGCGCCTCGATCAACAGCATGAGATCGTCCTCGCCGGTCGGCCGGGTCCGGCTCATCGAGCCAGCATTCTGATGTATCTCCTGGGTACGGCGCCGAGTGAGCCTGGGGGCTGGGCATCTGGCCGGACGGCCGGCTAACATCCCTGGGCGAACGCCGAGCTGGCTGGCGGCGTCGACCGCGCCCAGGCGGTCGCCCGGGGCTTCGCGGACTCATCACCCGATTGTCTCAGCATCGCGCTGCCTTCACAGCTCTGGTAGCGACGCGCAGGCTCAATCGGATTGGATCAGCGGCGCCGCCGCGGGTTGGCGGTGAGGGCCGACAGGAGGCGCTGGCCGTCGGGGGTGCCCCAGCCGGTGGCCGGGGTCCACGCGCCCCGGGGCGAGGCGGGGTCGGCCGGGGCCAGCGCACCACCCGGGCCGACCCGCTCGTAGAGATTCGGGATCATGAGGCCGGGACGGCCGGCGGACTGCTGGATGCGAGCCATCAGGCCGGCCCACATGCAGACGGCCGCCCCCACGCCCCCGACGGCGCCCCAGCGGCCGTTGACGTAGCACCGGTAGCCGCGCTCGGCGTCGGCCAGGCAGCTCACATCCGGAACGAGCCGGCCCGGGATCCGCCGCGCCTCCCGGCCGCCGGTCCGGGCTTGCCACTTCGGCCGGGCCTGCCGCTGGCTGGCGGCGATGGAACCCGGGCCCGCGGGCACCGGCCGCTCGGCAAAGTCACCGCCGACCGCGACCGCGCGGGTGGCGGCGCAGGACAGGACGAGCGGGTCGGTGCCCGGGTAGCACGGCACGAGCCCGCCCGCCGTCCACGAACCCGCGGGCGCGCAGACCAGCTTGCCCAGCAGCACGGCCTCCTGGAGGGCCCGGTCGACCGCTCCGGCCAGCATCGGGTCGATCTCCGCCTCCGGTACCTCCCAGGTCAGGCAGATGATCGTGTTCTCCCGGTCGCGGTCGTGGATCGCGCTCACGATGCCGTCCATGACGCCCTGGTCGGAATTCGAGGCGAAGTACACGGTGACGCGGGCGCCGGGCGCGGCGGTGCCCAGGATCTGCAGGTCGCGGACCAGCTCGGTGTTGGCCGGCGGGTCGGCGACCGGGTTGTTCGCCTCCCCGCCCAGGCTGACCGTCTCGATCACGGGAGCGGAACGCCCGGCGGCGGCGAAGTACTGCTCGACGTCGGACCGGCGGAACCCGCCGTAGAGCCGCACCAGCGCGACCGAGATCCCCGAGCCGTCCAGCTCGGCCGGGAACCGGTAGTGCGAGACCAGGTCCCAGGCGCTGAAGCCCTCCGGCCCGGGCGACGGCAGCGGCCGCTCAGCCTCCCCCACGGCCGTCACGCTCCCCCGTCGTCTTCGTCGCCGAATGAGGCTTCCTCGAAGTCGTCGGCCCCCCGGACCACGAACCCGGCGTGCGCCGTCGGGAACCGCCGCAGCTTGATGGCCTGGAACAGCGGCGTACCCGGCACGTCGAGCGAGGACGAGTATCCCGAGGACGTGGCCGTGGCGTGGCCGAGCTGGAGCGAAGCGCTCCCCAGCGCGGCCTTCAGCGCCTCGGCGGCAGGACCGGCCGCGGGCACGCCGGTCAGATCGAGATCGACGGACGACCCTCGTTCCGAGGAAAAGAGCGCCACCGCGGACTCCGATTTGAGCACGGCCGTGATCAGGATGTCGCCGGGCTGCCAGCTGCCCTGCCGGTACAGGCCGACCAGGTGGTCCTTGACCTTCCGGAGGTTGTCGAACGACCACTCGCTGGCCCGCCGGCACACGAACGCACCCTGGTCAGCGCCGCTGAACTCGAGCCGGAACTGCCCCCCGGCGGGCAGCCCGCCGCCCTCGACGCCGGCGCCGGCCTGGACCAGGCGGGCGCCCTCGTCGACCCACGCGTCCACCGGGCTTCGCGGCGGCGCGGCCGACGCGGCGAACGCCGCGGGGTCGTAGCCGGGATAATCGGCCAGGTCCAGGTCGCGCACGAACACGCCGCGGACCCGCCGGCCGATCATGCCCGGGGCCAGGTCCTGGGCCAGCGGATAGGCGCCCCAGAACCCGGTCAGCCGGCGCAGGATCTTCATGTACGCCTTCGGTAGCCCGCTCATCATTCCTCCCTCAGACGCCGACCAGGAAGAACGGCGCCCAGAACCACGGATGGCCGTACGGCCGCGCATCATCTTCCGCGCCGGCCAGAGGCGTTCTTCCATTCATAACGTTCAGGGCTTCGGCGGGCGCATAACCGCGGAGTTCGCCGGCGGTGGCCAGAGCCAACCAGCCTTGCGCGGTTCCCAGCGCTTCCTGCGGGCTCATCCCGGCCCCGCCCTGCCACAGCTCGTAGAACTTCGTCACCACCAGCAGGGTGGCCATTTCCTCGGCGCGCCAGAGCGTGCCGATCACGCCGGCCGCGCCCGCGGTGACCAGCGCGCTCGGCAGGCTCACGACCTGGGACACCCCGATGGCGGGCGCGCCCGTCCGGCACGCCGAGAGCACCACCAGGCGGGCGTGCAGGGTGAGACCGGCCAGATGCTGGGCCGCGATCGCGCGGCGGTCGGCGACCAGCAGGATGCCCGAGTACCGCAGGTCGCGGTCCACGGTGCCGTGGCAGCTGAAATGCGCGACGTCGGCGCCGGGGAGGGCGTCGATGATCGCCGCGCCGGTGGCGGCGGGACCCTTCAGCTCGGTCACCGGGAGGTAGCGCCCGACCACGTCCCGTTCGAAGTCCGCGAGCGGCAGCGGGTCGAAGGTGGCCGGCAGCGGAACCGGGTTGTTGATCACCAGCGCGGACGACGGAGCGGGGCTGGCGCCGACGCGCTCGCGGGCGTCGGCCAGCGCGCGGGCGGAGTAGGCGTAGCTGACCTGCTTCGGGTGGAACAGGATGTGGATCCGCGGCGTCGAAGGGTCCGGGCCGTTCAGGTGCACCAGCGCCGCGTGCAGCGGCAGGAACGCCAGCATGCCGAACGGCACGAGCACGACCGGGCCGTCGCCCACCGCTTCGCGCACGCCCCGCATCAGGGCCAGGCCGAGCCATTCCAGCGCCTCGATCAGCGCCTCGCGGGAATCGGCGGGATCGTCGCCGAACTCCCGGGTCAGGAACTCGCGCACGCCGTCGTGGATCTGCTCCAGCGTGGCGTCCCAGACCCCCAGGCTCACCGACTCGGCACCCTGCTGGACGATCAGCGCCACGGTGCCCTTGTCGGTCGGCGCCAGGTAGGCCACCGGGCACGCGGCGGACGCGCGGCGGACGTCGTTCCAGCCGCCACCGGTGGCGAACGACGCGAAGCCGGGCACGCCGCGGATCTCCCGCACCACCGCGTCCAGCTTGGCCTGGGTCGCGATCTGCCCGGGCGAACGCCTGCCGTAAGCGTCCGGCGGCGCCTGGGCCCGGGCCGACTCCACCTCGCGGCTCGCCGCGCGGAGCCGGTCCCGCAGGTCCTCGCGGCCGACCGTGGCCAGCTGCTCGATGGCCCGGGCCTGCTCCCCGGAGCGCGACAGCAGGCTTCCCGAGCGTTCCAGCAAGACGACCGCTTCCCGGACCTGATGGGTCCGCGCGTAGGCGTACGCGCCACGCGGCCCGTTGAGCGCGTGCTCGGCCAGGAGGTTCAGCCGGTCAGCGGGCTCGGGGGTCTCGCGCAGCACCAGCCGGGCCAGCGCGATCTCCGCGCCGTCGTAGGCGTCGGCGGCCTCGGCCCAGAGTTCCTGCGACCAGGCCCAGTCGGCCCATTCCCGCGCGGTCGCCACCGCCTCCTGGGGCGCCGGGTCGAGGCTGAGCAGCCAGGAATCCCGGTCGAGGCGGGCGGCCCGGCTGTCGGCGCCGCGGGCCTCGTCACCGGAACCTTCGGCCAGGCGCAGCGCCATGGCCAGCACGTGCAGCAGCTTCGGGTACAGCGGATCGTCCCGGTCCACCTCCGCGAGCCCCTCCTCGGCGAGCCGGAGCGCCGCCCCGGCCCGCCCGGGAGCCTCTCGGTCCTGGAGGTAGAGCTGCGCCAGACGCCCCCGCACCGCGGGCGGCCGCAGCGCCGACGTGGCGTTCCCCGCCAGCACCGCCTCGAGGTGGCGGATGTCCTCTGCCGCGGTCATCCCGGCCTCCGCTCCCCCGGCCGGGCGGCCGGGCCAGGCGCCTGCCGCAGGCGGAAACGTTCCTGCGTCCGCATGAATGACGCATCACGAACCTGGCAAGTTGTCGGCTATCGGCCGTCTCGCGTTATCCCGTGGTCGCGCGGGCCGAGTCCCGCAAGGCCTTGGCCAGTGCCTCCAGCGCGGGCAGGCCGGCGCTCAGTGCCTGTTGCTCCTGGTCGGAGAGCTGGTCCACGCACGCGGAGACGACCGCCGCGCGCTGCGCCTTGACCCTCCGGTCGACCTGCCGGCCGGATGACGTGGCCAAGACCGAGGCGCTGCGCAGGTCCGCGGGGTCAGGGATCCGCCGGATCAGCTCCAGTTCCTGCAGCTTCCCGACCACACGCGACAGCATGGTCGGGTTCAGCCCCTCGAGATCGGCCAGGTCACCCAGGCTCACCGGTCCCCGGCCCACCACGAGCGCGAGCACGGAGGCCTGCGAGGGCGTCAGCCCTTCGCTCGTGGACGAGGCGTTCAGCTGCCGGGCGAGCCGGGCGATGACCCCGCGGAGCCGGGTCACCCCGTCAGCGTCCATGTCAGGTGCTCCCAACCGGGTCAATGGCACGGAACCTCCGCGCCAGAACTAGTTGCTTGCTGGCAAGCAGTGTAGTGTTCGTGCTGGATGACGACGAATCAGCAGGTAGCCGGGACGACCCCGGAGCGCGAGCTCGCGAGCGGCGAACCGCTCCCGGGCCGGTACGTCGTCTTCGCGATCGTGTCCCTGGCCCTGCTGATGGCGTCGGTCGATCAGACCATTGTCGCCACCGCGCTGCCATCCATCCAGCACGACCTGCACGCCCAGGTCAACTGGAGCAGCTGGACGATCACGATCTACGCGCTCGGCCAGATCCTGGTCATGCCGCTGGCCGGGAAACTCGGCGACCAGTACGGGCGCAAGAAGGTGTTCCTGGGCGCAGGCGTCCTGTTCACCACCGCCTCGCTGTGCTGCGGTTTCGCCGGCAGCATCTCCCTGCTGATCGTGCTGCGCGCCCTGCAGGCCATCGGGGGCGGGGCGTTCATGCCCACGGCCACCGGGATCGTCGCGCAGCAGTTCGGCCGGGAACGCGACCGGGCGGTCGGCCTGTTCTCCAGCGTGTTCCCGCTGGGGGGGATCATCGGGCCGGTGCTCGGCGGGATCTTCGTCACGTACTGGTCCTGGCGGGCCATCTTCCTGGTCAACGTGCCGCTCGGGATCATCCTGGTCACCTCGGGGGCGCTGGTCATCCCGGCCAGCACCTGGCGCCGCGACCAGCGCCTCGACGTCCGGGGCGTCGCGCTGCTCGGTGCCACGCTGCTGGCCGCCATGTTCGGGGTGGCGCTCCTCGGCGACGGCCGGTCCCCGGCGGATCCGCTCTTCCTGATCCTGGAGTGCCTCGCCGTCATCATGGGAACGCTGTTCGCCCGGCATACCGTGCGGGCGCTGGCGCCGTTCATCTCGGCCAAGTACCTGGTCGGCCGGGGGTTCGGCGTGATGAACGTGATCAACTTCCTGTTCGGCAGCGCCGTGCTCGGGTTCGCCGCCCTGGTCCCGCTGTACGCGCAGCAGCGCTACGGGCTGCCCGCGCTCGATGCGGGAACGCTGCTCAGCGCCCGGGGCGCCGCGGCGATCGCCGCGGCGGTGACCGCCGGCGCGCTGCTGCGCCGCACCGGCTACCGGTGGCCCATGCTGGTCGGGTTCACGCTCACCGCGGCGGGGCTGATCGGCATGGCGGTCAGCCCGCACGGCGTGTCGCCCTACACCTGGCTGGCGATCTCCGCCGGGCTCACCGGGCTCGGCATGGGCACCTCGACCCCGTCGGCCAACAACGCGACGCTCCAGCTCGCCCCGGATCAGAGCGCGGCGATTGCCGGCCTGCGCGGCATGTTCCGCCAGTCGGGTGCGATCACCGCGGTGTCGGTCACCGCCGCCGTGCTGGCCCGCAGCGCGCACCCGGGGCTCGCCCAGGCGCACATCTTCATCGGGTTCGCGGTGATCATGCTCGGCGTGCTGCCGCTGCTCCTGCGGGTCCCCGACCACCGCGGCCGCTGGTAACGCGAAGCGGGCCGCCTATAACGCCGGGGGCGGGCCAGCCGGAGAGGGCGGGGCGGCCGGAGAGGCCGGGCCCGGGCGCGGCCGCGGGCGGAGCCAGCGGGCCAGCCGGGCGCTGAACGTCTCGCGCACGGCCCTCCTCGTCTGCCGGTCCGGGTGGTTGCGCAGCGCCTCGATGAGGTTGAGCAGCAGGGCCAGCAGGTCCGGCGTGTCGGCCACGACCGTATCGCCGTCGCTCGCGCTGGCCGCCTCGCGCGCCCGGACCAGAGCCAGGCCGGGGTCCGCGTCGAAGGTGAGGCACGCCGCCAGGGCCCGGGCCTTGGCGAGTTCCGCGCCGCGATCGAGGACCCCGCGCAGCATCCGGCTGACGTCCCGCGCGGGCGAGAGCGCCAGGTGGCTGCCCTGATCGAAGGCAACGGCCAGCGCCAGATCCCGGTCTAGCTGGCTGACGCGCGTCAGCACCAGGTCTAAGGCATAGATAGAACGGTCGGCGCCGCCGCCACGGCCCGAGTTCGCCATGCCCCAAACTCTAACTAGCGCCGCGCGGAGATCACCGTAGAACGGCCGATTGCGGGGCGGTTCATTGCACCATTACCTCGAGGGTGCGTAATGCAGCGCGACGACGCCGTTGCGGTGTGGCCGGGCCTCGAGCAGCGTGAGCGGTACCTGCTCGCCGTCGCCGTCGAACAGCCGCCGCCCGGTGCCCGACACAAGCGGGTGGACGAGCAGGCGCAGTTCGTCGAGCAGACCCTCGGCCAGCAGGAACCGGACCAGCGTCGGGCTGGCCCCGACGGAGATATCCCGCCCCGGCTGCTGCTTGAGCCGGGCGAGCTCAGCCGCCACGTCCCGGCTGATCAGCGTGGTCGGCCCCCAGTCGGGCTGGTCCAGGGTCGCGGACACGACCACCTTGGGCGCGCGGGTCATCATCTCCGCGTGCGGGATGCGGCCGGCGGCCGGGCCGGTGAACACCGAGCGGAACATCTCATAGGAACGCCGCCCGTACAGGTGGGTGTCCGCCGCGGCGATCTGCCCCATCACCGCCTGCGTCATCTCCTCATCGTAGTAGGGCGGGTTCCACTTCTCGGGCGACTCCACGACGCCGTCGAGCGTGATGAACATCCCAGAAATGATCTTTCTCATAACGGATCCTTCCTGCCGTGGCCCGGCCGCGGACCGGGGTTCGCGGCCGGGCTAACGGCGGCTCGGCAGGGTCAGGCGGCCCGGTTCAGACCGCCCGGTTCAGACCGCCCGGTTCAGACAGCCGCGGCCGGCTGGGCGGTGAGGAACTCGGTCAGGGTGGCCGCGATGACCTTGGCGTCGAGCTTCTTGGCGTGGCCGAGCCCGCGCCGCACGACCAGCCGCGCGTCCGGGAGTGCTCCGGCCACGGCGGCCGCGGCGTGGTGGAACATCGGGACGCTCTCCTTCTCGGCGCCGCACATCACCACCGTGGGCGCGGTGATCTGCGCCCACCGCCCGGCCGGCAGCGGCCGGCCGTCCTGGTACTCCTCGATCAGCGCGGCGTCGTAGGGCAGCGTGTGGGCGACCGCGGTCAGCTTCTTCCACACCCCGGGCATCACGCGCAGCAGCCCGGGGACGAACGACGGAGCGCCCATGCCGTCGACCATGAAGTAGCGGACCGCGTCGCCGCGCCGTCCGGCCGCGATCAGCTCGCTGACGTGCTGGCGCAGGTCGGCCGGGGGCCGCCGGTCGGCCGGGTCGACGACCAGGGGCGGCTCGTGCACGGCCAGCCGCAGGACCGGCAGGCCGGCGGCGGCCGCGTCCAGAGCCAGCACCGCACCGGACGACAGGCCCCACACGTGAGCCTGCCCGCCCGCCGCGCCGATGACCGCGGCCAGGTCTTCGATCTCGCGTTCCACCGCGTAGGGGGCGGTGTCGCCGCTGTCACCGCGGCCGCGGCGGTCGTAGCTGTACACCGCGAACCGGGCGGACAGCAACTCGGCCAGCTTGACCTGGCCGGGGTAACGCCGGTAGCTGAACGCGCCGCCGACCAGGACCACCGGCTCGCCGGCGCCCGTACGGTCGTAGGCGATCACGGTTCCGTCGCGTGACGTGACTGTGCTCATGGTGATCTCTCCCGTCGAGGACCCGGGCGGCCGGATGACCCGGCCGCTCCTTACCAGTGCTTCGAACGGAAGCCCGCGAGATCGACACGTCGCGCCAAGATTTCTGCCGGCCGGGGAGCGGGCCGGGTTGTCAGTCGGCCAGGCCCTAGCGGAGGCTCAGGCCTGCGGCGGCCGAGCCTGCACGCGGCATGGCCGCGGCCATCCCGCAGTTGGCCAGCGCGTCGGCCCGCTCGTTGCCGACGTTCCCGGCGTGGCCCTTGACCCAGAGCCACTCCACGTCGTGCCGCTCCATCGCGGTCTCGAGACGGACCCAGAGGTCCGCGTTCTTGACCGGCTGCTTCGCGGCCGTCATCCAGCCGTTGCTCTTCCAGCGCGGCAGCCATTTGCTGACGCCGTTGCGCAGGTAGGTGCTGTCGGTGTGCAGCCGGACGGTGACCGGCCGGGTCAGGCTCTCCAGGGCCTGGATCGCGGCCATCAGCTCCATGCGGTTGTTGGTGGTGCCCGCCGGCTCGCCCCCGCACAGCTCCTTCTCGCGGCCGCGGAAGTACAGCACGGCGCCCCATCCGCCCGGGCCCGGATTGCCGCTGCACGCGCCGTCGGTGTAAATCTCCACGACCTCGGGCGCCGCCTCACCTGCCATGCACGAAACCTACCGCCCGCGGGCCCGGCGCGGGCCGCGGTGGCGTCAGCCGCGCCACGGCCCGCAGAGGCTGGCCGGCCACTTGCGCGGGTTCATCTCGATTGCGATCGTCCACGCCGCGATCTGCTGGCCCCGGACCACGACGTTCCCGCCCGCGTCGGAAAACCAGTCGCCGAAGCGCAGGTTGGCCACCACCTTGCCGTCACGCAGCCAGGTCGATGAATCGCCAGGCGGTTTCGCGTCCTGGTCGGCGGCCAGTGCGGAGGCCGGGACCAAGTGGTGGTTGATCAAGCACTGGACCAGCGCCGGGGCCACCTGCTGCCCCGAGAGATGCGCCGGGAGAGTGTGCGCCGGGTCCGGGTGGGACGGCGCTGCCGAACACCCCGCTGCGACCAGCGCCGCGAGCCCGACGATCATCGCGCCCGCCTTGGCCCGCCGCGACCCGCGCCGCTCGCCCAGTTGATACATAGCGCTAAATATATCCCAGCTCATAGGCATTTGCGCAGTATCAGGCCAGGTCAGCCCTCGGAGGCCCGCGCGGCGCGCCTCCGGGCTAGCGCTTTCGCCCGGTGTTCGGTTTGGAGCAGCACCCGGAGCCCCGGGGCCGGGATTCGAGTCGATGGCCCATCGACGGCAATAGATTCTGGTCGATGGGCCATCGACCAGAAGGGGACCCCGCTGGAGGGCGGGGCCCACCCGCCGCGTCAGTCACACTGGTCTCACTGGCCACGCTGGACACCAGAAGCCAGGCGCGGGGCGCCCGGCGTCGCGGGAGCGGCTCGGAGCGAAGAACCCGCATGACTGGCGGCCGCGCCTGGCCGTGCGGCGGCCGGCGGCACCGCTACCGTGGTCTGCGTGCGGCGGACCGGCGACGGGGGGGACGGCGGGCCGTCGGCGGGCGTCCTGGCCCTCGATGACTTCCGGCTGAACCTGGGCCGCGATGCCCTGGTCCGGTACCTGGCCGAGTTCGGCCCCGGGACGGACGACGACCGCGCGTCGCAGCTTCTGCGCGGCCTGACCGGCGGTCACCTCGACCTGGCGGTGGAGGAGCAACGCGTGGCGCTCATCGGCTGGCTCCGGAGCTGGGGCAGCCGGCACCTGCGCCGCGCGGACACCCCGCAGACCTCGGAGGTGCTCCGGGTCTGGTGGGAGACGTGGTCCGCGCGCCTTCCTGACGAGCAAATTACCCTGAACGAACTCGGGCGGGCCGATCTGGACGCCGCCGCGCTGGCCTTCGACGCCCTGCGCACGGCGCCCGCCGCGGCTCGGGCCGCGGCGGCGGGCCCGGTCGCGATCACGCTCGGCGACACCGCGGCCGCGAAGGCCATGTTCGCGCTCCGCCCCCAGGCGTTCCTGCCCTGGGACGAGCCCATCCGCCGCGGGTTCGGCTGGACGGGCGGCGGCGCCGCCTACGTGACCCTGCTGGAACTCTCCGCGGCGGCGCTCGACGGCCTGGCCCGGCGGCTCGCGGTCCCGGTCCGCGACCTGCCGGGGCTGCTGGGCCGGCCCCGGTCGACCCCGCCCCGGCTGGTCGACGAGTTCCTCTGGCTGCGGCTCACCCGGGACGCCCGGCGGCCGCCTAGCTGACGCTGGTGTGCGCGGGCGCCGATCCGCCCAGCGGGTTGCGCCGGGCGGGCATCCGCAGGGTCACCATCCGCCGCCAGCCGCCGAGCCGCTCGTACAGGTAGAGCGCCTGGATGCCCCCGGCCAGCACGGCCGACTTCGGCCGGGACCAGTGCAGGATGCGCCCGAGGTTGGCCATCACGGCCTGGCTCACGTCCCGGTAGATGGCGATCTCGGCCAGCGCGGTCTCGCGCAGGGTCCGCCGGATGTGGTCCGCGTGCCCGGCCGAGGCCAGCCGGATCAGTTCCTCGTGGCAGTAGGCGAGGTGGTTGTCCTCGTCGCGGGAGATCATCGTGACCGCCCGGCCGATGTCCTGGTGGCCGCCGACGTACTTGCGCAGCGCCTGCATCTGCTCGGACGCACGCTGCTCGGTGACCCGGCTGTGGGCCAGGTAGGTGATGATGTCGTGCTCGGTCAGCCGCTCGTCGCGGCCTAGCTGGCCGTGGGCCAGCCCGAGGCCGTGGTCCTCCAGCCGCATCGTGTAGTCGGTGTCGCCCGGCACCGAGACCGGCGCCAGCCCGCGCTTGCGCAGCAGCGCGTTGAAGATGCGGCCGTGCTTGTCCTCGTCGGCGCCGTGCCGGGCGATCTTGGGCGCCAGTTCCTGGTACGAAGACGGCACGAGCGAGGCGATCCGGCCGTTCTCCCAGCCGCCCTGCGCCTCGCCGCTGGCCGCGATCGAACAGAAGAGCTGGAAGGCCTGGTCGTTGTCGAAGATCTCTTCGTAAACCGCTTTGGCGGAGAGCATCCCGACCACCTCCGGTGGCGCTGGGGGCGCTTGGACGTACGTCACTGTCCGTTATACCCCGGTCACGCAGATGTTCACCGGGCGAGCGGGCCGGCCCGGGCTCAGCCGGGCGGCCCGGCGCTGAACTCGGCGAGCTGCGCGTCGATGATGGCCATGACCCGCTCCGGGGTCAGGCGCTGCGGCTCGTAGATGACCTGCAGCCCGAGCCCGTCGATCAGGCCGACCAGCCGGTCGGTGGCCTCGCCCACGTCCAGCCCGGGCCTGGTCTGGCCGAGCCGTGCCGCCTCCGCCAGCAGGTCGCGGACGGCCCCGCGCCACGCCTCGTAGTGATCGCGGTGCTCGGCGGCCAGCGTGGCGCTGGTCCACGCCACCCCCCAGAACGACAGCCAGACGTGCCACTCCCGCCGCCCGGCGCCGGTCAGCGGCAGGCACTCGGTCAGCACCAGCCGCAGCGCGTCCAGCCCGGCGGCCTCCCGGCCGTGGGCCCGCATCCGCTCGACCGCGGCGCCGTGGACGTGACGCAGCGCCGCGATCACCAGCTCGTCCTTCTCGGCGAAGTAGTGGGTGACCAGGCCGGTCGTGCAGCCGACCTCGGCCGCGATCCGCCGGACGGTGGCGGCCTGGATCCCCTCGGCCGCGACGACTGCGGCCGTGGCCTCGACCAGTTCCCGCCGCCGCTGATCGTGGTCGACAACTTTCGGCATGCCCGGACCCTAGCGTATCCATAACACTTGTTGCGCAAAACGGCGCGCCAGGTTATGTTGCGTAACATGCGTTACGCAACATAACCTGGCGCGCCGTTTTGCGCAACAAGTGTTATGGATACGCTAGGGTCCGGGCA
>Ga0102924_1000985_pt1 | contig 33844 bp, 36 predicted proteins | sample PaiPotPPM11metaG_FD_80116 | JGI IMG/M metagenome (GOLD analysis project Ga0102924, IMG submission 80116) | Iron sulfur acid spring bacterial and archeal communities from Banff, Canada, to study Microbial Dark Matter (Phase II) - Paint Pots PPM... ...
ATCTCGGTGCGGCGCTCGTTGACCAGATGGTCGAGCTCCTCCCGCAATTTCTCGAGGCCCTTTTGGGTAAGGAGTACCGGCTTCTCCTGCATGGTTTTCACTTGCTCCTGCCGGCTAGCGCCGGCGTGACTTCCGAAGCCCGCGCCTGAATCACACGGCGGCGGGCCGGGATGCGAAGTCTACCGAACGTCCGCCTCCTCGGCAAGGTGGAATGACCACTCTCAGTTTTCGATCTAACAGGGAAAGTCGCAACATTCCCGTATCGGTTCGGTCACCATCTCGGAATTTGCCCACTCTTAGGTTCGGTGCTAGGCTAGATTCAGCTCACCGAGATGCGATCTCTGGGCTATCAACGTCGCCCCCCCCTCTCGGGGCGTCCCTTTCGGGGGGCGCCCTTTTTTGTTGCTCTCAGTCACTCATGAGGGCGGTTGAGCGCCTCCAGCACCCGCAGCCCTTCCAGCACAACCAAGGGGTCGATGATGTCCACTCCTTGGACCAGCGGCGCCACCAGCTGGGCCAGGCCGCCGGTGGCCACCACCTTGGGGGTTCCCTCCATCTCGGTTCGAATCCGCGCGATCATGCCCTCGGCCTGGGCCGCGGCTCCATAGAGGATGCCTGCCTGCACCGACGTCACCGTGGTCCGGCCCAGGGTCTTGGCCGGGGCGACCAGGTCCACCCGGGGCAGCCGCGCCGCCCGGGCAAAGAGAGCGTCGACTGAGAGCTGGAGCCCGGGGGCGATGGCACCGCCGAGATAGTTGCCCTGGGCGTCGATGGCGTCGAAGACGGTGGCGGTGCCGAAGCTGACCATGATCGCCGGCCCACCGTACTTGTGCTGCACCCCGACCGCGGTGACGATCCGGTCGGCTCCGACATCGCGGGCGGGATCGTAGTGGATCTCGATCCCGGTCCTGGTGCCCGGGCCGACCATCAAGGGATCCAGTCCGAAGTAGCTCTTGGCCATCTCTGCCAGCGGCTGGCTGAGGCTGGGTACCACGGTGCTGATGGCGACTGCCTCGATCTTGGCCGGAAGCTCCCGCTGCCCCAGGAAGGTGAGCAGCTGGCCGCCCAGCTCATCCGGCGTGGCATCCCGCCTGGTGGTGAAGCGGCCGTGGGCCTGGAGCTCCTCGCCGACGAAGAGGCCCACTGTCATGTTGGAGTTGCCGACGTCAATGGCCAGGAGCAAGCCACGCCTTCCTTTCTTAGCGCAGGTGGATGGGTCCCAAGTGGTGCCGACTATATCGGCGCCGCCGCGTCGGGCTCTGCCCGCCTTCCCCTGCAGATGAGAACATCACCCGGTGCCGCAGATCTACCGCTACCAATACGTCCCCCGTGGTCGGCCTCCGTTCCCATGGATTCCCGGCTTTTGCTGCGCGCTGCCGGCCGGCTGCTGCCTGCTCTGGGCCCTCCTGCTGACGCTCGCCGCAGCCCTGGCTCTGATCACCCTGCTCCATCACCTGTAAAGGCGGCCCAGGTCAGGCGGCTCCTGCTTCGGCGATCATGGGTTTTGCACAGGGCAGCGCTAGCCACACGGAGGACTTCTTCAGCTTGACCGCGACTGCGACCCCGGTGCCGACAACTGCGCCATCGCATCAGCCAGTCGCGCTTCGGATTGGCAGCCTCAAGCTGTCAACGCCGGTCTTCATCGCGCCCATGGTCGGGATCACCGACCGACCCTTCCGCGCGTTTGCCCGGGAGATGGGCGTCGGGCTCACATGCACGGAGATGACCGCGGCCGCCGCGCTGGTCCGAGCTCCCCAAGGAGTCGCCAGCCGGCTCCTCGACCTCGGCCCTGAAGAGCAACCGGTGGCGGCCCAACTGGTCGGCAATGACCCCCAGATGATGGCCGATGCGGCCCAGATCTGCGTTGAGCTTGGAGCCAACCTCGTCGATGTGAACCTGGGATGCCCGGTGCCCAAGGTGGTCCGGCTGGGGTCTGGTGCAGCGCTGGCCCGGGACGTCTGCCAGACCGCCGCGGTACTGAGCGCGATGGTCCGGGCGGTGGATGTCCCGGTCACGGCCAAGATGCGCCTGGGCTGGGACCATCAGACCATCAACGCGCCCGAGCTGGCCCGAGCCCTCGAGGAGGTGGGAGTGGCCGCGGTCACCGTCCACGGCCGCACCCGCTGCCAGAAATACACGGGATTTGCTGATTGGGACCAGATTGCGCGAGTAAAGGAATCGGTCGACCAGATCCCCGTCCTGGGCTCGGGCGACGTCAACGACGTCGACCTGATCGAGGGGCGGATTCGCGCTGGTGCCGTCGACGGGGTGGTGGTGGCCCGGGGAATGCTGGGAGACTGGAATTTCCTGGAGCAGACCGTGAGCCAGCTGCGCTGGGGAGAGCCCGGACCCAGCCCCGACTTCGAGGATCGGCTCCGGCTGGCCAAGCGCCACTGGGACGCCATGGTCCGCCACCACGGCGAGCAGCGCGGCGTCCGCCTCAGTCGCAAGTTCGTGGTCTGGGCAATCAAAGGCTGCGAGGGGGCAGCCCGGCTGCGCGCGCGGGTGGCGGACCTCTTCACCCAGGCCGACCTCGACGAGCTTTTCGACGAGATCCTGAAGGCAGGCGTGGGACCAACCGGATGGCACCGACCCAACTTCACCTCCGGGGAGGGTTGAGAAGCTGACACCCGCATCTCGGCGGCACCTGATTTGCCCATCCGGCTGTCGGGGCGGGCGCTTCGAGCTCCTAGGCGCCCCCGTCTATGTCGACGAGAGCGGACGCTACCTCAGCCATCAGGACCGCGGAGCAACCTTCCGCTGCGCCGAGTGCCAGGCGGTTGCCATCGATATGGCCGCGGCAGCGGCTGCGATGGCCAGGGAAACCGGCTACGCCCCTCCCCGGACCTTGCGCTGCCCTGCTTGTGGGACTGAGCTGCTACCTCCTGAGGACCACGATCCGGCGGCTGACCTGGAGTGCCCAGCCTGCGCTCACATCTTCTCGTGGGAGGAAGGCAGCCCTTCGCTGCTAGGTCAGTTCAGCGAGGGTCCTGAGGTCGACCAGCCGGCAGAGCGCGAGTAGTCCTCGCAGAGCCCAAATCACCGGCCGCCGCCGTGGTGCAGATACATCGGGGTACGCGATTCAGTTGGCTGTGCCTGGCTTGGCGCGGCCCGGCGACAATCTGTATATGCGCGACCGCATCATCGACGAGCAGATCAGTTATTACCGAATGCGGGCCGCAGAATACGACGTCACGGCCTACGGTTCACTGCCCGCGGCTCGCGAGCGCATCGCCCGCGTAATCTCGCACTTGCCCCAAAACGCCAGCACATTGGAACTGGCATGTGGAACTGGGATGTGGACGGAGGCTCTGGCCAATCGGACCAGCGTAATCACCGCCATTGATGCCTCCCCCGAGGCGATTGCCATCGCCGAGCGACGTTGCCCCGCCTCGGTAACATTTGTCTGCGCCGACATCTGGCAGTGGATACCGGACCGTCGCTACCAGCTGATTTTCTTTGGGTTCTGGTTGTCCCACGTCCGCACGTCGCGGATTCCCGCGTTTTTCGGACTTCTTGACCGGGCACTGGAGCCGACAGGACAGGTGGTTTTTGTAGATGAGCAGGCATCCCCAGCACCGGAAGAGAGGCGGACGTCTGATCCCGAAGTTGTAGAGCGAACCCTTGACGATGGCAGCGTGCACCGACTGGTGAAGGTATTCGTGAAGCCGGACAGCATGGTTGACCGGCTCGATCGCCTAGGTTGGAGGTGTGAGTTCACTCCCGACGGAAAGGACTGGATGGTCGGACGAGCTCAACGAAAACCTGCGGATTTGCAGCCTAACGACTGAGGGCGCAGCGTCACCGACCACCATGAAAGGAGCACCATCAGGTTGGCCACCCGGACTTAGTCGCTGTCTCCGCGGTGTACTGGACACTTGGCCGCTTCGGGTGTCGGATCGGATGCGACCAGGGCTGCTTCATCAGGCAGGACTTGGGGGGCTGGGCCGGATGGGCTGAAGCCCGGCGTGGTCCCCTCCTCCCGGGGCCTCAGCCGCGCCACCGTCGGGGAAGCCTCGCGGGGGATGTACCTACCCCCCACGCCCCCTGCTGCGTAGGTCAAAAGGGCGCGGTCAACGTCGTCCGACTCTGAGTTGGCGCCCTCGAATCCCGAATCTCCCTCCACCTTCGCCTGCGTCGGGTCAGACTCGCCCTGGAGCGGAGTGCGGTGGGGCTGGGCATTGGCGGAACGGCCCAGCTCCGGCTGGATCAGCGGAGCCGCCACCTGCAGGGTGACCACCGAGAGCCGACGGGTCCTGGCCACCTTCTCCACCTTGGCCTTGATCCGACGCCGGAGGTAGCCCGCTGGCATCTCATGGAGCAGATTGCGGGCGTCTGTGGACCAGCCGATCTTGTGGTTGTCGAAGGTCAGCTCCTCGCTGACCTCACCCTCCTCGGCGGCCGCCTCCATCAGGCTCCGGTGATCGACCTTGGAGAACTGATCCGAGGCGCCGCCGCAGACCGGACACACAACCGGCTCAACCCCCCTGGCGGTATAGCCGCACTCGCGGCAGATGTGAACCTCGAAGTCGGTGTCGGCGCCGGCCTTGACCGGCACCGCCACGCCGATGGCGGCCGAGGCCTCGGGCGGCAGGATGTCGCCGAGGGCGGCACTGACGATGTCCTGGGAGATGATCGAGTGGCCCCGTTCCATGGCCCACCGCAGCACCGCGGTGCGCGAGAGGCCCTGGGCCGAGCAGGGGATCCGCTCGATGACCGAGTTGGCCTCAGGCGTCCAGACCACCGAGGCCGCACCCCTGACATCGATGGGGGGCACGTAGGTGCGCGACGAGAGCAGAACGCTGCATGGGGCCAGCCGGAGCAGGTTCTCGGTGTTGCCGCCGAGGTCCATGTCCTGTTCGGAGTGAACCCCGATCCGGCCGCAGACCAAGAGTGAGGCGTCCTTCTCCCTGACGTAGCGAAGCACCTGCTCGAAGGCCTTGCCGTCGAGCAGCGTTATCGGCAGATCGACCCCCTCAGCCTGGGCGACATCCCGTGCCACCTTGAGGTGGGAGGAGTAGATCATCGCCAGGCCGGTGTCGATGATCTCCTCATGTAGGGCCTCCTGCTCCTTGAAACGGAAGACCTTGCTCGCCTTCTCTGAGAGAACGCCGACGATGCCGTTGAACAGCACGTAATGGAGGTAGGGGTCGTAGACCGACACCGCCTCCACCGGGAGTTCCAGTGCCCGACCCAGCTCCAGGGCGGTGCGGAGCCCGGCGAATGACTGTGGCGAGCCATCGACAGCGACCACAATCGGGCCATCCAATGGCTCGCGGCCCTCGCGGTGACGCACCACCAGGGTGTCGCGGTGGGCTCGCCGGACCACCCGGTCGACGCAGGTGCCGATCTGGGTCTCCTTGACCTGGCCCAGCCCACAAGCCCCCATCAGCACCAGGTCGTAGTCGGAATCGTTGATGTCCTTGACCAGGACCTCCCAGTTCTTGCCGTCGAAGGTCTTGGGAGTGAACTGGATCCCCTCCTCGGCGCACCGCTTCTGGGTGGCGTCGAGATACGAATCCGAGATCAGTTGCAGGCCGTTGGTGATGAGGCTGTCGTGGATCTTGCGCTGGCGCTCCAGCTCGGCCTCGTCCTGGTACTCCTCGGGGAGGGTGTACTCCATCTGCTTGAAGCGATAGTCGTGCAGTCGGGCTGCGTAGACGTGCGAGCCGATGATCTCGGCTCCGCTCGACTTGGCCAACTTGATCGCCACTTCCGAGGCGGCAACCGAGTGGTCGGAGTTATCGAGCGGCAAATAAAGCTTGCGGTACATCTCCCTACCGGCTGGTCGCCCGACGGCCGAGGCTGTCGACGATGCTAACAAGTAGGGGCGTTCTCAGGCGGGAAGTCGGCGACGCAGCGAGCGAGCCCAGGCTCGGTGGGTCGCCACCGCCCGCGAGGCCGCCGCCAGAGCCTGGGTCGTGCGCCTGGGACTGGGTGACCCCGGCTGGTCGCGAAGCCCGAGCGAATGCGCTGGGTCGAAGAGCTGCTCCGCCTCCGCCTCTGACTCCAACCCCATCCGATGCCACGACTCGCGAACCACCTGGTCCAGTCCCAGCCCCCGCGATTCCGCGTCCCGCACCGCCCGGGCCGCCATTCCGTGGGCGAGGCGGAAGGGAACACCACCGCGAACCAGTCGTTCTGCCAGGTCGGTCGCCAGCAGCTGGGGTTCGGCCGCAGCCTCCGCCATGGCCGCGCGGTTGAACTCGATCGCGGCCATGAGAGCCGTGAGCACGTCGAGGCTGTCCTGAACCGAGTCAACCGCAGCGAAGAGATGGCCTCGATCCTCCTGGAGGTCGCGGTCATAGGCGAGAGGGAGTCCTTTGAGGACGGTCAGGACCCCCACCAGCGCTGCCACCGGCCGGCCGCTGCGTCCCCTCACCAGCTCCAGGACGTCCGGGTTCTTCTTCTGAGGCATAAGGCTGGATCCGGTCGCCCAGCGGTCGGGCAGGGTGATGAAGCGGAACTCCCGGGTGTTCCACACGACCAGGTCTTCGGCCAGGCGCGAGAGGTGGACCGCCAACAGGGCACATATAAAGGTGAGTTCGGCCACGAAGTCTCGGTCCGACACGGCGTCCAGGCTGTTGCCGCTGACCCGACTGAAACCCAGCTCGCGGGCCGGTCGCCTGCGGTCGATGCCGAGGGTGTTGCCCGCCAGGGCCCCCGCCCCCAGAGGTGAGCTGTCGGCGCGACGGTCAGCGTCCTGAAGCCGCTCCTGATCGCGTTGGAGCATCTCGAAGTAGGCGAGGAGGTAGTGGGCCAGCGAGATGGGCTGGGCTGGCTGGAGGTGGGTGTAACCCGGGACCAGGGTGACCTGGTGCTGATGGGCCCGTCGAATGACCACCCGCTGCAGCGAGGCTATGCCCTCGACCAGGTCGCAGGTCGCCCCCCGGCACCAGAGCCGAAGGTCGAGGGCCACCTGGTCGTTCCGGCTGCGTCCGGTGTGGAGGCGCTGGCCCGGCTCTCCTATCAGCTCGGTCAGACGGCGCTCGACCGCCATGTGGATGTCCTCGTCGCCAGGTTGAAGCGCGAAATTGCCCTCGGAGAGCTCGCGCCCCACCTTGGCCAGACCCCGCTCGACGGCGCGCACTGCCTTGGCGTCAAGGAGTCCAGCCCGTGCCAGAGCACCTGCGTGCGCCAACGAACCGGCAACGTCGTAGCGGGCCAGACGGAGGTCGCTGGGAAGAGAGGTTGTGAACTTCTCCAGCAGAGGCTCGGTGCCGCCGGGAAGGCGCCCCTCCCAAGCTTTGTGGGCGCGGCCCTGCCGGCCGCGCGACGGCGTTGAGACTGGGGCCCCCGGGGGCGCCTCAGTCCGCTTCTGCATCGGAGTCGCCCCCGGGCGAGCTCTCACCGGTGGCGATGCCCCGGGGCACGGAGGGCAGCAGGGGTAGCCCCTCTTCCCAGAGGCTTCCCTGCACCGCGGCCTGGGTCCGGAGCGGCAAGCCAAAGATCGTCAGGAAACCCTCGGCTGCCTGATGGCGAAAGCTGTCGCCCGCCAGCTCGTAAGTTGCCAGGTCGCGCCGGTACAGGGAGGTTGGGCTGGATCGCCCCACGAGCGAGACCGCCCCCTGTCGCAGCCGCAGCCGGACCTCCCCGGTGACGAATTTCTGGGTAGAGGCGACGAAGGCGGCCAGACTCTGACGCAGGGCGGAGAACCAGAGGCCGTCGTACGTCAGCTGGGCCCACTCGTCGGCGACTAACCGCTTGAAGCGTAGGACGTCCCGGGAGAGAGCGAGGGACTCCAAGGCCCGATGGGCTGTGCCGAGCACGACTGCCGCTGGCGCCTCGTAGACCTCGCGTGACTTGATGCCGACCAGCCGGTCCTCGACGTGGTCGATCCGGCCCACTCCCTGCTGTCCGGCAAGGACATTGAGGCGGGCTACCAGGAGTGCAGGCTCGAGGATCTCACCGTCGAGGGTGCGCGGTGTCCCCTCGTCGAATCCGATCACCAGCTCGGAGCCCTCACTCGGCGCCCGACTGGGCTCGGCCGTCCAGGCGAAGGCATCCGCCGGCGGCTCCACCCAGGGGTCCTCCAGGATTCCGGTCTCAACGCTTCGACCCCAGAGGTTGGCGTCGACGCTGTAGGGGCTCTCGGTGGTGGCGGTGATCTCCAATCCGTGCTCGTGAGCGTAGGCGATTTCATCGCTCCGTCCCATCCGCCATTCGCGCAGCGGCGCCACCACCTCGAGGCCGGGAGCCAGCGCCCCGACGGCGACATCGAATCTGACCTGATCGTTGCCCTTGGCGGTGCAGCCGTGGGCGACCGCGGACGCTCCCACCTCCCGCGCCACCTCCACTAGCAACCTGGCGATCAGGGGCCGCCCCAGCGCGGTCGCCAGCGGATACACGCCCTGGTACAGAGCTCCGGCCTGAAGGGTAGGCCAGACGAAATTGGTGATGAACAGATCCTTGGCATCGACCACGTGGGCAGCGACGGCGCCGGCTGAGAGGGCCCGGCGTTGCAGCACCTCGGCGTCGGCCGTCTCCCCGAGGTCGGCCGAGAGGGTCACCACCTCGTAGCCCCGGGTGTGGGTGAGCCAGTGCACTGCGACGGTGGTGTCTAGCCCTCCCGAGAAGGCGAGCACACAGCGCGGGCGGCTTGCCTCGGTCACAAAATCCTCCCAGCGCGCACGGGAGCGGAAGAGGCTAGCTGGTGGCTCAGCCCCACCTGGCTCCCAGGTCGTGGGCCTCCCGAAGCCGCTGCGCCACCAGCTTGGCGCCCCCACCGGAGCGAGCCAGCACAAATATGGTGTCGTCGCCGGCCACGCTTCCGGCCACCTCGGAGAGGGCAAGAGCATCGACGGCGGCCGCGACCACCTGGGCAGCGCCGATATGCGTGTGCAGCACCACCATCCGGCCCACCACCTCAAGCTTGGTCAACTGGCCGCCCAGAGCTGAGGCCAACCGGGTCTCGGCGTCCGCGCCGTCAGACGGGGGCAGGTATCTTGGTCCGTCGGCCGCGGAAACGCGCGCCACCCGGAGCTGGCGAAGATCCCTGCTGATGGTCGCCTGAGTGGCGTTGATCCGGCGCCGGCGCAGCTCCTGGGTGAGCTGGGCCTGAGTCTGGACCGGATGACTGCGGAGCACCTCAAGGATCACCGACTGGCGGGACTGCCTGGTCGGGGTGGAGGTCATGCGTCTGGACTCCCGGCAACGGCCCGGCTGAGCGCGCGCTCAATTCCAACCAGGGCCAGTTCCTCCTCGTCCTCCCCGATGATCAGGGGAGGCGCGAGACGGATGGTGCTGGTGCCGATGGGATTGACCAGCAATCCCTCGTCCAGGGCTGCCCGCGCCGTCTCTCGCGCCAGCGGCAGCTCAAGCCCGATGCCCAGCAACAGTCCCCGGCCACGCACCTCGGCCACGGGCAGGCCGCGCCCACCCAGGGCGAGCAGCTGCGCGCGCAGCCGGGCACCGCTCGCACCAGCACGGGCTGGTATCGCCTCGCGCTCCAGAACCTGGAAGACGGCCAGCGCCGCCGCGCAAGCGACTGGGTTTCCGCCGAACGTGCTGCCGTGGTCGCCGGGCGCGAGCACATCCGCTCGCTCACCGACCAGGACCGCTCCCAGAGGCAGGCCTCCGGCGATTCCCTTGGCCACGGTCATGATGTCCGGGGTTATGCCTGCCTGCTGGTGGGCCCACATCGTCCCCGTCCGGCCCATCCCCGTCTGGATCTCGTCGACGATCAGGAGAGCCTGATAGCGATCGCAGAGCGCCCTCAGCTGCCTCAGGTAGTCGTCATCCAAAACCAAGACGCCGCTCTCTCCCTGAATCGGCTCCACCATGACGGCGGTGGCCGGGCGCTCGCGGTCGGCGAGTGCCGCCTCCATCGCTCCCAGGTCACCCTTGGGCAGCTGCCGGAAGCCCTCGGGGAGGGGGCGGAAGGGGTCGCCGTAATGGTCGTTGCCGGTCGCGGCTAGGGTCGCCAGAGTTCGGCCGTGAAAGGCTCCCTCGAGCGTGAGGATGTGGTAGGCGCCTTGGCGGCGCAGCTGGCCCCACTTGCGGGCCACCTTGATCGCGCCCTCATTGGCCTCGGCGCCGCTGTTGCCGAAGAAGACTCGGCCTGGAAACGCACTTTCCACCAGCACGGCGGCCAGATTGACCTGGGGCTCGGTGAAATAGAGGTTGCTGGTATGGATCAGACGCTGCAACTGGGTGGTCGCAGCCGCCACCACCTCGGGATGGCAGTGGCCCAGCACGTTCACGGCAATTCCGCCAACCAGGTCGAGCAGTCGGCGACCGTCGTCGGTCTCCACATAACAGCCCGACCCCCGCACCAGGGTCACAGGTACCCGGCTATAGGTGGACATCAGCACTTGGTCGGCCTCAGCCGCGACCCCAGGTCGGGCCAGCTCAGCCATCGGTCGCCACCGCATCGATCATGGTGCCCACACCGGCCTCGGTCAGAAGTTCGAGCAGGATCGAGTGGGGCTGGCGCCCATCCACGATGTGGACGGTCACCCCCGCTCGGGCCGCGGCACAGGCAGCTTTGAGCTTGGGGATCATCCCGTCGGATGCTGCGCCGTCCCGGCAGAGTTCCTCGGCCTGGTCGACGGTGAGACGGCTCTGGAGGTCGCCCCGCTGGTTCCTCACTCCGGCGACGTCGGTGAGGAGCAGCAGCTTGCCGGCGTGCAGCTCCTGGGCCAGTGCCGCCGCCACGGCGTCGGCGTTGACGTTGTAGGAGAGCCCGTCATAGCCCAGGCCGACCGAGGCGACTACTGGGATCATGCCCCGATCGGCCAGCGCCAGCACCGGCTCGGGGTTGACCTCCTGGACCTCGCCGACCCGGCCCAGGTCCTCGCCGTTGGGGCCGACCTGACGTCGCACCAGGATGCAGGGACCGTCCTCACCGGAGAGGCCCATGGCCCGCCCCCCAAGCCGATGAATGGCGCCCACCAGATCGGGGTTGATCTTGCCGGTCAGGACCATCTTGGCCACTTCCATGGTCTTCTCGTCGGTGACCCGCAGCCCGTCGATGAACTGGGTCTCGAGTCCGAGTGCGCCAGCCAGGGCCGTGATCTCCCTGCCCCCGCCGTGAACCAGGACCGGGCGCATGCCCACAAAGCGGAGCAGGACCAGGTCCTGGAGGACGGTATCGCGAGCAGCGCCCTCCTCCATGGCGGCACCGCCGAGCTTGACCACCAGCAGCTGCTCCTGGAAGCGACGGATGTAGGGCAGTGCCTCGACCAGGATCTCGGCGCGCTTCAGAGCACTGGTCTGGTCGAACTGAGTCGCATCAGCTTGAGTAGTCAGCGTTGATCCTCACGTATTCCGAGCTGAGATCACAGCCCAGGGCAGTGGCTTCGGCCTCGCCGACCCCCAGGTCCATTTCTATGGCGATGCGCGGCTGTCGCAGAGCTTGAGCCACCTCATCAACCGGCGTGGCGCTGGCTCGCCCCATCGCGAAGAGCTCCATGCCCGCCAGGGATAGGCGACAGCGGTCGAGGGCGAGGTCGGCGCCGCTGCGGCCCACCGCGGCCAGGATCCGGCCCCAATTGGGGTCAGCCCCGTGGATTGCCGTCTTGACCAGCGATGAGCTGGTCACCGTCCGAGCGGCTAGCCGCGCCTGCTCCTCGTCCAGAGCCCCGCTGATGTGAACCGAAAAGGTCTTGGTGACCCCCTCGCCGTCGGCGACGATTTGCTCGGCCAGGTCCATCAGCACGGCATCGAGGGCCTCGGCCAGCAAATCCGCCTCCCGGGTGCCGCGTTCAATCTCGGGCGCTCCCGCCGCGCCGTTGGCAAGGATTAGGCAGCAGTCGTTGGTGCTGGTGTCGCCATCGATGCTGATCGAGTTGAAGCTGGTGCGGACCGAGGCTCTGAGCAGGTCGGAGAGCAAATCGGGAGCGACCTTGGCGTCGGTGGTGACGAAGGCCAGCAACGTCGCCATGTCGGGGTGGATCATCCCTGCCCCCTTGGCCATCCCACCGACGGTCTGGGGCGTTCCGAAGGCAACCAACTGGGCGACCGCCTCCTTGGGTCGAGTGTCGGTTGTCATGATCGCCTCGGCGGCCCGGTGGCCGTTGCCATGGTCGAGCTGGCTCCCAGCCGCCATGATCGCCGGCTGAATCCGGTCCATTGGCATCGCCCGGCCGATCAGCCCGGTCGACGCTACCAACACCTCACCCGGATCACAGTCGACCGCGTCCGCGGCGGTCTGCGCCATGCGCAAGGCGTCCCCCAGACCCTGGGCACCCGTACAGGCGTTGGCGTTGCCACTGTTGACAACGACCGCACGGGCCCGACCCCGCTTGAGATGTAGCTGGCTCACGACTACTGGCGCAGCCTTGACCCGATTAGTTGTGAACACGCCGGCTGCGGCGGCCAGGCCGTCGCTGCACACGATCGCCACGTCGGGTTTGGTGCTGCCGGCCCCGCGTACATCGGCGGACGTCGCCGCGGCTCGAAAACCGCGGGCGGCGGTCACCCCGCGGGTCAGCGGCCGGGCGTCTCTGGGCGCGATCACGGCCACTGCCCCAGACCCCCCAGCCCGGCCCGCGGATCCAAGCCGAAGCGCAGATTCATCACCTGGATCGCCTGCGACGAGGCTCCCCGTCCGAGGTTGTCGAGTACCGCCGACACCACCAGGTGGCGGCCCTGCTCCTCAAGGCTGATCCAGCACATGTTGGTGTAAGAGGTCTGCTTGCTGGGGACGGGGACATCGGACAGGCACACGAACGGCTGGTCCCGGTACTGGTCACGGTAGAGAGCCCGGACCTTGTCCAGGCCGACTCCCGCTCTGGGCCGCAGGTAGCACGTCACCTGGATGCCCCTGGTCATCGGCACCAGGTGGGGGACGAAGGTGACCGCGAACTGGCCGCCGCCCAGCTCACTGAGCACCTGCTCCATTTCCGGTTGATGGCGGTGACCCCCCACCGCATAGGGCTTGACCGACTCATTGAGCTCGGTGAACAGGTACTCCGCCGAAGCGCTTCTGCCTGCGCCGCTCACCCCGGTCTTGCCGTCGACGACGACCTCGGGCTCCACCAGTTGATTTGCCGCCAACGGACCGCAGGCCAGGATGGCGGCGGTGGAAAAACATCCAGGCAGAGCCAAAACCCGGGCGCCCGCAATCGGACCCGGCCGCAGCTCCGGCAGCGCGAGCACCGCCTCGGGCAGCAACTCTGGGCACGGATGCGGGCCCCCATACCACTCTGCGAAAGCGCTGGCAGAGTTGAGCCGAAAGTCAGCCGACACATCGACCACAACTGCCCCATGGCGCAACCAATCAGACGCGTGTCGAGCTGCATCCCCAGGGGCACAGGCGCTGATAACAACATCGCACTTGGAAGCGTCGATCGCTTCAACTAACTGCAAATCACAGGTCGACCCGGGACATACCGCCGAATGGGTGTGACCACTCTGCGATGACGAAGCCACCGCCACCAAAGCAACGTCGGGATGTTGGAGCAGTAGATTCACGCAGCCAGCACCGGCGTATCCGGTTGCACCGGCGACCGCCACCCTCAGGGACTCTCCACTCCCGGCCACCACGACATGATTGCATATTTATGGGACAGATATTCATGACTCACCTCGCACCTCCTGCATAATCGGGTTGACGATCTCGCACTACATGTAGTGGTCGCCCAAGGTGGGGGCGCAACATGTTGCGCCTGATCCTCCGCGTCCGGCATAGGCCCGTGCGCGCGAAGCTGTATATCGACTCCTGATCATTCTGGGCAACGGAGGTGGGAAGTCCAGGGGGTCAGGGCACAGGAGGTCGGCCCATGGCACAGCGGTCGCCAGCCGTCGGCGGACTCGGGCTGGAGCTTTCGGGAGGACAGGAAGGCCGAGAGAGGGAGCGACCCCCTCCCGCGCTTCCATCAGCCATCGACCGAGGGCGCTGTAACACCCTGGGTCATGCATATCGGTCCCACACACATCCGTGGGTAAGATGGGCAAGTTTCGAACCTGATACAATCGTGCTATGTCACAATCGTCTCATATCCCCTCACCGGCGGCGGCCTTGCTGCAGCTGGCCCGGATCAAGAGTGGTCTGAGCCAAGGACAGCTCAGCGAGCGCGCCGGGGTGCCGGCGACGATGATCTCGGCGTACGAACGTGACCGTCGGCAGCCGACCATTCCGACTCTTACGCGACTCTTGAAGGCAGCCGGATTCGAGGTGAGCATACGTCTCGTCCCGAGTGATACGCATGACGAGGTGCTCGCCAGGCTCGATTCGAGGCGTAGTCCAAGAGAGCGTCGGCGCAGGGATCAACAGATAGCAGCATGGCGAAACGCAGAGCCCCTTGGTGGGGGTGCCCTCTCCCGATGACGCACTCCCGGAATGCGGCGGCCGTCGTTGAAGTCCTGAACCGCCACCACGTCAAGTTTGTTGTTATCGGTGCGTTCGCAGCGATCGCTCAACATGCTCCCATCCCGGCCACCAGGGACATCGACCTAACGCCAGACTCGTCACTCGAGAATCTCGACCGACTCTCGGCCGCGCTCAAGGAACTCGGAGCTCGGATACGCACGGCGGCGGTCGATGAGGGACTCCCGTTTGACCACAATGGCCGGTCACTCGCAGCGTCGTCCGTTTGGAATCTCATCTGCCCGTTTGGTGAGTTCGACATATCGTTCGTGCCAAGCGGTATTGCAGGCGGGTACCGAGAGCTTGCGGTCAGGGCTCACAGGGTGAGGGTCGACGCCGTCGACGTCACGGTCGCCGACCTCAGCGACGTCATTCGCTCCAAAGAAGCCGCCGGACGACCCAAGGACCTCCAAGTCCTGCCGATCCTATATCGATTCGACCGCCAGCGCCGGGACAGTAACCCTTCAGGCTGACGGTCAGAAGACCCGCGACCGTGCCTCGGCAACTCGTAGCGTTGCGACCAACTTGCGGTCGACTTGAGGAGGTGAGGGGACCCCGTTTGAACTGATCCAGATCACCGGCTCAGTCAGCACAGATCGCCGTTGCCTTCCACGAGCCAGGGTTAATGTGAATCGTGTTCTCGTCACTGCTTGCGCTGAAGTCTCTTACTCGGAGGGCGGAGTTTCGTCCGGGACCTAGATCTGGGCTCAATGACCAGGCCCATCGCCGTTTCGATAATCCAGGCCTCGATCTCGCCGTAACTCCACCCGTGATCCCGGCTGAGCGTCCGCCAGGTGGCGGGAAGTGACAGGAAGCTCAAGATGTCAACGGCCTTGGCGGCAGGCAGTCGCGGCTGGAGCGCACCGAGGGCTTCCAGTCGGTTGACCGCCATCTCCCATCCGGAGCGATGGATGATGAGACCTTCTTCCCATGCCTCTGCGGCGACCGTCTCGAACGGTGCCGCAGCCTCGATGGCGGACATCAGATCGCCTGAGGATTCCATGAGTCGCCTGATCACCGTTACGAAACCGGAGATCACCGCGAGCGGGTCCTTGACCGGTGCCAGCTCTCTCTGAACATCTTGTGGCACGCCCGCAAGTACGGGAATCAGCTTGCGTAGTTCGCCCAGGATGGCTGGCTTCGGGCCTATGCTCACGTAGACGGTGGGCACCGCCACGTGGGCCGCGGCTGCGATGTCGGCCACCGTGGTCTGGGCGTAGCCACGCTCGACGAAGAGGCCTCGTGCCACGTCGAGAATGGCCTGGCGGGTGGACGCCGCCTGCTCCTGCCTGCGCTCGGAGTGGTACTTGGCCCTTGACATCGCCCTCACCATAGTTCTAGATTATTGATTAGAAGTAGGTTATCATGACACTGGAGGGTGGATGCCCCGGTTCCTGGTTGCAACCTATCCTAGCCCTGGGCACGTCATCCCGGCTGGCGCTGTCGTGGACGAACTCACCAGGCGTGGGCACGACGTGCGCTGGTACACGGGACGTCGCTTCGCCGAGATGGTCGCTCAGTCCAAAGCGCGCTTTTTCGCCATGCCGGAGAAGCTCGACTGGGACTACAGGGACTTCAACGCCGCCTTCCCCGGTCGCGCCGAGCTCAAAGGTCTCAAACAGAACCAGTTCGATCTCGCCGAGATTTTCGTGCGACCTCTCCGCGAGCACCTGCCCGTCCTGAAGGCGCTCCTCGTGGATGAGCCGGCCGACGTGTTCGTCTCCCACACCGCCTTCTACGGCGGCCGCTGGCTGCATGAACTGGGTGGGCCGCCGGACGCGACCCTCGGCGATACGTGTCTTGCCTTCCCGAGCCGGGACGCTGCCCCATACGGGATGGGATTGGCACCACGGAGCGACTGGGTGGGCCATCTACGCAACAGCGCTCTGAACGCCATGGCCCGCGCCACGTTTCTCCCTCCGGTCACGAAGGCGGCGCGAGAGGTCCGGGCCGGACTCGGTCTTCCTCCCGTGCCGATACGGGACCTCGAGTTCGGGCATTCCCGGTACTTGCACATCCAACTCTGTCCTCGCGGGTTCGAGTACCCGAGATCGGATCTTCCTTCCCACGTTCACTTCGTTGGTGCCCCGGTGCCGCCGAAGCCGGCGGACTTTGCACCACCAAGCTGGTGGCCGAGGCTTTCGGAGTCGACGCAAGTCGTCCTCGTCACCCAGGGGACTATCGCCACGGAACCGGCTGATCTACTCGCTCAATGCCTTGAGGGGCTCGCCGGCAAGGATGTCTTCGTCGTCGCCACGACCGGCGGCGCGGATCCAGTCGACGTCGGGGATGTCCCTCCGAACGCGGTTGTTGAGAGGTTCGTTCCGTATTCCGCGCTTTTGCCCTATGTCGACGTCATGGTGTCGAACGGTGGATTCGGTTCCGTGCAGCTGGCAATCGCCCATGGTGTTCCGATGGTGGTTGCTGGTACGAGCGAAGACAAGAAGGAGGTCACCGCCCATGTCGGTTGGTCGGGTGCGGGAATCAACCTGCGCACAGACCGCCCCTCGCCAACGGCGATCTCTGATGCCGTGGAGCGGGTGTTTAGGGAGCCGAAGTACCGAGAGCGCACCCTGGCGCTACAAGCAGCGACAGCTGACCGGAGCCCGGCCGAGGCCGCCGCGGATCTGCTCGAAGAATTGGCGATCACAAGCAGCGACTCGCCTCGAATGTGAGGCACAGCCTGAGATTCCCGGGGACTTAGAGGATGCCACGCGGCCGTGAGGCGATAGTCAGGAGAATAATGATGGAGCGAAGTGAGGACGGCCTCAAAGGCCTGACGCAAAAAGAGCAGAACTACTTCCGCCGTGGGCGCCGCATGGCGCTGCGGTATTCCTGGGGCCCTCGCCTTTTCAGCAAATCCAATTGTGCCCTCTTCCGTCTTACGGGGGGACGCCTTGGAGGGAGACTGCTTGGGGTCACCGTCGGGCTGCTGACAACGACCGGTAGACACAGTGGCCGGAGTAGGACGGTTCCAGTCGTTTATCTCGATGACAGCTCCCGTTGGCTGGTCGCGGCCTCGAACAATGGGTTCGATGTGCCACCCGCGTGGTGCCTCAACCTTCAAGCGCATCCGAACGCCGAGTTGCGGACCCGCACGGGCACAGAGCGCGTCGCTGCGCGTCGGCTGACTGATTCCGAGCGCGAGGCGGTCTGGCCCCGGCTCTTGAAGCACAATCCGGTGTCGGGCGCTTATCAGTCCTGCACGGAGCGTCAGTTCGCTGTGTTCGCCCTCGAACGAGCCACTGGGCCGGCGCCTCTCCCGCGGCATCAAGATCTCCAGTCCGTGCCGCTCCACCATGGGCTTCCAGCGGCAAGACCGGGACCGGTCGCAGCCCAGCTCCCGGCAGGCCCCGGCAACTCCAATTTCGCCGGCCCTGGCGAAGAAGCGCACACGGTGGCGGAAGATCAGGCCACCATTGGTCACGGCGGCCCCCTCCCTTGAGCTTTGAACACCCACAGGATGGGCCGCTCTCCGTTTCTCTGGCTACCTCCCTCACGGGCACCGGCGTCTACAGGTCTTGGGAGCTGTTCACCCTAGGCGCCGACTGGCAGCTATCGGACCGCGCAAAGGGCAGGCTCATCGACGATCGGATCTACGGGTGGAGGCTCTGCCGTAGGGCAGACTGTAGGCGTGCAAGGCGCCGTGCCGGGTGACGTTGAGAGCTTTGTGCGTCGCCTTACCCCATATTTATCCTCACGCACGAGTAAACCGGCCTGATACGGTCCTCGTCGGCTGACTCGGTGCGCTCCCAGGGAGCGGAACGAAACGGTTGAAATCCCGCCCCCGGAGCCTCGTACGCGGTAGATTGCGCCAGCAGACCGCATGAGCACCCATCCACTCGAGCGCGCCGCCGGGGTTCCACCGCCTCCATCGACAGAGCAGCCTTCGCCTTCGGAGCATCGCCGGCGGGACGAGCGGCCGGCTGAACCGGAAGTCACGGCCGGTCCGCCGCCCCCTACCTCGATGGCCGACCTCGGCCTTCCCTTCTCATTTATATGCGACCTGCTCTTGAAGATCCTCTACTTCAACGGCAATGTCTTGGGTCGCGAGCTGGCGGAGCTGGCCTGTCTTCCCTGGCCGGTGATCAGCGCCGGCGTCACCTTCCTGACCAAGGAGGGATTCTGTGGCACCACCGGTGCGCGCGGAGCATCCAAAGCCCACGAGGAGTTCGCTGAAGGCCTCGAGTACGTTCTCACGACGTCGGGGCGAGAAAGGGCACGGGAGACCCTCGAGCTGAGTCAATATGCGGGCCCCGCGCCCGTCCCCCTGGACGACTACCTAAGGAGCGCCGCCGTCTTGGTGGCCGAGAGCGCCAACGTCAGCTCGGCGGTGATGAAGCGGGCCGTCGGTGACCTGGTGCTGCCGGACTCCGTCATCGACGTGGTGGGATCGGCGCTTCTGGCCCGGCAGGCGCTCTTCCTCTACGGGCCGCCCGGCAACGGCAAGAGCTCGATCGCGGCGGCCTGCGCGGCGGTGCTGGGCGAGCCAATCTACGTCCCCCATGCCCTGTATGTGCATGGCGAGGTGGTGAGGCTCTTCGACCCGGTCCACCACCGGCCGGTGGCAGAAGCGCCGACCGATCACGATCTGCGCTGGATTCTGGTGGATAGGCCAGTGGTCCACACCGGGGGCGAGCTGCAGGCTCAACAACTAGAGCCCGCCTTCGACCGCGTCCTCGGCTTCTACGAAGCTCCGCTCCAAGTCAAGGCCAACGGCGGGATCTTCCACGTCGACGACTTCGGACGCCAGGTGATCTCGCCCCGGGAGATCCTCAACCGCCTGATCGTCCCCCTGGAGAGCGGCGTCGATCACCTAAACATCGCCAGGGCCGGAACCACCATCAGCATTCCCTACGCCACCATCCTCTTGCTCTCGACCAACCTCGACCCCGAGGAGTTAGTGGACGAAGCATTCTTGCGCCGGGTCCGCTACAAGGCCCTGGTGCCCGACCCAGATGAGAAGGACTTCCGCGCCATTTTTCGCAAGGTTTGCCAGGACCGCAGGATCGCCCACAACGAGGATGCGGTCGACTACCTGCTAGCAACCCACTACAAGCCGTTTGCTCGTGCCCTGCGTGGATGCCAGCCCCGCGACCTCGTCGCTCAATTGATCACCACTGCCCGCTACCTGGGGCAGGAACCCAAACTGAGCCGCGAGCTGATCGACCGGGTTGCGCACTCCTACTTCGCCGAATTCCAATACGCCGCCGGAATTGCGCGCTCCCATGCGCGGCCTGCTGACGCAGGCATGCCAAGTGGTCACGGTAGTGCCAGGACGGACTGGACTGAGTAGATGCTGAGGAGTAGAGGATGACCGCGGTCTCCGCCCGATTCGAGTCGCGCAACCCCACGGCGCGACTCGCCTTAGTAGCGATCGCAGGTGTTTTCCTCTACGTTTTGATCGACGTTCTGCTCGCGTTTTTACGGCCGGATGTGAACCTCATCCATAACGCCGAGAGCGATTACGGTGTCGGTCCCTACTCCTGGCTCATGGACGTCAACTTCCTGCTCCGCTGCGCCCTCTCACTGGCCGCGGCGGGCGCCATCGTGAGAAACACGTCCACCGGAGGTCGCCTGCGCTTGGGCATCGGGTTCCTGGTGGCGTGGGGAGTGGGATCGGGAATCCTCGCCTTCTTACCCGACAATCCCTCGGGAACTCCCGCGACCACATCCGGGCTGGTCCATCTCAGCATCGCCTTCTTGGCTTTTACCTGTGTTGTGATCGGTACCATCGTGCTCTCGGTCAAATTCCGTCTGGTGCCGCAGCTACGTCAGCTTGTCCCCTTCCTGCTCCTCATCTCCGTCACTGCAGTGGTTCCATTGATGCTGCTGGGCCATACCGACTTCCGCCCCGGGACGCTCTCCGGGCTCTACGAACGGATCTTCTTGGGGCTGGAATTAGCCTGGATCCTGGTGGTCGGAACACGCATCTTCAGTGCGGCATCCCAGTCGCCCTACCCAACTGGCAAGCGGCGATAATTCCGCCATGCTTCGGCGGGCACTGAACCGCCAGCCCCGGGTCCGACAGCTGTGGGCATCCGACTCCTCCCGGGTTCAGGCTTGCCTGGAAGAACATCCCCTGGAGACGGTGTTCCTTCGCAGCGAGATCCGCCAGGGCGCGCTTCGCCAAGGTGCACTCCTGGGCGTCGAGCACCCCTCAGGACGGCGGATCCGCGGCGTGCTCATGCACGGCCCTCTGGTGGTGCCGTGGGCTCCCGATCCGCCCGACCTAGACCTGCTCGCCAAGGCGCTCCGCCCTCACCTGGCCTGGATCCAGCTGATGGTCGGCCCCAGCGATCAGGTAGCGAGGTTGCAGGAGCAGCTCGGTGCGCGGCTACCGCCGGTTCGCACCCTGCGGGCGGAACAGCCCCACTACGCCGTCGACCTGGGATCCGTGGCTCCCGAGCCGGCTGATCCTCCCCCACTGCGCCTGGCCCGCACTGAGGACTTGGACCTCATGGTGCGCGCCAGCGCCGCCATGCACCTCGAGGAGGTCGGCTTCGATCCCCTGGTGGTGGATCCCTCCGGGTACCGGGAGCGGGTGCTCACCCTGATCCGGCGCGGGCGCCTTTTCGTTTGGATGGAGGGGGGCCGAGTGGCATTCAAGGCGGAGTGCTCATCGGTGACACCGGAGGCGGTTCAGCTGCAGGGGGTCTGGACCGACCCCGTGCTGCGTCGAGAGGGTCGCGCCACTCGAGCCATGGCGATGCTCTGTCACCTGCTGCTGGCGGACACTGAGTGGGTCACTCTGTTCGTCAACGATTTCAATGAGACGGCGATCCGCCTCTATGAGCGAACCGGGTTCAAACGGATCGGCACCATGCGCACCGTGCTGTTCTGAGCCTGGGTCTGGCTGCCATGATGGCGCGCCCGACGGCGGGCAACGGTCCGCCCGATCCGTTGAGTAACTCGATCACCGCTGATCTCAGCTGGGAGGCATCTGCGCCAGGCGTGTCCTGGCTCGGCGCCGGGCGACTTCGGGACCACTCACCATCAGAACCACCCCCAAGGTGATGAGGACCGCGGCAATGCCGGCAGCGGGTGTCAGGCCCTGATCGAGGATGAGCCAACCAAGCAACAGGGCCACCACCGGGTTGACGTAGGCGTAGGTGGCGACGGTGGTGGGGGGCAGCATCTTGAGGGCATAGGTGTAGCAGCTGTAGCCGATGACCGACCCGCCGGTAACCAGCCAGGCGAAGGCGATCAGGGCCGGCGCTCCGACTCGGTCCCAGTGGATTTGCGAGGCCTCGCCACTGGCCAACCCCACTAGGACGAGCGCCAATCCCCCAACCATCAACTCCACCGCCGAGACCAGCAGGATGTTCCTGGCCAGGGGTGCCCGGCGCGAGTAGAGCGAGCCGATGCTCCAGAGGATCGCCGACCCCAGCAGGGCGGCGGCCAGGAGCGGCGTGAGGTGGCCGCTGGAGCTGGGGTCCACCAGGACCGCGACCCCGGCCAATCCCACCACCACGCCGAGCCATCCCAGCACGCCGGGGCTACGGCTCCACCGCATCACCAGCCCGATCAGGGTCATCCAGAGCGGAACCGTGGCGATCATCAGCGCGGCGATCCCGGAGTGGACCTTGAGCTCAGCCAGGGTGACCAGCCCGTTGCCGCCGAGGAGGAGAAAGAGGCCGACCACGCCGGCACTTACCGCCTCACTCCGGCTCGTCTTCTCCCAGCGCGGGGGCCAGCTCCACCAGGGGCCCCGATGACCCGCGATCAGGTAGAGGATGAGACCCGCCATCACGAACCGAACACCCGACATCAGGAGCGGCGGTAGGTAGCGAATCGCAACCTGGATGCCGGCGTAGGTAGAGCCCCAGAGCACGTAGACAGCGGCCAACGCCAGCCAGGACCTGACTTTGGGATTGCCGGCGGGCTTGGCGGGGGCGGCTTCGATGGTCATGGTTAAGAGCTGCCCCAGCTAGACCGGTTCAGCCGCCGTCAGCAGCCGACCGGGATTCTCTCAGTACTCATCCTCGGGTCGCTGGTCCTCGTCGAGCTCCTCGGGCTCGGCCTCCTCGACCGGCTCCTCGAACTCAGCGAAGCCTTCATCGAGCTCCTCCGCCACCGGGTCCGAGGCCGCGACCAGGGGGTCCTCCTCCTCGTCCTCGGCGCTGTGCGGCAGCTCGTCGCGGGGGATCACCGCCTCCTTGGCATAGGGCCGGTAGGTGATCTCCCTGGCCTTGCGGACGGGGAAGGAGATGGTGCCAGCCAGCTCGGGCGCCTGGTAGACCTCGCGGAGGATGATCTGGACCCCGGTGGGGTCCACGTGGGTGACCGCCCCGGTGTATCGATTGCCGCCCTTGCTGAGGCGCAGGATTCGCTGCGAGATCCGCGGCTCGATCCCGCCCAGCTCGACCCCGCGCATCGTGGCCACCCCCACCTGGTTCTCGCCGATCTCGAGCTTGATGGGATCGCCGGGGGCGACCTTGGCTGGGTCCACCCCCGGGGCCAGAATCAGCCGGGTGATCGCCGACTTGCCGGGCTCGTCGGTGAAGACGGCCACGTCCACCGAGGCCGAGACCGGGGCGACTGGCGCCTTGGCCTGACGCAGCTCAGAGAGCTTGGCCAGTTGGCGGGTGGCGATCTGGTTGCCGGGGTTGAGCTTGTGCGTCGCCGCGTAGGCGGACTCGGCATCCTCCAAGCGGCCCAGCTCCAGCAGCGCCTTGCCCCGTCGGTTGTACGTCTCCTCGTCGGGACCGAAGCGCTCCAGGAGCTCGTCGTTGACCGCCAGGGCCTCCTCCCAACGGCTCGCGAGCGCCAACCCAACCGCCTCCTCGGCGGCCTGGAGCTTGGATTTGGGGAAGTCGCCGACTTCAGCCAAGGCTGCCGTTCTCCTCAAAAAGCCTTGCGAGACTTGATCGTTGTCACGGGATCGCCGTCCCGGGACCGAACGCAGCGGTGTCAGATCCGGTGCCAGGGCACAGGTACCGCTTCGTTCTCCCCCCTGAGGCGTAGCGGGCCGCCATATGATACCGGCAGGCCGCACAGATCCGGTCTCCGCGATGGCCTTCTGACCAGCCGAGGTCCCCTCCGCCACATGCCCTCCAACAACCACAGACGCCGCAGCACTCAGATCTTGGCCGTCGCCAACCAGAAGGGTGGCGTCGGCAAGACCACTACTGCCGTGAATCTCGCCAGCGCCCTGGCCGAGCGCGGGGTACGGGTCCTGGCGGTGGACCTCGATCCCCAGGGACATCTCACCGTCAACATGGGGGTGGCCAAGCCCGACGACCTGCGCCTGACCGTCTACGACATGCTCTGCGAGCATCAGGTTTCGGCCGCCGACATCCGGCTGCACTCGCCCGGCGTGGGGGTCGACTTCCTACCCTCCAACGTCGAGCTGGCCGGTGCGGAGCTGCAGCTGGTGACCGAGATCGGACGGGAGTCGGTGCTACTTGAGAAGCTCACGCCCATCCTTCGCGATTACGACTTTGTCATCATCGACTGCCCGCCCTCGCTGGGACTGCTCTGCATCAATGCACTGGTGGCGGCAACCGACGTGATCATCCCCCTGCAGTGCGAGTACTTCGGCATGAAGGGGATGGAGCAGCTGCAAAAAACAATCGAGCGGGTACGGGTTAAATTGAATCCAAAGCTGCGCATCCATGGCATTCTCCCCACCATTCACAAGGGGCGTACCGTGCACGCCAACGAAGTCTTGAACGACGTGCAGTCCCACTTTGGTGGCCTGGTCTATCCCTTCCAGGTGAGCGACAGCATCCGCTTCGCCGAGTGTCCGCTGGCCGGACAATCGATCCTGCAGTACGCCAACGAATCCGACGGCGCTGCCGCCTATCGCCAGCTGGCCGAAACGGTCCTGAAGCGAGGAGGGCACTGATTTGGCTTTCAAACGCGCCAGCCTGTCCGGCTCGGCACAACTGTTTCAGCCCACCCGGGTTCCTTCGCGCCGGCACACCGACGCCGAGGAGAGCGCGCCCCGGCGCAACGACCCCTCCCTGCCCTTGGAGGAGATGGACGAGCCGCTGGAGCGCAAGCACAGCGGGGGAGCGTTGCTGTCCGAGGTGACCCCTTCCGCCTCAAGTCAAGGGCACCTTTACCGGCTCAGCGATGAGGAGGTCGAGGTGTTGCTGAACGCTCTCCAGCACGCCAAGTTCCCCCACTCCTACCAGCGCCTTCCCAAGCCGGCCATGGAGGAGTTCGAGCAGCTGGAGGCGTTGCGCCAGAAGATCACCGATCAGCGCGAGGCGGCCGGCTGACTTCGGAGCCATCCCGGCCGCGGCTGCAGATCGCCCGGGTCCGGGTCAGCGGCACCGCCGAGACCAACTGCTACGTGGTGGCATGCGCCCGGAGCAAGGAAGCGGTGGTGATCGACCCAGGCGCAGACCCGGCCAAGATCGTTGAGCAGTGCCAGGGGCTCACCGTGCGCCACCTCTTGTGCACGCATGGCCACCGTAACCACGCCAGCGCCAAAGATGAGGTCAAGGCGGCGGTGGGAGGTGAAACCGGGCTCAGCTTGGTCGATGCCAAGGCCTACCTCCGCTCCGCCGAGCACTACCTCAACGATGGCGAGAAGCTGGCATTCGGGGACTTCGAGCTCGAGGTCCTGGTCACTCCCGGGCACAGCGCCGGAAGCCTCTGCTTCAAGGTGGGCAACCATCTGTTCACCGGCGACACCCTGCTGGCCGGCAACATAGGCCGCACCGACCTCCCCGACGTGGATCTCTCCAAGCAGCTGGTCAGCGTCCTATCCCGGCTGCTCAGCCTGCCCGAGAACACCGTCGTCTATCCCGGCCACGGCCCCACCACCACGGTCGGGCAAGAGCGCCGGGAGAACGTGGCGGTGCAGATGTTGCGCCAGGTCGGCTGAGCGACTCGAGGCCAACCGGGGCCGCGGCTAGACTAGCGCCGTGGTAATCGGCAGCCTGGTGCTGACCCTGCACCTGCCCCAGAGCCGGTCCCTCAAGGCCAAGCGGCAGGTAGTCAGCTCATTGACCCAGCGGGTACGCCGCACCTTCAACGTCGCCGTGGCCGAGGTGGAGAGCCTGGACTCCTGGCAGCTGGCGGTGATCGGCGTCGCCTGCGTCAGCAACGACCGCCGCCACGCTGACGAGATTCTGAGCAAGGTGGCCAACTGGGTGGCCGAGGACGGCGGCCGCGGGGAGGCGCTGCTGACCCATCAGGACATCGAGCTGATCCAGGCTTGACGCCGGTGATCGCGACGATCCAGATCGGGATCAACCCGATCTTCCACCTGGGTCCCTTCACGCTCCACTGGTACGGGGTCGGCTACGCGGTGGCCATCCTGGTGGCTCTGCAGGTGGCGGTTCCCTATGCCGAGCGCCACGGCATACCGCGATCCAAGACTGGCTGGATCGCCTTCTGGACCATCGTCATGGGATTGATCGGGGGACGACTGTTCTACGACCTCCAGTCCGGGGCCGCCTACTACTTCACCCACCCGCTCGAGACCTTCGCGGTCTGGCAGGGGGGCATGGCCTTCTTCGGGGCCATCTTCCTGGCCAGCCTGACCTTGCTCTTCATGGCCTGGCGCGAGCGGGTGAACTTCTGGGTACTGCTTGACGCCGGCGTCCTCTTCGCCGCAATCGGGCAGCCGATCGGCCGGATCGGCAACATCATTAATGGGGACATCCTGGGCTACCCCTCCAATCTGCCCTGGGCCACCGCCTACACCAACCCCAACAGCTTTGCCCCCCGGCTCAACGTCCCCTACCAACCGGTGGCGGCCTATGAGGCTCTGATCATCCTCCTGGTCCTGGCCTTCCTGATCTGGATGCGCCGTCGCGGCGTGCCCGACGGCTGGATCGGAATCGCCTACTTCATCCTCTACCCCCTCACCCAGATCGGCCTCTTCTTCCTGCGCAATCCGGTCAACGTGCCGGTGATCGCGTTCGGCCTCAAGCAGGCTCAGTTGACCGCGATCGGGGTCCTGGTGATCGGGGTACCGCTGCTGATCCTGGCCTGGTGGCTGACCAACCGGCGGCCTCAGGAGCGACCGGAACAGGTCAGCGAATCGCCGCCGGCTTGAGCGACCCGGAGCAGCGCCTGGCGACTCCGGGTCTGGAGGACTTCGAACAGACCCTCCCGTTTCAGCTCGACCCCTTCCAGGTGGAGGCGATCGCAGCCCTCGAGCGCCATCAGGGGGTACTGGTCAGCGCTCCCACCTCCAGTGGCAAGACCGTCGTCGCGGAGTGGGTGATCTGGCGATGTCTCGAAGGCGCCCATAGCAGCGAGCGGGTGCTCTACACCTCACCCCTCAAGGCGCTCTCCAACCAGAAGTTTGGTGACCTCTGTCGGCGCTACGGCGAGGACAACGTCGGGTTGGTCACCGGCGAGACCTCGATCCGGCCCTTCGCCAAGGTGGTGGTGATGACCACCGAGATCCTTCGCAACCTGGTCTACGACGACCCCGTCTCGCTGGAGCGGGTCTCCTGGGTGATTCTCGACGAGGTCCATTACATCGACGAGTACCCCAGGGGCACGGTCTGGGAGGAGGTGATCGTCCAGGCCCCAGGCCACATCAAGTTCATCGGGCTCTCGGCGACCATCACCAATGTCGACGAGGTGGCGGCCTGGATGACCGAGCGCCGGGGCCCGATGGCGGTGGTGGTGCGGCAGGAGCGCCCGGTGGAGCTGCGCACCTGGCTGGGGATGCGCAACCGGCTGCTGCCCCTGCTCGACCGCGAGGGCCGGCTCGACCGCACCACCTTGGAGCTGGCCCAACAGGACCGCAGCGGCGACCGGCGGATGCCCGGCAGCCGTTTGGCCTTCGCCTCTGAGAATGACCTGCTGCGAATCCTGGATCAGCTGGCCGAGCAGGACATGCTGCCGGCGATCTACTTCATCTTCTCCAGGCGAGGCTGCCGGGAGGCGCTGGCTCGCTGCAGCACCCACCGGGTGGACTTCACCTCGCTGCAGCAGAAGTTCGCGATCGATGAGGTGCTGGCGGAGCGGCTGGCCCAGGTGGAGGACCCCGAGGAGGCCGAGCTCTACAGCCGCAGCCTCTCCATGGACCTGCTCCGCCGCGGCATAGCCATGCATCACGCCGGCCTTCTCCCCTACGTCAAGGAGACCATCGAGGAGCTCTTCCAGCGCGGGTTGCTGAAGGTGGTGTTCGCGACCGAGACCCTGGCCTTGGGGCTGAACATGCCCGCCCGGGCCTGCGTCATCTCAACCTTCACCAAGTTCGACGGCCAGGGCTTCTCAGCGCTCCGCAGCGGGCAGCTGGCCCAGCTCCTGGGTCGGGCGGGAAGGCGGGGGATTGATCCGATTGGCCACGGGGTGATCCTGCGCGACCCCGAGGTGGACCTGGGTGTCATCTGCGAAACCCTGCTGGGCAACGACATGGCGGTCGAGTCCAAGTTCGCCCCGACCTACAACATGACCCTCAACCTGCTCCGCCGGCATACCCCCGCCGAGGCCGAGGAACTGCTGGAGCAGTCGTTCGGGCAGTACCAGCGCATCCGGGCCCTGGACAACCTTCGGGAGCGCCGCCCTAACCTGGAGTCACGGCTGGAGGACCTGCGCCGGCGCAGATTTCGCCACCCCCGGGTGCCGTGCACCGAGCGCACCCTGAGCCAGTACCTAGGCGCCCGCCACGGGTTGGAGCAGGCAAGGGCGGAATCCCGGCAGCTCCGGCGGCAGCACTTTCGCGACCGGCGACGAGGACGGTTCGGCGACGGGACCCAGGACCCGGCGGGAAGGCTGGAGCGACTGCGCCGGACCATCCGTCAGGAGGAACGCCGCCTCAGCTCCTCCCCATGCCCCAACTGCCCGATCCTCCCCGATCACCAGGCGAGTCGGCAGGAGGCCCGGGAGATTGAGCTGGAGCTGGAGGGGGCTGAGGCCGCCGCGGCCCAGCGCGAGCATGAGTACCGAACTCAGCTGCGGGCCTACCGGACCGTCCTGACCCAGCTCGGCTACCTGACGGAGGACCAGCCCACCCGGCTGGGGCTCCTGGCAGCGGCAGTCTATGGTGAGAACACACTCCTCGTGTCGCAGACGGTGGCCGAGGGCTGGCTGGACGAGATGTCCGAGCCGGAGCTTTGCGGAACCCTGGTGATGCTGGCGGCAGAGGACCGCAACCCCACCCGGCCGGCTGGGAGGCGGCGAATGCCGACCGCCCGGCTTGAGCGGATGGCACGGAGGCTTCGGCAGGCCCAGCGAGAGCTGTCTGAGCTCGAGTCCGCGTGGGGCCTGGCCGAGAGCCGCAGTCCCTCGATGGACCACGTCGAGTATGTGTACAACTGGTCACGCGGCGTCCCCCTCACCGAGCTGCAACCGCCCCAGGGCGTCGACCCCGGCGACGCCCTGCGCGCCACCAAGGCCTGCTACGCCCTATCGCGCCAGCTGGAGCAGGGGCTCGCCGGCTGGCCCTTGCAATCCAAGGTGGCCGGTGCGCGCCAGAGCCTGGAGCGGGATCTCGTCCGTCGCCTCTGAGGGATTTGGTCAGGCCGCGAGCACTGCCGGCGCCAGCCGCTCGAGCTGGACTACGGCGCTGTCCAGATCTCCCAGCGGTTGCAGGAGCACATGGTCGGCACCCCCCTCCAGGTGGGCTCTGACCCGGTGGGCGATCTGCTCCTCATCACCCCAGGCCACGATGGCGTCAACCAGCCGGTCGCTGCCCGAGGCCGCCAGGTCCTCGTCGCCGTAGCCCAGCCGTCTTAGGTTGTTGACGTAGTTGGGCAACCGCAGGTAGGAGCTCATATGACCGCGAGCAACGCGCCGCGCCTGCTCGGCATCGGTGCTGAGAACCACCGCCTGCTCCGGGATGAGGAGGGGGTCCGGTCCCAGGATCTGGCGAGCCACCGGGGTGTGCTCCACCGGAACGAAGTAGGGATGGGCGCCATCGGCCCGATCCCGGGCCAGCGCCAGCATCTTGGGCCCCAGAGCGGCGAGTAGGCGAGGCACGGGAATGTCGGTCACCGGCACGTCCCCGGTGACCCGGTCCATGCCGTCCAGGTACTGGAACATGCGGGTGTAGGGACGGTCGTAGGTTTGCCCGCTCCGCTCCACCATGGAGGCGTGACTGACGCCGATCCCCAGAATGAACCGCCCCGGGTAGGCGGCCCCCAGAGTGGCCGCCCCCGCCTGCATGGTGGCAGGATGACGGGCCCAGATGTTGGCGATTCCCGTCCCGGTCACAAGCTGGTCGGTCGCCGCCAGCAGGACCGCCTGGTGGGCAAATGCCTCCTTACCCCCGATCACCTCGCCAGCCCAGAGCGAGCCGTAACCGAGGGCCTCGATGCGCCGAGCGGCCGCGCGCTCCTGCTCGGTCGTGGCCGGTCGCAGCGACGCCAGCCACACACCGACTCGTCCCAGGCGCTGGCGAATGTCGGTTGGACTCACGCGGAAGCAGGGTCAGAGCGCCACTCGGCATTAGCAGCCCCTTCGAGCTTCACGCTTCGTCCTTGGCCATTGACTCGGGAACCCCGACCACTCGATAGGGCAACTCGCTGATGTCAAAGTAACGCACCGGCTTGCGCATCCTTTTGGCGATTCCCACCTGGACCTTGAGGCCCAGTGACAAGGGTCCAAAAACCCACATCTCCTCGCAGCGAGCAATGAGATTGTTCATCGCCTCCCGGACCAGCTCCTTGGGCACGGTGTGGAGCAGGTAGTAGTCGAACATCATGAAAGGCGTTATCGGCACCCGGCCCTCGTCGAGCACGAACTTGGTCAGCTGCTGCCGCCAGTAAAAGGTGCGATTGCTCATGGCCACGTAGACCAGCGCCTTGGGCCGCCGCAGCGCCCGCTCCGCCTGCTCGGCGGGACTGGCGCGAGGGGTTGGAGTGAAGATCAGCTCCAGGATGTCGTCGGCGGAGCGCTGGGCGACGGTCTCAGCACCTGCGGGCGCCTCCCGGTCAGGAGCGGCCGGGACCAAGGCGGTCGACGACTCCTCGTCGGGAGTGGGCGCACTCGTTGCACCGGTTACATCCAGGTCGTCAGTCCCACCCAAGCTTTGCGAGCGAGTATACCCAACGCGACCGCACAAAATTCACGCGATTGCCGATGATTCCTGCAGACGTCCCAGCAGCTCCAGGGCGCGTTCCAGCAGCGCTCGGTGTGCCGGCACATTGAGCCAGCGGCTGGCTCCCGACGGGTGCGGCAAGGGCAGCACCAACCGGCGCCTGCCAGCCTCCAGCGCCTCGACCGCGGCGAGCTCGGCGCCATCCGATCCGAACACCCTCCCTACAGCTAGGTCCATCGAGAGTCTGCCCAGGAACCGCTCCAGCGCCATTTGCCCCACGGCCAGGATCAGCCAGGGCTGCAAGAGGGCAAGCTGGCTATCCAGATGGCCTCGGCAGAGTTCCGCCTCAGCCGGGCCGGGTCTCCGGTCCCCGGATCCCGAGGAGGCCGGGCCGGGAAAGCACTTGGTGATCGAGGTGATGTAGACGGCGCGGCGGACGGCCTCCTCCTCGCCTAGGCCAGCCGCCTCCAGCCAGCGGAACAGCTGCCTGCCGGCGCGGCCGCTGAAGGGTCGTCCCGCACCCTCCTCCACTCGTCCGGGCGCCTGACCCACCAGCATCATGCGGGCCACAGTCGGGGCGGGGAGCACCGGTGCGGCATGGGTCAGGAACCCGGCTAGCTCACAGCTCCGGCAGCTGAGAATCGTGGCATGAAGCTGGCGGAGCCTGGCCTCTTGGGGACGCCTCGCCAATGCCGCAGCGCGAGTGCCAATTCCATCGGAAGCCACGGGCAACGAATGGTATCCTAGGCCCCGTTCTGGTCGCCCTTGTCGACCACCCGGATCATCAGGTCTCGAAGATGCCTAACGGCTCCGACCCTCGCCGGCGGCCTGATCAGCAGTCACCCGATCCAGAGGTGACCGTCCCACCGGCTTGGTGGAACCAGCTGTCGGATGGAAGGCTGCCCGCGGAGGATGCGGCGGGACAGCCGCACTCGAGGTGGCGCGCGCGGCTGAGGCGAATGGGCCGACGCCTGATCGCCCCAGTTGTCCTCGTCGCGGTGGCCGGTGCCGTGGTTGCCTTCAGCTTCGGATATGTGATCGTGGGAGGCGCGGTGGCCGCCGCGGTGGTGCTCGGCGCTGCCTCGGCGACCCTGGTGTACCAGCGGCGCCGAGCTCAGCTCGGCGAGAGCGGCTGGTGGCGGTAGGGGGCAGACGGGGCAGCCCGCGGGGCGGGTCGCACAGCGGCTCTCACCTCTGGCCGGGCGCGGTGTCGGCGCTGGGCGGCTGGCTCCGACAACAATCGCAACGACCTGGCCCAGCCGGCGTCGCCGCCGGGGTGGCGGTGGTGGTGGTCAACCGTTCGGCGCGCCTGGTTGGAGAGATCAGCGCCGAGGTAATCCGAGCCACGTCGGAGCAAGCCAGTGACGACCCTCGCCCGAAACCGGTCAGGCGACGCGCGCCCGGCACGCGGTCCGCTCCCAGGACCACGCCCATGAGGCGTCGCAAGCCGGAGGACTGAGTCGGCTCAGCCCCAATCGCTGGCGGGTTCAGGGAGCTCCGGCAGCTCCTCTTGGGCCCGCGCCGCCACCTCCTCTGCGATCGCTCGCGCGTATCCCCGCTGCGACGGGTTGGGAACCAGGTCGAAGAACTTGTAGCAGGCTGCCAGTTCGACTCCCGCCCTCTGGCCGTCCTCCTGAGCGCTCTTCTCGATCCATTCCCGCATATCGCTGGCGTCGAACTGGCTGTGGTGCTCGCCCAACGCGGCCAGCTTGTTCTCGATATCGACCTGCTCCAGGGGAATCGCGATATCCGCGTCGGCGTTGGACCTGGCGCCCAGAAAGACGAAACGCACCTTGTGGGGTTCCAGGCCCTCGTCGCGGAGCAGCTCGGGGAAGGCGCGAGCGTCGCGGGCACTGGGGAAGACCGCGTTCAAGGCAGCGTCAGCCGCTGCCCGGTGGTCGGGGTGGTTGATGTAGCCCCTGCCGAACCAGCGATTGGACGGATCCATGGTGATCACGGCCTCGGGACGTAGCTCGCGGATCACCCGGACCACATCCCGCCGTACCGTCAGATTGCTCTCCAGTTGGCCGTCGGGGAACCCCAGACAGCGGACGTCGGACACCCCCAGGTGCGCCGACGCCAGGCGCTGCTCCGCGAGCCGGATGCGGCTCAGCTCCCCCTTGGGAATGTTGGGATCGTCACTACCGGCGTCCCCATCGGTTACCAGGCAGACAGCACCAACACAGCCCTGGCGCGACCACGCCGAGAGCACCTCTGCCGCCAGGAAGTCACAGTCGTCGGGATGGGCCACCACCACCAGCGCCCGCTGGGGGACGTACTCGAAAAGCTCCAGGGGAGCCGGGGTTGGCTCGGATCCGATTGCATCCGTCTCGTCATTGGGCACCATCTCAACCGGTTATCCTGCCAGTAGTGAGTCCCACTTCGCCTCGCGACCCCTTGGTCGCGACCTTCTCCGTCGTCGCCACCGATGGCACGGATTGGGGGGTGGCGGTGGCATCCAAGTTCCTCGCGGTTGGCAGCGCCGTGCCTGCGGCGCGCGCCGAGGTCGGCGCCATCGCCACCCAGGCGATGGCCAACACCAGCTACAAGACGCTGGGGATGGAACTGCTGGAGGCGGGTCGGCCTGCCAGCGAGGTGGTGGAGGCCCTAACCGGTGACGACGATGAGCGAGAGAGTCGGCAACTGGGGGTGGTGGACAGGAACGGCGGAGCCGCCACCTACACGGGTGCCAATTGTTTCGAGTGGGCGGGCGGGCGCACCGGCCAGGGCTGCGCCTGTCAGGGCAACATCTTGGTCGGGCCCGAGGTGGTGGACACGCTCCTGACGGTTTTCGAATCGAGCCAGGGCGATCTGGTCGACCGGCTCCTGGCCGCCCTCACCGCGGCCGACAGGGCGGGCGGCGACCGACGGGGTCGGCAGTCGGCGGCGCTGCTGGTCGTCAGGCGGAATGGCGGCTACCGCGGCCTCGACGACCGCATGGTGGACCTGCGGGTGGACGACCACCCGCAGCCGATCCCCGAGCTGACGCGCCTGCTGGGGTTATGGAAGCTCCATTTCGAGAGGGTCTCGCCCGACTCATTTCTGCCGGTCGACGAGGAGGTCGCCTCGCGGATCGGCGGCGCGTTGCGCCGCCGCCGACGGCTGGCCAAGAGCGCCGGACCAGAGAAGCTCTGGAGCGCGTTCGACGCCTGGATAGCGGAGGAGAACCTGGAGGAGCGGTCCCTCTCGCACGACTCAATCGATCCCTTGGTGCTGGCCAAACTGGAGGGATCTCCTCCCTTCGACTGATCCCGATCCCGCGGCACCAACCGGCGGCGCTCAGGGGACGGCCGGGAGGGGGCTGCCTAGCGTGCTCAGGTGATAGAGCAGGAGTTGCTGGGCCGAGAAAGCGGCGTCTCGGTAGTCGGCCGTCAGTTCCCTGACCTCTTCGGGTGCGGGGAGCGCCGACAGCCCATAGGCCAACTGCACCGCCTTGCGGACCCCCAGATCTTCGGCGACCACCAAGGGGCGCCCTAAGACGCGGGTGAGGTACTGGCCGCAAGTCCAGGGCCCAAGCCCTGGCAGCTCCATCAACCGGGCTCGGACCTCGGCGTCGGGCGCCGGTTCCAACG
>Ga0102924_1000987_pt1 | contig 33826 bp, 33 predicted proteins | sample PaiPotPPM11metaG_FD_80116 | JGI IMG/M metagenome (GOLD analysis project Ga0102924, IMG submission 80116) | Iron sulfur acid spring bacterial and archeal communities from Banff, Canada, to study Microbial Dark Matter (Phase II) - Paint Pots PPM... ...
CGGCGGGCCGGTCAGCGGATGGCGCCGGCGTCTCGCAGCGCCTGCAGCTCGGCGGCGCCGAAGCCCCAGTCGGCCAGGGCGGCGTCGGTGTGCTCGCCGGGCTTCGCCGCCGGCCGCCGGAGCTCGGGTGCCGTCCGCGAGAAGCGGGGCGCTGGCGCCGGCTGGAGCACCCCGGCGTGCTCGACGACGGTCTGGCGGGCGCGGACGTGCGGGTGCTCGGCGGCCTCGCTCATGGTGAGGACCGGCGCGAAGCAGGCGTCGCTGCCCTCGAGGATGGCGTTCCACTCGGCGCGGGTCTTGGTCTTGAACAGCTCGGTGAGGCGAGCCCGCAGACGCGGCCAGCCGTCCCGGTCCATCTGTTCGCCGAGGTCCTCGTCGCCGAGCCCGGTCTTGGCGAGCAGCTCGGCGTAGAACTGCGGCTCGAGCGCGCCGACCGCCACGTACTTGCCGTCCGCGCACTCGTAGGTGTCGTAGAAGGGCGCGCCGGTGTCGAGCACGTTCGTGCCGTGGTGGTCCTCGTCGAACGCCCCGAGGTGGCGCAGTCCCCACATCATCGACATCAGGACCGCCGACCCGTCGATCATCGCCGCGTCGACGACCTGACCCTGGCCCGAGTCCCGAGCCTCGAGCACGCCGCACACGATCCCGAAGGCGAGGAACATCCCGCCGCCGCCGAAGTCGCCCACCATGTTGAGGGGTGGCGTCGGCTTCTGGCCCTCCCGCCCGAAGTGCGCGAGCGCGCCCGCCAGCGCGATGTAGTCGATGTCGTGGCCTGCCGCGTGGGCCATCGGTCCGTCCTGGCCCCACCCCGTCATGCGGCCGTAGACGAGCCGTGGGTTGCGGGCCAGGCACGCGTCCGGCCCGACGCCGAGCCGCTCCGTGACGCCGGGGCGGAACCCCTCGAGGAGCGCGTCGGCGGACTCGACGAGCCGCAGCACCGTCTCGACGCCCTCGGGGTGCTTCAGGTCGACTCCGACCGAGCGGCGGTTGCGGTCCAGGACCGGCACGCCGCCGGGGTCGAAGCCCCGCTCGACCGACTCGACCCGGTGGACGCGCAGCACGTCGGCGCCCATGTCGGCGAGGAGCATCGCCGCGAACGGTCCGGGGCCGATCCCGACCAGCTCCACGACCTTCAGCGATGCCAGCGGCCCTGCCATGTCTCCCTCCCTGACGTCGGCGTCAGAGACTAAACGCGCGCCCGACGGTGGGAGCCTGCTTGACCCGGCCGGTGGGGGCGGGTTCGATGGCCGCATGCGACTGCGCCTCGACCCGGCCGACGAGTACATGCACCCCCTCGAGGAGGCCTCGAACTTCAACGAGAGCATGTACTTCAACTACTTCGACCCCCGGGAGCGGCTCGGCGGGTTCCTACGGCTCGGCAACCGCGCCAACGAGGGGTACGCCGAGCTGACCACCTGCCTCTACCTGCCCGACGGCCGGGTCGCGTTCACGTACTTCCGCCCCGAGATCTCGACCAACGACGCCTTCGACGCCGGCGGGATGCGCTTCGAGGTCGTCACGCCGTTCGAGGCCCAGCGGGTGACCTACGACGGGAAGATCTGCCTGCTCGAGCGGCCGCTCGAGATGGCGGACCCCCGGCGGGCGTTCACCGACAACCCGTGGACGAGCTGCCACGTCGACCTCGAGTACCGGGGGCTGTCGCCGATGCTCGGCGGGGAGCGGGTCAACGACGACGGGACGTCGGTCGACGAGGACCCGAGGGAGGCGTTCGCGCGTGGCCACTACGAGCAGCACGTCGGCGCACGCGGCGTGGTGCGGGTCGGCGACGAGGAGTGGGCCGTCGACGGCTTCGGGCTGCGCGACCACTCGTGGGGCCCTCGGTTCTGGCAGGCGCCGTGGTGGTATCGCTGGCTCACCGGGAACTTCGGCGACGAGGGCGGGTTCGTGGTGTCGATCGTCACCCGCCGCAGCGGCGAGCAGATGGTCGGCGGGGTGTGGCTCGAGGACGGCGAGTACCAGCCGCTCGAGCGGGTCGAGCTCGACACGACGTGGCGGACCGAGGACCAGTACCACGAGCTGATCCACGCCGTCGTGGCGACCGCCGACGCCGAGCATGTGATCGAGGGTCGGGTCCTGTCGCTGATCCCGCTGCGGAACCGGCGCAAGGGTCCCGACGGCGAGCAGCTGCTCACCCGCATCTCGGAGGGCATGACCGAGTGGCGCAGCGGCGACCGGGTCGGGTTCGGGCTGTCCGAGTACCTCGACCAGATCGTCGACGGCCAGCCGGTCGGCGTCGCCGCCTAGGCCGATCGCGGCTCGCTGAGAAGGCCGGCGAAGCCGGCTCGTAGGCTCGTTCGCCTTGGACGACGCGCTCCTGGCGGCAGCGGTGACGCGCCACCTGGGCGGCGGCGCGACGGTCGAGAACCTCCGGCGGCTCTCGGGCGGCGCGTCGCGCGAGACGTGGTCCTTCGACGCCGTCGGCGGCGGCGAACGGACCGGGCTGGTGCTGCGCCGCGACCCGGCCCCGGCCGCCGCCGGCCCGCTCGACCGCTCGGCGGAGGCCGAGGTCATCCGGGCTGCGCACGACGCCGGGGTGCGAGCGCCGCGGGTGCGGTTCGTGCTCGGCACCGACGACTCGCTCGGTTCGGGGTTCGTGATGGAGCGCGTCGACGGCGAGACCGTCGCCCGCCGGATCCTGCGCGACGACGCCTACGCGGAGGCCCGGCCCCGGCTCGCCGCCCAGTGCGCGACGCAGGCGGCCCGGATCCATGCCGTGCCGACGGCGTCGCTGCCCGACTCCTTGGCGACTCTCGGTCCCCGTGAGCAGCTCGACCAGTACCGGGCCGTGCTCGACGGCGTCGGTGAGCCCCATCCGGCCTTCGAGCTGGGGCTGCGCCGGCTCGCCCGCGACGCACCCGAAACCGGGACGGTCACGCTCGTGCACGGCGACTTCCGCAACGGCAACCTGGTCGTCGGCCCGGAGGGACTCCGGGCCGTCCTCGACTGGGAGCTCGCGCACCTCGGCGACCCGATCGAGGACCTCGGGTGGCTGTGCGTGAAGTCGTGGCGCTTCGGCGTGAGCGACCGGCGGGTGGGCGGCTTCGGCGAGGTCGAGGAGCTGCGGGCCGCCTACGCCGACGCAGGCGGGCAACCGGTCGACCCGACCCGGCTGGCGTGGTGGGAGGCGCTCGGCACCCTGAAGTGGGGCGTCATCTGCGAGATGCAGGCCCAGGCCCACCTGCAGGGCCTGATCCGGTCCGTCGAGCTGGCGACGCTCGGGCGCCGGATCGCCGAGATGGAGTGGGACCTGCTCGACCTGCTCGACGAGGGCGGGGGGTCGGCGGCCCCGCCCCCGGCCGGCACCGACCACGCGGCGCGGACGCCGTCGCTCCAGGACCGCCCGAGCGCGGCGGAGCTCGTGGACGCGGTCCGCGAGTTCCTCGAGCGCGACGTGCAAGGTGCCGTGGACGGACGCGTCGCCTTCCACACCCGGGTGGCGGTCAACGCGCTCGGCATGGTCGAGCGAGAGCTCGCGCTCGGCCCGGACCTCGACGCGGCGGCGACGAAGCGCCTGGCCAGCTTCTTGGGTCAGGACGGTGACATCGAGACGCTCGTCGCCGAGCTGGCGGCGCGCATCCGCGCCGGCGGGCTCGACGACGACCCGGAGGCGCTCGCCGTCACCCGCGACCTCGTCCGGGCCAAGCTCGAGGTGGCGAACCCGCGCTACCTGCCGGCGAGCGCGCCGTGACCCGCCGAGCGACGGTCGGCGTCGCCGCGCTCCTGATGGCCGGCCTGCTCGGGACCGCCGCCGCCGTCCCGGCCGCGGCGTCGACCCCGGTCGCCGTCCCGTGCCCGAACGGGCGCCCGGCCGGCCCCCACGTCGCCTGCACCGGTCCGGTGACGCACCACGCCGGTGGCGGAGGCGGCGTCCTCACGGTCGTCGTCTCGGTCGTGGTCGGCCTCGCGGTCGCCGCCGGCGCGCTCGTCCTCGTCCGGCGCCGGATCGCCCGCGACGCGCTCCGCCCGCTGCCCGCCACCAGTCGAGCGCGACGGCCGTCATGAGAATCGCGACGTGGAACGTGAACTCCCTGAAGAAGCGCCAGGAACGCGTCGAGGAGTGGCTCGGCTACGCCGACGCGGACGTGGTGTGCCTCCAGGAGACCAAGGTCAGCGACGACAACTTCCCGCAGCTGGCGTTCGGCGCCCTCGGCTACGACGCCGTGCACCACGGCCCCGGGCAGTGGAACGGCGTGGCCATCCTGTCCCGGGTCGGCATCAGTGACGTGACGACCGGCTTCGACGGCACCGAGCTCGTCGACCCGTACGAAGGCGACGCCCGGCTCCTGGCCGCGACGTGCGGCGGGGTCCGGGTCGTCACGGTGTACGTCCCGAACGGACGCGAGGTCGGCTCGGACTTCTACCAGCGCAAGCTCGTCTGGCTCGACCATCTGCGCTCGTGGCTCGACGCCACCGCGTCCCCCGACGACCCGCTGGCGGTGCTGGGCGACTTCAACGTGGCGCCCGAGGACCGCGACCTCTGGTCGCCGGCCGCGTTCGAGGGCGACACCCACGTGACCGAGCCCGAACGGGCCGCCGTCACCGCGCTCGAGGACTGGGGCCTCGTCGACGCGTTCCGGGAGGTGTATCCCCAGGACCGCCTGTTCACGTACTGGGACTACCGCCGCGGTGACTTCCACGAGCACCGGGGGATGCGCATCGACCTCGTGCTCGTCACCGCGCCGCTGGCGAGCCGGGTCCGCTGGGCGCTCGTCGACCGCAACGCCCGGAAGGGCAAGCTGCCGTCGGACCACGCCCCCGTCGTCGTCGACCTCGCCGACTGACACCGCACCGGAGCCGGGTGGATGAGCGAGCACGGGCCGGTCTTCAACCAGATCAACCTGGTCGTGCGCGACATGGCGGCGATGGTCGAGTTCTACGAACGGCTCGGCGTGGAGCTCACGCCGACGATCCCGCCATGGGATCGGCATCACCGCAGCTTCTCGAGCACCTCGATGACCGACGGGTTCGACTTCGACCTCGACAGCGCCGCGTTCGCCCGGCAATGGGACGAGGGCTGGCCTTCGAGCCAGGCCGGTCCCGTCCTCGGGTTCCGCCTCGTATCGGCGGCCGCCGTCGACGAGACGTACCGCCAGCTCACGAGCGCGGGGTACGCCGGCCAGCAGCCGCCGTACGACGGGTTCATGGGCGCGCGATACGCCGTGGTCAGCGATCCCGATGGCAACTCGGTCGGCCTCATGAGCCCGATCGACCCGTCGCGCCGGACGATCCCGACGCCACCCGACGACGGGCTCAGCTGACCTGCCGCAGCTCGCCCTCGAGGTGGAAGCCGAGGGGCTGGTCGACGGCCGCCATGTCGAGGCGATACCAGAGCACGTCGCCGCGCCGCTCGTAGACGCGGCGCACCTCGGTGACCGACTTCGCGGTCGGCGCCGTGACCACCTGTCGGGACGTCAGCTCGAGCCGCGGCCCGGTGACCGTGCCGAGGCTCAGCTCGAGGACCCCGCTCGGGTGGGCCAGCACGAGCTCGGCACCGGTCGGCGCGGGGCGCAGGTAGCCGACCTCGGCGTGCGACGGCGTGCGGTCGGGGAGCAGCCAGGTCTTCTGCCCGTAGGCGAGCAACGGCTTGCCGGGCCAGCTGATGGTCAGCTCCTCGGCATACGCGAAGTCGTCGACGGTCGGGTAGGCGCCCCGGCCTTCCCCGACCCAGGTGCCGACGAGGAAGCGGAACGGCGCCAGCGCCGGCGGCAGCTCGGCCTCGTCCACGCCACCGAGCCTCGCGCCGCGAGCGGGCTGGTTGCGGATCCGGCTCCGGTCTCGACGGAGCCGGCGATTCGAGCCGCGCTCAGCGGGCGCGGCGGTGCATGAACCAGATGGGGAAGCCGAGGTGACGGTCCTCGACCGCCACGTCGAAGCCGTGGCGGCGGTAGAAGACGACGTTCTCGGGCTTGTCGGTCTCGAGCCAGCCCGCCTCGCCGTCGTGGTCCAGCCGCTTGCAGACCGTCGCCATCATCCGGCCGCCGATCCCGAGCCCCTGGACACCGGGTTCGACGCCGACCGGGCCGACGTGGACGTGGCGCTCCTCGGGGTCGTGTTCGCACATGGTCGAGATGACGAAGCGGGCCCGGTCGAAGCCGACCGCGTCGGCGGGCGCGACGTCAGGCACGCGTCGCAGGTCGGGGATCGCGGTGGCGCCGATGCAGCCGCCCGGCGCGGCCGCGGCGGCGACGCCGATCACATGACGGCCGACCAGCGCGCCGACCGAGTCCGGCGGGATGCGCTCGACAAACGTGTCGTAGCCGGTCTGCAGGCGGGCCAACGGATCGTCGGGGACGCTGAAGGCCATCATCGGGTTGTCGCGCAACGCCCGGGCCGCGACGGCGCCGGCGAAACGGACCTCGTCGCCGGTCAGCGGCCGGACCTCGAACTCCACGGGCCCGGTGCTACTGCTTGGCCTTGATCGCCTCGATGAGCTTCGGCACGACCTTGTGCACGTCGCCGACGACGCCGAGATCGGCGATCGAGAAGATCGGCGCCTCGCCGTCCTTGTTGATGGCGAGGATGTTGTCGGAGCCCTTCATGCCGACCAGGTGCTGGGTGGCCCCCGAGATGCCGAGCGCGACGTAGAGCTTCGGCTTCACGACCTTGCCGGTCTGCCCGACCTGCTTCGCGTACGGCACCCAGCCGGCGTCCACGATGGCGCGCGAGGCGCCGGAGGCGCCCTTCAGCAACTTGGCGAGCTCCTCGACGAGCGGCTCGTACGCCTCGGCGCTCCCGAGCCCGCGCCCGCCGGACACGACCACCTCGGCGTCCTCGAGCTTCGGGCCCTCGCGCTCCTCGACGTGGCGCTCGAGCACCGTGGCCTCGCCGGCCCGGCCCGCGTCGACCGCGTCCACCTTCTCCACCGTGGCCGGCGAGCCGCCGGAGGGCTCGGCCGGGAACGACTTGGGACGGATGACCGCCAGGTGCGGGCCCGGCCCGGTGAACGCGGTGTCGACGATCGTGTTGCCGCCGAAGATGGCGGTCTGGACGACGACCCGGTCGCCGTCGACCGAGAGGCCGGTGCCGTTCGTGACCACCGGACGGTCGAGGGCGGCCGACAGCCGGCCGACGGCGTCGCGGCCGTCGTAGGTCTGGGCGAAGAGGATGAGGTCCGGCTGGTGGGCGGTCACGAGCGCGGTGAGCGTCGCCGCGCCGACCACGCCGGCGAGCGCGTCACCGGGGTCGGCGGCGTGCAGCGTCGTCGCGCCGTACTCGCCGAGGGGGGCCGCGAAGCTGTCGGCGTCGCCGCCGACGAAGACCGCCTCGACCGAGTCGCCGAGCTCGCGGGCCTTCGTGAGGATCTCGAGCGTGCTGCTGTGCGGCTTCGGGCCGTCCGCCTCGGCGTACACCCAGACCTTGGAGAGTCCCATCGTCGACCTCAGATGACCTTGAGCTGCTCGAGGAACTCGACGATGCGCTCGTGGGCGCTCCCGTCGTCCTCGATCTTCTCGCCCGCCTCCCGGGCCGGGGCGGCGGCGACGTTCACGATCTCCTGGCGGGCGCCCTTCCACCCCACGTCGTCGGGCGAGAGGCCGAGGTCAGCGACCGTGCACTCGTCGACCGGCTTGTTCTTCGCCGCCATGATCCCCTTGAACGACGGGTAGCGGGGCTCGACGACCCCCGCGGTGACGCTCACGACCGCGGGCAGGGAGCTCTCGACGGTGTCGTAGCCGGCCTCGGTCTGACGCTGGATCGTCAGCTTCCCCTCGCCGACCTCGACGTGCTTGGCGAACGTGAGCGACGGCCAGTCGAGCAGCTGGGCCATCTGGGCGGGGACGGTCCCGGTGTAGCCGTCGGTGGACTCGGTGGCCGCGAGCACCAGGTCGATGCCGCCGGCTCGCTCCACCGCCTTGGCCAGCACCTTGGCCGTGGAGAGGGCGTCGCTGCCGGCCAGGGCGGGGTCCGACACGAGCACCGCCTTGGCCGCGCCCATGGCGAGGGCGGTCCGCAGGCCCGAGACCTCGTTGTTGGGCGCCATCGAGACCAGGGTCACCTCGCCGCCGCCGGTCTTGTCGACGAGCTGGAGCGCCATCTCGACGCCGTAGCTGTCGGACTCGTCCAGGATCAGCTTGCCCTCGCGCTTCAGGGTCTTCGACTCGGGATCCAGCTCCCCCGGCACGGCCGGGTCGGGGATCTGCTTCACGCATACGGCGATGTTCATAGGGTCTGCTCCGCTTTCCGCGCGCCGCCCCGAGGCGGCGCCGTGGCGGACCGCTGCATTCTGGTCTGACCGGCGCCGCAGCGTCGAAACCGGGGCCCGGACCCTCGGTACCGTCGGTGTCGTGCGGGCCAGCGCCGACGTCGTCGTCGTGGGGGCGGGGCCGGCCGGCGCGGCGGCCGCGATCGCCGCTGCCACCCACGGCCTCGACGTGATCATGGTCGACCGGGCCACGTTCCCGCGCGACAAGACCTGCGGCGACGGCCTCACCGCGGCGGCGCTGCGCCTCCTCGAGGACCTCGGCGTCGAGGTGCCGAACCTGCCGGCCGCGCCGGTGCGTTCGGTGGTGCTCGTCGCCCCCGACCACTGGCAGGTCGAGCTCCCGATGCCGGAGGCCGGCCTGCACGCGGCCGTCGTCGAGCGGGCGCGGCTCGACGCCGCGCTCGTCGACCGGGCCCGGGCGGCGGGCGTCGACGTCCGCGAGGGCGTCGCGGTCGAAGCCGTCACCGACGACGCCGACCGGGTCCGCCTCGAGACCCGGGACGGGGACCCGCTCAACGCGCGGTTCGTCATCGCCGCCGACGGCCACTACTCGAGCGTGCGTCGCCGGCACGGCGGCGCCGAGCCCGACCTCGGCACCTGGCACGCGGTGCGCCAGTACTTCCGCAACGTCGGGGACCCGCGCCTGTGGGTGCTCTTCGAGCCCGACCTGCTCCCCGGCTACGCGTGGGTGTTCCCGCTGCCCGGCGGGCGCGCCAACGTCGGGTTCGGCGTGCTGCGCGGCGCCGGCTACGACGGGGCGGCGCTGCGCCGGCTCTGGCCCGACCTGCTGAACCGCGACCCGATGCGCGCCGCGCTCGGGCCGCTCGCCGAGCCCGAGGACCGGCACCGGGCGTGGCCGATCCCGAGCTGCTACTCGCCGGCTCGGCTCGCCGACGGGCGGGTCCTCTACGCCGGCGACGCGGCCGGCGTCGTCGACCCGATGACGGGCGAGGGCATCGCGCAGGCCATCGAGACCGGCACGCTCGCCGCCCGTGCGATCGCCGACGGCGGCGCGGCGGACGGCGTCGCCGACCGCTACCGGGCCGCGGTGCACCAGGCGCTGGGACGGGACCTGCGGTTCGCGGCGGTGCTGCAGCGGCTGCTGACGTCGCGACGCATCACCGGGGCCGCGCTCCGAGCCGTGGGGCTCACGCCGTGGACGCGACGCAACTTCGCCCGCTGGATGTTCGAGGACTACCCCCGGGCCGCGCTGTTCACCCCGGACCGCTGGCAGCGCCGCCTCCTCACGCCGACCGGCGCGTTCGGCGCCTGAGCCGCGCTCGTCACCAGGCGGTCGGGATGCTCGGGCCGCCCGGCTCGACCAGGACCTTCACGTGCTGGTCGGCGTGTCCGAGCTCGTCGAAGGCGGCCGCGACCCCGTCGAGGCCGACCCGGCCGGTCAGCAGCGGCGCCACGTCCAGCTCGCCGTCCGCCAGCGCCCGCAGCGTGGCGTCGAACTCGTCGTTGTCGTACGCGTACACGAACTGCAGGGCCAGCTCCTTCACCACCGCCAGCAGGGGACGGATGGTGTCGGGCTGCATGCACACCCCCGCCACGACGAGCCGCGACCGGGCCGGGACCGACGCCAGGAGCTCGTCGAGGACGCCCGGCACGCCGACCGCCTCGAACACGACCAGCGGCTTCGCCGCCGCGGCCCGGACCGCGGCCGCGCCGGCCGGCTCGGTGGCGGGGTCGTGGACGACGTCGGCGCCGAGCTCGGCCGCCAGCCGGCGCCGGCGGGGCGAGTAGTCGCTGGCGACGATCGGCTCGACGTCGCGGGCCCGCAGCCACGCGATGAGCGCCAGCCCGATCGGCCCGCAGCCGATCACCAGCGCCGCGTCGCCCGGCTCGACGCGGGCCTGGTTCACCGCGTGGAGCCCGACCGCCATCGGCTCGGTGAGCGCGGCGCGTCGGTCGTCGAGGCCGTTCGGCACCGGCCGGCACAGCGCGGCGGTGAGCAGGAACCGCTCGCAGTAGCCCGCGTAGTCGTCGTTCGAGAAGCCGAGCGGGATCAGGTCGAGGCCCCGTACGAGATACGGCACCGACACCACCCGGTCGCCCGGCTGCACCGACGACGGCGCGTTGCGTCCGACCTCGAGCACCTCCGCCACCCACTCGTGGCCGAGGAAGTAGTCCTGCTCGGGGTCGAACCGCCCTTCCATCCCCATCGCGGTCGCGACCGCGGGCAGCGCGTCGGCATGGGCCAGCGTGTGCAGGTCGCTGCCGCAGATCCCGCAGGCCCGCAGCGACACGAGGGCGTCGTCCTCGCCGGGGGTGGGCTCGGGCAGGTCCTCGACCACGAGCCGACCCCGGCGGGCCACGACGCCGCGCACGGATCGGGAGCGTAGGCGGCGTCGGCTTGACCGACGCGGGCCACCCCACGACACTCGCCCCATGGCAATCGACTTCACCCTGCCCCCCGACGTCGAGGCGGTCCGCCGCCGGGTCCGCGAGTTCATGGACGGCGAGGTCCGACCGGCCGAGGAGAAGCTCTACGCCAACGCGCCCGACGGCGAGCCGAGCCGCCGCGACGTGGTGGCGATGATCATCGACCTCCGCCAGAAGGCGAAGGACTTCGGGGTCTGGCTCCCCCACATGCCGAAGGAGTGGGGCGGCTTGGGGCTCGGCATCACCGCGATGGCGTTCGTGTCGGCGGAGTCGGCCCGCACCAACTTCGGCCCGTTCGTGCTGAACGCGCAGGCTCCCGACGAGGGCAACCAGCACACGCTCCTGCACCACGGCACCCCCGAGCAGCAGGAGCGGTACCTCCGGCCCCTCCTCGAGGGCCGGGTCCGCTCGTGCTTCGCCATGACCGAGCCCGAGGTGGCGGGCTCCGATCCCACCGGCATCCGCACGAGCGCGGTCCTGGACGAGGAGCACGGCGACTGGATCGTCAACGGCCACAAGTGGTTCATCTCCGGGGCGCGCGGGGCCGGGTTCGCGATCCTCATCGCCAAGACCGACCCCGACGCCGACCCGCCGCAGGCGAGCAACACCGCGTTCCTCGTCGACCTCCCCGCCGACGGCTGGGAGGTGGTGCGCGACGTCGAGACGATGGCCGGCCACGGCAACCACTGCGAGATCCGGATCACCGACCTGCGGGTGCCGGACGCCAACGTGCTCGGCGGCCGCGGCAACGGGCACCTGCTCGGGCAGGCCCGCCTCGGCCCGGCCCGGCTCGCGCACTGCATGCGCTGGATCGGACAGGTCGAGACGGCGCTCGAGATGCTGGTCGACCGGGCCGAGAAGCGCGAGCTGCACGGCGAGCCGCTCGCCGAGAAGCAGGCGATCCAGTGGATGATGGCCGACTCGGCGATGGAGCTCTACGCCGCCAAGCTGATGGTCCTGCACGCCGCGTACAAGATCGAGCACGGCCTGCCGTTCCGCCAGGAGGTCAGCTTCGCCAAGCACCACGTGGCGAACACGCTGTGGCGGGTGGTGGACCGCGCCATCCAGGTGCACGGCGCGCTCGGCTACTCGACCGACACGCCCCTCGAGCGCATGCTGCGCCACGCCCGCTCGGCGCGCCTGGTGGACGGCGCCGACGAGGTGCACCAGGCGCTGATCGCGCGGAACGTGCGCGCCGCCTACGCCGACACCGGCTCGATCCGCACCGCGACCGGGGACCTCGACCTCTGAGCGGCGCCGGGCCCCGGGCCGTCGGGGTCGACCGGCGCTTCCTACACTGAGTCCATGGTCCAGACCGCCGAGGTGCTCCGCGAGGCGCTGAAGACGCCGCACTGGTCGAGCGACATCCCGCTCGACACACCGCACCCGCGGCCGGCCGCGCTGGCGGAGCGGGGCTTCGTGCGGCTGCGCGACCTCGACCCGCCGATCGACGAATCCGAGTTCCTCGGCCTCGAGTACATGGACTGGAAAAGCGGCGGCGACACGAACTTCGCGCCGGTCGCGACCGCCGACGGCGAGCTCGACTGCCGCGGGTTCTGGAAGCCCGGCGACGAGCGGCCCGACCGGGGCGGGCGCTGGACGGTGAACGCGGCCCGCTGCCCCGGCGTCGTGGCCCAGGTCGAGGCCGCCGGGGCCGACTTCGGCCGGGTGCGCGTGATCAGGCTCGAGCCCCAGGGCTACGAGGAATCGCTGCGCCACATCCACCGGGACGACAACAACCGCTTCAACCCGGACGGGGAGGGGTGGGTCGTCCGCACCTGGCTCGAGCTCACCGACTACCCGGACAGCTTCATGGTCCTCATGGAGCAGGGTGAGGACGGGCTCCCCGACCCGTCGACCGAGTCGCACGTCCCGCTGCACCGGGGCTCCCGGTTCGTCGTCGACACCCAGCGGCTGTGGCACGTCGTGTGCCATCCGGGCCCCGGGACGCGCTACGCGCTGATCTCGAGCTTCACCGCCGGCCCCCGCCTCGACGCCTGGATCGACGCCGAGCGGGCCTGAGCTCTCCCCGGTCGACGATGCGCTTCGGGATCTTCCTCGCCCCGTTCCACGACGTCGGCCAGAGCCCGACCGTCGCGCTCGAGCGCGACCTCGACCTGCTGGTGCACCTCGACCGGCTCGGCTTCGACGAGGCCTGGATCGGCGAGCACCACTCGGGCGGCTTCGAGCTCATCGCGTCCCCCGAGGTGTTCCTCGCCGTCGCCGCCGAGCGGACCAAGCACCTGCGGCTCGGCAGCGGCGTCAACTCGCTCCCCTACCACCACCCGCTGCTGCTCGCCGACCGGTTCGTGCTGCTCGACCACCTCACACGCGGCCGGGTCATCCTCGGCTGCGGCCCCGGCCAGCTGACCTCCGACGCGCTGATGATGGGCATCCCGCCGAACCAGCAGCGGCCGCGCATGGACGAGGCGCTCGAGGCCATCGTCCGGCTCCTGCGGGGCGAGGTCGTCTCGATGCAGACCGACTGGTTCACGCTCGACGAGGCGCGCCTGCAGCTCCGCCCCTACTCGCCGGCCGGCCTCGAGCTGGCGGTGGCGGCGACGATCTCGCCGTCCGGTCCCCGCGCCGCCGGTCGGTTCGGCCTCGGGCTGCTGTCGATCGGCGCCACCACCGAGATCGGCTTCGACGTCCTCGCCGGCCACTGGGACGTGATGGAGCAGCGGGCGGCCGAGTTCGGCCAGACCGCGGATCGGAGCCGGTGGCGCCTGGTCGGGCCGATGCACCTGGCGGAGACGAAGGAGCAGGCCCGGCGCGACGTCGAGTACGGGATCCTGCCCTTCGCGCGCTACTTCCGGCACGTGCTGCCGACCAGCCCGGTCGGCGACGCCGACGACCTGCCCGGCATCCTCGAGCACTGCGACCAGTCCGGCTTCGCCATCATCGGCACGCCCGACGACGCCATCCGCCAGATCGAGCGGCTCGAGCGCCAGTCGGGTGGGTTCGGCACGTTCCTGATCTTCGGGCACGAGTGGGCCGACCCCGCCGCCACCCTGCACAGCTACGAGCTCTTCGCCCGGTACGTGATGCCACGCTTCCAGGGCCAGCTCGACCCGATCCGGTCGTCGTACGACTGGGTGGCCGGCAGCGGCGGCCGCTTCGTGGACGCGGCGTCGACCGCGATCAACCGCGCCATCGAGGACCACGCCGCCGAGCAGTCGGCCCCCGTCGCACCTACGAGCTGATCTCGCCGCTGACCGGCGACCCGTGGTGGTGGATCATCCGCCACCGGTCGCCGTCCCGCACGAACACGTTCGTCGCCGCGACGCGCGCCCCCGACAGCTCGTCGGTGCCGGTGCCACCCCCGTCGGGCGGCGCGGCCGCCTGCAGGATGTTCTCGTCCAGCGTGACGACCGCGACGTCGCCGAGCACCAGGACCCGCTCCTCGGTCAGCACGAACTGGATGAACGGCGTGCTCGAGAAGATCGCCTGCCAGGAGCCCGCCACCTTCGGCCACCCGGCCAGCGTCTGCCAACCGGGATGCGTGACGCGAGAGCGGTCCGAGCGCTCCCAGACCTCCGCCATCGCATCGAGGTCACCGGCCTCGAACGCGGCGTAGAAGGACTCGTTCGCCGAGCGAACCTGGTCGTCGGCGCTCACGCCAAGGATGATGACGGGCGACGGGTCGCCTGTCGACCGCCTCGATCGTGCGCGCGGACGATCAGGCGCCGTCTCCCGCCGAGCCGGCGCGCCCCGACGACCGCCAGCGCGACCACCAGCCGTCCCCCGGCTGCTCGGCCTCCTGGCGCTGCAGGCGGCTACGCAGGATGTCGGTACGAGTGCAGATCCCGACCAGTCGGCCGTCGCCGTCGACGACCGGCAGGTGATCGACGTGCTCGTCGAGGATCAGCTGCATGGCCGCGAGCAACGACTCGTCACGGCCGACCGTGACGAGGTCCGTCGACGCGACGTCCGACACCGGCGCGTCCTGGGCGTCCGTGCTCTCGAGCAGGTCGGTGCGGCTCACGATCCCCACGCACCGACCGGCGTCGTCGACGATCGGGTACGCGCCGTGGCCGTTGGCGAGGAAGCGCTGGCGGGCGTCGCCGACCGTCGCGTCGCTCAGGATGGTCTGGGCGGGCGTGCTCATCACGTCGCCGACTCGCGCCGTGTGGAGGTGGTCCGGCTCGTAGGCACGGGGAACGGTGAGCCCGCGTCGCGCCAGCTTCTCCGTCATGATGTCGTGCTCCGAGAGGGCTCGGGCGACCAGGTCGGCGACGACCGCGGCCAGCATGAGCGGCACGATGGCGCGGTAGTCGCGCGTCAGCTCGAACGCGAAGAGGACGGAGGTGAACACGGCCCGGGTCGCGGCACCGAACACCGCCGCCATCGCCACGACCGCGATCGCGCTGGTCGAGACGGCGAGGCCCGGGAACACGTCGTGGGTCCCGACCGCGACCAGGGCGCCGAAGCTGCTGGCCATCAGCAGGATCGGCGCCAGCGTCCCGCCGCTGGTGCCTGACGCGAGGGCGACCCACCAGGCGATCATCTTCCCGACCAGCAGCGCGCCCAGGGTCCCCACCGCCAGCTTGCCGGCCAGGGCGGCGTTGATCTGGTCGTAGCCGACCCCGAGGGCTCGGGGCACCACGAAGCCGACGGCGGCGAAGCCGAGCGCACCGATCATCGGGTGGAAGAACTGGGGCACCCGCAACGAGCGGAACCCGGCCTCGAAGGCGAACAGGCCGCGGACGATCAGCACCGCCAGCAGCCCGCACAGCAGCCCGAGCCCGACGAAGAACGGCAGCTCCCCGAGCCCGGCGAACTTGTGGTTCGGCACCGCGAACAGGGCGCGGGTGCCGAAGAACACGTAGTGCATCGCGCCCGCCACGCTGCTCGCCGCGATGAGCGGCGCCAGCGCCCGGACCGAGTACTCGAACAGCAGCAGCTCGACCGCCAGGACGACGGCCGCCAGCGGCGCGCCGAAGGTGGCCGACATGCCAGCCGCGGCGCCGCTGGCGAGCAGGATCTTGCGCTCCGACGGCGTGATCGGCAGCACCTGGCCCAGCAGGGAGCCGATCGCGCCGCCCGTGACGATGATCGGACCCTCGGCACCGAACGGCCCACCGGTCCCGATCGCGATGGCGGCCGACAGCGGCTTCGCCACCGCCACCCGGGGCTTGATCCGGCTCTCGTTGGTGAGCACCGATTCCATCGCCTCCGGGATCCCGTGACCGCGGATCGCCGGCGCCCAGCGCGCGAGCAGGGCGACGATGAGCCCGCCGCCCACCGCCGCGACGACGAGCCATGGGCCGGGGTGGAAGTGCGCGAACGACGGCAGCTTCGTGCCCCACCGCCCCAGCAAGGCCGCGTTGGTGATGATGGCGATGAGCCGGATCAGCGCCCAGGCCGCCACGCCGCCGACGAGCCCGAGCACGCCGCCGATGGCGGTGAGCAACGCGAGCCGACGCAGGGGATGGTTCACGCGCTCAGCGTCCTCGCCCGGGCGACGCCGTCCCCCGATTTATGTCGTGCCACGACATCAATCGTACTGGGCGCTCATCTCGACGCTCTGAGCGTGCGCCGACGCGCGGTCAGCCGATGACGCCGGCCTCGCGCAGGCGGTCAAGCTCCGCGTCGGGGAGCCCGAGCTCGCCGCGCAGGACCTCGTCGGTGTGCTCGCCGACCCAGGGCACCCGCGTCTCGGGTCCCTCCTGCACCTTGGTCATCTTCACCGGGTTGCCCGGCATGAGGTAGGGCGGCTCGCCGTCGGTGCGCGGCACCGCCACGAGCATGTCGCGGGCCGCCACGTGCGGGTCGTCGATCACGTCCGGGGCGGTGTTCATCGGCCCGGCCGCGATCCCGGCCTCGTTCAGCTCCCGGGCTGCCTCGAGCTTGCTCTTGCCGCCGGCCCAGCCCTCGACCGCGGGGCGGATCACCTCCTCGAAGTGCACCCGCCAGCCCTCGCGCGTCGCGAAGCGCGGATCGTCGAGCCACTCCGGGTGCCCGATGATCTTGGCCAGCCGCTCGAACTGGTGCTCGCGACCGACCTGGAGCACGAACCAGCCGTCGTGGGCGCGGAAGCCGTCCATGATGAGCAGCGGCCCGGGCCCGCCCGGTCGGAGCCCCATCGACCAGAAGTTCGTGACGAGGTCGGTCATGGCGACGACGGCGTCCAGCATCGCGACGTCGACGTACTGGCCCTCGCCGGTGCGGTCGCGGTGGCGCAGCGCGGCGAGGATCCCGACCACCGAGAACATCGCGCTCGAGATGTCGCCGAGGGCGCCGACCGGCGCCACCACCGGCGGCTGGTCGTCGACCTGCTTGAAGGCGTAGATCCCCGACATCGCCTCGACGATCGGCGCGTAGGCCGCCCACGAGTCGTAGGGCGACGCGATCGTGTTCCCGAACCCCGACACCGACGCGTAGATGAGCCGCGGGTAGCGGGCCGCCAGGTCCTCGTAGCCGAGGCCGAGGCGCGCCATGGTGCCCGGCTTGAAGTTCTCGGCTACGACGTCGTAGTGCTCGGCCAGGGCGAGGAAGAGGTCGCGGCCCTCCGGGGCCTTCAGGTCGATGCCGACGCTGCGCTTGTTCAGGTTGTTGCGCAGGAACGTGGCGCCGGCCCGCCGACCGGTCGGGTCAGTCATGGCCGGCAGGGCGCCCCGTCCCGACTCGCCGTCGCCCGGGTGCTCGACCTTCACGACATCGGCGCCCAGCCGGGCCAGCAGCTGGGTGCCGAACGGCAGCGCCTGCATCTGCTCGGCGGCCAGGACGCGCACCCCGTCGAGCGGCTTGCCGTACTGCTCGGCCTCGGCGTTGGCGACGTCGCCGAGCTTCACCGTCGCCGCCCTCGCCGTCGCTCGGCACCGTCGGCGCGCACGGGCGCATCGTATGGCCATCGGCCGAGGCCGGTACGATCACGGTGATGCAAGGGATCCTGAGTGCCGCCGGCTACGTCCCGTACCGCCGCCTCGACCGAGGGACGATCACCGAGACCTTCGCCGCCGGCGGCGGGCGCGGCACCCGCGCCGTGGCCGGCTACGACGAGGACACCACCTCGATGGGCGTCGAAGCGGCCCGCCTCGCGCTGCGGGCCGCGCCGAGCGGCGCCCACCCGCGAACCCTCGCCTTCTCGACCACCACCCCGGCGTACCTCGACAAGACCAACGCCACCGCCATCCACGCCGCGCTGCGGCTCGACACCGACGTGCTGGCGGCCGACTTCGGCGGCGCCATCCGCTCCGGTCTCGCCGCCCTCACGGCCGCCCTCCACGGTCCCGACCCGACGCTGCTCGTCACCGCCGACGTCCGCGACGGGCTGCCCACCAGCGCCGACGAGGCCGCCGGCGGTGACGGCGCGGCCGCGATCCTGGTCGGCTCCGACACCGACGGGCCCGCGCTGGCGACGCTGGCCGGCGAGGGGCACACCACCGAGGAGTTCATCGACCGGTGGCGGACACCGGGCGACAACCGCTCGAAGGTGTGGGAGGAGCGCTTCGGCGAGACGAAGTACGTCCCGCTCGGCGAGCAGGCATGGAACGCGGCGCTGAAATCGGCCGAGTTGAGCGCGGACCAGGTCGACCAAGTGATCGTCACCGGGGCGCACGCCCGAGCCATCCGGTCGCTGACGGCGCGGCTCGGCGTCGACAAGAGCAAGCTCGCCGACGACCTCAGCGGGTCGGTCGGCTTCACCGGCGCCGCGCACCCCGCCCTGCTCCTCGCCGCCGCGCTCGAGCAGGCGTCACCGGGGCAGACGATCGCACTCGTCGCGCTCGCCGACGGCGCCGACGTCCTCGTCTTCCGCACCACCGACGCCGTCGGGACCTGGAAGCCCGCCCGCGCCGTCGCGGACCAGATCGCGGCCGGCGCGCCGCTCTCCTACGGCAAGTTCCTCACCTGGCGCGGCGTCGTCACCGTCGAGCCGCCCCGCCGCCCCGAGCCGGACCGGATCTCGGCCGCGGTCACCGGTCGCACCGAGCACTTCAAGTACGGGTTCGTCGGCTCGAAGGACCGGACCAGCGACGCCCTCCACCTCCCGCCGGCCCGCGTGTCACGGGTCGGCGACGCGGTCGACGACATGGAGCCGGCGCCGATGGCCGACGTGCCGGGCACGATCGCGGCGTTCACGATCGACCGCATCGCGTACTCGCCGAGCCCGCCCATCGTGTTCGCCATCGTCGACTTCGACGGCGGAGGCCGACTCCCGATCGAGCTCACCGACGTGAACGCGGACGCGCTGCAAGTCGGGGATCGGGTCGAGATGACGTTCCGGCGGCTCTTCACCGCCGACGGCATCCACAACTACTTCTGGAAGGCCCGTCCGTTCCCGGCGGGCGCCCAGGGCAAGGAAGGATCCAGCGCATGAGTTCGCACGGCATCAAGGACCAGGTCGCCATCGTCGGGATGGGCTGCACCAAGTTCGGCGAGCACTGGAGCAAGAACGCCGACGACCTGCTCATCGAGTCCACGACCCAGGCCCTGAACAGCGCCGGCGTCACCAAGCAGGACATCGACGCCTACTGGGTCGGCACCGCCATGTCCGGCATGTCGGGCATGACGGTCTCGCGGCCGCTGCAGCTGCACAACAAGCCGGTCACAAGAGTCGAGAACTTCTGCGCTACCGGCTCCGAGGCGCTGCGCAACGCCGCCTACGCGGTGGCGTCGGGTGCCTATGACAGCGCGCTCGCGGTCGGGGTCGAGAAGGTGAAGGACAGCGGCTACCAGGGCCTGGTCGGCGCCGGCAAGACGCCGACCGACGGCACGAACCGCACCCTCACCGCGGCCGCCATGTTCGCCATGTGCGCCCCCGCCTACGGGAACCGGTACGGCGTGGGCGACGACCAGATGCGCGAGGTCCTGGCCCGCATCTCGTGGAAGAACCACTACAACGGCGCCCGGAACGAGCGGGCGCAGTTCCGCAAGGAGGTGTCGATGGACACCATCTGCGGGGCGCCGCTCATGGCGGGCGGGCTGCGGGTCTTCGACTGCTCCGGCGTCGCGGACGGCAGCGCGGCCGCCGTCCTCGTGCGGGCCGAGGACGCGCACCAGTACACCGACCGGCCCCTGTACGTGAAGGCGCTGGCCTTCGTGGCCGGCAACGCGTCCGGCAACGCCGACCCGGACTACGACTACACGTACTTCCCGGAGATCGAGGCGGCCGGCCGCGACGCCTACGCGCAGGCCGGCGTCACCGACCCCCGCAGCCAGCTCGCCATGGCCGAGGTGCACGACTGCTTCACGCCGGCCGAGCTGCTCATCTACGAGGACCTCGGCTTCGCGGAGCGGGGCTCGGCGTGGAAGGAGGTCCTCGCCGGGACCTTCGACCTCGCCGGCGACCTGCCGGTCAACCCCGACGGGGGCCTGAAGAGCTTCGGGCACCCGGTCGGCGCCTCGGGGCTGCGCATGTTCTTCGAGACGTGGCTGCAGCTGCGGGGCGACGCCCCCGAGGAGCGCCGGATCGCGCACGCCGACCGCGGCCTCGCGCTCACGCACAACCTCGGCGGCTACCCGGGCGAGATGGTCAGCTTCGTCGGCATCGTCGGCAACGAGCTCGGCTGAGGGTCAGCCCAGCCAGTCGCGCAGAACCGCCTCGCGGTCCGCGCCCAAATCGGGACCGCCGCCGGCGAGCATCGGCGCCAGGCTGCCCCGGGCCCGCAGGTGCTCGTCCGCGAGGACGGCACCGACGTCGTTGACCGGGGCAACCGGGATCCGCGCCTCGAGCAGCGGCGCCACGGCCGCGTCCCGGTCTCGCGCCGCCACGAAGGCGGCGACGAGGCCGTCGAGCTCGTCGGCGTGGCGCAGCCGGTCGGCCGCCCGACCGAAGCGAGCGCGGTCCTCGGGACCGTCGCGGCCGAGCAGCGTGAGCAGCCGCGACACCTGGGGGTCGGTGGTGCCGGACACCGCCACGTACTCGCCGTCCCGGGTCCGGTACACGTTGCGGGGCACGCCGCCGCGCACGCGGCTCCCCGAACGTCGGGGCGGGTCGGCGGGGTCGTAGCCAGCGATCGTGCCGCCGAGCACGGCGAGCACCGGCTCGTACATGGCGACGTCGACCAGCCGGCCCGGCGACCCGCGCTGGCGGGCCCACGACGCGGCAAGGGCGCCGATGACACCCCAGAAGGCGGTGAGCGTGTCGCCGAGCGGCACCGACGACAGCGTCGGCGCGCCGTCGGGCTCACCGGTGAGCGACGCCAGCCCGGCGAACGCCTCCGCGAGCGTGCCGGCCCCGGGCCGGTCGGCGTACGGGCCGGTGAGGCCGTAGCAGCTGACCGCGACCACCACGAGCGAGGCGTTGATCGCCGCCAGCTGCTCGTACCGGCAGCCCCACCGCTCCCGCACCGCCGGCGTCAGGTTCTCGACCAGCACGTCGGCGACAGCCACGAGCCGGTGGAACACCGCGCGGTCGGCGTCGGTGTCGAGGTCGAGGACGACCGAGCGCTTGTGGCGCGCCACCCACGACCAGTTGCGGGAGACGCCGTCTCGCACGACGCCCATGCTCCGCATCGGGTCCCCGCCCGGCGGCTCGATCTTGACCACGTCCGCGCCGAGGTCGCCGAGCATGGCGCCGACCTGCGGCGCCGCGTAGAGCGTGGCCAGCTCGAGGACCCGCAGCCCGGCCAGCGGCGGGTCGGCCGGGCCCGCCCCGGTCAATCCTTGAGCTCGACGAGGATCTCCCGGTAGCGGCGGGCCCCGGTGTTCTTCGCCGTCTCGATGCCGCCCCGCTCGATGTAGATGACGTTGCCGGGCGCGACGTCGCCCTCGACCGTCCCCGCTGGATATGAGCCCCCGGTGTCGGGCTCGAAGATCCCGGCGATCTTGTCGCCCTCGAGCTGGATCAGCAGGTAGTCGAGCTTGTGCTCGTGCACGTCCGAGCTCTGGCCCGGGTCGAGCTCCATCTCCCACACCCGCACCCGGTCGTTCTCGAACAGGCGCTTGGTGGCGACGTCACCGAGCTTGCGGTCGGCGCCCATGCCATGCCCCCTTCCGTCGTCGCTTCGGTCACAGCCGGCTGGCTGCGCCGACGTACTCGTCGCCGAGCTTGCCGATCGCCTCCCGGATCCCGGCTGGGTCGGCCGCGAACGCCGTCAGCACCAGCTGGTCGACGCCGGCGTCACGGTAGGCCGGGAGGTGGGACGGCTGCACCGGCTGCAGGTACGAGCCGACCGCCACGTCGACGTCGGCCCGGGACCGGCCGGCGTCGGCGAGGAAGCGGTCCAGGCGCTGCACCGACGCGCCGGCGGAGTCGGGCAGGTGGTTGAAGCCGATCCACCCGTCGCCGAGGTCCGCCACCCGCCGCAGGGCGGCGTCGGTCTCGCCCCCGAAGTACACGGGCGGGTTCGGCTGCTGGATCGGCTTCGGGTACATGCGGCAGGCCGGCAGCGTGTAGTGCTCGCCCTGGTAGGTCGAGACGTCGTCCCGCCAGCAGGCGTGCATCACCGCCAGGTACTCGCGGGTGCGGTCGGCCCGGCCCGGGAACGGCGCGTCGAGCACCTCGAACTCCTCGCGCAGCCAGCCGATCCCGACGCCGAAGTCGACCCGGCCGCCGGACAGCCAGTCGGCGGTCACCACCGACTTGGCGGTGTACACGGGGTTGCGCTGCGGCACCAGGCAGACCGCGGTGCCGAGCCGGATCCGCTCCGTGACCCCGGCCAGGAAGGTGAGGGTGGTGAACAGCTCGAGCATCCCGGCGTCGGGCGGCAGCCCCAGGCGGCCGTCGGCCGAGTACGGGTAGCTGGAGGCGTACTCGTCGAGGAACACGACGTGCTCACCGACCCAGATCGAAGAGAAGCCGCCCGCCTCGGCCGCCTGGGCGTAGGCGGTGAGGAACTCCGGCGTGGCGACCGGGCTCACGCTCGGGAGGAACAGCCCGATCCGCAACGCCACCTCCTTGGCTCGACCGGGGCCGCGGAGCCTAACGGGGCTGGACGGTCCGCCATCGGGAGCCGCGCCGCAGCGTGCGACGATCGGGGCTGTGCCAGACCTGCTGACCGACGACGACTACGAGCGGCTGCTGGCCTTCCGGACCGACCTGCGCCGGTTCCTGCGCTGGAGCGAGCAGGCGGCGACGGCCGCCGGCCTGACGCCGGCCCAGCACCAGCTGCTGCTGGCCGTCCGCGGCAACCCGGACCCGAGCGGCCCCACCATCGGCGACGTCGCCGACGCGCTGCTGCTCCGCCACCACAGCGCGGTCGGCCTCGTCGACCGGGCGGTGACCGCGGGGCTCGTGCGCCGGGTGCCCGACGCCCACGATCATCGGGTCGTGCGGCTCGAGCTGACATCCCGCGGCGCGCGCTCGCTCGATCGCCTCGCGCAGGCGCACCTCACCGAGCTCGCCGACCTCGCGCCGCACCTGGTCGGACTCGCCGACCGGGTGCAGGGCGGGCCCCGTCCCGCCGGTGACCGCTGACGGGAATGTCGAAGATGACCGGTATGTTGGCCCGCGGGGCGGCTCCGCTCGTGCCCACCCGCCCGGGTGCGGGCAGGAGCCGCTCCTTTTTCGTGCCCGGTCGTCGACGTCGCGCCGGGCGATGACATGACGAAGCCGCTGCGGTTCGGCGTCATCACCTCCCGCGCCGACGACGGCCCCGCGTGGCGGGCCCGGGCCCGGCGGGCCGAGGACCTCGGGTACTCGTCGCTCCTCATGCCCGACCACTTCCAGGACCAGTGGGCGCCGCTGGTGGCGCTGACGGTGGCGATGGAGGCGACGACAGACCTGCACGTGGGGACGCTCGTGTTCGCCAACGACTACCGCCACCCGGTCGTGCTGGCGAAGGAGCTCGCCACCCTGGACCGGGCCAGCGCGGGCCGGCTCGAGGTCGGGCTCGGCGCGGGCTGGAAGCGCTCCGACTACGAGGAGGCCGTGGCTCGCGTACGACCGTGCCGGGCTCCGGATCGAGCGCATGGGGGAGGCGCTCGACGTCATGCGGGCGCTGTGGTCCTCGGCCGCCCCGGTCCACTTCGACGGCGTCCACTACCAGGTGGACGGCGCGGTCGGGACGCCCCGCCCGTGGCGGCCGGCGGGTCCGCCCGTCTGCATCGGCGGGGGTGGTCGGCGGATCCTGTCGCTGGCGGCCCGGGTCGCCGACGTGGTGAGCCTGAACGCGACGCTCTCGGCGGGGGAGCTGGGTGCCGACACCGCGTCGTCGGCGACGCCGAGCGCCTTCGACGAGAAGGTCGGCTGGGTGCGCGACGCGGCCGGGCCCCGCTTCGACGCCATCGAGCTGCAGTGCCACTGCCCGTTCGTGATGGTCACCGCCGATCGCGACACGATCGCGGAGCGCATGGCGGGGGCCTTCGGACTGACCCCGCCCGAGGCGATCGGGGTTCCGCTCGTCCTGCTCGGCTCGGTGGAGCAGCTGTGCGAGACGATCGAGGAACGCCGGGCCCGCTACGGGCTCACGTACTGGATCGTCCCCGACGACGCGATGGAGGCGGTGGCGCCCGTCGTGGCCCGGCTCGCCGGCGGCTGAGTCACCGCCGGGTCACCGGCCGCCCGGTGCTGGCGGCCGTCGACGGCCGCAAGGGGCCCGGTCGCGGCGGGCCGGGTCGGCGCCGCCCGGCCCACACGGTCAGCCCAGCCCGCGACGAGCCGTGACGCGGTTGTTCAGCCGACCTTCATCTCGTCGCGCGGCGCTTGCTTCGCCCGCCAGTGCTCGAAACGGAACCAGCCCCAGAACCCGACCGCGAGCACGGTGAAGGCGATGAAGATGATGAGCATCGACCAGATCGTGGCGCTCGAAGCCCCGCCGTACCGGTTGCCCGGGTGCACGAGGGCTTCGACGAACACGAACATGCTCAGCACGTAGAGCCCCAGCCAGCCGCGCTTGTTCCAGCTGCGGATCCGCTCGCCGTCCAAGTACCGGAGGGGCACCATGCTGAACATCACCGTCTGGATCGCGAAGACCCAGACGAAGGCCAGCATGGCGTCCAGGAACAGCACCATGGCCGAGGCGTGGCCGTTCAGGGCCGAATCGCGGATCGGGACCCACAGCACCCAGGCCGCAGTGGCGAGCCCGAGGGTGGTGACGGTCGCCACGGCCAGGCTGCGCCCGTCGTCACGCTCCTCGACCTTGCCTCGGAAGACGACCCCGCACACGAGCCCGAACGCGTAGCCGGGCTGGAAGTTGGCGATACGAGAGAGAGCGACGAGGACAATCGCCAAGGCGATCCCGATCGGGAAGGTCCGCAGCTCCCACCGCACTCGATGGCGGCGTTCCACGAACCACCCGCGGACCAGCTCGTGGGCGAGCGTGATCACCGCCAGCCCGGCCGCGATGCCCGCGACCAGCACGAGGCTGGTGGGATTGAGACCGAACCGCGGATCCAAGAAGCCGTACACGAGAGCGCCGAACAGCACGAAGGCGACGAACATCAGGTGTTGCGGGCCAGAGTGGAGCCAGGCGTCGAAGCGCCGCAGGTGCCGCTCGTGACGGCCCAGCTGGCCGGCGATTCGCCAGTGATGCTCCCGCAGCACGGCGTTGATCAGCTCGGCCGGGAACCAGGACAGCAGCACGAAGAGCAGGGCCAGTGAGAAGTTCGCCGCCAGGTGCTTCGGCGAGAAATCGAGCGCGCCGGGCGGCGACACCGACGCCACCACCTCCGAGCGATGGGGCTGGCCGCTGAAGATCCCGAGGAAGCCAGTGCCGATGCCCGTCCGGCTCTTGCCCTTCGGCGGCGCGGGAGGCGTCACGGCCGGCGGCGCGGTCGCGGCTGCGCCCGACACCTGTGGGCTTGGCGACGGCGTGGTGCTCGCCGCCGGTGTCGTGGCCGCCGATGCTGGACCGGCTGCCGGCGGGCTGGCAGTGGGCCCGCTCACGGCGGGTGGGGTCACCGCCGGTGGCGTCGGCGGCGGGTTCGCAACCGCAACGTCCCAGGTGCTGGCCTGCGCCGTGAGAACGGTGAGGTGCAGCCGCCCACTCGAATCCATGTCGCGGTGACTGAGACACGCGAAGCTCGGCGGGCTCCCCACCGCGGTCGTGGATCCGATGCAGTCCGGGATCACGACGCCGTCGCGGGACACGTGGACCAGTGTCGGGTCGACGCCCCCGAGCAACGACGGATCGATGACGAACTGGATCGCAATCGGGTCGGCCGCCGAGCCGTTCGGCGTGATGATGACCATCTGCTGGCCGAGGAACTGGTATCCAGTCGGCGACGGCCCGGCCGGGCTCGGAGGCCGAATGTTCACCGGACCGCCGGGACCATGGCAGGGCGGGGTGACGCTGACGCCCAACGGGTTCGCGCTGGACAGGGTGGGGAGCGGCGTCGGGAGGCACGCCTGCTGGTCCACCGTCAGGGTGGCCGCAGGCGTCGTCAGCGAACCCACCGAGTTCACCAGCACCACCCGATACTGGTTGCCAGAGTCTGAGAGCGCCGTCGCAGGAGTCACGTAGCTGGACGCGATCGCGCTCGGAATGTTCGAGAACGTTGCACCGCCGTCCGTGCTCACCTGCCACTGGAAGGACGGCGCGGGATTACCCGACGCCTTCACGACGAAGGTGGCGGGTTGGAGGACGTTCACCGTCTGATCGGCGGGATTCCCTCCGCTGAGCACGGTCGGCGCGAACTGGACCGTGAGCGTGGCGGCCGTCGTCGTCGCCGACCCCGCCGAGTTCGTGAACAGCGCCTGGTACTGGCGACCGTCGTCGGCCGCGGTCGGGGTGAACTGGTAGGTGGGGCTGTTCGCGCCGGTGATGTCCGAGCAGGTCGGACCGGCCACGATTCCCCCGGACGCGTGCACGACGCTGCTGGAAACGCCCACGCTGCCGTCACACACCTGCCACTGCACGGTCGGGGCAGGTTTCCCCGTCGCGGCCGCGGTGAACGTCGCCTGGTTCCCCAAGGTCACGATCTGATCGGTCGGGTTTGTCGTGACACCGGGCTTCGAGTTGACCGTCAGCGTCGCCTCCCCCGACGACACGCTGCCGGCAGCGTTCGTGAACACGGCCCGGAACTCGTGACCGTCGTCGGACAACTTCGCGGTGAAGCTGTAGGTCGTCGAGGTCGCGTCGGAGATGTTCGAGAAGTTCGCTCCGCTGTCGGTGCTCACCTGCCACTGCACGCTTGGGTCGGGCGTGCCGGTGGCCGCCGCACTGAACGACACCGTGTCGCCGGCGGTCACGGTCTGGTCGGACGGCTCGGTCCTCACCACCGGTGCGGTGTTCGATGTCTGCGAGTTCGTGAACGTGCACGTGACGCTGTCGCCGCCGGCGAGGTTGATCGAGTAGAGCCCGCTACCGAGCGAGGTCTTTGTGGCTCCGGAGGTCGGCACCACGCAGTTCGCGTCATTGAACGGCCAGCCGCCCACCGAGGCCGTCTGGCCGAAGGTGTAGGTCCCCGGCGTGAGGTTGTTCGCGGTGCGGCTGTTGTCGCCGTCGGAGCCGTCGCCGTCGAGGCTGAACGACTGGCTCGTCCCCGGACCCTGGATCTTGAAGGGGAACGCCGTCTCGAGGGCCCCGTTCGAAGCCTCGACGACCGTGAGCGAGGCGAAGGCGCTCTGCACGCCGACCTGCCCGCCGGGGCCAACCCCACCTGCCGTCGACGCGCCTGCGGTGGTGGGCGTGGTGCTGCCCGGCGTGCTGGTGCCGGGCGTGGTCGTCGTCGTGGTGGTGGACGTCGTCGTCGTGGAGCTCGTCGTTGTGGTCGACGTCGAGGTGGACGTCGACGTCGTCGTGGCGGACCCGTCCGCCGACACCGAGCCGAGCCCGATCAGAACCGCGGCGCCGGCGAGCGTCACCGCACCGACCGCGCCCCAGACCCGGGACACCGGCCGCGAGCCGCCGCGGAGCCATCGACGCGCGCGCATCTCGATCCCGCCCACCCCCGTTACCTGTCCCGGACCCTTGGCGGACCGCTCACGGGAGCAGCGGCACGCGAGGCGCCCGCGTCCGCGTCCGCGACGCCGAGCCGCGCCCTACCCACGGCGCGCCCACCCGGCCTGCCGTCCATCGTCCCCATTCGCCCCAGGCCGGGCCCCGATCCCCAATGCACCGTGCGACCAGCCGTCGGAAAGGCTAGTGCAGGCCACGCTCCGCGCGCAGCGCCCCCGTCGAGGAGCGGACGGGCCTAGCCCTGGAAGGCGGCCAGCACCCCCCGCCAGCGATCGGGGTCGCTGCGATAGGGCGCGTAGAACATGATCCGGTCGACCAGATCGCCGAACCGATCCAGCAGCAGAGCCGGGATCTCCTCCGGAGAGCCGACCACGGCGAACGTCTCGAGCATGTCGTCGTCGATGCGGTCACCCATGGCGACCCACTCCCCCCGCTTCGACAGGGTGTTGAGCTCGTCCTGGAGATCTCCCCAGCCGTGCAGCTCGAGGACACCCCGGTAGGCCGGCGTCGAGCCGTAGAACGCGATCTGCTGCTTGGTGCCCTGGCGGGCCGCCTCGACCTCCTGGTCGTTGGTGCCGGTGACCACGAACAGCGGGCCAGAGACCTCGAACTGGGACCGGTCTTTGCCGCCCTTCGCGAAGCCCCGTTCGAGGGCCGGCATCGTGACCTCGCGTACGTAGCGCTCGGTCGTGAACCCATGGAGAAGGATGCCGTCGGCGACCTCGCCCGCCACCTCGGTCATCCGCTCGCCGACGGCCGCCAGCAGGACCTTCGGGTTGCCGAACGGGTTGGGACCCGGGTTGAAGAACGGCGTCATGAGGGTGTGTCGGTAGAACTCGCCGCGGAACTCGAGGGGCGTGCCGTCGTTCCAGCACGCCCAGATGGCCCGGATCGCGAGCACCAGCTCGCGCATGCGGGCCGCGGGGTGGGACCAGGGCATCGAGAACCGCCTCTCGATGTGGGCCTTGATCTGGCTGCCGAGCCCGAGCCGGAACCGGCCGCCCGAAAACGCCTGGAGGTCGTAGCTGATGTTGGCCAGAGTCATCGGGTTGCGGGCGAACGCGACCGCGATCCCGGTGCCCAGCTCGAGCCGGTCGGTGTGCTCGGCCGCCACCACGAGTGGGAGGAACGGGTCGTGGGACGTCTCGGCGGTCAGCCCGCCGTCGTAGCCGACGTCTTCGAGCTCGCGGGCGACCCGGGCGACCTCGGCCGGCGTCGCACCCGGCAGGCCGCCGTCGATCTTCACGGCGGCGGAGCGTACCGGGCGACGCTCTTCCGGGCCCGGGGCCCGCGGTCCGCGGGCCTGTCACACCCCGGCGATACCCTCCGGCGAGGATGGCTCCACTCCCCTACGCCCTCTCGCCGAGCTCGATCAGCACGTTCAAGGAGTGCCCGCTCGCGTTCAAGTTCTCCTACGTCGACCGGCTCCCCGAGCCCCCGTCGGTGTGGACCGCCAAGGGCACCCTCGTCCACCTGGCGCTGCAGTACCTGCTCGACCGGCCCGCGGACGACCGCACCGTCGACGCCGCCCTCGCCGACCTCGACCGAGCCCGGGTCTCGCTCGCCCACGACCCCGAGTTCGCGGCCCTCGAGCTCGACGACGAGGAGCGGGCCGCCTTCGACCGCGACTCCGAGTCGCTCGTCCGCCGCTACTTCGAGCTCGAGGACCCGCAGGCGGTGCACCCGATCGGGCTCGAGCTGCGCCTGGAGGCGCAGGTGTCCGGCGTCCGGATCCGCGGCGTCATCGACCGCCTCGACCTGGTGGACGGCGAGCTGGTGGTGACCGACTACAAGACCGGGCGCGTCCCGTCCGAGTACTTCGAGGCCAAGAGCATGGCCGGCGTCCACATGTACGCGCTGCTCTGCGAGCAGAACTTCGGCCAGCGGCCGCACCACGTCCAGCTGCTGTACCTGTCGAAGCCGGAGGCGATCATCGCCCGGCCGAGCGACCAGTCGAGCACCGGCCTCAGCCGCCGCACCGTCGCCCTGTGGCAGGCGATCGAGCAGGCGTGCGCGCGGGACGACTTCCGGCCCCGGCCGAGCCGCCTGTGCGACTTCTGCACCTTCCGGCCTTACTGCCCGGCACACGGCGGTGACCCGACCGAGGCCGCGTTCCTGCGCGGCCCCGGCACGGTCGTCGAGCCGATGCTGCCGCTCGGCTGAACACTCGCCGCCCGTCGCGGGGTGCCGCGACCGGGCGATACGACCGGCCATAGGCTCGATCCCTGATGGCTCCCCTCAGCGAGGCTGTCACCGCGTTCGACGAGCGGGTCGAGAAGTGGCTCGCGCCTCGTCGCTCGGAAGCGGTCGACCACGTCATGTACGGGATCTCGAGCGCGGCCGACCACGCGCTGCTGTGGATCGGGCTCGGCGCGCTCCGCACCCTGCGGACCCGGGACCTGCGCTGGGGTGGACGGTTCCTGCTCGCGCTGGCCGGCGAATCCGCGGTGACGAACTCCGTCAAGCTCGGCTTCCGGCGGGTCCGACCCTCCGAGCACTTCGAGCACGACGCGCCCCTGCCGTACAAGATGCGGCGGCCGATCACGTCGTCGTTCCCGTCCGGGCATGCCGTGACGGCGTTCACCGCCGCCGCCGTGCTCTCGAAGGGCAACCGGATGGGCCCCGTGTACTACGCGCTGGCGTCGACGATCGCGGCGAGCCGCGTCTACACGCGCATCCACCACGCGTCGGACGGAATCGCCGGCGTCGCGCTCGGTCTCGTCCTCGGGAGGATCGCCAGACGGCTGGTACCGTGAGCCAACGCGACCGGGGAGATCGAGTGGCTCGCACCATCGGCGTGACGTTCGACTACCGCTGTCCGTTCGCCCGCAACGCGCACGAGGCCGTGATCGCGGCGGTGCGAGACGGTGCGCTGCCCGACGTGGAGTGGCGGTTCCTGCCCTTCTCCCTCGACCAGGCTCACGCCGAGGAGGATGAGCCGCCGGTATGGGAGCGCTCGCCGGAGTCGTGGGGCACCGGCGTCCTCGCCCTGCTGTACGGGATCAGCGTGCGCGACGCGTTCCCCGAGCGCTTCCTCGACGCGCACCGGGAGTTCTTCGCGGCCCGATTCGACCACGGCCGCAAGCTCGGCCACGAGGATGTGCTGCAGGACGTCGTGGCCTCGGTCGGGCTCGATCCCGACGCCGTCGCCGGTGAGGTGTGGAGCGGGCGCCCGCTGAAGACGCTGGCCACCGAGCACACCCAGGCCGTCGAGGAATGGAAGGTGTTCGGCGTGCCGACCTTCGTCGAGGACGACGACGCCGTCTTCGTCCGGCTCATGGAGCGGGGCCGGGTCGACGACCTCGACCGGTTGGTCGGGCTCCTGGAGTGGAGCCGGCTGAACGAGTTCAAGCGCACGCAGGTGCAGCGCTAGGTGTAAGTCCAGCGTCGGGTGGCACGCACCTTGATGCTGACGCCGCGCCGCCGCCCGGGTGCCCCCACGAGACAACGGGTTCGACCGCGACCCGAACCCGCGAGCACCCGGCAGCGCTAGCCGTCGGGGCGGAAGCCGTCGGCGAGGGAGCGGCGAAGCGATCGGTACACCGCCTCAGGAGTGAGGACGCCGAGGAAGCGGTCACCGTCGAGTACCGCCACCCAACCCCCCTGGGTTAGGAGGGTCATCGCCAGCGCGTCCTGCAGATGGCCGGTGCTCGGTACCCAGGCCTCGATTCGCTCCAGGTGGTCACGGACTCGGCCGTCGCCGGTCACATGGTCTGCGACGACGGAGCCGTGGAGCATCCCGAGGGCGTCGGCGGCGGCGACCCAGCCCATCCCGGTGCCCTGGATCGCCTCGCGGGCTTCGGCGAGCGTCGCATCGGGATCGACGGTGGGTGGGTGCTCGAGGAAGTCGAGGTCGATGGGCGTGACCCGCAGACGCTTCAGCCCCCGGTCGGGGCCAACGAAGTCGGCGACCATGGGCGACGCGGGGTGCCCGAGGATCTCGGCCGGGACGTCGTATTGGGCGAGGACCCCACCGACGTTCAGAATCGCGATGCGGTCACCCATCTTCACTGCCTCCTCGATGTCGTGGGTGACGAACACCACGGTCTTGCGCACCTCGGCCTGGAGGCCGAGGAACTCATCTTGGAGGCGGGCTCGGGTCACCGGGTCGATTGCACCGAACGGCTCGTCCATCAGCAGCACCGGAGGATCGGCGGCCAGTGCGCGCGCGACTCCCACGCGCTGGCGCTGCCCACCCGAGAGCTGGGTCGGATAGCGGTCCCGATAGGTGGACGAGTCGAGGCCCACGAGCTCGAGGAGTTCGTGGACCCGCGCCGTGATCTTCTCCTTCGGCCACCCCAGGAGGCGCGGCACCGTGGCCACGTTCGTGCCGATCGTCTGGTGGGGGAACAGCCCGACCTGCTGGATCACGTAGCCGATCCGGCGGCGGAGCCGGACCGGGTCGGCTTCGGTCACGTCGTCGCCGTCCAGGTAGATACGGCCACCGGTCGGCTCGATCAGCCGGTTGATCATCTTCAACGTCGTCGTCTTCCCGCACCCGGACGGCCCGACCAGCACGCAGATCTCCCCGTCGCCGACATCGAGCGTGAGGTCGTGTACCGCGACGGTCCCATTCGGAAAACGCTTGCTCACCGAATCGAGCCGGATCATGACGTTGGACGGTCCGGCGGCCACGGGGAGACGTTATGCGGCACCTCGGCGGGGCGACCGAGAGCGTCGGTAGCATCATCCCGTGGTGCGGGCCGTGCTCGCCGCCGGCAACATCGGGCCCAAGTGGCTGTACTGGCCGTGGGTCACCAGCCACCTCGGCGAGATCCGCAGCCGCCTGACGGAGCACGTCGAACTGACCTTCCTCGCCGTCGGGTTCGGCCTGCTCATCGCGGTGCCGCTGTCGCTCATGAGCTCCCGGTTCCGTCGCCTCTACGGTCCGGTGCTCGCGGTCACGGGCGCCCTCTACACGGTGCCGTCCCTCGCCCTGTTCGCGCTGTTGCTTCCCATCACCGGCCTTTCCCGGACCACGGCGGTCATCCCGCTCACCGCGTACACGCTGCTCATCTTGGTGCGCAATATCGTCACCGGCCTCGACGCGGTGCCAGCCGACGTCAAGGAGGCGGCGGCCGGGATGGGCTACTCGCGGGCGCGCCAGCTGCTCCGGGTCGAGCTGCCTCTCGCGATGCCCGCCGTCGTCACCGGCGTGCGGATCGCCGCCGTCACGACGATCGGGCTGGTGACGGTCACCGCCCTCATCGGCCAGGGCGGGCTCGGGCAGCTCTTGCTCGACGGCTTCAACCGGGCGTTTCGTACCCCGCTCACGGTCGGGATCGTGCTGTCCCTCGCGCTCGCTGTGCTCACCGATCTGGTCCTCGTCGGGATCCTGCACGTGACGACCCCGTGGCGACGGCCGGTAGGTCGGCGGAGCGCATAGATGTTCAGCTTCTTGAACAACGTGGGGGCCTTCCTGACCGACAGCGCGCACTGGCACGGCCAGGAGAGCATCCCCAACCTGTTCCTGCAGCATCTGCAGCTCACCGCGGTGTCGGTGCTCGCCGCCGCGCTCCTGACCTTGCCCCTCGGCGTCGCGCTGGGCCACCTCCATCGCGGCGGCGTGGTCGCAGTGAACATCGTGAACATCGGTCGGGCCCTGCCCGCCCTCGCACTGCTCATCCTCGCGGTGCAGTGGACGGGCATCACGCCGCCGAGCGGACTGCTGTCGCCGGTCCGATCCCTTCCCGCGTTCATCGCGATGGTCGCGCTCGCGGCGCCGCCCATGCTCGCCAACGCCTACGTGGGTGTGGTGACCGTCGACGACGAGGTCGTGGAGGCGGCCCGCGGGATGGGCATGAGCGGCTTCCAGGTGCTGCGCCGCGTCGAGCTGCCAATCGCCGTCCCGCTGATCATGGCGGGGATCCGAACCGCCGCCGTCGCGGTCGTGGCCACCGCCACCCTCGCCGCCTACGTCGACGCCGGGGGCCTCGGCCGGTACATCGTCGACGGGTTCGCCGTGCAGGACGACGTGAAGGTGTTCGCCGGCGGGCTGCTGGTGGCGCTGCTCGCGGTCGCGGTCGAGCTCACGCTCGCCGGGACCCAGCGGGCCGCGACGTCCCCGGGCCTGCGGCTCGCGGGACGTGGTGGCTCCCGCGCCGACGCGCCGGTGGTCGCTCCGGCCCATGGGTCGCTCGCCTGAGGCCGCGCGCCGACACCACCCAGCCGGTGGCTAGGGTTTGCCGGCCGGGGGGATCGCATCCGGTGTCTGGCAGCCTGCGGGAGGACGCCCGATGAGCACAGCTCGAATCACCTGGAGGCACCGCGCCGTCGGCGCCCTGACCGCGACGATCGCGGGGGTCGCGACCGCGACGGTGCTGGCCGCTCCGCTCGGGGCGGCCGGTTCCTTAACGGTGGGGGCCAAGAACTTCTCGGGGGCCCAGGCGATCTCCCAGGTGTACGCGCAGGCGCTGCAGGCCAAGAAGTACAG
>Ga0102924_1000990_pt1 | contig 33781 bp, 38 predicted proteins | sample PaiPotPPM11metaG_FD_80116 | JGI IMG/M metagenome (GOLD analysis project Ga0102924, IMG submission 80116) | Iron sulfur acid spring bacterial and archeal communities from Banff, Canada, to study Microbial Dark Matter (Phase II) - Paint Pots PPM... ...
CCGTTGAATCCGCTGCCGCCGCGTCCGCCATACCCACCGCGTCCGCCATACCCACCGCGCCCGCCGTTGAATCCGCTGCCGCCGCGTCCACCGTAGCCACCGCGTCCGCCGTAGCCGCCATACCCACCGCGCCCACCGTAGCCACCGCGCCCGCCGTAGCCGCCGCGCCCACCGTAGCCGCCGCGCCCACCGTAGCCCTCGCGCCCGTAGCCTCCGTCTTCCTCGTCGTCACCGCGCCCGTAGAAACCGCCAGGACCACCCCAATAGCCCCCGCCACCGTAATAGCCGTTGAACCACGGCCCGGCCCCAATAAACACGCCACCATCGAACCACTCCGGGGCATAGTAGCCGTAAGGTGCGCAAGCATAGGGTGCATATCCGTAATACCCATACTCGCAAACAGGTGGCGCATAGTAGTCGTCGTCGTCGGAACCTACTCCAATGCCGATACCTACGCCTATCTGTGCACGGGATGGCGCAGCCGCCGGAAGAACGCAAAAGGCCAATAACGCAAGATATCTTAGATAACGCATTTTGTTGACCTCGTCAGGTCCGAACTACACCTTCGAACCGCCTCGGATCTCGGTGCCTGCAGGTGTCTAACTCATGCTGAAGCACCTATTCAGTTTAACTCCAAAACGGGCCAAAAGTTGCGGTCATTTTCCAGACCTCTCCGGGGCCTCCCCCTTCTTGCGGCCGCTTTCCGGTGCAAACCGGGAGATTGGCAAGCCACAACCCAGGCGTGACGCACGATTTCATGCAGCTATAAGTACTTTTATAATGAGCACATCCGGAAGTGCATCAAAACAAACAGCTTTAAGTACTTTTAGAATCAATATCTTAAAAAGAGAGAAACATGGAAGAGTCACTGTATTTAACCAGTTGGCTAAATAAGCACCCTTAACGAGCCGTGCACTCCCCGCCGGGCGGCGAGCTCCAACGGCCTCTTCGCACTCAAACGTTGCAACCTCGCCAGGGGGATACAATGTGACCGGCTATTCCATAGCTGCGTTTCCTTCGTTGACCGCTTGGGCGATTCACCCGTATAATCAGTGTTTGTCTACACAGCTTGGAGGGCAGATGTACGCCGTTATTCAAACCGGGGGAAAGCAGTATCGCGTCGCACCGGGCGACACCATTCGTATCGAGCGCGTCACCGGCGAAGTCGGTGAAAAAGTGACGTTCGGCAAAGTTCTCGCCGTGCACACGGACGAAAAGAAAATCGTTCTGGGCGATGAAGCTTCGAAAGCCAGCGTGAGCGGCAAGATCGTTACGCAAGGCCGCGCCAAGAAAATCACGGTGCTCAAGTTCAAGAAGGGCAATCAATACAAGATTTCTCGGGGCCACCGGCAGAACTTCACGGCCGTCGAGGTCAGCGAAATCAAGCTGTAGTCTCTTACAAGCCGAACGTTTTTCAACGCAGGTTTCAGAGAACAAGGCTTTCAAGGAAAAAGGAAATTCGTCATGGCACATAAGAAAGGCGGCGGCTCCTCTACAAACGGCCGCGATTCTCACGGACAAAGGCTGGGCGTAAAGCGCTTCGGCGGGCAGCTCGTCAACGCGGGCACGATTCTCGTGCGTCAGCGCGGCACGCGGCACCAGGCCGGCGAAAACGTGGGCCAGGGCAAGGACGACACGCTCTTCGCTCTCGTCACCGGCTACGTGAAGTTCACGGATAGAGGCCGGCACGGCCGCTTCATCAGCGTTCAGCCATCCGCGCAAGCTGAGTCCGCTCAAGTCGTCAATTAATCGCCTGATTTTCTTAGGCGGCGTTCTATCATGCCTTCATGCTTCTGCTATCCTTCGTAAGGGTGGCCGCTTGGCGGCGGTTTCTCCTGGAGTGTAATTCTCGTGTTTGTTGATGAAGCAAAAATATTGGTGAAGGCGGGCAACGGCGGCAACGGTTGCGTTGCGTTTCGCCGCGAAAAATTCGTTCCGCGCGGTGGTCCGTCTGGAGGGGACGGCGGGCACGGCGGCAGCATTTATCTCGAAGCGAATCCAAACGACAACACTCTGCTGCGCTACCGCTACAATCGCGAATTCAAAGCGGACCGCGGCCGGCACGGCGAAGGCTCTAACTGCAGTGGCCATTCCGGCGCGGACATGAACCTTCTCGTTCCCGTCGGTACGCTCGCTTACGACGAACAGACGGGCGAAACCATTGCTGATCTGGCCGTGGCAGGACAACGCGTGCTGATTGCCCAAGGCGGCCGCGGCGGCCGAGGCAATCAACATTTTGCCAAGCCCTGGCATCAAGCCCCGCGCGAACACCAAGATGGCTTTCCGGGCGAAGAACGCCACCTCCGTCTCGAACTAAAGTTGCTCGCGGACGTCGGCCTCGTTGGTTTCCCTAATGCCGGCAAGTCCACCCTGATTTCCGTAATTTCCGCGGCGCGTCCGAAAATCGCCAACTATCCATTCACCACGCTGCAGCCCAATCTTGGCGTCGTCAATGCCGATGGCGGCACGGGTGGCCACGGCACCGAACTCGGTCGCACGTATGTTGTCGCTGATTTGCCCGGACTCATCGAAGGCGCGCATCTAGGCGCCGGTCTCGGCATCCGTTTCCTCCGCCACGTCGAACGCACGCGCCTCCTCGTCCATCTGATCGACACCAGCGACTCCAACGCCGATGATCCGGTGCACGCGTTGGAAGTCATCAACGGAGAGCTGGAAGCATTTAGCTCTTCCCTTGTCGAAAAGCCGATGATCGTCGTCGCCACCAAGCTGGATGCCACCACCGATCGCACGCGGCTAGAAGCACTGCAGGATTTTTGCATGGGGCGAAATCTGGAATTCCACTCTATTTCGGCTGTTGCCGGTGACGGCGTGAAAGAGCTGGTCCGATCCATCGCCGACGCGCTGGATAAAATTCCACGCCCGGCGCATGAAACAACTCTGGATTTGCCGCCTGCCTCGGGAGAAATTGACGAGAACGCGCCAGCGCTGAATGCACTGCCTGCGCCAATCAAGAATTCGTGAGAAAATCGATTACAGGTTCCTTTTGGGAGACGCATTGACCACCGCGCAGGCGCATCGCACCGCCGCAAAGCATCATCCGCGCCGTATCTCGCTGTTCGGCGGTTCCTTCGACCCGATTCACAATGGCCACCTCGCCGTGGCCCGCGCCGCCGACCGCCGTTTCAATTTTGACGAGATCCACTTCATTCCGGCAAGCCGGCCGCCGCACAAGCTAAAGCAGCACCTGGCTCCATTCCCCCACCGTTTCGCCATGGCCTCTCTCGCTTGCGCGGAGCATCCGCATTTCGTTCCTTCGCTCGCGGAAGCCGGCGAAGACTTCAGCGGCACGCAGCTGCACTACTCCGTGGACACGGTGCGCTACTTTCGCCACGCCTATAACGGCCACGGCGACCGCATCTTCTTCATCGTCGGCGCCGACGCTTTCCTCGACATTCCTCTTTGGAAGGAATACGAGACGCTTCTCGGTCTTTGCGATTTCATCGTCGCCAACCGTCCAGGGATTCGCGCGGAAGCCTTGCGCCTCGTGATTCCGCCGGATTTGATCGCGCGCCGCGACCCCAAGAGAGATGTGGAAACGCCCGCGTCGCAGGTGATCGCGCAGCTGCACAACACCAGCGTTTATCTGCTGGATTCCGTTTCGGTCGACGTCTCCGCAACCGATATCCGACGACGCACGAACCGCGGCCAGTCCATTCACGGGCTTGTCTCCGTGCGCGTCGAGGAATACATTCTCAAACAAGGCCTATACCGGTGAAATTAGACTCTTTGCCACAAGGCGTCCGCCTGGCAGTCGAAGCGGCGCAAAACAAAAAAGCTTCCGGAATAACCGTTCTCGACCTTAGTGGTGTCGGCGCCTTCACGGACTACTTCGTGATCTGTACGGGTTTCAGCACGCCGCAGGTGCAGGCCATCTGCAGCGAAGTCGAAGACCAGCTCGAAAAGCATCTTCAGCGTTCGCCGAAACACCGCGAGGGGCGCGCCTCCGCGGAATGGGCGCTCATCGATTTTGGCGGTTTCATTTTGCATGTGTTCAGCGAGCAAGCCCGGCGGTATTACGACCTGGAACGACTATGGCGCTCTTCGCCAAAACTGGAAATCCCCGACGAACCCGGAGTAGTCGCGCGGAACCATTCCTTCGGTGAACCGCAAGCCGCCGGCGAAGCCTATTCCAAATGAGCACGGAGCGATTGCCGTGGATCGCGGAAGACCCCGCTTCGCAGCGTCTACTCGAACTCGCGCAAAAAGTAGCTACCGCGGCAACGACGCTCTTGATTTCCGGGGAAAGCGGCACCGGCAAAGATCATCTCGCTCGGCTCGTCCATGAACTCGGTCCGCGCCGCGACGCGCCTTTTTTAAAAATTGATTGCGCCAGCCTTCCGCCAAATTTGGTGGAAAGCGAACTCTTCGGCCACGAACTTGGGGCTTTCACGGGCGCCGTGGAACGCAAGCTCGGCCGCCTCGAGCTGGGTGGAACCGGCACCATCGTTCTTGACGAAGTCGCTGCACTCACGACTGGCGCGCAAGGCAAGCTGCTTCGCGTTTTGCAGGAGCGCACCTTCGAGCGGCTCGGCGGCACGGAAACGCTTCGCATTGAAGCGCGCATCGTGGCGTTAACCAACGTCGATCTGACCGCCGCAGTTGCCAGCGGCCACTTTCGCGAGGACCTTTATTTTCGGCTGAACGTTCTTGCGCTGACCGTGCCTCCGCTTCGCGAGCGCCGCGCGGACATTTTGCCTCTCGCTGATCATTTGTTAGCGGCGCTGCGTGCCATTCACGGCCACCCCGGCTCACACCTTAGCGAGCCTGCACGCCGCATGCTCGCGACGTACGCCTGGCCCGGCAATGTCCGTGAACTTCGCAATGCACTGGAACGCGCCATCGTTTTTTCCCACGGCGACACACTCGATCCCGGCGATTTCCCCGACAACATTCGCGCGGCAGCTTCAGGCGCCGCAGGCTCCATCGCCGGACTGCGGTCTCTCGAAGAGGTCGAACGAGAAGTGATCGCCGCCACTCTGGAAGCCACTCACTACAGGATCAGCCGCGCCGCCGAGGCGCTCGGCATCAGCCGCAAAACGCTGCTCGAAAAACGCAAGAAATATGGTTTGAAGTGAAAATCCGCCTGCTCATGCTCGGCAAAACGCGGCGCGCGGAATTGCGTGAAGTGATTGACGATTATGTGAAACGTATTGGGCGGCATTCGCCCACCGAGATCACAGAAGTTCGCGATAGCGACGCCGCGATCAAGAAACTTGACGCGGACCGCGCAGCGACGACCATTCTGCTCGATGCAGCCGGAAAGAATTACACTTCCGAGGCTTTCGCGAAGTGGCTCGGCGAACTCCGCGATCGTGGAACGCGCGAGTTAATCTTCGTCTGCGGCGACGCCGACGGTTTCTCCGCCGCGCTCCGCGAGCGTGTTTCGCAAAAAATTTCTCTCAGCGCCATGACATTCTCGCATGAGCTTGCTCGCGCCATGCTTGCCGAGCAGCTCTACCGCGCCTTCGCCATCCTTTCCGGCAGCCCCTATCCGAAATAGCCGCTCTGGTGTAAAACCTTATGACCATGTCGATCCGCATTATTCCGGATGAAGACCAACCTTCCGCGGCGATTGAAATTTCCTTGGAGAAACCGCTGCCGGATTACGATTTGCTCCAGCCCGACCAGCCCACGCCTCGCGACGTCGACCTCATTCTCGTTTCGCAGGGCTTTCGCGATCTGGTGGATGACGCGCGTGGCGTCTTGATGGATCTTCTCACGCATCCTCCGTTCCAGGCGAACTCTCCGGAACACGCCAATCTCGATTTCACTCACGCTGCTCCGCTCCCGCTCGAAATCACGCAGCTTACGGGCGCCATTTGTCCCGGCGACGACGAAGTTTATCGCCCCGGCCTGTGGATCATCGTCCGCGATCCTCACGCCAAGCCAAAAACGACGCTCCCCGCTGCAACGCAGGAACGCATCGCGGCCGTCGCTCACGAGTTTGCCAAGCGCCTCGGACTTGCCTGAACTCGTATCCAGCGATTTTTCCGCTTGACCGTCGGGGATGCGTGGCATACCGTTGCGCCCAATTGGCGGTCCGCGATTTGGGAGCATCCCTGGAAACCTGGTTAAGCGGACCCCATCAAACGCGAAAATTCGATTTACAGGAGTCTCCATGGAACGTCCCACAGGCGTTACGATCCTTGCCGTACTCTATTTTATCGGTGCCGCTTTTCTTGCTCTTTGCGGAGTTCTCTTCATGGTCGGCGGCTCCATGCTTTCGGGGCTGGCTCACACCGGCGGTCCGGCTTCGGCGCTCTTCGCGATGGGAGGAGTCTTCATCGGTGCGATTTTCCTCGCTTTGGGATTGCTGGATCTGGCCATCGGTATCGGGTTCATCAAGCTGCAGAACTGGGCCCGCGTTGTTGCGATCATCTTCATGGGGATCGGCGTGCTCTTTGGGGTGCTCGGGATGTTGAGCATGCTCGCACATTTCATGATTATTTTTCTAGTGTTCCGGCTTATCTTTCTTGCCATCGAAATCTGGATCCTGGTTTATCTGTTCAAGCCGCACGTCAAGCAGGCGTTTGGCGCAACCGGCTTTTGAGTCGTTTTAAAAAGCTTACGAATCAGGGCAGGGGCGTTGCGCCGCCGCCCTGGTTCGCCTTGACCTTTTTTTTCGCACCCCGCAAACTCTAGACCTTTCCCTGTCGCCCGCTCCCTTAGGAAAGGGAAGGAACTCATGCCGGAAGAAAAGGGATTGCTGATCGTTTACACCGGGCCGGGCAAGGGCAAAACGACTTGCGCCTTGGGCACAGCGTTTCGCGCCGTGGGGCAGGGATTACGCGTCCTGATGGTGCAGTTCATCAAGGGCTCGTGGCACTACGGCGAACTGGACGCCGCCAAAATGCTGGGGGACGATAGATTCGAGATTCGGCCGATGGGGCGGGGATTCGTGAAAATCGGCGGTGCCGAAACCGATCCTGAAGACATCAAACTGGCGCGGGAGTGCTGGGAAGCCGGGCGCGATGCAATTAATGGTGGGAAGTACGACCTCGTGGTGCTGGACGAAATCAACTACACGATCAGCTACAAAATGCTGGCCGTAGGTGAAGTCGTCGAAGCACTTAAAAACCGGCCCGAGCGCGTGCACGTGATTTGCACGGGCCGCAACGCCCACCCGCAACTTGTGGAGCTGGCCGACCTCGTTACGGAGATGCGCGAGGTGAAACACCCATACACCAAGGGTATACTGGCTCAGCGGGGTATCGACTACTAGCGGCAACGCCGGGAGGTGGCCCGGTGGCTGCGCTTGCTGGATACACTTACTAGCGGCTTCGAGCGGACGACTGTCGAACTTTTCCTATGACCTGGTTCAAGCGAGACAAAAAATCGATCGAACAGACCACGCCTCCTGAAGAGCGCCGCGTGCGCACGGAGGGGCTGTGGGTCAAGTGCGAGTCCTGCCGCACCATCGTTTTTCGCAAGGACCTGGAAGCCAACCTTTACGTCTGTCCGAAGTGCCAATTCCATTTCAAGATGAGCGCGAAGCACAGGCTGGAAATGTTGCTGGATTCCCGCTGGACGGAACACGACGCGGGCATGACATCGACGGACCCGCTCAAATTCGTGGACACCAAGCCCTACGCCGCGCGGCTCAAGGAAGCGCGCAAGAAGCTGGGGATGAACGACGCCGTCATCACGGCCGAAGGCAAGCTCAATGGCCGGGCGATCGTTTGCTGTGCGATGGAATTTGGTTTTATCGGCGGCTCGATGGGCGCGGTTGTGGGAGAAAAGGTTACGCGGGGGATCGAGCTAGCCATCGAGACGCGCCAGCCTCTGGTGGTCGTTTCGTGCTCGGGCGGCGCGCGCATGATGGAGGGCACGATCAGCCTCATGCAACTTGCGAAGGTTTCCGCGGCGCTGGCCAAGCTCGACGACGCGAGAGTGCCGTACATCTCGCTGCTCACCGATCCCACCACCGGCGGCGTGACCGCCAGCTTCGCGATGCTGGGAGACATCAATATCGCCGAGCCCGGCGCGCTTATCGGATTTGCGGGCCCTCGCGTCATCGAGCAGACCATTCGCCAAAAACTTCCCGATGGCTTTCAACGCTCGGAATTCCTTTTGGAGCACGGCTTCCTCGACGCCATCGTGCACCGCAAAGATCTGAAAGCATTCATCGCCAGCTCCTTCGATCTTCTGCTGAACTGAGATGAATTACGACGCTGCGGTCCGCTATTTGCTTTCCTTGGGCAGGGAGTTGGCCGCGCCGACGCAGGCCGCCGCGGCGAAATTCGACCTCGAAAACATTACTATTCTTGCCGAACGGCTTGGGCGGCCCGACCGGGCTTATCCGTCCGCGCATATCGCGGGAACGAATGGCAAAGGCTCGACCGCGGCGTTTCTCGAATCAATTCTGCGCCGCGCCGGTTTTCGGACCGGCCTAAATACGTCGCCGCATCTGGAAAAAATCAACGAACGCATTCGCTTGAACGGCGAAGAGATCAGCGATGACGCGTTTGCCGAAACGTTTACGCGCATTCAGGCCTTGAATGAGGAATTGCTCGCCGCGGGCAAACTTCGCGCACATCCGACTTACTTTGAATGCGTCACGGCGATGGCGTTCGAATACTTCGCGCGGGAGCGGGTGGATTTCGCCGTGTTCGAGGTGGGGCTCGGCGGGCGCCTGGACGCCACAAATATCCTGACTCCGCTGGTTTCCATTATCACGCGCGTGGACTTCGATCACGAAAACTTTCTCGGGCATTCTCTTGCGGAAATCGCGGCTGAAAAAGGAGGAATCCTCAAGCCGAGTGTACCGGTCGTTCTGGCCGAGCAGCGGCCGGAAGCTCTTGAAGTGATTCGCGCGCGCGCCGATGAACTTGGCTGCCCGGTCATTGAAACTGGAACCGCGTTCCGCATCGAAAAGGAATGGATGGAAAACGGGTGCAGCCGCGCTCTCGTCACGGAAAAGACTTCGGGGTGGTCGATTGAGCTTGCGCCGCGACTCCCGGGTCGCTTCCAGGTGCGGAATGGGCTCAATGCGGTTGCCGCCGCGCGATACCTCCAGAAGCGCGGCTACTGCATTTCTGATGACGCGATTGCGCAGGGAATCGCCGAGGCTATATGGCCTGGACGTCTTGAAAAGCTACAGTCGAATCCGGATGTGTACCTTGATGGTGCGCATAATCCTTCCGCTGCGAGAGAACTCGCCGCTTTCTGGGAGCAGAATCTTGCCGAGCGCAAAATCTGGGTGGTCTTCGGCGCCTTGCGCGACAAGGCCGTCGACGAAATTGCCGGGATTCTCTTTCCGCATGCGGCGGAAGTGGTTTTCACTCAGCCGCGCACCACGCGCGCCATTTCCGTTGCGCAGCTTGCCAAAATCACGGCTCACCATGCGGCGCATTTCGCGGTCATCCGTGAGCCGGAAACGGCGCTTGAATACGCACTGGACCGGGCCGCGCCGCACGACGCCATCTTTGTCGCAGGATCCCTTTATCTCGTTGGGCAACTGCGCCACTACTGGAAAAATCGCGCGCAGGTCGCTGCGCGTTGAAAAACGCCGTAGAATATTTTACTCGGAATTCGATAGAGTGCTGGAGCGCCGGCGTTTAGGCTGGCATTCGTTGCTCGACGAAGACAATTTGGATGGCAATGTCCAAGTACATTTCGAAGGCACAAAAACTCGCGAACGTTCGAAGTCATGGCAAAGCGCTGCCAGCGGAGTGTCCGCTCGTGGGCATCATCATGGGTTCGTCTTCGGACTGGGAGACGATGGAGCACGCCGTGACAACGCTTAAAGGGCTTGGCGTGCCTTACGAAACACGCGTGGTTTCCGCGCACCGCACTCCGGACCTGCTTTTTGAATATGCCGCGGGCGCCGAGAAGCGCGGCATCGAAGTGATCATCGCGGGCGCGGGCGGCGCGGCTCATTTGCCGGGCATGACGGCTTCGAAGACAGTCCTGCCAGTCCTCGGCGTTCCCGTGGAGTCGAAGGCTCTCAAGGGCCTCGATTCACTGCTCTCCATTGCGCAGATGCCCGGTGGCATTCCTGTTGGCACGCTGGCGATCGGCAAGGCTGGGGCGATCAACGCCGCGCTGCTCGCTGCCGCGATTCTCGGAGGCAAGTATCCGCGCATGCGCGAAGCGCTCCGCAAATTCCGCGCCGCGCAAACGGCCCGCGTTCTAGCCAATCCCGATCCGTCGGGCGCGGCTTTTCCTCAGAAAAAGGGGCCGCAGCGCAAGAGGAAGCCCACGTGAGCATCGGCATCCTGGGCGGCGGACAGCTTGGTTACATGCTGGCCCTGGCGGGCTATCCCCTTGGGATGCGATTTCGTTTTCTCGACCCCTCTCCGGAAGCTCCGGTCGGACGAATCGCTCCGCGCGTCACCGGAGATTTTTCGGATCGTGCGGCGCTGGAAAAATTTGCTCACGGGCTTGAAGTCGTCACCTACGAATTCGAGAACGTTCCGGTGGACGCCCTGCATTTTCTCGCCAAAAAGGTTGCCATTTTCCCGCCGCCCGGGGCGCTCGAGGCGGCGCAGGATCGCCTTCGCGAAAAACAATTGTTCGAGAAGCTGGGAATTGCCACTACGGAATTTGCTTCCGTTCCTGCGGCTTCTGATCTCGATCTGGCGCTGAAAAAAGTGGGCCTGCCTGCGGTGGTCAAGACCCGCAGGATGGGATACGACGGGAAGGGCCAATGGACCCTGAGGACGGCGGAAGACGTAAGGATCGCCAGGGAGGGATTGCCGAAGCTGCCCATCATTGTGGAGCGCTTTGTGCCATTCACAAGAGAACTCTCTGTAATTGCCGTCCGCGGCAAAGCGGGTGAAACAGCGTTTTATCCGCTGGTCGAGAATCATCATCGCAATGGCATCTTGCGTCTCTCGCTGGCTCCCGCTCCAGCCATCTCGCCGGAAATACAAAAGGCTGCCGAAGCTGCCGCGCGCAAGGTGCTCGAAGCGCTGAACTATGTGGGCGTTTTGGCCATCGAATTCTTCGAATGCGATGGCAAGCTGCTGGCGAACGAGATGGCTCCGCGCGTGCACAATTCCGGACACTGGACGATCGAGGGCGCGGTAACGAGCCAATTCGAAGACCATTTGCGGGCCATCAACGGACTGCCGCTGGGTTCTACGACCGCGATTGGGGCTTCCGCGATGATTAATCTCATCGGAGAAGTTCCCGAGACCGCGAAGGTACTTGCTATCCCCTCGGCACATCTTCATCTGTATGGCAAAGAACCCCGCCCCGGCCGCAAATTGGGTCACGTGACGCTTCGGGCTCCGTCTTTCGACCAACTCACTCACCGTTTTTCCAGCCTGCCTGCTTTTTTCCAGCGCCCCGACTTTTGTTTGGAAGCGGCGAGCCGCAAAAGCATCTCTCCGCAAACTTAGTCGGTTGCCTGGTCTGCGCTGGGAGGGGCCGGGTTGCCGCACTCCGCTGCCAATGCTACGATTTGGGATTCCATGAGCACCGAAACTCCTAACCGACCACGTGTGGGGATCCCCTGGCGAACGTCTGAAGAGGAGGCGCAGAACAATCGCCCCAAGATCGCCAATTATGAGGACGCTGTGCGGAAAGCGGGCGGCGAGCCAGTACTAGTCTCCCTTAGCGATCGAGCGGGGCAGGGACGCCTCATTCCCACACTGGATGCGTTCGTCCTTCCCGGCAGCCCGGCGGATGTCGAGCCCAGCCAGTACGGTGCCGTAAATCACGGAAAGTCCGCTCCTTCCGATGGGCCGCGCGAGCAGGCTGACCGAGCCATCCTTGCGCATGCGTTTGCAGAGAAGAAGCCCGTGCTAGCCATCTGCTACGGCTGCCAGCTGCTTAACGTCTATCTGGGTGGCACGCTGATTCAGGATGTTCGCTCGGAGCTAGGTACGACGACGCCGCACCGAAAGAAAGACATGTCGCCGGAACCTAAAGATGATCCGATCCACGGAGCGAAGTTCGAACCGGAGAGCAGGCTGGCCGAAGTGGCGTTGGGCGAGCGGGCGAAAATCAACAGTTCGCACCATCAGGCCATCGCGAAGCCGGGAAAGAATCTGCGGGTCACGGCGCACTCGACGGACGGGATTATAGAGGGAGTGGAGTGGACCGGGGATTCCAATTGGGTCGTGGGCGTTCAGTGGCACCCGGAGCGCATGTTTGGCGATGCTTTCTCGGAACGGCTATTCCACGATTTCGTCGCTGCGGCGCGCGGCGCGCTGGTCCAAAAATCTTAAGCTTCTGCATTCCGATTTTCGCTTTTCAAACTATTGGGGGGACTGGATGATTTCACTCGCAGGCAAGGCGGCACTCATCACCGGTGGTTCGCGTGGAATTGGGGCGGCGGCCGTCAAACTCTTCGCGCAGGCCGGCGCGGACGTGATCTTCAGCTACAACAGAGCCAAAGACGCCGCGCTGCAGGTCGAGCAAGAATCCAAAAAGCACGGGACGAGAGTTGAGGCTTTCAAAGCGGACGTAAGCCGCCATGCGGATAACAAGAAGCTGGTTGACCAGTGCATCGCGCGACTCGGACGGCTAGATATTGTTGTTGCCAACGCGGGAATCTGGAACGCCGAGGACCTCCCCATCGAGAACATGAGCGAGAAACAATGGGATGAAATGATGCGCGTCAATCTAAAGAGCGTTTACTCGATCATCCACTTCAGCGTGCCGCAGATGATCAAGCAGAAGTCCGGCAAAATCATTCCGATCACCTCGACGGCGGGGCAGCGCGGCGAATCGTTCCACACGCATTACGGCGCGAGCAAGGGCGGCGTGATCAGCCTGGTCAAGGGCCTTTCGACCGAGCTTGCGCGGCACAACATTCTTGTAAATTCGGTGGCTCCGGGGTGGGTCGCGACGGACATGTCGAATTCCTACATTCAGACGAAAGCCGGAGCAAAGGCTGTCGCTGCGGCTATTCCTCTGGGGCGCGCGGCAACTGCGGAAGAAATCGCGGGACCAATTCTGTTCCTGGCTTCGGACCTGGCCAACTTCCTCACCGGGGAGATCATCAATGTAAACGGAGGATCTGTCTTGTGCGGTTGAAGCTTGCCCGGCTCGCGGTTGCGGTGTTGCTTATGTGCGCGTCGTTTGCATTGCGCGCTTCCGCGCAGAACCCGGACACCATGATGCCGGAGCAGAGCGAGGCCAAGGCCAAAGAAATTCTCAGGGATCTGATTAACGCGCGCGGCGGCGATGGGTACACGGAGGCCGTCGAAGACGAGTGCCAGGGTACCCGCGTGCAATTCGGCCACAATGGAGATGTCACCGGAAACGTGCGCTTCCTGGATGCCCGCCATTACCCAGACAAGGAGCGCCTGGAATATTCGGCGAAGAATCACAATCTGAAGAGCATCATAAATACTGTGATTGGTGTCGACGGCCTGGACTGGTCTCATGGCGGCACCATCATCGCGCTCTATAACGGCGATCGCGGCTGGACGCTGGACCGCGGCGGCGTCAGCGAACTTCCGGTTACCTCCGTTGCCGACTTCGAGGAACGAGTCAAAAGAAACATCGACAACGTGCTGCGAATACGGCTCAAGGAGCCCGGCTGGACCTACCGTTACGGAGGCCTCGACAATGTCGATTTGAGGGAGGCGGACTGGGTGGAGTTGACGGACAGCGAGCAGAGGAAGTTTCGACTGGCCGTGGACACTCACACACACCTGCTGGTGCGAAGTATTGTCACCACCAACAATGAAGAGACACACGAAAAGGACGACGACGTCACCATCTATACGAACTACTTGCTGAAAGATACCGTGTGGGCGCCGATGCAGATCTCGACGGACCACAACGGTCGGCGCGCGGCTCAATTCTTCTACGATTCCTGCAGATTCAATCCTGGTTTCCCCAGCAACTACTTCGACCTGTCCGCTCTCCAAAAGCGGAGCGGCGAAGCAGGCGTCAAGAAGAGCAAGAACGATAAGAATTAGCGAAGCGTGCGGCTAATCCTGCCTGAGTGTTTGTGTTGAGCAACTGCTAGCGTGTTCTGCCGGCTAATTGCTCACCCAATGATGCGGGCTATTCGGAAGCCTGACAGTGCAGCGGCGAAGGAGGTTTGCATGGCGCGCTTTTCCAAGACTGGCACCCCTCGATGAACCTCACTCCCCGTCAGCAGGATGCGCTGCGATCCATCTGCGATACTTTCGCGCCTCCATCGGCCAACTGGCCTTCCGCCTCCGAACTCGGCATTCCCGCGGCGCTTGCGAAGGCCCTGGATTTCAATCCACGTTCAGCTGAACGAGCACAATTCTTGCAGCTCCTCGATCTTTGGGATTCGCACCTCCATAGTTTGCTTACGGTTGGCCGGTGGTCGTCTTTTTCTTCGCTGCCGCTGGAAACACGGTTCCGCGTTTTGCTTTCTTGGGCCGACAGCGGCCTGAGCCGCCGGCGGGGCGCTTTTCAAGCTTTGCGGAAAGCAATTGGATTTCTCTACGTCATGCTGCCAGGCGCAGGCGGCGCGCCCAGTCGGGTGTGGAAGCAGTTTGGCTATCCCGGCCCGCTGGGCGCACCACAGCAATCCAAACCGCGCGCGCTGAAGCCGCTTATTCCTGAAAAGGACATGGAATTGTCCTGCGAAGTTTGCATCGTCGGCTCTGGTGCCGGCGGAAGCGTGGCGGCCGCAGTTCTGGCAGGCGCGGGCAAGGACGTGATCGTCCTCGAAGCGGGCGGTTATTATGACGACTCCGATTTCGATGGTGCAGAGCTTGGCGGCTTTCAGCGACTTTATTTGGAAGGCGGATTTGCGGCGACTGCCGATCAGAGTGTCGGGCTGTTAGCGGGAGAATGCCTCGGCGGCGGGACGGTGATCAATTACTGCACTTCGTTTCGAACGCCTGAGGATGTCCGCGCCGAATGGGCCGCTGCCGGAGTGCGGTGGTTTACGAGCGAAGAGTACACCGGCAGTCTCGACGCCGTCTGCGCGCGTCTCTCCGTGAACCTCGAGCACAACCGCATTTCTGCGCGCGAGAAAGTTCTCGAGCACGGCTTGAGCGCGTTGGGCTGGCATGCGGCCAAGATGCCGCGCAACGTCGTGGGCTGCGATCAGGGGAAAGTCTGTGGCTACTGCGGTTACGGCTGCTCGCTTGGCGCAAAGCAATCGAGTACGAAAACCTGGCTCGCCGACGCGCAGGCCGCTGGAGCTCGATTGGTTACGGAAACGCGAGCACAGCGTGTTCGAATCGAAGCCGGCGCAGCCACCGGTGTGGAAGCGCGCTCGCGCAAAGGTTGCCGCGTCACGATTCGGGGCAAAGCCGTCGTTGTTGCTTGCGGAGCCATCCACACGCCGGCGCTGCTACTTCGTTCTGGACTGCACAACGAAAATATCGGGCGCCATCTTCATCTACATCCCGTTTCAAATGTATGCGGAGTTTTTGAAGAAGAGATTAGCCCGTGGGAAGGCACCATGCAGGCCATCTATTCCGATGAACACCGCTACCTCACTGGAAATTATGGCGTGAAATACGAGACCACGGCGTTGCAGCCGGTTATCGCCGTCGCTGTTCTGCCGTGGCGCGGCCCAGAACACTATCGTTCCTTGCTCGGGAAATTATCCAATATGACGGCCATCGGGGTTCTTTTGCGAGACCGCGATGGCGGCCGCGTCACGCTCGATCGCGAAGGCAATCCTGTTGCTCATTACGCGTTGTCAGAATTCGACCGTGGTCACCTGCGCCGCGGTTTCATCGGGGCCGCTCGCATCCTGGAAGCCGCCGGTGCGAGGCTCATTTTTTCTCCGCATGCAAAATGGTGCGCTTATGAGCCGAGCCGCAACGGCTCGCTGACTTCCTTCACACAAGCGATGGACGCGGCGGGCTGGGATTCCGGCCGCCTCGCGCTCTTCTCTTTTCACATCATGGGCAGCGCTCGTCTGGGCGGATCGCCGAAAACCTCCGCAATCAACCCCGACGGAGAGGCATGGGAAGCACGCCGACTTTTTGTAATGGACGGATCGTCGTTTCCGAGTGCCTCGGGAGTGAATCCCATGATTTCGATCGAGGCGATTGCCCGGCGCAACGCCATGGCACTGGCGGCCCGTCCTGACATATAAGTTATTTATTTACTATAATTTAGATGGAAGCAGCGAGCTATTCACAATCTCTAGTCAGCGATGGCATTCGCACCTGCGAAGATTCTTGAGCCCAACCTGTGAGAGAGCTTTTCGAACGCGCGCATAGTACTGCCAGTAACTAGTGCTATGGTTGTTCAGGTTAGAGTACCCCTTGCCTATGGGAATTTGCTGCTAAAATGTAATAATCTTGGCGAGTTAGGTGGGCTCCGAGGATGTTGCCGGAGTCGTTGTGATGAGTGTCGTCCCAAAATGAAACTGAGCGCCAACTTCGTGTCCCCGCATCGAAGCCCACGAAATGGCTTTAGTTTGGTGGAGCTTGTCTTATCGCTGGCAGTGCTCCTGATCATCACAACTATAGCGATCCCCGTGGTCGTGCGCTCGTTGCAGAGTTATCAACTGAATTCCACTGCTTCTCAATTGGCGGGGATGCTGAAGTTCGCAAAATTTGATGCCATTCGGCAGAACACGCCCGTGAGTTGCCAAATTGCCCAGCAAGGCGGAAATTGGCTGGTCTGGGTGGATTCAAATGGCAATACCATAGCGGATCAAGCTGAGCCGCAGATGTACATCGGGGGAAGGTTAACTCTTCCGCCTGAAAGCTCGGTCCCTAATCCAGCCCCGATCAAGACCAGTTTGGGGGTTGCTGCTTCGAGCTACGCCTGGACGGTTCTTTCTGGATCCATCGGCAGCATCACGTACGACCAACGAGGCGTCATTGGCTGCGTCGGGAACGTGACTTGCAACACGAGTGTGGTTTATGTGCTGTACGTTGGCAGCCCCACTGACCCAAACTCTGGCTATCGTGCAGTGCTAACGGTGCCTTCGGGGGCCGTACAAGTGTGGTCAAGTTCATCCGCCGGGGATTGGCATCGAATCAGCTGAATCGGCTCTTATGGCAAGGTAATGACAAAGCGGCATGATCCCAAGACGGGGGCCAAGAGAAGGAACAGCCAGCGCGGCTTCACGCTGGTGGAAGTCCTCATGGCCATTGCCGTTCTGCTTGTAGGCATTGTGGCGGTCGCGCAATTGGTGCCCGCGTCGATCAGCTCGAACTCGGCGAATCGCAACGACTCTTCTTCCCTGGTGTTCGCGCAGCGGGAGATGGACCAATTTCTGAGCCAGCCGCTCAACATGTCGATCAGTCCGCCATCTTTCATCGACGCGCAAGGCTTCAGTTGCAATCTCGGAGACCCGACGCAGCCGAACGTTGTCGTTGGCAACCCCATCGTCGTCAACTACGACCAAATCATAATCGATTTTAGCGGATCGCCGGTGGCGGGATACAGCTTCACCTATCAAGATCCGAATGATCCCGCTGGAGTGGTCTACGACGTTCGCTGGGCTGTGATTACGACGAAGAACAGCAACGGGATGGTCAGTTCGAAACGGTTCATTCTTGGAGCGAGAAGAATAGGCGGAAACGGCGTATACAGGCCAGTTACGCTCGATACGATACTCGAGAAATGAAACGCATATATCGCATGCACGGACAACGAGGCTTCTCGCTTATCGAAATGATGATCGCCACCGTGATCTTCGTTTTGCTGTGCGGCGCCACGTTCGCGCTTCTCTCTGTTGCGCAGCAGCGATATCAAACGGAATCGCAGGTGTTGAATTCGTTTCAAGAGGCGCGTTTTGGTTTGGACGAGATCGTTCGAGACGTGAATGGTTCGGGTTTTCCTCCGAAAAACTCGTTCTCGTTTTCGACCACGCCGCCGCCCGCGAATTATTATGCGAGTACGCCGGTCGCCTGGGACCCCGGCTATCTAAGCAACTTGACTTGCCAGATCGGCACGGCGGGAGGGGGGACCTGCACAACACCCGGAGATTTTGATTTGATCGTTGAAAGGGACGTCGACCCCTGGCGCCACGATGGCGTGGAATGGACCCGCTATCAACTTCAAGGCAACATTCTGTCTCGAAGCCAGACTTATAAGGTTGTCTCCGCGGAACCTGATGCGACCACAGCGCCCGCATTTGTTCCGTACGTTCAAAATGTCATGAACAATGCTCCGCCCGCGCAAATTGCGCAGTTCCGGGCCACCTACCCGAGTATGTTTCCCGGCGGAAAGCCTGTGCCGGTTTTCAGCTATACGTGTTATGACCCTCTAAACGCGGCAAGCAATCAGAATCCCTGCCCCTTGGCGGGATCTCACAACTCTCCCATCTACGTAACCGACGTGGAAATCACCCTGATCGTCATGGCGCCCACGGTGGATGCGCAGACGGGGCTGCCGAGACTCATCGAATTGCAGGGAAGGGGCCACAGCCTCAATCCGATTCACTAGCGACAAAGAGCAAGGATGAAGAAAGACCGCAAAACGCGCCGACGCTCCGAAGACGGAATAGCACTTCTGATCGCGATCTTTGTCTTGCTGCTGATCAGCGTCGTGGCGATCGCCTTGCTTGTTTCCTCCGGCACGGAGACGGCGCTTGGCGCGAATTATCGGTCGTCCTCGAGGGTCTACTTTGCTGCCCTCGCGGGACTTGAAGAGGCCCGCGGGCGGTTGCTGCCGCTCCCCAAGAATCCAAACTCTTTTGTCCCCTCTGTCATTTCTGCGACGGCACCCCTCCCGCTAGGCCAGACGATCTACATGATAAATCGCTTGCCGGGCGAGAGCATCGCCCCCTGGGACTCAAGCAATAAGTATTACGACAACGAATATCAGAGCGAATTTGGCGTTGCGGCGTCGAGTGCTGCGTGGCAGTCCGTGTACTCGGTTTGGGACAATAACGTCCAGGGGATCCCTGGGCCTCTCTTCAAGTGGGTTCGCATCAACGCCGTGACCGACACATCTCTCCACACCGAGATTAACTACTCCACTGGCTATCATCCCGGCACGGCGGTTTATTACGATCCTGCGCATGTCGACTCTGGTGGTAACCCGTGGCCTAGCTTGATTGTAAATCCAAGTCCACCGTCCACTGCGGTGCAAGCGCTGGAAATTACCGCCTTCGCCGCTTTGCCCAACGGCAGCCAGAAAATTCTGCAGTACCTCGTGGCGGCCATCACCCCGAATCTGATTTTTCCTTCGGCGATCACTCTCGACGGAAATGGCGTTCAGTACACAGGTCCTGGCTCCTCCCAGTTTTACGTGGACGGAAACGACGAGACTCACGCATCTCCACTGAACGAACCGCCCAATGGTTGCGCGCCCACATCTCCATTTCCAAGCTACCCGGCCATCGGGTACCTATTTTCTTCCGACTTACCCAATATCCGCGCCACGCCGCCGGGTAACTACCAAGGCCAAGGAGGAACTTCGACGGCGCCCAGCTTGGGATTGGTAACCGTGTCCCCGTACCTGCAGTCTGTTGGGCAACTCAACAAGCTGGTCCAGACCCTTACGGTAAACGCTGATCGAGTGATTACCGGTCCTGCCACTGCCGCCAACATGCCTTCTGGGATGACAGCGACGAACCCCATGATTGTAGTCGTCAATGGCGACTTAGATTTGTATTCCTGGCACAGCACCGGGTACGGAATTCTTCTCGTGACCGGCGAACTGAAGTATGACCCGGACGCCTACTGGAACGGGATCGTTTTGGTGATTGGCAAGGGCAAGTTCACATTCGAAAACAATGGCTTAGGAACTATTTATGGTGCGTTGCTGATTGCGCAAACGGTCGACTCGTTAGGTAACCCGCTTGCGTCGCCGGGTGCCGCAACGGTTGCCTACGCCTCGGGAAATGGCGGAGTTGGGGTTTATTACAGCAGCTGCTGGGTCCAGTATGTACAGGCGCCAATCTCGTACAAAGTTCTGTCCTTCCACGAGATTCCGAAATAAGAACGGGAATAGGATCCCGAATGTTTCCATGTATGGCCTTCCGAAAACCTGACCACGTGTGCTTGCGGTTTGCTGCCTTCCTCTTTCTGGTTCAAACCGCGCATTCTGCTTCCGTTCCGGCCCGGCGAGAACAAGAGTCCTCTCAACAACAACAGGGCGCCCAGCAGCCAGCAAACTCAGCCACTTCACCGCAGCCGGCGCCTAAACGAAGGAAGGTTTGGACCAACGATGATGTAATTTCCCTGCGGACACCTGCGGACGTTTACCTGGCGGAGAAAGCGGCGCAAGAAGCTGCCGCCGCAGAAGCCGCCGCCAAGGAAGCTGCGGAAGCTAAGCTGGTCAAGGAAGCAGGGCTAACGGAAAAACTGCCAGCCACCGTCGAGGAAACACGAAAATTGATCGCGGCCAAACAAAACCAGATCACTGATGACCAAGAAGCTCTGGACCGGTATACGGCTGAACTTCCCAACGAGCCAGCGGAACACAAAGATCGAATGCAAGCGGAAATCAAGAGAATCCCTTTAGATTTGCCGAAGGAGCGGTTGGAGTTGAAGGAGTTGCAAGACCACCTCGAAAAATTGACCAAGGCGCAACTCAATGAGGCGCCTGTCTCTCCCGCCAGTCCGCCACCTTCATAAGACCTTCTCACGGTTGCGGCATCGACCTCGTCTCTCGAAGCATAGTCTCGAGAGACTTCCCCACACCCAGGTCTCGCGTGCCTGCGGCTGCCCCGCCGCTGTATAATGGTGGGATGCGTAACAGCCAGGGAAGCGCGTCGATGCACGGCACCACCGTTCTGTGCGTGCGCAAGGATAACAAGGTCGTGCTGATCGCCGATGGCCAGGTGACTGTGGGCGATCAGGTGATGAAGCACACCGCGCGCAAGACGCGGCGCCTTTTCAACGATAAAGTCATCGCGGGTTTTGCCGGCTCGACTGCCGATGCTATTTCGCTTTTCGAGCGGTTCGAGGGCAAGCTCCAGGAGCATTCCGGCAATCTGCAGAAAGCCGCCGTCGAGCTTGCCAAAGAGTGGCGCAAGGATCGCGCGCTGCGGCACCTTGAGGCGCTGCTCATCGTCGCCGACACGAAATCCACTTTTCTTCTTTCCGGCAACGGCGACGTCATCGAGCCGGATGATGGTTTGTGCGCCATCGGCTCCGGCGGGAGCTTTGCGCTGGCGGCGGCGCGCGCCTTGATCAAGCATTCGAAGCTCGGCGCAAAGGATCTGGCCATGGAGGCGATGCGCATCGCCAGCGAGATTTGCATTTTCACCAACGCCAACTTTACAGTGGAAGAACTCTAGGGCTCGCGCGATAACACGCCGGACATTTTCGCGCATCAAAGGAATTGCATACCACGGGGCTTGCGCACAAATTGATTTCACGCAAAGAGATTTGACACAAAAGAATTTCACCAAAGGGATTTCACACAAAGGGTTTTCACGCTGAGGGATTGGACATTTCATGGCCACCAAGACCGATAAAGAAATCGTTTATATGCCCGGCGGTAACGGCGCACCTCCGCCCGCTGAAGAACAGGGAGTTCTCCCCGCGCTTGACGACATGACTCCGCGCGAGATTGTCGCGGAGCTCGACAAATATATCGTGGGGCAGAATGCAGCCAAGCGCGCTGTCGCTGTCGCTTTGCGCAATCGCGTCCGCCGCCAAAAACTTCCACCGGAGATCGCCGAAGACGTGCTTCCCAAGAATATTCTGATGATTGGCCCCACCGGCGTGGGCAAGACTGAAATCGCGCGCCGGCTTGCACGTCTGGCCGGCTGCCCCTTCGTCAAAGTGGAAGCCTCGAAGTACACGGAAGTCGGCTACGTGGGGCGCGACGTGGAATCGATGGTCCGCGATCTCGTGGAAACTTCTATCGACATGGTGCGCGAGGAAAAGCTCGATGAAGTCGCCGACCGCGCCGAGCAAGCCGCCGAAGAGCGCGTTCTGGACCTCCTGCTTCCACCGCCTCCGCCGCCCGCGCCCGGCACCACGGAGGCCGAAGCCGCTGCGCAGCGCGAGCAGACGCAGCGCACGCGCGAAAAGCTCCGCGTCCAGCTACGGGAGGCCAAGCTGGATCAGCGCATGGTGGATATCGAAGTTCGCGAACGCGCCATGCCCTCGTTTGAAATCATCTCCAATCAGGGCGTCGAGGAAATGGACGTCAACATCAAGGACATGCTCTCCGGGATGTTTGGCCAGCAAAAGAAAAAGCGCAAGATGTCCGTCGCCGACGCTTTCGAATACCTGATTCAAGAGGAAGAAAACAGGCTGCTCGATATGGACCAGGTGACGCGCATCGCCGTCGAGCGCGCCGAGCAAATGGGCATCGTCTTTATCGACGAAATCGACAAAGTCGCCGGACGCGAATCCGGCCACGGCCCTGATGTCTCCCGCGAAGGCGTTCAGCGGGACATCCTGCCGATCATCGAAGGCACCACCGTCAACACGCGCTACGGCATGATTCGCACGGATCATATCCTTTTCATTGCCGCGGGCGCTTTCCACGTTACGAAACCGTCGGACCTGATCCCCGAGTTGCAAGGCCGCTTGCCCATTCGTGTGGAACTGCAATCCCTCAAGGAAGAAGATTTTATCCGTATTCTCACCGAACCGAAAAACGCGCTCATCAAGCAGTACGTTGCGCTGCTGGAGACCGAAGGCGTCAAGTTAACCTTCAGCGAGGACGCGATTGCATCCATCGCGCGATTCGCCACCACCGTGAATGAATCGACCGAAAACATCGGGGCGCGGCGCCTGCATACCATCCTCGAAAAGGTTCTCGATGAACTTTCCTTTGAAGCGCCCGACCTGAAGAAAAAGAATGTCAAGGTCGATGCCGCCTATGTCAATAAGCAGCTCGCGGAAATCGTCAAGAATCAGGACTTGAGCCGCTATATCCTGTAAACGCCGAAAGTCGAAAATGGAAATTCGAGACTTGCGGAAGCCTGCATCGCACCACGTGGAACATTCCGGCATTGGAAGTTTCAGTTTTCTAGTTTTGGGGTTTACATTTCTCGCTGCCGCCGGTTGTGGCGCGCCCGGGGAGCCTGTTCCGCCTTCGCCGCCGGTTCCCGCGGCGGTCACCGATCTCAGCGCGCAACAGGCCGGCGATGGAGTGGAACTCATTTTTACTCTGCCCGCCAAGACCGTTGCTGGCGATCACCTTGCGGCGCCGCCTGCCGTCGAATTCCTCGAGGGCGCAGCAAAACCCGATGGTTCGCCGGACAAGAAATCATTCCGCGTCGTTTACACGATTCCGGGTTCGCTCGTAAATGATTACGTATCCAACGGCCATCTGAAATTCATCGATCCCATCGCGCCATCGGAAACTCGCGCGCATCCGGGCGGTTTGCTCGTCTATATGGTCCGGACGCGCGCCTCGAAAAAGCGCGCCTCGGCCAATTCCAATGTTGTCTCCGTACGCCTGTTTCCCGTACCGGAAGCAATCGCTCACGTGGAAGCGCACGTCACGGAGACCGCGATTGATTTGAGCTGGGCTGCTCCCGCTCGCACGTCCGGCGGCGACCCGCTCAGCGCGCTTTCCGGATATCACATCTATCGCGGCGAACTCGAGCCTTCCTCTGAGGAGGCAGCTTCAGCGGATCTCTTGAAAGCCAAATGGAAATCACCGCTCGCTTTGCTTGCGCCCTCAAACGAGAACTCTTACCAGGACACCCTTTTCGACTTTGGCAGAACCTACGTATACATCGTCCGAAGCGTCGTGCTAATGGATGGCAACGCACTCGAGTCCTCGGATTCCTTCCCTACCATCGTTACGCCGCGCGACACCTTTCCTCCCGCCGCTCCTCAAAACCTGGTCGGTGCGGTTCTTTCCGGCGCCACGCCTGGCTCCGTCCTCGCGGACTTGTCCTGGTCCATCAATCTTGAAACCGATCTGGCCGGCTACCGCGTCTATCGAAGTGAGCAGCAAGGCACACGGGGCGCGTTAATCACTCCGGACCTATTGCTTGCGCCGGCGTATCGTGATACGTCTGTGGAGCCCGGCCACCGCTACTGGTATTCCGTGACTGCCGTCGATCGTGCTGGCAATGAAAGTGAACCCAGCGCGGCCGTCGCCGTGGATGTCGCGAAACCTCCTTCGTAGCTGCGGGTTATGTTTAGAAGAATTCTTGGGAGCACATGGCTTGACGTCCGTTCGCGCACACATGCCCGGTTACGGGTCGTTCCATGCTTTTCGGAACGCCTCGGTGCGCACCGGTGTCTACGTCGGGATTCTCCTCTCCATCGCGTTCAGCGGATGGGTGATCGTGGCCAATCGTGTGCCATTCCTCGATCGCTTCGCGCTCGCGCGCAATCTGGCCGCGGTGGCTCTTCTCGGCCTTCTCGCCTTGATTCCCGTTCTCCGGTTTTGGCGCGTGCCGGGGAACTTGCTGGCTTCGAGCCTCGTCGCATGGCTTCTCTTCAGCCTGACCTATCGCATTCTTTGCATGGATTTCGCGGGCCTTGAGGAGCGATATAGCGCCGTTCAAATTTTCGTGCTCGGTGCTGTACTCTACATGCTCGTGGTAACTCTTTCTTGGATCGGAACCATCATCCGGCGCGCGCGCGCGTCGCACATATCTCATCCGAATCACCACTCGAGCTGATCCCGGATGAAATTCTGCCGCTTTCTTCCACTTGATTCTTCTGCTTCGCAGCCGGCCTCACCGCTTTATGGCCTGCTCGACGGCGCACAAATTCGGGAAATCTCCGGTCCTCCGTGGGCGTCCAGGTCCCAGGGCTCGCGCACCTGGGCGGCTGCTGACGTTCGTCTGGTGGCTCCCGTCGAGCCCGGTAAAATCGTTTGCGTCGGCCGCAACTACGCTGCGCACGCCGCCGAGTTCGGCAATGAGGTGCCGAAGGAACCTCTCATTTTTCTTAAGCCCCCTTCGGCGATCATTGCTCCAGGCGAGCCCATCGTTCTCACGCCGCAATCCCAGCGTGTGGAGCATGAAGGCGAGCTCGCGCTTGTCGTTGGCCGCCGCTGTTCGCACCTCAAGAACTCCGACGACCCGCTCGGCTATCTGCTCGGCTATAGCTGCCTCAACGACGTCACCGCGCGTGATCTCCAGAAAAGTGATGTCCAGTTCACGCGCGCCAAAGGTTTCGATACGTTTTGCCCCGTGGGCCCGCACATCGAGACGCAGCTCGATCCGACCGATGTCTTGGTGGAAGCCCGTGTCAACGGCGTCCTCCGCCAATCCGGACGCACTTCGCTGATGGTCTATCCGGTGGCGTTTCTCGTCCGCTGGATCTCCCATGTGATGACACTCTATCCCGGTGATGTGATTGCCACCGGCACGCCTGCCGGAGTCGGCCCGCTTGTTGCGGGGGACGTCGTCGAGGTCAGCGTCGATGGTGTTGGCGTGTTGCGCAATCCGGTGCAAGCCCCACAGACGTAGTTGCACCTCGCTGCCGCGGTTTCGGTAAAATACACGCTAGTGGGGCAATTGAGCAGGAAGGTCTTTTTCTCTTGTGCCTTGAAGGTGTTTTTTCGCGCGCCTGCCGTACTCCACAGTTCGGTTGCATCGTTGGAGTTCGCTAGTTGAAATCCCTGTTTGCAGACTGGAAAATTGTTCTCGCCATGGGTGCGGCGGCCATTGCGGCCATCGCCATGATCGCCTACTCCTTCTTTCGCCCCGCGGAAGAGCCCGAAGATGTGGAGCGCAGGCGGCGCCTCCATCTGAATCAGATCGGACGCATCGCGGAAGGCCAAATCGTGGAGCTAGCGGACCACCCTCCCGAGCCGCGCGAAGGCCAACGGAAACTCTTCGGTTCCCGTGCCCGCCCGCTCGCCGATACGGGAACCCGGCATCTCGTCACCTATAGTTACGCGATTTCCGGCGTCACCTACCACACCGCGCAGGACATTACCGGCCTTGAAGGGCAGATTCGTTTCGAACGCCTCGTCGCTGGACAGCCCGCCAGCGTGAAGTACGACCCTTCGAATCCGAGCGATTCGATCCTGGTGGCCGACGATTGGTCCGGCTTGCGCTGAGCTTCGCGGCTCGTGCGGCGGCTTCTTGACTGGATTCTGATTTGCGCCTGATTGCGCTATCCTTCTCCTTGCGCTCCTTGCGGGTTCGATTTGCCGTTCCAGTCTCATGAAAATGATCCTCGCTTCCGTCTTGACCACCATTCTCATCGTTGCGATGACTCTCGGCGCGATGTTTGTTCTTGTGCAGGCCACTCTCTACGTCACTTCGATCGAATTGCCTCTCCAGCGCGCAGCTGCCATCTGTGCGGAGCTGCTCCTCGGCGTTGTCTTGCTTTTGGGCACGATTTGGCTTGCCACGCATCTTGCCGTTCGCATCTTTGCTAAAAATGAGCCCTCTGCTCCCGGAGGAAAGCTTGTCTGAGAAAAATGCTGCTGCAAGCGCGAAAGAAAAGCATCGCGACCGCATGGAGGAGCTCCGGCGCCAATCCGCGGAAGCCGAAGCCGGGGGCGGTCCCGAACGCCGCGAGCGCGAACATAAAGCCGGCAAGCTCTCCGCTCGCGAACGCATCCATCTGCTTCTCGACGAAGGTTCCTTCGAAGAGCTGGACAAATTTGTCCGCCACGGTTGCGTGGATTTTGGTATGCAAGAGCTGCGCCCCGCCGGCGATGGCTTTGTCACCGGCTTTGGCCGCATCGATGGCCGCCTCGTTTACGTTTTTGCTCAAGACTTCACTGTATTTGGCGGCTCGCTCTCCGAAGCCAACGCGCGGAAAATTTGCAAAATCATGGATCTCGCCATGCGCGCAGGCGCTCCCGTCATCGGCCTCAACGACTCCGGCGGCGCGCGCATCCAGGAAGGAGTCGCCTCGCTCGCCGGTTACGCCGATATTTTTTTGCGCAACACGCTCGCTAGCGGCGTGATCCCGCAGATCAGCGCGATCATGGGTCCGTGCGCGGGAGGAGCGGTCTATTCTCCCGCGATCACCGATTTCATTTTCATGACCCGCGAGACTTCCTACATGTTTGTTACCGGCCCCGACGTCATCAAAACCGTCACGCACGAGGAAGTAACCAAGCAAGAGCTCGGCGGCGCCATGACCCACAACGAAAAAAGCGGTGTGGCGCATTTCGTCGCCGCGGACGACGCCGACTGTCTGGCCATGATTCGCGAGCTGTTGAGTTTCCTCCCTTCGAATAATGTCGACGATCCCCCGCGTCGCCAGTCAGCGGATTCGCCCGACCGCCGCGAAGAATCTTTGAACTCTCTCGTCCCCGACGAAGCTCAAAAGCCTTACGACATGAAAGACGCCATCCACGCCATCGTCGATGACGGCTACTTTTTCGAAGTGCACGAGCACTTCGCAAAAAATATCATCGTGGGTTTTGCGCGCATTGACGGACGCCCCGTCGGCCTTGTCGCCAATCAGCCGGCATTTCTCGCGGGCGTTCTCGATATCAATGCCTCTCTCAAAGGCGCCCGCTTCGTCCGCTTCTGCGACGCTTTCAACATCCCGCTGATCACCTTTGAAGACGTTCCAGGTTTTCTGCCCGGCACACAGCAGGAATTCGGCGGCATCATTAAACATGGCGCGAAATTGCTTTTCGCTTTCGCGGAAGCCACCGTCCCGAAAATTACGGTCATCACGCGCAAGGCCTACGGCGGCGCGTATTGCGTCATGGCCAGCAAGCACATTCGCACCGACGCCAACTTCGCCTGGCCCTCCGCGGAAATCGCCGTGATGGGTCCGGAAGGCGCGGTGAACATCGTTTATAAGCGCGAGCTGGACAAAGCTCCCGAGGCCGATCGCGAAAGGCTCCGCCAGGAAAAGATCGACGAGTTTCGCGACCGCTTCGCCAACCCCTTCGTCGCCGCGGAAAAAGGCTACATCGACGCCATTATCGAGCCTGCCGAAACTCGTCCCCGCATCATCACCGCCCTCCGTGCCCTCGAAAACAAGCGCGACACGAATCCCCGCAAAAAACACGGCAACATCCCTCTTTGAGAGCGGCCAATGCCTCTGGATTCTGCTAAAATACCTGTTATGAACCATGAATTTACTTCGGTGATCGAGAAGCGTGGCCGATGGTATGTTTCCTACATCGAAGAAATTCCGGGTGTGAACACGCAAGGGCGGACTGTAGCTGAAGCTCGGCGTAATCTGAAAGAAGCGCTAACCCTAGTAATCGAAGCTAACCGCGAATTGGCTGCAAGACAGCGCCTCAGCGGCGCCATACGGGAACTTATCACAGTAACGATTTGAGCGCCGCGAAATGAAGAGGCGTGATTTCCTACGATATCTCGCCGCGCATGGTTGTGAACTGTTGCGTGAGGGCGGCAGACACGCAATCTATTTCAATCCTCGAACGAACGCCACTTCAAGTGTCCCCCGTAACGTGGAGATCAATGACTTTTTGGTTCGGAAGATTTGTCGCGATCTAGGGGTCCCCACGCCGGGCTAGTCTTTGCTTTTCTCCCGTTCGCGGAACTTCGACTCGCCACTTTAGGCGAGGCCTCTCAACGTGTGTTGCGCTTCAAACAATTAGACACTCCACTCGCACCCGCGGCTTGGCGGCGATACACCCCGTGCTAAAATCCCGCAGCATCGCAAAAGGCTCATGTTCCGGAAAATACTGATTGCCAATCGCGGTGAAATCGCCGTGCGCATCCTGCGCGCCTGCCGCGAATTGGGCATTCGCTCCGCGGCGGTTTTCAGCGAAGTCGACCGCAAGTCGCTCCACGTTCGCCTCGCCGACGAGGCCTATCCCATCGGCCCGGCACCTTCGCGCGAAAGCTATCTTCGCGTAGATAAAATTATGGACGTCGCGCGCCGCTCCGGCTGCGACGCCGTCCATCCAGGCTACGGCTTTCTCGCGGAGAACGCCGCCCTCCCACGAGCCTGCGCGGAGACGGGCATCACCTTCATCGGGCCGAGCGCCGAAGCCATGGAAGCCCTCGGCTCGAAAACCGCAGGCCGGCAGTTAGCTCGGCGCTCCGACGTGCCCACCGTGCCCGGCGCGAACGATCCCATCGAAAATCCTGAGGATGCCCAGGCTCTCGCACAAAATATGGGCTATCCCGTTTTGTTAAAAGCCGTCGCCGGCGGCGGCGGCAAAGGCATGCGCGTTGTCACCCGCGACGCCGAATTTGCCCCCGCCTGGCGCGATGCTTCTTCGGAAGCCCTGAACGCGTTCGGAGATTCGCGTCTCTATCTCGAAAAATATCTGGAAAAGCCGCGCCACATCGAAATCCAGATTCTTGCCGACACTCATGGTCGCGTCGTCTCTCTTGGCGAGCGCGAATGTTCCGTTCAGCGCCGCCACCAAAAAGTGATTGAAGAGGCTCCTTCGCTCGTCATCAATCCAGAAGTGCGCAAAAAGATGGGTGACGCCGCCGTGCGCCTCGCCCGCGCGGGTGGATATGTCAACGCCGGCACCGTGGAATTTCTCGTCGATGCGCATCTCAATTTTTATTTTCTGGAAGTCAACACGCGCCTTCAAGTTGAGCATCCCGTCACGGAGCAAGTCACCGGTCTCGATCTCGTCAAGCTGCAAATCGCCATCGCCGCTGGCCATCGCCTTCCCTTTGCTTGGGAGACCATCACGCCGCGCGGCCACGCCATGGAAGTGCGCCTCTACGCCGAAGATCCCGACAACAATTTTTCTCCTTCTCCCGGAAAAATTGTCTCCCGCCACGCGCCCAGCGGCCCCGGCATCCGGCTTGATGAAGGCGTCTACGAAGGTTGGACCGTGCCGATGGACTACGATCCGCTACTCAGCAAGCTGATCGCCTGGGGCAACAGCCGCGAAGAAACCATCGCTCGTCTCCGCCGCGCTCTCGAGGAGTACACCGTCACCGGCATCAAAACCAACGCTGGCCTCTTCCGCCGTATTCTCTCCGAACCGGATTTTCTTCGCGGCGAAATCCACACCAAGTGGCTCGACGAATTGCTGCACCGTTCGCCCGCCGCAGCCTCCACCTTGCACGAATCAGCGAACTCGGATCGCGCCGCCAATGCCGCCGCCATCGCCGCGGCTCTCTGGCATGCCAAGCAGTCAGACGAGCATTGCGGCCCATCTTCCTCAGGCCAGGATTCCTCTCAAATTTTGCGTTGGAAACGGGAAGGCCGCCGCCAACAGTTGGACCGCCTGACATGAACAGGAAGTTTGAAGTCCAGCTCACTGGCCCTTCCGGCAAGAGACTTCGCGTCGTCGAACTCGAGCGCGATGCCGACCGCTGGAAGATCACGTTGGACGGCCAACCTGTCGACGCCGACGCTGTCGAAATCGCTTCCAACGCTCTCTCTCTTCTTCTCGAAGGCCAATCCTACGAAGTTCGCATAACTCAGTCACCGGGCGGTCTGCTCAAGCTCCAGACCGGCTTGCAGGAATTCACCGCCGAGGTTGCCGATCCGCGGGCGTGGCGCGGCCGTAGGCACGGCGCGCTCGAAGCCGAAGGCCGCCAGCAAATCGTCGCTCCCATGCCTGGCAAAGTCGTCCGCCTGCTCGTCAAGGCTGGAGATAAGGTCGAAGCCGGGCAGGGTCTTCTAGTCGTGGAAGCGATGAAAATGCAGAATGAAATTCGCTCTCCGAAAAACGGCGTGGTCGAGCGGCTCCAAGTGAAAGAAGGCCAGCCCGTCAACGCTGGCGAAGTTCTTGCCTGGGTGGAATAGCAGGAAGGCTAAAAGGCGGAAAAGTGGCTTAGTGCCCCGAGGACTTGGCTGGGAAATTCGCCTTGGCCGCATCCGGCAGCTTGCCCGCGGCTTCGATGATTTGCTGCGCCAGATAGTTCGTCACACGCGAGTCATCACGCGCGATCGTCAGGTAAGCGGCGCGCAGCAGTTGTTCCTTGTGATTGCGCAGAGAGTCGCGAATGGTCTGCTGTACTTGCGGATCGGTAATGTTGCGCTGCCCCGGCGACTCGCGCGAGATGAGTTTCAAGATCACGATGCGCGATCCGTCCTTGGATTGAATCGCCAGCGGCGGGCTCACTTGCCCCGCCTGCATCCCCATCACAGCCTTCTTCAGCATCGGATCGGATTGGTTCAGCGCCGATTCCGGCACGTATCCCAAATCCCCGCCCATCGCCGCGGAGTTCATATCCTCGGAGTAGTCCATCGCCAGTTGGGCAAAATCCGCACCGCTGTTCAGCTTGTCCTCGAGCATCTTCACTTTGCGCTGCGCTTCCGCCTCGCTGGTCGCGTCGTCATTCTTGAGGTTGCGGATTTGCAGTTCCTTCCTCGGCGTCACCACGATCTCGGAAATCCGGTAGCGCGGCTCCGCAACATTGAATTGCGCTTTGTTCGCGTTGTAAGCCTCGGTGATGTCCTGATCGGTGATCGTTATTTTCGCCACCACTTCGTGGTTCAACAATTTGGTGATCGAGAGCTGTCTCCGCAGGTCGCTCTTCAAGTCGTCCACGGACACGCCGCGTTCTTTCAGTTGTCTTTGGAACTCGTCTTCGGTGTACGGGCTCTTCAGCTCGGTGAATTTGTCTTCCACTTCGCCGTCGCTGGCTTCCAGGTTCAGCTTCTTGGCCCTCTCGAGCAAAATCTCGTTGTTGATCAGCTCGTCCAGCACATTCAACTTCAGCGACAGCGCTTCTTCCTGCGAAGGCTCCTGCCCCTCCGGATTCACCCGCGTCCGGTAGTACTTTTCCACGTCATCGCGCTTGATTTCCTGCCCGTTCACCACTGCCCACACGTCCGGCGATGGTTGCGCCTTCTGTTTGCAGCCCGTGCCCATCGCCAGCGCCATGGCCGCCGCGGGCAACAACAACGCCACGCGCGCCATGCCCTTCATCGGGCCGCGCGGACGTCCAGCCACGTTGCTTTTCGCATGCAGTGGATTCAAGTTGGGGTGCTCAGGCCGCTTTCTTCACGCGGCCCAGACGGATGCAGGCCGTGCAAACACGCACATGCTTCCTCGCGCCGTCCACAACCGCCCGGACGCGCTTTAGGTTCGGATTCCACCGTCTCCGCCGTGTATTATTCGCGTGACTGATCACGTTGCCAAAATGCGGCCCTTTGCCGCAAAGTTCACACTTCAGTGCCATCGTTTTTCCTACTCAGGCCGTCTTGTCCAGCCGGAAATTTTGCTCTGTTGAAGTCGCAATACCGAGCTTCCCATTCTAACAGACGCCCCACCCCCGTCAAAGCCCGCCTTTTTGCTTCGTGCTGCCCCATCTCGACTCTGGGTCGCTTTGGAAATGAAGAGCCGTAGCGACGAGGGTTTGTTTCCGAGTTGCTCGTAATCCGGCCACAATCCCGATTCGCCCGCCGCTACGTCTGCCTACGGCTTTGCAATTTGGTCATTTTGCGTGGTCGAATCGGCGGAACTACCAGTGGCATTGGGCATAACCCAAAGGTCGAGGACGCAGACCGCATGGCCGTTTGCATGAAGGGATTTCAGGTTCCCCAATAGCAACAGGAGGCTCGTACATGAAAAGAACCGCTGTGGTGCTCGTCTGTGTGCTCATGCTGGTTTGCGCGTCTGCCCAGCAGAGGCAAAGCTCGACTTCGCCAAAGCCGCGTACGGCGGACGAACGCGTATTAGAGGGCAAGATCCGCCAGGCTTGGGAGGACATTAAGAAAAAGAACAAAGCTGGGTTCGCTGGCATTCTCAGTGAGGATCTAATTGAGGTGGAGGACGGCAATGCTCGCGATAAAAGCGCCGTGCTGGCAGAAGTGGATGAATTGGATCTTTCCAGTTACACGCTGGGCGACTTTCATTCCCGGTCGATTGGCTCGGATGGAATGCTGGTGCGATATAACGTCGAGTATGCCGGCAAAGCCGGCGGCGAAAGCGTTCGCAATAAATCGGCAATGAGCGAAGCATGGGAAAAACAGAAAGTACAATGGAAACTAGCGTACTTGCAAGCAACGAAGATCAAATGAGCCGCTTGGGAAAGCGGCACCCAAGTCGACCATTCGGAATGTATGGTCCGCCGCTTCGCCGCAATGGGCTTTCCGGTCCAATTCGATGCCAGGTCTGCTACAGTTGTGCGCAATTCAGTAAGAAATCATTAACTTCCCGAGGAGGTACGCGATGCTGTGGACAAGATTTGTACCTTTGTTAGTCGTCTTGCTGGTCCCACGCTTAGTCGGGGCACAGACTCAGGCCCAACGAGCGCCACGAACCAGAACGACTAAGAGCGAGGCACAGAACAACGAAGCGGCAATCCGTGAGTTGTATGATCGTTGGTCGAGGGCCTTCCGAGCCCGCGATATTGACGGCATCATGGCGGTCTACGCACCAGGTGATGCTGTGGTAGGGTACGACATTGTGGCCCCGCTCCAGTATGTCGGCAAAGAGGCGTATCGAAGAGACTACGAAGTGTTCCTTGCCCAGTATGTTGGCCCGATCGATATCGAATACCGCGACTTGCGTATCGTTGCGAGCGGTGATGTAGCCTTTATTCACGCACTCGAAAGGATGAGTGGGACGCTGAAGAATGGGCAGAAATCCGACATATGGGTTCGCGCTACCAGCGGCTTGCGCAAGATCAAAGGCAAATGGCTGATCGTGCACGATCACATCTCGGTTCCCGCGGACCTGGATACAGGCAAAGCCGTGCTGGATCTCAAGCCCTGACAGATCCGCAAACCTTAGAGGCAACCTGGGCGAGTCGTCGGCAATACGGAAGTGATCCAAGACTGGCCTTGTACACCGCCCCGGTACCTCTTGTTCGGCGCTGTCCTAATTTGGAATCCTTTGGTGGTACAGCATTCGTAACAGACCGCCAGATGTCGTAGAATTTCCCGCTTCTTCCTTGACAAAAGGTTACTCCAAGCGTATAAGAGATTGTAGGTAACTTTGTGCCTCATAGCTCGGGAACGCCAATCTCCAGATTGGCGTTTTTGCTTTCACGACCTTCTTTTGGGTCTAACTCCCCTCTTTGCAACACTTACGAGGCAAACTGCGTTTCGCCTTGGCTTGGCGCAAATAACCGCTTTAGAATCAACACATGCAAGATCGCCCGTAACGATTGATTCGGAACGACTTACACAAACGCTAA
>Ga0102924_1000991_pt1 | contig 33732 bp, 33 predicted proteins | sample PaiPotPPM11metaG_FD_80116 | JGI IMG/M metagenome (GOLD analysis project Ga0102924, IMG submission 80116) | Iron sulfur acid spring bacterial and archeal communities from Banff, Canada, to study Microbial Dark Matter (Phase II) - Paint Pots PPM... ...
CAGAGAAGTGCTGTGCGAGGGTAGCGAGGGTGAGATCGCGCGGCTCGATGTCCATCACCCGACTCCTTCTGTTCTACCAGTAGTATAGTCAGGAGATATGGGTTTGTCAAGCCGTAAATCACCGTTTCTAAAGTCTCCGACGGTTGCGCTGCGGTCAGTAAAGGTCTCCGACGGTTGCGCTGCGCTCTGGCCCCCAATCCTGGGAGCAGGCGACGATCCGGCGTCGAGCGTTCCGATCGGGTTGCGGTTAACCTGACGCCCTCTCGATGTAGCAACCACGGATCGCCCCTCTCCCAGGATTGGGAGAGGGGACGGGGGTGAGGGCCGAACACGGCCGGTTCGCCCGCGCCTATCCCTATACGTCGCGCTCCGGCCCCGGCAGCGCGGCAGCGAAGCCGTCCGGCAGCAACTCGCGCAGCGTCCAGCGGCGCTCGCTGCCATCCATGCCCCGGCTTTCCATGATCAGCTCGGGCGCGAACTCGGCCAGCGCCTGGCGGCAGAGGCCGCAGGGCGCCACCGGCTCCGCCGCACTCGCCGTCAGCGCCAGGCGGCGGAAACGCCGCGCGCCGGCGGCCACGGCCGAGACCAGCGCCACGCGCTCGGCACAGATCGTGGCGCCGAACGAGCGGTTCTCCACGTTGCAGCCAACGAACACGCGGCCGTCCTCTGCTTCCAGCGCGGCTCCGACGCGGAAGCCGGAGTACGGCGCGTAGGCGCGCGCCAGCAATTCCTGCGCCAGTGCGGCGAGCGCATCCACGGCGCTAGCGCCGGCCGCCGGGCTGCTGACCGCGGGCCGCGGCCGGCGGTGTGCGCGCGGCGGGCGCCTGGCGGTGGAAGCGGATGCGTCCGTGCGTGAGGTCGGGCTGCGCCACAAAGCCTGCGTCGAGCCAGGCGCGCGCCCGCGGCGGCGCCTTGCTATGCACGCCCTGCCAGAAGGGCACGCTCTGCGACCCGCGCGGCAGCGGCGCGCCGATGATGCGCTCGATCTCGGCGAAGGTGAGCGTCACGTCGCTGTGCTCACCGGCGAGGCGGCGCAGGTGGGCGCCCAGCGGCAGGTACTTGTCCTTGATCGGCATGCGCGGATCGTACGGGAGGAAACGGTATTCAGGGAACAGGGCGTCGCGGCCGACAGGCTCGTGCGGCGAGCGAGATCGAGACATGGCCGATCGGAGTAGTTCCTGGCCTTGGCCGTTCGGCGCCGATGACGGTCTCTCAGCCGCTTCTCAGGTCGCGTGACTAGCGTGGGTCGTGTCCCCCGCCGAAGCGGTGGAGTGCGCTGCGTGATCGATTGCAAGCGACGCCGCCGGCGGCCGCACCATGCGCAGGTGCGGCTCTGCCGGCTCGGGCTGGTGCCGTTGGTGGCCGTGCTGGTTGGCTGGTGCGCAAGCCAGGCTGCTCAGGAAACGGCGCGCACGGTCGCCGCAGCCACTCCGGCGCCTGCGTTGCCCGCTCCCATCGTCGCCACGCCAGCCGGCAGCACGCCCGCGGCGCCGAGCCTCGCCCCCGCGCAATCCGCGCCGGCGGTCCAGCCCGCGGCAGCCTCGCCGGCAGCGAGCGTTGCGGTTCCGGCGCCCGCGCCGCAGCCGGTATCCATCGGAGCGCCGAGCGCCACGCCTGCAGATACGTCTTCAGCCATGCATCCGGCCGCCGTGGCCACGCCTGCGCCGGTGCAGGTGTTCACGCCGGCCGGCGTCGCCACTGCCGGAGCCGCCGCCGGCAGTGGCTCGACTGGCCAGGGCGCACCCGACGCGGTGCCATCGCCGACGCCGTTTGTGCCCCTGACGATCGCGCCGGTCACTCCCCTGGCAGGATCGAACCAGACACCGGGGCCGTTGCCGACACCCGTCCCGGCCGGCGGCGCGGCGGGCGGGGCGCCGGGTGCAGGTGCGGGCGTCGGTCCGGCGAGCGCAGCGTCGTCGGCGTCGGTGCAGAGTCACGGCCCTTCGGCCGGTATCGTCGTGCTGCTCGCGCTGGGACTCGTGGCGATCGCCGCCCTGATCCTCTACGGCGCTCGGCTGGTCTACCGCGGGGACGAGGAGATCAGGCAAGGCAAGCAGATCCCGCGGGCCTGAGCCGGCTCAGACGTGCGGCACGCCGTCGTGCCCGCCGCGCAGTCCGCAGACATGTACGGCGTGGGCGAGCACACCTGCGCCCCAACCCAGCAGCGGCCAGTAGAACCACCAGCTACCCGGCGTCGCCACGTTGATCAGGAACAGCGCCAGGTGACGAGCAGGTAGGCGGTGACGTGCGCCTGAAAATCGCGCAGCTCGCGCGTCTGCCGGCGCACGCGCCGCACGGCTGCCTCAGGCCGCAGCATCTCGGTTTCCAGCGTCGTGGTTTCCATGATATGCGGTGACTCCTCGTACCGGGCCGGCAGCACCGCGCCGCCGCGCGTCTGTCTTCAGTCTGCCGCGCGCTGGCCGGCGCGTCATGCGGCGCTGGGACCGTCGCGACCACCGCCCCTGGGCGCGCTGTGGCGATCCGGACGCACCCGGCAAAAAGTCCCGGACCCTGCCCCGATTCGGTGACGGCGACCGCGCCAGGCCGCGCGCTGCCCTGTCGGGTCAAGAGACAGTCATCGCGCCGGCATTACAGCCGTGCCGGATCGCATGGAAATTGCGTCGGAAAACCATTGCGAAATCCTGCCACAATCGGTAACTTGTCACAGGTAACACACTTCGTGGGAGGAATAGCCCCGTGGCACGATTGGTGAAATGGTCTGGATTGATGGCCGCCGCCCTGCTGCTGCTGGCAGCGTTCAGTCACGGCGGTACGGCCGTGCGTGCACAGAACTTCAGCGGCGTGACCCTCACGGTCAATATTACGTCGGACGATGTGACCGGTCTCGATCCCACCGTCCAGGTCGCGCTGATCGGCAGCTGGACGATCGCCTTCGACGACAACGGCGGCTACGCGGTGGGCAAAGACAACACCGTGACCGCGGCCGGCCTGTGGCAACTCAACGGCAACGAGCTGACGCTCACTGATGTCAGCGGGCCGCTCGCCTGCAGCGGCGATCAGGCGACCGGCACCTACGCGATCTCGTACGACGGCTCGACCTACGCTTTCACCTCGATTGACGACACCTGTCAGGGGCGCATGTTCCTGCTCACGGCGCATCGCTTCAGCGCGCAGTAACCGCCGCGGCTTCCCGCATCAGCCTCGCGCCCGGCGCGAATGACATGCGCCGGGCGCACGCGCGCCTGGCTGTTGTGCTACGGATCGAAGGTGCAATGCAGCCGCAGCCCGTCGCGCAGGCGTCGCAGGTACTCGTCGCGCGCTGCAGTAATCGCGCCCAGGCTGGCCAGATGCGCGGTCATGAACTGCGCGTCGAGCAGAGTGAAGCCGCGCTCGCGCAGCCGGCGGCAGAGCACCAAAAAGGCGACCTTGCTCGCGTCGGTTCGATAGCTGAACATCGATTCGCCGAAGAAGACGCCGCCCAGCGCCACGCCGTACAGCCCGCCCGCCAGCGTCGCGCCGCAATACGCTTCCACGCTGTGCGCCAGCCCCGCCTCGTGCAGCGCCGTATAGACCGCGACGATCTCCGCTGAGATCCAGGTCTGCGGCCGCGCGGCGCAGGCGCGCAGCGTGGCGGCGAAATCATGGTTGATGCGCACGTCGAAGCGGCCGCGGCGAAACGTGCGCGCCAGTGAGTGCGAAATGTGTTCGGTACCGGGCACGAAGACGGCCCGCTCGGATGGTTCATACCAGCCGATCGGACCGTCGCGCCCTTCGGCCATCGGAAACCAGCCGCGACAGTAGGCCGCTACGACCAGTTCCGGCGTGAGGCGCTGACTCATGGGGCGAGTGTAGCTGACGGGTGAGCGGAGAGTGGTGAGGTGTGAGTGGCGAATCGGGACCGGCGACGGAAGCGCTGTCTACCGAGAGGTCTACGGCTCACCGCGCACCAGCCGGCCCGTCCTGCGGTGGCAGGGGCATCCGGCGTCCCACGTTCACCCCCTCCATTCACCACTCACCCCGCGCGGCAGACGAACAGGTTGTTCAACCGGTCCGGCGCCGGCGTGACATCGATGGCCGTGAAGCCGGCCTCGGCAAGCATCTGTCGGGCGAGCTCTTCGCCCCAGAGCGTGCCCAGGCCGGTGCCGCCTTCCGCCAGCGAGACGGTGAGGCAGTGCAGCACACTCACGGCGTAGGCGAACGGCGCGCCGGGGTTCTTGAGATTGTCCTCCAGCCTGCTGCCGGCGCGCGGCTCGACCATCAGATAGACGCCGCCCGACGCCAGCGCCTGGCGGACGCGGCGCAGCGCCGCGGCGGGCCGCGCCTGGTCGTGAATCGCGTCGAAGCTGGTGATCAGGTCGAACGGCGGCTCGACCGGCAACTCGGCGGCGTCGTGCCGCTCGAAGCGCACGTTGCTCAGGCCGAAGGCGCGCGCTTCCTCCGCACCCAGCGCCAGCGCATCCTCGGCGATGTCGAAGCCGATGAACGTAGAATCGGGAAAGGCGCGGCCCATCAGGTTGACCGCGTGCCCCGTGCCGCAGCCGACATCGGCCACGCGTCCCCCGGCCGCGAGCCGCTCGCGCAGATCGCCCACGGCCAGATAGCCGGAGAGCAGAAAGGCGTCGTGCCGGCCGCGGGCGACGATGTCCTGCTCGACGGTGAACTCGGGCCGGTACGCCGCGTAGGGCACGCCGCCGCCGCTGGCGAAGGCGGCGGCCACGGCGGGAACATGCTTCGCCAGCAGCGTGGCGGAAAGGCTGAGTCGGGAGAGGTTCGCGCCGCCGTCGCCGGTGAGACTGGCCGCGTGCTCGGGCGGGAGCGTGAACACGCCGGCAACCGGCTCATGGACGAACACGCCGCCCGCCGTCAGCGCCGCCAGCCATTCGCGTACGTAGCGCTCGTGCAGGCCGGCGCGCGTGGCCAGTTCGGCGCTGGTGGCCGGGCCGCGCGCCGCCGCCTCAAACAAGCCCGTGCGGCGGCCGATGTCGACCATAAAGGTCAGCATGGCGCCGTTGTAGAAGCCGAAGAGCTTGCCCGCGAACGCGCGAACCTTTTGCTCGTCGAGCGGTTGCGGCTCGCGTCCGGCGCGGGCGTCCGCTGCCATCATACGCTCCCCGACCCCTGGCACGGGCCGTCGTGCCGGAGTATAGCATCGGCGGGGCGGCGTCAAACCTTGTCGTGTGTCAGGAGCGGTGAGACAGCGCCGGCGTGCGCCGAGAACGGGCGCGCCGGCAGGGTCAAGGGGTGCCCACGCCGCGGCGGCACAGCGCAGCGGGGCGACACCACGCCTGCCCGGTACGCTGCGCACCACCGCACCCAGCCGGCGTGCCCCGTCCCTGGCTCACCCTGGCCTGAACCACTACACCGTGGCAACAACCGGCGCTTGACGCCGCAGAGTCTCGGTTCCACGCTGACTCTGCGCAGAGCGCTGGCGGCTCAGCAGACGGGGAGGCAGGAGGCGTGATGGGCGTGTCGGATGGAGCACCGCTCGCGAGCCAGCGCTTCACGATCGGCAGTCGTGCGGCCGCCGCTGAGCTTGCCGCCTTCGTGCTGCGCGACCTCGGCGCGACGACGGCAGCGGCTGAGCACGGCGCCGCCGATCTGGCCGATGCCGGAGATGACGGCCGGCGCGGCGCGGTGCTGCTCAGCCCCTACGGCGAAACGGGGCGCTTTGCGGCCGCATCGCCGCACCATTCCGCGATCGAGGCCGTGGGCGGCGCCCTGCTGGGGCAGTACACCTACGCGCTGGGTCCGGCCTATCTCGTCTCGCCGTACTCGACCGTGGGCCAGGCGCTGCTGGCAACCGCTGCCGCCATCGCGGCTCGGCTCGGTGGCCGGCCTGCCGAACCGCTGCCGGTCAGCGGCATCCAGGGGCTGTTCGCCGTGCAGGCCGGTTTCTACTGCTTCGGCGCCGAGCCCGAGCCGCAGCGCTTCGCCCACAGCCCGCGCGGGCAGTCGCCGACCTACTCCACATATCGCGCCGCCGACGACTGGCTCTTCATCGGCGCCTCGACCACACCGTTCATGATCAAGGTTTTGCAGGTAGTGGGCCTCGACAGTCTGCTGGACGACCCGCGCCTGCACGGCGGCGCGCGGGCGCTGCGCGATCCCGAGCTGGCCGCCGAGCTGTGGCAGCGCATGGACCCGATCGTCCGCCAGCAGACGCGCGACGAGTGGTTGGCTCTGTTCGAAGCGGCCAAAGTCCCCGCTGGCCCCGTGCTCTCGTTGGAAGAGGCGCTGGCCCATCCGCAGATCGGCGCCGCCGGGCTTGCCGAGCCGGGCGAGCCGATCGGCAGCCTGACGCGCATGAGCGCCGTGACGCGCCGCGGCGACGGCGCACCGCGCACGGCGGCCGGCTCCGGCCCGCTGCCGCTCTCCGGCCTGCGCGTGGTCGAGCTGGCCGGGTATATCGCCGGCTCGTACGTCGGCCGGCTGCTGGCCGACCTCGGCGCCGACGTGGTCAAGATCGAGCCGCCGGACGGCGATCCGTTCCGTGTGAACGGCTACGGCTTTCCCGCGTGGAACCACGGCAAGCGCGCCCTCTCGCTCAACCTGCGCGACGCGGCCGGCCGCGCCCGCCTGACCGCGCTGGTAGCCGAGGCGGACATCCTCGTCACCAGCTACCGGCCGGAGGCGCTGGCGCGCATGGGCGTCGGCCGCGACGACCTGTTCGCCGTCAACCCGGCGCTGATTCATTGCACAGTGTCGGCCTTCGGCGAGACGGGACCGCTGGCGCATCTGCCCGGCTTCGACCCGGTGGTGCAGGCGTTCGCGGGCATCATGAAGCGCCAGGGCGGCGAGAGCCAGCCGGTCAAGCCGCAGATGGCGGCGACCGACTATCTCTCCGGCATGCTCGGCGCGATCGGCGTGCTGGCGGCACGGCTGGCGCAACTCGAGCGCGGCGGCGGCTACGAAGTGCGTACGTCGTTGCTCGCGGCGGCGCTGCTGCTCAACTACGCCGCCTACGAGGACGTGCGCGCCAGTCGCCCCTATCTGGTCGGTGGCCGCGACTTCAAAGGCCCGCGTCCGCTGAACGGCCTGCATCAGACGGCCGATGGCTGGCTGCTGACGGCCGGCGCCAACGAGGAGAATGCGGCCCACGCGGAGCGGTATCTCGACGGCGGCGCGGGCCGCGACACGACGGTCGCGGCGATCGCGCGGTTGCAGGCGTTCGGCGTCGCGGCCGTGCCCTGCATCCACCCCTACGATCTGACCGCCGAGCCGCACTTCAGCGACAACCGCCTCTGGCTCGAAATCGAGCAACCCGATCTGGGAATGCTGACGCTGCCCGCGCCCGTGCTCGGCCCGGCAGGCGATGCGGCGCCCGCGCCCGCATTGGGCGAGCACAACGCCCTGCCCAGGGTCTGGCGCTCCCACGCGAACCCAGGGTCTATGCGCAACCGGGCGTCGACTCCCGCACGGGGCACCTAACCCCGCTTTGGCTAAAGCCAAATCTGTCATTGGAAGTCTCCGACGGTTGCGCTGCGCTCTGGCCCGACACGGGAAGGGTTTGATCCGAGGACAAACGATCGAGCGGGAGACGGACCCTTTGGGCATTCCACAAGCCACAAGGACACCCGAGCCCCGCCGCCGTCGCACGGAGTATGGAGCGCTCCAGAAGTCCCTTCCCGGCTCGGGAAGGGACAGCTTTGGCTGCAGCCGAAGCAGGGTTAGGTGCCCAGCCCGCTCCAGTTCGGGACGCTCCATGCCAAACAGCTCGCGTTGACTCATTTCCTTCGCACGCGCTAGACTCTGGCCGGGTAGATTGGCGTCGCACCCGGCCTCACCGCCGGGTGAGGATTGAAACACGGCTGTGACCGCGCCCGGCAGAGAGTATGAAGACAGAGGCGGAGCGAGCGCGTGGCGAATCAGGTTGGTAAGAGATATCAGTGCACGAAGTGCAACACCGAGATGATCGTGACCAAGGCCGGCGCCGGTGCGCTCGGTTGCTGCGGTCAGCCGATGCAGCTCAAGCAGTAGGCACGAAGAGGGAACAGGGAACACGGCGAAGCCTGTAGCAGATCAGCGTCGCACCCGGCCTCACCGCCGGGTGAGGATTGAAACAGACGACGCGGGGGCAAGAGTAATGGCGAACCAGCTTGGCAAGCGGTTCCAATGCGAGAACTGCGGTACGGAAGTGCTCTGCATCAAGCCCGGCGACGGCGAGGTGCAGTGCTGCGAGAAAGCGATGACCCTGTTGCAGCCGAAGGTGCTACCCTCGGCCGATTAGCAGGAGCAACGCTGAGACGTAAAGGCCGCGGGACAGCACAGCCCGCGGCCTTTGCGCTGCCCGCGTACGCGAGCTGGAAACGATGACGAACGAGACGATCTACGACGTTGCCGTGGTCGGCGCCGGCCACGCCGGCTGCGAGGCCGCTCTCGCCGCCGCCCGGCTCGGCGCCCGCACGCTGCTGCTGACGATGAACCCCGAAACGATCGCGCTGATGCCCTGCAATCCGTCGATCGGCGGGCCGGCGAAGGGGCATCTCGTGCGCGAGATCGACGCGCTCGGCGGCGAGATGGCGCGGGCGATCGACCGCACCTTCATCCAGATCCGCATGCTGAACACGGGCAAGGGCCCCGCCGTGCAGGCGCTGCGCGCCCAGGCCGACAAGCGGCTCTACATGCGCGAGTTGAGGCACACCGTCGAAAACGAGCCCGGCCTGCGCCTGGCCAAAGACCTTGTCGAAGCGCTAACGCCACAACCGGCGGCAGATGGCCTGCCCGAGCATTTCGTACTCTTCGGAAGCTCCGGCACCGAGTATCGCACGCGCACCGTCGTGCTCACCACCGGCACGTCGCTGGCAGGGCGCATGCTCACCGGCGAACGCTCCGAAGTCGGCGGGCGGCGGGGCGAGGGCGCGGCCACGGCGCTCTCCGCCAGCCTGCGCGCCCTCGGCTTCCGGCTCGGCCGGCTGAAGACCGGCACACCGCCGCGCGTGCATGCCGCCAGCATCGACTACGCGCTCAGCGAACTGCAGCCCGGCAGCGCCACGCCGCTGCACTTCTGCTTCGAGCCGGAAGCCGATCCGGCGACATTCCCCACGCCGAATCCGGCCTATCCGCACGTCGATCGCGATGGCTGGCGCCCGCAGATGCCCTGCTATCTGGTGCATACCACGCGGGAGACGCACGCCGTGATCCGCGCCAACCTCGACCGGGCGCCGATGTTCAACGGCTCGATCAGCGGCGTCGGCCCGCGCTACTGCCCCTCGATCGAGGACAAGATCGTGCGCTTTGCCGACAAGCCGTCGCACGGCCTCTTCCTTGAGCCGGAGGGCTGGCAGACCGACGAGATCTACGTGCAGGGCGCCAACACCAGCCTGCCCGAAGACGTGCAGGAGGCGATGCTGCACAGCATCCCCGCGCTGGCCCGCTGCGAGATGCTGCGGCCTGGCTACGCGGTCGAGTATGACTACGTCGTCACCGACCAGACGCGCGTCACGCTCGAGGCGAAGGCGCTGCCCGGCCTCTACTTCGCCGGGCAGATCAACGGCACCTCCGGCTACGAAGAGGCGGCGGCGCAGGGGCTGATCGCCGGCATCAACGCCGCCCGCAGCACGCAGAGCAAGCCGCCGCTGATCCTGGGCCGCGACCAGGCCTACATCGGCGTGATGCTCGACGATCTCGTGTCGCAGGATCTGCGCGAGCCTTATCGTCTGTTCACCTCGCGCGCCGAGTACCGGCTGCTGCTGCGGCAGGACAACGCCGACCTGCGCCTGACGCCGCTCGGCCACGCGATCGGCCTGATCGACGCCCGCCGCGCCGCCGGCGTCGAACGCAAGCGCGAGGCGATCGCCGCCGAGATCCTGCGGCTGGAGCGCACACACCTGAGCGAGTCCATGCGCCGGGCCGGCGAAGCGGCGCACAGCAGTCTTGGCGCGTTGCGACCGGGACTGTCGGCCGGCGACCTGCTGCGCCGGCCCGAATGCGGCTACGACGAGTTGCTGGCGATCGGGCTGGGCGATCGCACGCTGGCGCCGGACGCCGCCGAACAGGTCGAGTGCGAAGTCAAGTACCGCGGCTATCTGGAACGCCAGCAGCTCGAGGTCGAGCGGGTGCGCCGCTTCGACGGCAGGCGTCTGCCCGCCGGCCTCGACTACGCGGCGCTGCACGGTCTGCGCACGGAGGCGAAGGAGAAATTGGCCCGCTTTCAGCCAGCCACGCTCGGCCAGGCGGGCCGCATCGCCGGCGTGACGCCGGCCGATGTGGCCGTGCTGCTCGTGCATCTCGAGCGGCTGCCCGCGGCGGTCTGAGCCTCGCCATGTGCCCGCTCGTGCTCTGGAACGCGGACGTGCAGACGATGGACCGTGCCTGTCCACGGGCGCAGGCCGTGTTGATCCGCGACGGGCGCATCGCGGCGCTGGGCACGGATGCGGAGGTGCGCGAAGCCGCGGGCACGCACTACGACGATCTTGACTGCGGCGGCGATCTGCTGCTGCCGGCCTTCATCGACGCCCACATCCACCTGCTCGCCTACGCCGCCTCGCTAGCGTCCGTGGACTGCGCGCCCCCCGCTGCACCGGACATTGCGACGCTGCTCGCGCTCATCGCCGAGCGGGCGGCGATCACGGCACCGGGCCGCTGGATCCGCGCCGTGGGCTACCGCGAGACGGAGCTGCGCGAGCGCCGCCACCCCACGCGCTGGGAGCTGGATGCGGCGGCGCCGGCCCACCTCGTGCGCCTGATTCACGCCAGCGGCCACGGCTGTGTGCTCAACTCGCGGGCGCTGGCGCTGGCGGGTATCGGCAACGACAGCGAGGAGCCCACTGGCGGCTACATCGGCCGGCGGCTCGAAGACGGGGAGCCGGACGGACTGCTGCTCGGCATGAACGCGTTGGTCGAGCGCGCCGTGCCGCCGGCCGCCTATGAGGATCTGCGGGCGCAGGTGGCCGAGGCGAACTGCCGGCTGCTCGCCTCCGGCGTCACGGCCGTCCACGACATGGGTGTCCAGAACGACGCCGGCACGCTTGTCTTGTTCGAGCGGCTGCGGCGCGACGGCGCGCTCACGCTGGATCTGGCCGCGGCGATGGGAATTGACGCCTTTCTGGGAGGAAATGGTCCGGCCGGCTGGACCGGCATGGTCAAGATCGTGATCGAAGAGCTTGGCGACGAGTTGCATCCCGCCAGCGATGCATTGGCCGCGCAGCTCCGCACGATTCACGAACGCGGCGCACGCGCGGCGGTGCACTGCATCGGCCGGGAAGCCGTGCAGCAGGCGATCGTCGCTTTTGATGCGGCGCTCGGCGGTCGCGGCGACCCGCTGCGCCGTCACCGGCTTGAACACGCGGCGATCTGCACGCCGGAGCAGGCGTCGCGGGCGGCCGCGCTGGGCCTGCTCGCCGTCTGCGATCCAGGGTTTGTTTACACCGAAGGCGAGCGGTATCTGCGCGAGCTGCCCGCCAACGAGTTGCCCTGGCTGCACAATCTCGCCACGTTCAGCGGCGCGGGCATTCCCGTTGCAATCGGCAGCGATGCGCCGGTTGCGCCGCCAAATGCGCTAGGATCGATCGCGGCTGCTACGACGCGTTTGACGGCGCGAGGAGTGCGCCTGCCCGGAGCCGTCGCACCGACGCGGGCTGCTCTGCGGGCACACACCGTCCATGCGGCGTATGCCGGGTATCAGGAACGCGAGCGCGGTGCCCTGCGGCCCGGCGCCGTGGCGGACCTGATCCGGCTGCCCGCCGCGGCCTTCGATCGCCAGGGCGCGGTGGGCCAGCCTCGGCCGCGCGTCATGCAGGCGGGAATCTGGAGAGACGGGGAACGCGAATGAAGCGATCGATCGCCATCACCGGCTCACTTGGCGGCCTCGCGCTCTGGGCCGCGCCGATCCTGTGGTCTGCCCAGGCGCAGCAGGGACCCACCGCGATCACGATCCAGCCGCAACCCGTCTACCGTGGCTGCAACTCGATCGTGGTCACTGCGCCGCCGGGCACGAGCTGGGCAGACATCGCCGCACACTTCGCCGATCCGTCGACGGTGCGCGGTGTCTGGCAGTTCGACAACGCGGCGCAACGCTATCACGGCGTGTACTTTCCCAACTCCAGCGCCCCGACGGATGGCCCATCGAGCAGCCCATCGTCGGTGATGGGGTTGTTCTTTTGCGTCTCGACGGATGGCGACGTCTCCTAGCTGACGGTCGAGCACAACCCGTGTTGCGGCGCAGGACCGCCCGACTACCCGTTCGAGGCGCCGTTGCCGCCGCCGGGCCGCGTCCGCTTCGCGGTGGTTGCGCCGCTGGTGGCGCCCGAACGGGGCACCTAACCCTGACTTCCCTTGCGGGAAGTCTGTCCCTTCCCGACACGGGAAGGGTTGGTTGGAGGACGAACGGGCGGGCGGGAGATAAACCCGCCGATCGTCCCACAAGGACACCCGAGCCCCGCCGCCGTCCCACGCCGCTGGGATCGCTCCAAACGTCCCTTTCCCGCCTCGGGCCAGAGCGCAGCGCAACCGTCGGAGACTTCCAATGACAGACGTCGCTTGCGACGTCAGGGTTAGGTGCCCCGCCAGCCTGCTGCCGCCGGCGCGCTTTGCACCCACTCTGCTGCCGCTCCCGCCCTGGACGAGCCGATCAAGTCGGTCTGCTATCATGACCACGTTCCGGGGCGAGGCGCCCCGTCGATACGTGGTGCTTGCCTTGTGACGCTGATCTCCGCGCAGCCGGGCATCCGGCCGAAGGGCCGCACCGTCGCCTTCGTCGCGCTGCTGACGCTGCTGCTCGTCGCGATCCTCTTCCCGATTCTGCCCAGCCGTCTGCACGCGCATGAGGGCGATATCGCCTCGCAGACGATCCGCGCTCCGCGCGACTTCAGCTACAACAGCGATGTGTTGCGCCGTCAGCAGCAAGATCGCGCCCGCGCCGCCGTACCGAACGCTTTCTCCTACGATGTCAACGTCAAAAACGAGCAACTGGCGCGCCTGAGCGACATGCTGGCGCGGATAAACACCACGCTGGGAAGTACGGCGCTCACGCGTCAGCAGATGGCCGACGCGATCGGCGCGCAGGTTCCGTCGCTCACCCCCGATCAGCGCGCCGCCCTGGTCCAGTTCAGCCCGGAGGAGTGGAAACAGGTTCAGGACGAGGCGACGCGCCTGCTGGGTACCGTGCTCGAAGATGCCTTCTCGCAGGCCGAGCTGCCCAGCCGCACCGCCAGCCTCACGAATCGCGTCAGCGTCGGCCTCACCGCCGTGCAGGGCGACGTGGCCGTGGCGCTGGTGCGGGGGTTGGTGACGGCCACGGAGCGCGTCGATGACGCCGCCACCCGGCAGAGCCGCGATCAGGCAGCCGCAGCCGTGCCGCCCCAGCCGCAACACTTCGCCGCGAACCAGGTGCTCGTGCGTGAAGGCGATGTGATCGACGCGCAGAAGCTCGAAACGTTGCAGAACGCCGGGCTGCTGACCGTGCGCCTGCGCTATTCGGACCTCGGTGCCGTGGCGCTGCTGGCGCTGATCAGCAGCGTGGCGCTGGCGGCGTTCCTGCTGGCATTTCACCCCGTGGTGCTGGCGGTGACGCGGCGCTGGTTGCTGCTGGCCGTGATCGTGGCGGGCGCGGTGCTGCTGGCGAAGATCTACATGCCGCTGGTGCTGCCGGACGGCAAGCGCCATTTCCTCGCCTTCGCCTTTCCCGCCGCGGCGGTGCCGATGCTGGTTGCTTCGCTGTTCGACGCGGGCCTCGCCGTGGCGCTCTCCGGCGTCGGGGCGCTGCTGGTCGCCTTCACGGCGCTCTATCTGCCCGACCTGTCCGGCATCGTCGGCCTGACCGCCCTCCAGCCGCTGGAGATGACGGCGGCGTTCTTCTTCTCCGGCCTGGCCGGCGTGCTGGTCGTCAACCGCGCGGAGCGCTTCAACCGTTTCCTCTTCGCCGGCGTGGCCGTCGCCGCGGCGGTCGCGGCGGTGCTGTTCGGCTTCTGGCTGCTGGACACGACGCACCGCGCCCAGGACGTCGGCTGGCTGCTGCTTGCCGGAGGGATCAGCGGCGTGAGCAGCTCACTGCTGACGGTTGGGACTTTCGTGCTGCTGGGTACGGTCTTCAACGTCACCACGCGGCTGCAACTGATGGAGCTGGGCCAGCTCAATCAGCCGCTGCTGCGCCGCCTGCAGGACGAGGCGCCGGGCACGTTTCATCACAGTATTCTCGTCGGCAATCTCGGCGAACGCGCGGCCGACCTGATCGGCGCCGATTCGCTGCTGGTGCGCGTCGGCTGCTACTATCACGACATCGGCAAACTCTCACGCCCCGGCTTCTTCATCGAGAACCAGCTCGGCGGCAACAATCCGCACGAACAGCTCGACCCGATCACGTCGAACCAGATCATCCAGGAGCATGTGCGCTACGGCGCCGAGTTGGCGCGCAAGCACCACCTGCCGGAGCGTGTACGCGATTTCACGCAGGAACACCACGGCTCGCGCCTCGTCGCCTATTTCTACCGCAAGGCAGCGGCGCGCGACCCGGAGATCGATCCGGCGATCTTCAGCTATCCCGGCCCGCGGCCGCGCAGCCGCGAAACCGCGATCGCGATGCTGGCGGACTCAACGGAAGCCGTGGTGCGAGCCTCGCGCGACCACGCCTACGAGGCGATCGACCGCCTGGTCGAGGGCGTGGTGGCCGAGCGGCTGGCCGAGGGCCAATTCGATGATTGTGCGTTGACGATGCGCGACCTGCGCACGATCGCCAACTCGTTCAAGGCCACCCTGCGGGCGATCTACCACCCGCGCATCGAGTATCCCGAGCCGACCGAAGCGGAGAAGCGCCGGCTGGCGCGCCGGCCAGCTGTCGCGGCCGAGGCGGTGATGGCCGAGGAGCATGCCGCGCTGGCGCTGCCCGCCGCCACGCTGCCGCTGGCCACGGCACCGACGCTGCCGCACGAGCCGCCGCTATCTGACGACGCCGCGCCCTGGCCGGTGCCGCTGCGGGAGGATCTCGAGGATGCGGCGCGAATCGCCGAACGCGCGGACCAGTTGACGGCGCGGGGCGACCAGCCGGAACCGACGATCTCCGCCGCTGATTCGGCTGCCGGAGCGGAATCGATGGCCGAGGTGGCCGCCGAGGCCACCGAGCCCGCGCCGGCGGCCGTGGAACCCGCCGCGCACGACGATCGCCCGGAGCTGCCACGCACGGAGTGGCACGCGGCGGACGAGGACCGCGAGCGGCCCGCATCCGCCGGCCGCCGCGCCGGCTGAGCACTCCGCCTCAGAGAGCTGGAGCGCTGATGCGATCGGGCAGGCCGGCTTCGAAGACGGCTGTCAGTGCAGCAACCGGCTGGTTGATGGCTCCCGCCAGCCGCAGGCAGTCGCCGCCCACGCGGCCCAGGCGAGTGCAGGGCACGCGTTCTGCGTCCGCGATTGCCAGCAAGGCTTCGGCCGCCGCGGGCCGCACCGCGACGATGATACGCGACTGCGCCTCGCCGAACAGCGCGGCATCGATACGGCCCGCGATGCGCAGTTCGCTGGCGTCCAGCCCGACACCGCCGGCGATGCAGCACTCTGCAAGCGCCACCGCCAGGCCGCCCTCGGCGCAGTCGTGTGCAGCGCTGAGCAGGCCGCCACGCGCGGCGCGCAGGCAGGCGCGCTGCACCCGCCGTTCGAGATCGAGGTCGATGCGCGGGCGCCCGGCAACGCGGCCACAGATCGCCGCGAGAAACTCGCTGCCGCCGAGTGTCGCGGTCTCGCCGGGCAGCGATCCGTCTGCCGAGGCGACGCCGAGGACGTAGACCAGATCGCCGGCGTCGCGAAAGGCCAGCTCCAGCCGGTAGCGCACGTCCTCCAGCACGCCGAGCATGCCGGCGACGGGCGTCGGCTCGATCGCCTCGCCGTTCGTCTCGTTGTAGAGGCTGACGTTGCCCGAGATCACCGGCGTATCGAGCATGCGGCAGGCCTCGGCCATGCCGCTGATGCAGCGCTCGAGCTGGAAATAGACATCCGGTTTCTCCGGGTTGCCGAAGTTCAGGCAGTCCGTCACGGCGACCGGCTCGGCGCCCGTGCAGACGACGTTGCGCGCCGCCTCGGCCACGGCGATCGCGCCGCCGGCGTAGGGATCGAGATAACAGTAGCGCCCGTTGCCGTCGGTGCTCAGCGCGATGCCGCGCTGCGTGCCGCGAATGCGCAGCACCGCCGCGTCGGCCGCGCCGGGCGAGACGACGGTGTTGGTCATCACCTGGTGGTCGTACTGCCGGTAGATCCAGCGTTTCGAGGCGCCGTTGCCGCCGCCGAGCAGCCGCAGCAGAGCGCGCTCGGCGGCGGCCTCGCCGGCGCCGTCACGAGCCACGTCCAGATCGGGCAGCAGCGAGAGATCTGCGTTTTGCAACGGCGCCAGCCAGGCGGGCTCGACCACCGCGCGCCGGTATTGCGGCGGGCTGGTCAGTTCGCGCACCGGCACGCAGGCTACTTCGTGCTCGCCCTCGGCGATGCGCGCCATGCCGTCGTCCGTCACTTCGCCGATCACGTCGGAGCGCAGCTCCCAGCGGGCGAACAGCTCGCGCACGCGCTCCTCGTATCCGCGTTTTGCGATCACCAGCATGCGCTCCTGCGACTCGGAGAGCATGACGTCGTAGGGCGTCATGCCCGCTTCGCGCCGCGGCACCTTGCGTACGTCGATGCGCAGCCCCGTGCCGGCCTTCGCCGCGCACTCGATCGCCGAACTGGTCAGCCCGGCGGCGCCGAGGTCTTGCAGGCCGACGATCCAGTCGTGCTGGACCAAATCCATGCAGGCTTCCATCAGCAGCTTTTCCATGAACGGGTTGCCGACCTGCACGGCGGGCCGGCGCTCCTCGGACTGCTCGTTCAGCTCGACGCTGGCGAAGGTCGCGCCGTGGATGCCGTCGCGGCCGGTGTCGGCGCCGACGAGCACCAGCACGTTGCCCGGTCCGTCCGCCCGCGCCTTGACCAGCGCGCCGACGCGCGCCACGCCGACGCACATGGCGTTCACCAGCGGGTTGCCGCTGTATGAGGGTGAGAAGACGGCCTCCCCGCCGACCGTGGGCAGACCGATGCAGTTGCCGTACCAGCCGACGCCCTCGACCACACCGGCGAACAGCCGCCGATTGCGGGCCGCGTCCTCCGCGGCTTCGGTGGTGTCCGCGGCCGCGTCGAGCGGTCCGAAGCGCAGCGAATCGAGCAGGGCCACCGGCCGCGCGCCCATGGCGAAGATGTCGCGGATGATGCCGCCGACGCCGGTGGCGGCGCCTTGAAACGGCTCGATCGCGGAGGGGTGGTTATGCGATTCGATCTTCATCGCCACGAGCCAGCCGTCGCCGATCTCGACGGCGCCGGCGTTCTCCTCGCCGGCGCGGGTGAGCACGCGCGCGCCCTCGGTCGGGAAGAGCTTGAGCAGCGGCCGGCTGTTCTTGTAGCCGCAGTGCTCGCTCCACAGCGCGCCGAACATGCCCAGTTCAAGCTCGTTCGGCTCGCGCCCAAGGCGCTCGATCACAAGGGCGTACTCGTCGCGGGAGAGGGCGATCTGGTCCAGGAAACGCTGATCGATCGTCATGTCTGGAGGGTATCCGAGCGCGGGCGTGCGGCCAATGGCGGTTCTGTTGAGCAGGGAGAACGCGGCCGCGCGGCGCCTAACCCTGCTTTGCCTGACGGCAAAGCTGTCCCTTCCCGACACAGGAAGGGTGGGGGTCGAGGACACCCGATCGGGTGGGAGACGAACCCTCGCCTGTCCCACATGGACACCCAATCCACGCTGCCGTCGCACGGCGCAGGGGACGCTCCAGGAGTCCCTTCCAGTTTCGGGAAGGGACAGACCTGGCTTCAGCCAGGTCAGGGTTAGGCGCCCCGCTTGCTCGCCGCACGCCGGAGCCGCTAGAACTGACGGGAAGGACCGCGCCGGCGCTCTTCGGAGTCGGTGTGCGCGCGTGTGAGGCTAGGCGTGAGCGCAGAACTGCCCGCCGGTGCAATGTACCTCGTGTACGGCGAAAACGGCGCCCGGCTGCTGTACTCGGGCGACGATCCGGCGGCCCAGCGCGCGGTTTGTGACGAACTGGCGGCACGTTCGGCCGGCTACGTCGCCGGCTACCAGTTTGTCGGCCGGCAGCGCTACGAAGTGCGCTGCTACCTCGATGCGCCGCCATCGGAGCCCTTTCTGGCGCTGCGTACCCGGCGCGATCTGTTTGACTTCGGCTGGCATCCGCGTCCCGGCGAGTACCGCAACGGCACGGCCGCGGGAGGGTAAACGATGGCAGAGATCAAGGTCGGCACGACATTGTCCGGCGATCAGCTACGCGCCGGGCGCGAGCTGGAGCAGATGGGCTACGACTCGCTCTGGGTGAGCGAGCACATCCTCTTCTACGGCCCGATCCTCGAGGCGGTGCCGCAGCTCGGCGCCCTGGCGGCGTTGACCGAGAAAGCGACGCTCGGCACCGCGATCTTCCTGCTGCCGCTGCGCCACCCCACGATCGTCGCCAAATCGTTCAGCACGCTCGACATAATCTCGAACGGCCGTATGGTGCTCGGCGTCGGCGTGGGCGGCGAGTTTCCCAAAGAGTTCGAGGCGACGGGCGTGCCCGTCAACGAACGCGGCCCGCGTTCCAACGAGGCGATCCGCGTGATGAAGCGGCTGTGGAGCGAGGACCATGTCTCGCACGAAGGCCGCTTCTTCAAATTCTCTGATGCGACGATGGCGCCGAAGCCAGTGCAGACGGGCGGCCCGCCGATCGTCGTCGCCGGCCGTTCGGAGGCCGCGATTACACGCGCGGCGCGGCTGGGCGACGGTTACATGCCGTATCTCTTCACACCCGAGCGCTACCGTGCGGCCGCCGAATCGATCGCGAAGCAGCGCGAGGCGGCGGGCAAGAGCATGGACGGGTTCCACTGGGTGCTGTATCAGTTCACCGCGCTGGCCGACACGCACGAGGAGGCGCACCGTCGCGCCGTCGCTCGCCTCTCGCGGCAGTACAATCAGGACTTCGAGAACCTGGTCGACCGCTACTGTGTGCTGGGCACGGCGGAGCAGTGCGCGGAGCGTCTGACCCAGTTCGTGCAGGCGGGCGCCCGCCACATCATTCTCGTGCCGATCGGCCCGGAAGCAGAGCTGATGCAGCATCTGCAAGCCTATCAGCGCGACGTGCTGCCGCTGGTTCGTCAGCAGACGGCGGCGATCGCCTGATCGCCGCGCCGGAGTATGCCCATGGAAGAGCTTGCCCTGCAGATCATCGAGACGCTGCCCCTCTCACTGCACCGGCTCACGGCTGACCTGAGCGACGAGCAACTGCGCCGGCGCCCGGCGCCCGGCGAGTGGTCGATCGTCGAGATCACCGGCCACCTGGTCGACAAGACCGAGGTCTGGGGCGAGCGCTTTCGCCACATCACCTCGCAGGACCGGCCCTCGCTGCCCGCCTTCGACCAGGACGCCTGGGTGCGGGAGCGCGACTATCAAGCGCAGCCGTTCCCGGCGCTGGCCGAGCGTCTGGGCGGCATGCTGGTGCAGCTTGCCGCCGATCTGCGCCAATTGCCCCCCGATGCCTGGGAGCGGATCGGCCTGCATGAAGAGCGCGGCCACCTGACGCTGGCGGAGGCCTGCCGCGTCTACGCGATCTCGCTGCCGCAGCACGTCGAGCAACTGGTCGCCACGCGCGATGCCGTGCTGGGGCGGCTACCCGCGCCTACTGGCTGAGTTGCAGGTAGGTGCTCACTACCCAGCCGCGGTTGTCCAGCCGGTACCAGACGTAACCGTCGGCCTGCACGGGGCCGTCCGTGACCGTTCCGGCCGTGCCGTCGGGCACGCAGTCGACCACGTTGCCGCTCAGCGACGGCGCGTCATGCACGTTGAGGCAGCCGTCGGCGCCGCTGGTCACGACCTTGTCGCCCACCGCGTAGGCGACGCCGGTCGGCAGTTCCGGCTGCGGCGTTGGCGTCGCTGCTGATGCTGGCGTGGAGGCCGCGGCCGCCGGAGCAGGCGCCGCGGTCGGTGCAGGCGGCGCGGGCGTTGGCGAAGCCGCCGGCGTGGGCGCTGGCGTTGGCGATGCGGCTGCGGACGGCGTGGCGCTTGCCGCGGGCGGCGTGGCGATCGAGCTGCCGCCGTTGATCGCCTGCAAATAGTCGGCCACGCTCCAGCCGAGGTCGCCCAGCTTCCACCAGGTGTAGCCGTCGGCCGTTTGCGGGCCGTCGGTGATCACCGACTGCGAGCCGTCCGGCAGGCAGTAGACCACGTTCGAGGCGACGGCCGCGCTGCTGTGCACGCGCAAACAGTCACCCGTACCGCTGACGACGACGGCCGCGCCCACGCCGAGTGGGCCGCTCTGCTGCGGCGTGCTCAGCGTCGCGCCGCCGGTGCTGGAGGTCGAAGCCGAGGTCAGCGTTGTTGCGCCGTTTGCGGGCGTCGAAGCCGGCGCCGCGGCAGCGCCCGGGCCGTTTTGCGAGATGATGTGGCAGCCCGGGCCGGAGCCGTTGCAGGCCCATTTGTTGAAGCTCGAATCGCTCGCCGGCAGGCTCACGCCTTCGAGCGGCAGCCCGTCGGGCAGGGTATAGGGCACGGGCGAGCGGTCGCCGTCCACGATGCGGTAGAGCTGCAGATGGATGTGTGAGACGCCGTTGTTGCCGACCGTGCCAGGCACACCGACCGTACCGAGCACCTGCCCGCCGGAGACGTGGTCGCCGTTGCCGTAGCTGTGATTGAGAATGATGTGGCAGAGCATCTCGTGCAGGCCGCCACCGCCGTCGATCTGGATGCCGATGCAGCCGTTGTTGCTGCCGGGCGGGTAGGCCCAGACGACCGTGCCGGCGGCGGGCGCCAGCGCCGGCGAGCCGGAGGTCTTGCCGTCGTCGCGGGTGAGGTCGAGGGAGAAGCGCTCAACACCCTGATGCGTGCCGCCGTTGTAGCCTTGCAGGATCGAAACCGCTGTGCCGGCGGGATAGGGCAGGTGGATCGCTGCCGCGCCGTGCGCCGCCCGGGTGCTCAGCCCCGCGAGCCCCAGCGCCGCCAACGCGAGCAGCGTTCTGCGAAACCGCAAAACGCTTTAATCCTTTCGGTATGAACGCGCTGCGGTTGTTATATCGGCGTTATCTGAACCTGTCAACTCGGGGATGTCCCGTATTCGCCCGTTACGTTGAGCGCCGCGCGTGGGCTGGCGGGTCGGCAGGCGTTTGCAAGACGGTCAGCGGCCCTTGTATTCGGGCTTGCGCTTTTCCGCGAAGGCCTTCGGCCCTTCCTGCGCATCCTCGCTGAGCAGCGACTGGCGGAAAAGCTGCATCTCCAGTTCGAGCCCCTGATCGAGCGTCATATCCAGACCCTGATAGGCGGCCTGCTTCGCCAGGCGGATCGCCAGCGGCCCCATCTCCAGCAGCGCGTTCGCCATCTCCTCGGCCGCGGCCAGCACCTGTTCGCGCGGCACCACGCGGTTGACGAGGCCGAACTGCAGCGCCTCCTGGGCCGAAAGCTGCGTCGCCATCAGGATCAGCTCCAGCGCCCGCGCCAGCGGCAGGGCGCGGGGCAGGCGTTGCGTGCCGCCCGCGCCGGGCACGAGCGCCCAGCGCACTTCGGGCTGGCCGAAGCGCGCCGTCTCGGCTGCCACGCGCAGATCGCAGGCCAGCGCCAGTTCTAACCCGCCCGCCAGCGCGTAGCCGTTGATCGCGCCGACGATCGGCTTCCAGCAGTCGAAGTCGCGAGTGATGCCGCCCAGACTGAAACTGTTGAGCCGGTTTTCCTTCGCCAGCTCGGACAGATGCGGGATCAGCGCCTTCAGGTCGGCGCCGGAGCAAAAGGCGCGCTCGCCCGCGCCGGTGAGGATCGCGACCCACACGTCCGGGTCGTCGCGGAAGTCGTGGAACGCCTTTGTCAGCTCGTCGTTCGTCTCGGGGTCGATCGCATTGAGCGCGTCCGGCCGGTTGATCGTGACGTAGGCGATGCGCCCCTTCTTCTCGTAGAGAATCGCCACGCTGCACGCTCCCGCAACGAAGTCTGGCTGGCTCGCGGCCGGAGCCATGCTACCATACGCCTATCCCTGACTTCGCAAGCGAAGTCTGTCCCTTCCCCACAGGGGAAGGGTTGGGATGGTCGGATACGGTGCGTCCGGCGCTGCTGTAGTCGCCTCCCCGCAGGGGAAGGTTTGGGCCGAGGGCTACCGGATGTCCTCAGAACACCCCTTCCCCGTGGGAAGGGGACAGCCGGCGCAAGCTGGCAGGGGTAGGCGGCCCGGCGCAAGAGCGGAGTTTGGTCATGCCGCACGTGCGGCTCGCGGATTGCTCGCTGTACTACGCCGAACGTGGCGTCGGTCCGCCGCTGCTCTTGCTGATGGGCCTCGGCGGCAGCCAGCGCTCGTGGGGCGAGCCGTTTCTCACGGCGCTGGGCCGCAGCTTCACCCTGTTCGCCCTGGACCACCGCGGTACGGGCAGCTCGACGCGCGGCGCGGCGCCGTACACGATCGCGCAACTTGCCGACGATGCGGCGGAGGCGATGTCGGCGCTCGGCCTGGCGCGGGCGCATGTACTTGGCCTGTCGATGGGTGGCATGGTCGCGCAGGAGCTGGTGCTGCGCCATCCGTCGCAGGTCGCGGGACTGGTGCTCGCATCCACAACCTGCGGCGGCGGGCGCGCGGTTTGGCCAAGCGCGGAGGGCCGCCAGCGCTTCGCCGAGGGGCTGCGGTTCGGTGAATCGCTGTGGCCGGCCGTCGTTGCCGATGAGTTCGCGGCGGCCAACCGTCCTTTTCTGACGCGCATCGCCTTCGACACGCTCACCGCCGGCACGACACCGAGTGTCTTTGCCGAGCAGGCTCGCGCCATCGTACGCTTCTCGACGTGGGAGCGGCTGCCGGCGATCAGTGCGCCGACGCTCGTGATCGCCGGCGACAAAGACCGGCTGATTCCGCCCGCAAACGCGCGCCTGCTGGCGAGCCGTATTCCCGGCGCGGAAGGGGCGTTCGTGCGTGGCACGGGGCACTGTTTCGTTTGGGAAGCGCCGGAACGCGCCGCTGCCGAGATCGCGCGCTTTTTGGCGCGGCGGGCGCCGCTCGCAGCGCAGAGGGAGCCACTTGCCCGTTGACCAGCCGCAGCACGCGCCCGACCCTTGCCGCGAATGGCGAGCGGATCGCGCTGCCCGACGGGTTCACCGTCGATCAGGGTGCGCTTTTCCCGTGCGACGATGCGGCGACCCGTGCTGAGGAAGGGCCGCGCTGCCTGATTGAAGCCGTGTGCGCGGCCGCGGCGCACAAGCTGCATGTCGGCCGTGAAACCGCGGATCTGCTCGTCTCGGCCGCGCCGGCACTGCGTTCGCTGCAGCCGGAACAGCGTGGCGCTCTGCTGCTCGACCTCGTGCTGTGCGCAGAACCGGACACAGCGGTCGATCTCGCGGTGCGCACTGGCCTGCTGAAGCAAATCCTGCCCGACATCGACCGCCTGCGCGCGATGCCGAAGGGTCAAGGGCGCTACAAAGACGTGTACGTGCACACGTTGCGTGTGCTGGCGGCCACGCCCGCCGACCCGATCGCGCGCCTCGCCGCCCTGCTGCACGACATCGCCAAGCCGGACACGTTGGTGTTCGAGGGCGGTATGGCGCACTTCCCCAACCACGATCTGCTGGGCGCCGACCGGGCGGAGCGCCGGCTGCGCGGCCTCGGCTTCAACGAGCCGTTCGCCACGGCCGTCGGCACGCTGGTGCGGCTGCACCTGCGCGCCAACAGCTATGAGCCGAGCTGGACCGACAGCGCCGTCCGCCGGCTGCATCTCGATGCCGGCGAGCACTGGCAGCGGCTGCTCGACCTCTCGAACGCGGACGTGACCAGCGCTCGGCAGGACGTCGTCGCCCGCGCCCGCCGCCGCGTGCAGGCGCTGGCCGAGCACGCGAAGCTGTTGGACCAGCCGGTCGAAGTCTCGCCGCTGGACGGCACCGTGCTGATGGAACGCTTCGGCCGCGGGCCGGGACGCTGGATCGGCGAGGTCAAACGCGAATTAATCGTGCGCGTGCGCGAAGGGTCGCTCGATCCCGAAGACAACGAGACTGCCTGGCGCATTGCCGCGGAGATCGTGAACGCGCTGCCCGCCGAGAGTTGATGCGCGAAGGCGTCGCACCGGTCGCCTAACCCCGCCGCGCGTAAATGCGCGTCTCCCTTCCCCACAGGGGAAGGGTAATTCGAGAACTTTCGATTGTCCTCAAACGTACCCTTCCCCTGTGGGGAAGGGACAGGTTTCGCCTGCGAAACCAGGGATAGGCCACGCGGCCGGCTTTCCCTACGCGATGCGCAGCGGCCGACGGGTGAACTCGACCAGCCGGTCGAGCCGGTCGAGCTTTGCGGCGAAACCGCAGCGCTCCCAGTTGTAGCGCGCGACCGTGCTGCCGGCCCAGTAATGGGCCAGCCAGGCGCTCGGCGGCAGCGCTGCGCCAAGGATCTCCTCAAGCTGCCGGAAGGTGAGCCGGATCGTTTGCTGATCGGCCGACACGTCTTCGAGGTAGCGGTTGAGCGGCAGGTACTTTCGTGCTGGCGGCATCGTTCGTACGCGACCTCGCAACGGAACGAGTGGAGGCGAGACCAACGTTTCAGAACCGCCGAATAGTGTCAATCGCTTTATCGCAACTCGACAGAATCCGCGCTTGCCGCGGCGCGGCGCCGTCTCCGACAATAGCTGCAGCGGCTGTACGCACGCGGAGGTAGCCGGTGCGCTTTGCCATCGTCGTCTTCCCCGGCACGTGGTCGGACAAGGATTGCTTCCACGCGATCACGGACGTACTCGGGCAAGAGGCCGCCTATGTCTGGCACCGCGAGGCGGATCTTGCCGGCTGCGACTGCGTGGTGCTGCCCGGCGGCTTCGCCCATGGCGACTACCTGCGCGTCGGCGCCATCGCGCGCTTCTCGCCCGTGATGGACGCGGTGATCCGCCACGCCGAGGCCGGGCGGCCCGTGTTCGGCATCTGCAACGGCTTTCAGGTGCTCTGCGAGGCGGGGCTGCTGCCCGGCGCGCTGATGCGCAATGCCAGCCTGCAGTTCCGTTGCCAGGACGTCCATCTGCGCACCGAGACGCTGCGCTCGCCCTTCACTGCGGCCTGCGCGCCCGGGCAGGTGCTGCGCATTCCCATTTCGCATGGCGACGGCAACTACTACGCCGACGCCGAGACGCTCGCTCGCCTCAATGATGAAGACCGCGTCGCCTTTCGCTATTGCACGCCCGAGGGCGCGATCACGCCCGACGCGAACCCGAACGGCTCGCTGGAGAATATCGCCGGCATTCTCAGTGAGCGCCGCAACGTGCTCGGCATGATGCCCCATCCCGAGCGGGCGATGGAGGCGCTGACCGGCGGCGAGGACGGCCGCCTGCTCTGGCGTTCGCTGATCGAAACCTTCGTCCTGAGCCGCTGAGCGTGGTGATCGATGCCGCGGCGCCGATCGGATCGCCAGCGGTTGCCCCGGCACGCCTCGCTCCGCAATATGCCGTGATCTACACGCTCAGCTATCCGGCGCGGCAGTCTCGCTGGAAGGTTGCCGCGCGCCTCATCCTGGCGTTGCCCGAGCTGCTGGCCGTCGTGCTCGTCTACTGGCTGCTGTATCCGCTGGCGCTGGCGAGTTGGCTGATTATCGTCTTCTCAGGGCGGCTGGACCGCACGCTATGGGGCTTCAGCGTGGCGATCCTGCGTTGGATCGCCGCGGTGCTCAGCTACGCCACGCTGCTGCGCGACGAGTATCCGGGCTTCGGCCGGCGCTATCCGCTGCGTTTCGAGATCGTCTTTCCCGAACGCCGCAGCCGCGTGCGCACGCTGTTTCGCGCCGTGCTGATCCTGCCGCAGCTCGTTGTTGTCGAACTGTTATTCACGCCGCTGCTGATCGGCGCACTGGTCGCCTGGTTCGCTATGCTGATTGATGGGCAGTATCCCGAAGGCATCTGGCGGCTGGTCGCCGGTCTCAACCGCTGGATCCTGCGCGTGGCGGCCTACGGTCTGCTGCTGCGCGATGACTATCCCCCGTACACGCTCGGCCTGTGGGAGCCGGCGGCCGTGGCCGCGCTCGCGACCGCATCGGCGCGCGGCGCCACGGAGGCAGAGCCGGCGACGGCATCACCTTCCGCAAATGCAGCAGATGCAGCAGAGGCTGCCGCGCCCGAATTCGGCGGCGTGATGGGGCTGCCGATCGGGCCCAGCGACCGTGGGCCAGCGGCCACCGCGAGCGAATCCACCGCTGTGTCAGAGAAACCGGCGCTGGAGTGGTCGCCCGCCGAGCCGCCCGCGCCGGACGAGGCGGCGCTGTTCGAGCGGCCCTGGCCCGCTCCCGGTGAGCCTCCCGCTGAACGGCCGGCAGCCGAAACGGAGTCGGATCAGGGCTGAGCCGTGCGCTCGCCAGCGGCTGCCGCGGCGGCAGCCTCGCGGTCGTACTTGCTGCCGGGCGCGTAGTAGCGCCGCGCCCAGATGCCCGTGCGCGCCTCGCCGCCAACCGGCATGCGCCAGCTCGTCACCCGGCTCTCGGCCAGCGCCACCGCGATCAGCGCCCGCGGCTGGTCGATCGTATTCTGAATGTAGGCGTCGGCGCTGGCCGGCGGCACGTAGCGCCGCGCGATCGCGCGGTATGTCTCCCGCCAGGCGTCGTCAGCGCCGGTTTCGTGCATGATGCGGCAGCCGCCCTGCACGCTGAGCTTGCGGTAGGGCAGCGCTTCTTCGTCGATCGAGAGCGCCACGCGTGGATCACGCCGCAGGTTGTGCAGAAAGACGGAGGCCGCTCGCGGCGTGAAGAGGATCTCGCCGTCGCGGTAGAGAAACCACGCCGGCGCGACGCGCGGCATGCCGTCTGCATCGACGGTGCCGATGCGCACGAGATGCCCTGGCTCCGCCAGGAAGGCAAGCAGCTCGGACTCGCTCATACGCGGCATGATCTCCTCCAACTCAGCGCGCTCACCGTACGCCGGCGGCGTTCGGCCCTCAATCCCCCGTCCCCTTTCTCCCAATCCTGGGAGAAAGGGGCGATCCTCGGTTGCTGAAGCGAGTGGGTGTCGGGCTAACCGTTAGTCGTTCGGAACGCCCGACGCGGGATCGCCCCTCGCCCAGGATTGGGAGAGGGGTTGGGGGTGAGGGCCGATCGCCGGCTGGACTTTTGCTCATCGTCGCGGCATGGTGAAGCTGTCGGCGAACGGCAAGCTGCCAAAAGCGAGGGAGCGGAGAGCCATGGCGACGCGCGAGAGCGAACTCGAAGCCCTGCATACCAATACCAACGCGCTGCTCAGCGAGCTGCGCGATCTGCCGGAGGCGAAGCTCACCGAGGTCTGGCTCGGCAGTTGGTCGGCGCGCGAGTTGCTCGTCCACCTCGGCGCCTGGTGCGACATGATGGGTCAGGCCTACGAGCGCATGGGCCGCGGCGAGCGCCCGGCTCCGGAGGGCGTCGACCTCTCCAACAACGACGCGATGAACGCGCGCTACGTCGAAGAGGCGCACGGCAAGAGCATCGCGCAGGTCCGCAAAGATTTGGAAACCGGCATGGCCCGCTTCGAGGCCGCGGCGAAGGCGCTGCCCGAAGATCGCTTCGCCGAAGGCAAGACGGCCCTGCGCATCATGCAAACGATCGCCGGCCACCCGCTTGAGCACCTCGACGAGGTGCGTGCCTGGCATCGCGGCGCGGCGGCGCATTGACGTAACCGCGCGGGCAACGGATCGTGTAGGGGCGCGGCTACGCGCCCCTTTTCGTCGCCCCGGAGGATCGCGGATTCGCGGCGAGGGGTTTGGCCGACAGTGAAGTCGAAGCCCACGCGGCGGGCCGTTCTGCTGGGGAAGAGAGGGGCTCGCCCCGATGACCAACGGACTTGTCCGGAGCCGCGCGGCAGCCCGGCAGTGAAATCACCGCGGCCGCAGGCCGCACTGTCGCAGATGGCCGCTACACGGCCATGGAATGTCCGGGAGTGAAAGGGGGCTTGCCCCCTATGACCAACGGAGTTCTCAAACGATGCTGAAGAAGATTCATCACGTCGGCGTCGTCGTACGCAGCGCCGACGAGGCGCTGCGCTTCTACCGCGACACGCTCGGCCTGCCCGTCGCCAAAGACGAGGTGATCGCGGACCAGGGCGTGCGCGGCGTGCTGCTGCCCGCGGGCGAATCCGAGATCGAGCTGCTGCAGCCGACGCGCGAGGGCACCGGCATCGCCCGCTTTCTGGAGAAGGGCGAGGGGCTGCACCACGTCTGTTTCGAGAGCGACGACGTGGGCGCTGAGCTTGCGGCCGCGAAGGCGAAGGGGCTGCGCCTGATCGACGAGACGCCGCGGCAGGGGCTCGCGGGCATGATCGGCTTCGTTCACCCCGGCGCCACCCACGGCGTGCTGGTCGAGTTCGCCACGCCGCCCGCCGGCGGCCACGCGCCCGCGCCCGGCCCGCTGATCAAGAACTTCGACCATGCCGTCTTCGCCGTGAAAGATCTCGACGCCAGCGCTCGGACGTGGGAGCGCAACTTCGGCTTCAAGACGACGGAGCGGCGCGAAGTCGCCGCACTCGGCATCTCCAATGCGATCCTGCCGGTCGCGGGCGCCAACGCCTTCGTTGAGCTGATCACGCCGCTGGGCGAGAACGTCGTCTCGAAGTTTTTGGACGAGAAGGGCGAGGGTATGTACCTGATCTCGCTCGAAGTCACGGATATGGACAAAGCCGTCGCCACGCTGCGCCAGGCCGGTGTGCGTGTGGGCGACCCGAGCGGCGCCACCGGCAGCGGCCGGCTCGCCTTCGTCAGCCCGCGCAACACGCACGGCGTCTCGATTCAACTGCGCGAGCGGGCGTAGTTGCAATCAAAGGACCGAACCAGGACTCGGTGAAGTAAGGACCTTCGGCATCACTCACAGTGAAATCAATGCAACAGCCACACATTCGGGGGTGACCAAGGGGACCCTGGCGCGTAGCCCAGAGACAACCGTCGGAGACGTGAAACGACGCGTGCCCCCTGCCAACAAGCGGTCTCACCCGCAGTGAAATCAATGCCGCAGCCACAATTTTGGGGGTGAAAGGGGGCTTGCCCCCTATAACCATCGGAGATGTCTCATGACAACCGAGCGCAAGATTCGCGTGCTGATCGCCAAGCCGGGTCTGGATGGCCACGACCGCGGCGCCAAGGTCGTGGCGCGGGCGCTGCGCGACGCCGGCATGGAGGTGATCTACACGGGCATACGCCAGACGCCGCAGATGATCGCCGAGGCGGCGCTGCAGGAGGACGTGGACGTCGTCGGCCTCAGCATCCTCTCCGGCGCGCACATGGAGCTGTTTCCGCGCATCGTGGACGAGCTGAAAAAGCGCGGCGTGGACGACGTGCTGCTCTTCGCCGGCGGCATCATTCCGGAAGAGGATACGCCGATGCTGAAGCGGCTCGGCTTCAAGGCCGTCTTCCGCCCCGGCAGCTCCACCAACGACATTATTGAGTATGTGCGTTCGCACGTGGGCGCCCCGGCGTGACCGCTGCCAGCAACGACATCGAGGGCTATATCGAGCGCGTGCTGCGCGGCGAGCGGCGCCCGCTCTCACGCGTGATCACCTGGGTGCAGGAGAACCTGCCCGAGGGCCGCGAGGCTGTGCGCGCCCTCTTCCGCCACACCGGCCACGCGCACACGGTCGGCATCACCGGCTCGGCTGGCTCGGGCAAGAGCACGCTCACCGGCACACTGGCGCGCGAAGAGCGCAGACGTCAGCGCGGCGTCGGCATTGTCGCCGTCGATCCATCGAGCCCCTTCACCGGCGGCGCGATCCTGGGCGACCGCATCCGCATGCAGGATCTGACCGGCGACGAGGGCATCTTCGTGCGCAGCATGGCCACGCGCCAGTCGCTTGGCGGCCTCACGGCGATGGCAGCAGACGTGATCAGCGTGATGGACGCCTCGGGCAAGGACATCGTGCTGGTCGAGACCGTCGGCGCCGGCCAGGATGAAGTCGATATCGCCCGCACGGCGCAGACGACCTGCCTCGTGCTCACGCCCGGCGCCGGCGACGACATCCAGACGATGAAGGCCGGGATCATGGAGATCGCCGACATCCTCGTCGTCAACAAGGCCGACCTGGCCGGCGCTGATATTTTGATGAGCCAGCTCAAGGCGCTGCTCTCCTACTCGGAGCACGGCGACTGGATCATTCCGATCGTGCGCGTGGTTTCGACGCGCGGCGAGGGCATTCCGGAACTGGCCGACGCGATCGACCACCATCGCGAGTATCTGGAACGCTCGGGTAAGCTGGCGCAGCGGCGGCTGGAACGCTCGCGCCACCAGATCGTGGAGGCCGTGCGCGCCGAGGTCATGCGCCGCTACCTTAGCGGCGAGGGCGGCACGCAGCTCGACGAGCTGGCGCGGCGCGTAGCCGAACGCGACCTCGATCCGCACTCGGCCGCGATCGAGTTGATCGAAGGGGCGACGCGGGCAGGATGAGCGCCAAAGTCCAGCGTCTGCGCGTGGCCTACGCGCGCGGCAGCGAGCTGCAGTACGTCTCGCATCTCGATATGCTGCGCTTCTGGGAGCGCACGCTGCGCCGCGCCCACGCGCCCGTCGCCTACTCCGAAGGCTTCACGCCGCACCCGCAGATCAACCTCGGGCCGCCGCTCGCCGTCGGCCAGACGGGCCGCGCCGAGTTGATCGACGTCTTCCTTGCGGAAGCATGGCTGCCGGAACGCTTCCGCTCGGCGCTGGAGCCGCAGTTGCCGCCCGGCCTGCGGCTGGCGGGCATCACTGACGTGCCAATGGATGAACCGTCGCTGCAGTCGCAACTGCGCGCGGCGGAGTACGAGCTGTACCTGAACGCCGGCGCCGATCTCGACGGGATCGAGGAGCGTATTGCCGCGTTCCTTGCGGCCGAAACGTTTCCCTGGGAGCACATGCGCGAGAAGGAGACACGCCGCTACGATCTGCGCCCGCTCGTGCTCGAACTGCGGTTTGAGCGGAGGGAGGACGGCGGCGTGGTGGCGGCGCGGCTGCGGGCCGAGGAAAGCGCGACAGCGCGGCCCGATCAGCTCGCGGCGGCGCTCGGCTTCGCATCGAATCTGCGCCACGTCGAGCGGACGGCGCTGATCCTCGGCGCGCCGGTGGCGCGGCAATGACCACGCAGGACGGCCTGCTGCGGCTGCTGCTCGTGCGCCACGCCCAGACCGCGCACAACCGCGACGGCCTCGTGCAGGGCCGCGCCGACAACCCGCTGAGCGATCTTGGCCTCAAGCAGGCCGCGGCGCTGGCCGAGCGGTTGGCCGGTGCGCCGCTGGAGGCGGTGTACAGCAGCCCGCTGCAGCGTGCCCGCCAGACGGCCGCCGCGATCGCCGCGCCGCACGGCCTGGCCGTCGTTACCGAGCCCGATCTGATCGAGATGGACATCGGCCGGATGGAGGGTCTGAGCGGCGCCGAGCTGCGCGAGCGCTTTCCGGAGTTCATGAAGGCCTGGCTGTCGCAGGACGCAGGCGGCGCGGCCATGCCAGGCGGCGAGAGCCTGGCGCAGGTGCAGGCGCGGGCGATGGTGGTGCTGGACCGCGTGACCGCGCTCCATTCGTCCGGCGCCGTCGCGGTGGTCAGCCACAACTTCGTGCTGCTGACCGTGCTCTGCGAGATTCTCGGCCTGCCGCTGCACCAGTTCCGCCGGCTGCGGCAGGGCGTGGCCAGCCTCGCGATCGTGGAGGTGCTGCCATCCCAGCGCCGGCTTGTCCGCTTCAACGACCTCTGCCATTTGGAACAGGCGGATCTGCTCGGCGAAGACCCGTGGTACGTCCGCCGCTGAGGCCTTGTAACCGTGTAACAGCGATTGCGCTATGATGACTGCCGGTGCGTCGATCGCGGGGCGGACGCCGGCAGCAGGCGGGGAGGGCCGCGGGCGGTGCATGGACGTTTCGAAGCGCTGGGGCTCACCCCTACACGCCTCATGCTGATCGCGGCGGGGTTTGTCTCCGTCTACTTCGGTTTCTCCATCGTCGGGAACTACGTGCATCAGTACCAGCTCGACCACGACAAGGCGCAGCTCGAAGCGCAGATCCAGACCGAACAGACGCGCTACGCGAAGCTCGACGCGCTGCGCCAGTGGATGCAGAGCGACGACTTCATCGCGGCGATGGCGCGCCACGACGGCCTGATCAAGCTAGGCGACCATCCCATCGTCGTTTCCGCACCGGCGCCCTCGCCGGCTGCCGGCGCAGCGGGCGACTGGTGGGAGAAATATTTCGGGCCGTGAGGTCCCTGAGCCGATGCCACGCGCCGATGCGGCCCGCACATTCGAGCAGCGGCTGCTGCGAGCGTTGCCGGAGTTGTCCTCGCCCGAAGGCCGGCCGCGCATCCTGGTCGCCGCATCCGGCGGCGCCGATTCCACCGCGTTGCTGGTCGCGCTTCACGCCCTCGTTGCCGACGGCCGCGTGGCCGGCGAACTGATCGCCTGCCATATCGACCACGGCCTGCGGCCGGAAGCGGCGCGATGGGCGGAGCAAGAGTTGCTGGTGGCGAACTGCCGCGCGCTGGATCTGCCGCTGGTGGTCCGTGCCGTGCAGGTGGAGGCGCGGCCGAGGGCGGTGCGTGGCTCGCTGGAGGCGGCGGCGCGAGCGGCCCGCTACGCGGCGCTGGGCGCGGTCGCGGCCGCAGCCGGCGCGTCCGCCGTCCTCACCGCGCACACGGCGGGCGACCAGGCGGAAACGGTGTTGCTGCGGCTGCTGCGCGGCACCGGCGTTGGCGGCCTCGCGGCGATTCCTCCGGCAAGCCGACCCTGGGACGCGGCCGGGCCGTTACTCGTGCGGCCGCTGCTCGGCGTCTGGCCGGAGGAGACGCGCCGCTACTGCCGCGCACGCGGCGTTGCCTGGAGCGAGGACGAGACGAACGCCTCGGCGCGGTTCGTGCGCAACCGCGTGCGGCACGAGCTGCTGCCGCTGCTGCGATCGCTCGATCCTGGCGCCGATCGCTCGCTGGTGCGGCTGGCCGGCCAGGCACGCGAACTACGCGCCTGGCTGGATGGCGAGGTCGGGCGTGTCTTCACTGGCCTGTGGCGTCGCGATGCTGATGGCTACGTCCTGCAGGCAGCGCCGGCCGCTATGGCGCCGTTTCTCGGCAAGCAGGTGGTGGTGCGCGTGCTGACCGAACTGTTGGGTGGACCGGGCGCGCCCGGAGAACGCCAGGTCGAGGCGCTGTTCGCCTGCTGGCAAGGGCCGCTCGGCCGGCGCTGCGACATGGGGCGGGGCTGGCACGCGGAGTCGACGCGGGATGGCCTGCGCTTGCGGCAGCATGCCTCCGCCAGCGCGGCGTCGCCTGCCGCGGCAGTGCACTGCTGGCCATTGCAGTTCGGGACGGCGGAGCTGGCCGGCTGGCGCGTCACCGTGTCCGCGTTCAATCGCGGCGACTCGGCGCCCGCGGCCGATCCGCTGGCCGCGTATCTGGCGCTGCCCGACCCGGCGCGGCTGGCGGTACGTTTCTGGCGTCCGGGCGACCGCATGCGGCCGGCGGGGCTGGCCGGCAGCAAGAAGCTGCAGGACATCTTTGTGGATGAGAAGATCGAGCGCTCGCGGCGGGCGGGTATACCGCTCGTCGTCCTCGATGGCGAATGCGTCTGGACGGTGGGCGTCAAGCGTTCGCGGCTCGCAGCGGCGGCGCCTGGAGACGTAGCCGCCGTGTGCGTTTGCTTTGCTGCGCTGAGCAGCGAGGAGCAGTCGGGCGGCGCCGGCGAAAGGCACCGTATACGGAGCGAATTCTTCGGCGGCGGGCTTGGCAACAAGGGGCGGCGATGATACAGTGTTTGGGCGCCCCGCGATGGGGCAGCACGAATGTACCGGCAGTTGCCGGTGCGTGCGGCACCTTACCAGCTGAAGAGTAGCAGGAAGGCACTGGCTGCGGCTGCGCCGTCGCGAGGCGGGGCAGGGGCAGCCAGGCGGTTCAGGGATGGCGCGTGGCGCTTCCCGAC